>ERZ869909.524-NODE-524-length-43524-cov-6.610238_pt1 | contig 43524 bp, 36 predicted proteins | sample MGYA00520892_ERZ869909 | MGnify/ENA primary metagenome ERZ869909 (study PRJEB32215, sample SAMEA104723947) | bioreactor metagenome | biome: bioreactor; feature: anaerobic bioreactor; material: water | place: China | collected 2015-03-12 ... | reverse complement strand
AGATGTTGGGCCGTCGGGCTCGACCCAATACACACCAAGACAGGGCCCATCGCCACTCCGAGGTGCGCACTACTCTGCCGATCCATAGGTCCACTGCAAGAAGCGCATGTCCTTCTCCCCGATACGCCCAACCGCCGGATACACCAACAGGAAAGAGCGACGGCCGACCTCCTCCAGACGCCTCGGTATGGCGTGAATGTCCTGCTGCCAAGCCACAGTGTGCTCACGCCCGCCCAAGAAGACCGGCAGGTCTCCCTGCTGCACCATGGCCAGCAGCGCGATGGGTAGGTGGACGCTCTCCGGCAGCGGCAGCAGCGTCGCGTGGGCTCCAAGGTCCAAACCATCCCGCCATGCGCGGGCGTCGAAATCGCTGGCCCCAACGACCACGAGCTGCACCTCTGCTTTCAGCGCCGCTGCGAGATTCCTCAGCGAGTGAAATGCCGCCGTGATCCCCGGAAGTAGACGGGTGGAGATGGGCGCAATGACGACTAGGCGCCGGAAGGTATGGAGTGGATCCACCAGCCGCGCGACGTGTACCTCTGCGCTGGATTGCTCAATCACGCTGTCCAACACCCGACCGAGGCGCGTCGCGCTCCGTGGTAGCGACGCGTCCCACCCGATCACGATGACCGAAGACCGTGCCTCTATGGAGGCTCGAACAATCCCGCGAGCGGGATCCATGTCTACCCGCGTCAAGGGAGTGACAGGAACCCCTACAGCTGCAGCAGCATCACGTGCCGACGTCAACAGCTCCTCGGACTCTGCCAGAGCCGCCTCCACGAGGTGCGGCGGTTCCTGGACCACGAGCAGGGGCTGAAGCGGCTCGTCGTTGTCCTGTCCGCGGATGGCTAGCGCCAGCTCAACGAGCTGGTGAGCAGAAGCCGGGTTGGCCATCGGAACCAAAACACGCCGCGGGGCCGTCCCATGGTTGGTGGTCTGCCCGCGCTGCTCGACGAGCACGCGACCCGCACGCTCCACCAGAAGGGGGCTCAGCAAGCATGTCGCAAGAATAAGCAACACCACGGCGTTGAGGACAGCATCACCGATGAGCCCAATCTCGTAGCCCACGAGTGTCGCCGCAAGCGTGGCGGCTGCCTGCGTAATGGTCAGCCCAACGACCATGGCGACGTCCGCACGCCCGTAGCCAAAGACCCGGGCCGCTACAGCCGCGGCGGCCCACTTTGCCCCCAATGTGACCACAATCATGGCACCAGCGATGATCCAGACCTCCGACCCGCTGACCAGAATCCTCACGTCGATCAACATCCCGACCGACAGAAGGAAGAAGGGAATGAAGAAGGCGTTACCGAAGAAGTGAATGCGATTGCTCAAGGCGCTGGCGGCAGGAACCAGCCTGTTGAGCACCAAACCAGCGAAGAATGCGCCGAGAATGGGCTCAATGCCCAACGCACGGGTCACACCGACCGTACAAAACAGCGCCACCAGTACAAAGACGTAGTCCTGCACATCCTGGGGGCGACGGCGCTGAAAGAAGCGGCGACTGACGGGCAGCAGTACCCACCGGATGAAGATGAAGAGGACGACCATCGACAGCATCAGAAACAACCAGAAGGCCGCGTTGATCTCGCCTACGTGCGCTGCAGCGATAACACCAAGCAACATCAGCGCGGCCGTGTCCGTGATCAGGGTGCCCCCTACGGCCATCGTCACCGATGACCGCCTCACCAGGCCCATGCGACTGACAATGGGATAGGCCAACAACGTGTGGGACGCGAACATGCTCGCGATGAGTGCGGAAGCCAGGAAGCCGAATCCGAGGCATAGGAAGACCGCCAGGCCCAAGAGTTGTGGAATCGCGAAGGTCAGCGCGCCGAAGAGGTACGTCCGGTTGCGCTCCCTCATCAGCCCGGAGAGATCCAACTCGATACCAGCCACGAACATCAAGTAGTAGAGGCCACCCGCACCCAACACCGTAATGGCTTCACCCCGTTCCAGGAGGCCGAGTCCGTTGGGCCCCAAGAGGGCCCCTGCGACCAGCACGCCGACGATGCTGGGAATTTTGGCGCGCTCTGCGGCGAGGGGCAGCACCAGGAAACCCAGCGTGACAAGAGCCAGGAGAAACGCTGGCTCGGAGAGGGGACGCTCCATGAGCACACCACGGGGTGAATAGGGAGGCGGCACCAGACGCTCGCGGCATCCGACGCTCATGGATCAGGATGGGCGCATTGTTGTTATCGCGCTGACAAGGTGACGTGCGGCTCCATAAAGATTCTATCAACTCGGGCCGCCCCACCCTTCCGGGCAGCGCGGCTACCGCGTCCCTCGTCTGGCTCCAATGTCGGACAAAAGTGGAGACATAGGATGTTACGTGGTAGGTTTCGCCCCACGTCACCTGTGCACGAGGGCTCGTGTGGGGCCTCGCGGCAGGTGCCCATGATCGGCTGGCTTGGGAGGATACGATGCGTGGTGACAAGCGGATGGGATGGTTCTTGGCTTTGGCCTGCGTGACCCTGGCGTGGGCCCTTGGCGGCTGCTCACCCGGTGGCGGGGGCAGCACGGAGAGTGCTGCTGGGCCTGCTACAGCGTCAGGCTTTCAGGTGGATCCGAGCTTCGTGTCGGAAGGTGTGGCGGAGAGAGCAGAGGCCAACTACGCGGCGCAGTGCGCTTCCTGCCATGGCGCCGCCGGTGACGGTCGCGGACCCGTCGGCGGTGCGCTCTCCCCAGCGCCCACGAACTTCACGGCCGCCCCAATCCCTGCGCACCGAGCCTACGAGGCCATCCGTGGCGGAGGGATGGCGGTCGGCATGGCGGCGACCATGCCCGCCTTCGAGAGCGCCTTCAGCGCCGAAGAGATCCACGACCTCGTGGCCTACGTTCGCGCCTTCGCCGCTCGCTAAGTCAACATCCGGGGGGTCAGCGGGCAGCGCGTGTCGTGAAGCGCTTAGGCGAGAAAGGCTCCGCATAGGCGGGGAGGGACTGACCTAGCACGGCCGCCGCGACGATCTCGATGGAGGCGGGCGCCTGCTGGACGCCGTTCCGCGCGTGGCCTGTGAGGCAGAAGAGCCCCGCGATCTCGGTCTCGCCGAGCAAGGGTCGGTTGTCGCGGCTGGTCGGGCGGAATCCGATGCGGATGTCCCTCAGGGGCAGCTCGTCGAGCTGCGGCAGCAGGCGCCGTGCCTCGCGGAGGTGTTCGAAGAGTGCGCCCGTGTTGACCTCGCGCTCGTGCCCTCGCTCCTCCATCGTCGCCCCAGCAAGCAGGGTCCCGTCCGCCTTCAGCGCCATGTACACCGAGGGTGCGTGGACAGCGCGCTCCAAACGCAGCCGCCTACCGAGGCGATCCACCGAAGCGAACGCAAGCAGCTGCCCTCGGACCGGTCGCACTGGAAGCGGCGGAAGGTCCGGCAGACGGATGCTGCGGCTCCACGAACCAGCCGCGATGACCACAGCGTCACAGGGGTGCGTATCGCCCGCTGTGTCGGTAGCGCCAGCGACGCGTCCTTGTACGGCCTCCACGCTCTGCAGGCCGATGCCCGAGAGGATCGTGACTCCCAGGGCCTCCGCCCGCAGCCTGAGGGCGTCCAGAAGCGCTCGGTTGTCGACCTGGCCGTCACCGTGAATCAGCCCACCTCCTACGAGGTGCGGCGAGAGGTCGGGCTCTAGATCCCGGAGGTCGCTAGCGTCGAGGTGATCCACCTGAAGCCCCTGGCGTTCCAAGGTGTCCAGGTGATGCCGCGCCGCAGCGTATTCGTCACCGTCGTAAGCCACGACGAGCGTCCCTGGCATGCGGACATCAATGGCCACACCGCTCTCGCTGACGAGCGCCTCGACCCAACGTGGCCACAGCGCCTGCGAGGCGCGGCCGAGCGCTAGGAGATCCTCCTCGTCATGACGAAGCTCCGCGTGAGGAGCGAGCATCCCCGCCGAGACGAGCGACGTCTCGACGCCGGGAGCGCGAGGATCGAAGAGAGACACGTGACAGCCCGAAGCCGCGAGCTGCCGGGCGACGCCGAGCCCGAGCAGTCCGGCTCCAGCGATGAGGACGCGTTGGGTCACGGGTGACACCTCTACAGACATCGCCGCGGCCGATGGGGCGCCCGGCGCAAGAGACGCAGGCCACGCGGCCGTGGCGCAGGGGAGGCTATCGGCCGTCGGAGGCCGCTCGGGGGGTGCGCTGCAAGCCCGGAGCGTCGGCGTCCAGCCAGTGGGGAGGGTTGACGAGCAGCTCGCTGATCGTCGTGTCGCGGAAGACGCGCCTCACCATCTCTGTCGAGTGGTTGATGCGACGGTGGAGCGCACAGAGCTGCCGGCAGTTCTCACGGGTCTGCCCCATCGGACAACGCTCGATTGGCACCAAGGGGTCCACGGCATCGACGACATCGAGCAGGGTGATGTCGTTGGCGTGTCGGGCCAAGGTGAAGCCACCGCCGAGCCCACGCTTGGAGTGGACGAGCCCCGCGCGAACGAGGGTCTGCATCACCTTCGAGATGTAGCCCTCAGGGGCACTCGTCGCTGCGGTGATCTGCTTGCTGGTGCGCGGCTCTCCGGGGAAGGCTGCCAGCAAGACGATGGCCTGGAGAGCATACTCGGTCGTCTGAGAGAGGAGCGCCATGGTACGACCTTTGCAATAAGGTTTTGCACGAAGGTGAGGAGGAGGGTCCGGACACGCGGCTTCTGGGGCGCGCGCTTGCGGAAGACAGTAGGTTGCAGGAGTGCGGCTGTCCAGCGACCTTTTCATCTCTATTCATGCGGACCCACATATCTTGACATGTCTCCCAAGCCCTACCAAGGAGCAGGGCCGCTCCAGGCCGCGGAGCCCCTCTGGCGAGAGCTGCATGCGCCGCCGCACGCGCCATCACCAGGGAGCGAACACGGACCTCGAAGAGAGTGACGATGGCGCAGCTAGCGACGACCAGCATGACCTCCCTGTGGACCCCGGACAACGCGACGCCGTGCACCATACTTGTGGAGACCGGGGTGGACGGGCTCCTCGCGCACCTTGGCCACAGGCTCTGCTTGCGCGTCCACGACTACCGCGTTGAGCTGCGGCGTGGACACGTGAGCGCGCTCATGCGCAGCGACAGCCTAAGGGTCGAGGGTGTGCTCCGCGAGGGCCAGTGCGCAACGGGGGTGTTGTCCCGACGAGACGTCGAGAAGATTGAAGCCCTACTCCGCAGCGACATCCTCACCAGCGCCCGCTGGTCCGACATCCGCTATGAGGCGCTCGTCACCTCGCACGACGATCCAGGCTCACTCACGTGTGCGGGGGACCTCACGCTTCGCGGTGTGACGCGCCCTATGGCGCTCTGCGGCAGACTGAGCGCGGAGCGCGCCACACTCAGCGGCTCCCTGGCGCAGAGCGCCTGGGGCATCACGCCCTACAGCGCGCTCGCGGGGCAGCTCAGGGTAGCCGACACGATCACGGTGCGAATCGAAGCAGCGCTGCCGCGTGAACGTGCGCGATAGGCCGCCGCGCTGGGCGGCGCACGCCAAGGGTCGCCGCTCGGGCGCTCCGTGAGGGCCGTCGAACATTGCCCGCGCAGCGTGGTGGGAGGCGGGCGATAGCCCCCGCTCTGCAGGGTGAATCCGACCACGCAGATCCCCTCAAGGCAGCACTTCTCCCCTCGGGGGAGCACGCCATGCGCGGAGCGCGTGGCGTGCTCCCGGGCAGACCCCCGGCTACGGCGGACTGCGCGCGGACTAGGCCGCCCGGCACGCGGCGCTGCAGCGCGTCGAGGCAAGAGCGCACCAGCGGAGAATTGGACCCATTGCGTCGTTACCGAGCCGAGCCGGGGTACCCGGCGAAGCCCTGCGACAATCCGCCACATACCAACTTATCTATCCATAATAATGGGTTACAGAATTCGTACACCTCGGTGAATCAGGATTCAGCTTTTGGCTTGCCAGCGCATTTCCAGCGCTTTAACTCCTTATTGAGCAGCCAAGGGCCGCTGATAACGAATGGCACGCTCCTTGCTCAGCTTGGCCCAAGTGCCTTGACCGCCCTAGCTAGTACCACGTACAACATCTGATAACTCGACCAGCATCGCACCGCTTCGGCGTCCGCTGACGCCCCGACCAGGAGACCCCACATGCTCGCGCAACCCTTCCCCTACCGACGCTTCCTCACCCTCGCCGCCCTGCTCGTCATGGTCCTCGCCACCACCGCTGCGTGCTCGCCTGGGGGAGGCGGCGCCGACACCGGCGGCTTCCAGTCCGACCCCAACTTCGTCTCGAATGGGGACGCCTCTCGAGCAGAGGCGAATTACACCCAACAGTGTGCGTCGTGCCACGGCGCGGCGGGGGACGGACGGGGACCGGTCGGCGGCGCGCTCTCCCCTCCGCCGACCAACTTCACGGCTTCCGCCTCCCCAGCACACCGCGCCTATGAGGCCATCCGAGGCGGAGGAGCCGCGGTCGGCAAGGCCGCGACCATGCCGGCCTTCGGCAGCAGCTTCAGCGACGAAGAGATTCATGACCTCGTCGCCTACGTCCGCGCCTTCGCGCGCTAGGCGACCCCGGGCCAGGCGCTGTCTTGCCTGGCCAACCACCACCCACCCAGGGAGGACCCCATGAGAGCCCATCCATCACGTCAACACCGACTAGCGCTCCTGCTCGCCTGCTGCGCGGGCGTCGCGCTCGCCCTGACGCTCGTGTCGCAGAGCGCTGAAGCCTGCGACCGCTGCAACGCCACCTTCCTCGAGTCACTGCTCGAGGAACGGGCAGACAGCCTGCTCGCGCGGGACGCGCTCAACACCATGCGCAACCACCGCGACCAACCCTTTCACCGCCACACCTCTGCACCGCTCGTCCCCGTCGTCGAGTCCATCCCTGACAGCGTGCTCAGTGGCCAGGCCCGCGGTCAGGTGGAGTTTGCCTCACGCAGAGTGGTCGAGGCTCCTGCCGCGGCTGCGCCGACGCCGTCCCTTCCATCGGGCGCCATCGCCCAGGCAGGACCGGCGCCGACACGCGCAGCAGCCAGCGCACCCAGCGCACCCGCCAGGATCCCGCCACCTCCCCAGTTCGGACCGCGCCGGAGCCCTGACGATCCCGCATTCCGAGGCGTTGACTTCATCGAGGTCATCACCCGTGACGAGGCGCTGACCGTGCGGCCCACCGGGACGGTCGCCCAGGACGCGACGCCGGACCACACCTTCGACATCCGCCTCCATGAGGGGACCGCCTACATCGGGCAAGGCGTCATCTACGACGGCTTCCTGACCAACGGGAGCATCCCAGGGCCTACCCTCGTCGTGACCGAAGGGGACATCGTGCGCCTCAACATCATCAACGACGGCGCGGTCCCCCACGGCGCCTCCATCCACTCCGTGTACACGCAGTCCTCCAAGTACGTCGGCAACATCGGCGCCGGCGAAACCAAGAGCATCACCTTCCGTGCTACGCACCCCGGCGTCTACATGTACCACTGCGCCCCGGGCGGCCACGCCATCCCCATGCACGTGCTCGCCGGCCAATACGGCATGATGGTCGTCCGGCCCCGCGACCAGCAGTACGAGCTGGAGCGCCAGCTAGGGCGCGGACCGGACGTCGAGATCTTCCTGCTGCAACACGAGATCTACGCTAGCGGCTATGACGCGGTCAACGGCAACCCGCTCTACACCGCGTTCAACGGACGCGTCTTCCGCTACATTGAGGAACCCATCGTCGCGAACCCTGGCGACTACGTCCGCATCAACTTCCTCAACGTAGGCCCCAACCTCGTGTCGACCTTCCACCTCGTGGGCATCCTCTGGGACTACGTCTACTGGCAGGGGCTCCCCGAGAACCGCATGACCGGTGGTCAGACCGTGACCGCGGGTCCCTCCGACTCCTTCGTCATCGAGTTCCGCGCCCCGCCAGACGAGGGTGCCTACCTGATGCTCAACCACGCCGTTGGACCCACCAGCCGCGGGGCGATCGGCATCCTCTCCGTCAACGCCAGCGCCGAGCGCACCCCTGTCGTCATGGCGGACGGCCCAGCCTACACCGACGCCGAGATGGATCGGCTTCGCGCCGAGGCACGCCGAACCATCGCGCCCTTCGGGATCGGGACCCCGGACGTGGACGTGCCCGTACGCTTTGGCCCGGAGACGGAGGAGGTCATCGTCCGCATCATCGGCAACTCCTACTACCCCAAGGTCATTGAGATCGAGCCGGGCACGCGGGTGCGATGGATCAACGAAGACGTCTTCACCTACATGCAAGGCGAGTTCTCCGGCATCCACAACGCCATTGGCATCCGCGGGCCGGAGATGTTCGCCACGCAGATGCTCGCCCACGCCGAGTCGGACACGCACACCTTCACCCTGCCCGGCGAGTACGAGTACATGTGTACACCCCACCCCTACATGCGTGGCCGCGTCATCGTCCGTCCGCCGAGCGGAGCACCCAGCGCTGAGTCGCCCAGCCGCGGAGGAGGATGCTCCGCCATGACGGCCAGCGACGCGGGCGGGACATGGCCCGGCGCCCTCCTCCTGCTCGGGCTTGGGATTGTCATCTTCCGACGGCGCCGCCAACCCTGCTAACGCGGCACCCGAGGGAGAGCCTCGGGCCGCGCTGCGCTGCGTCGGGTGGGCGCGGTCAGCGGGCCCGAGGCACACCACTGGAGCAACCATGGCTACGCCTCTTCCGAGGGCTGCGGACCCCCACCCCGGCACCCCAACCCCTGGATGGAACCCCGTGTTCCTAGCGACCGGGTTCCGCCCCTTCTTTCTTCTCGCAGCGCTCCACGCGCTGATCTCTGTGCCGCTCTGGCTGCTCGCGCTGCGTGGCGGGGCAACCCCGCCGCTCCCCCCCGCCCTCTGGCACGCACACGAGATGGTATACGGCTTCGCCGTCGCCGTGATCGCAGGCTTTCTGCTCACCGCTGTGCGCCACTGGACGGATGGTCGACCGACCGCATCCGGCGCGGCCCTCGCTGCCCTCGCCGCCCTGTGGACCGCCGGCCGCGTCGCCCTGTTCCCCGGGATCGGCCTGGCCCTTGGCCTCGGCGTAGCCATCAACCTCCTCTTCCTGCCCGCGCTCGCGCTGGCTGTCGGCAGGCCCATCCTGGCCGCGCGTAGCCAGCGCAACTACAAGGTCCTGGCCATCCTCACAGCCCTCTGGTGCGGGCAAGCGCTGCTCCTCGCCGGCAGCATCGGCGCATGGGACATCGCGCTGGAACGCGCGTCCGGCGTTGCGCACACCACCCTCCTGGTGGTCGTGCTGCTCTGTCTCGTGATCGCCGGCCGCATTGTCCCCCTCTTCACTGGCAACGCCATCCAGCGCAAGGGGTTGCGCCCATGGCCCGCGGCCGACGCCATCGCCTTCACCTGCGTCGTCACGCTCATCGCGCTCGGGTTCCTGGGCGTCGACCATCCCGCGGTCTCGCTGGTCGCTGCCTGCGGCGGAGGTGCCGTCTTCGCACGCATGCGTTGGTGGGGGAGCGCGCACACCCTGGCCCATCCCCTCCTCTGGATTCTCCACCTCGGGCACGCATGGATAGGCGTGGGTCTTCTCCTGAGCGCTGCCGCAGCCCTCAGCGTCGCTGGCGCTGCTCCTGCCGCGACCCATGCGCTCGCCTTTGGCGGCGTCGGTACCCTCATTCTCGGCATGATGGCGCGCGTCACCCTCGGCCACACCGGACGTGCGTTGGTACCGCCCCGGCTGACGACCCTCGCCTTCATCGCGTTCCAAGTCGGCGCCCTCTTACGCGTCATGGCGCCCCTCCTGGTACCGCACCACTACCTGCGTACGCTCGACGTCGCTGGCGCGCTCTGGGCGCTCGCCTTCCTGCTCTATCTTGTCGCACAGGGGCCTATGCTCTTGACACCAAGACCGGATGGTCGTCCAGGATAGCCCCAGCGTCGCGCGCTGCCACGCCCCCGGGAAGCACCTCCTCCGGACACGCCGCCGCGCCATCTACGGACATTCCTATCGCGAGGTACCTTATGATCTACCTGCTACGCCGCCGCGCTCACTTCAGCTCCGCGCACCGGCTGACCGCCGTCGCTGAAGGACACCCCTGCGGCCAGCTCCACGGACATACGTGGGAGGTCGAGATCGAGCTTCGGGTCAGCGTCCTGCCCGAGGAGGGGTGGGTCATGGATTTCAAGGACGTGGACGCCGCCCTGCATCCTCTCGTCCAGCAGCTCGACCACAAGGTGCTCAACGACATCCCTGGGCTCCAGAATCCGACCTCCGAACACATCGCTATGTGGTTCATGCAAGCGCTGCGGCAAGCGCTCCCCAACCTCTGCGCCGTGCGCGTACGCGAGAGCGCGCGGAGCGAGGTCGAGGTCCGGCTGCCCGAGCCAATCCCATGAGCCAGCGGGTGGAGACAGCTCCGGGGGTCGCTCCGGGGATCAACCGACCCGTCGCGCTCTGGCTGCTGGTCTGCATGGGCTGGGTCCTCCTGATCGCTGTGGTCGGCGGAATCACCCGCTTGACAGGTTCGGGGCTCTCCATCCCCGAGTGGGCGCCGCTGCGAGGCGTCTTGCCGCCCATCACCAGCGAAGACTGGGTGCACGCCTTTGACCTGTACCGCGCCTCACCGCAGTACCTTGAGATCAACCGGGGTATGACGATGGACGCGTTCCGCACCATCTTCTGGTGGGAGTGGATCCATCGGCTGATCGCTCGAGCCACAGGCCTCGTCTACGCCCTCCCCCTCCTCGTGCTCTGGCGTCGCGGTCACCTGCCCACACGCCACCTGCCAGCCTACCTCGCGGTCCTCGTGCTCGGCGGCCTCCAGGGCGTCATCGGTTGGCTCATGGTCCGCAGCGGCTTAGGGGATCAACCCTTCGTCAGCCCCTTGAAGCTCGCGATGCACCTCGGCTTGGCCCTCATCATCGCCAGTCTGCTCGCTGCGCTCCTCGTGCGGCGCACCCTGACGCTACCACCGCCACCCCCCAGGCTACGTCTCCTCGCCCTCGTCACCTGGGCCCTTCTCTGGGTGCAGTGCCTGCTCGGCGCCTTGGTCGCGGGCCTACGCGCAGGCTGGCTCTGCCCGACCTGGCCAAAGATGTGCTCCGTCTGGGTGCCGTGGGACACCCTCGTCGCCGCCCGCTGGGACGTGCTCAGCAACCCTTGGGTGGCCCAATTCGTCCACCGATGGTGGGCTGTGGTGGCGACCCTCGCCGTGTTCGCGACGGCCGCGCTCATCGGTCGAGCGCACCCCACGCGCACCGGCCGACCCATCGCTGCGACCCTCGTCGGCCTCGTACTCGCCCAATTTGGACTAGGCGTCTGGACCCTACTCTCGGGCATGTCGACGAGCATCGCGGTCACCCACCAGGCCGTCGGGATCATCTTGCTGGTGGTCGTCGCGGGCGTCTCCGCCTGGCCGACGAGGGCGGGCGGATCGGCTCCGAGCTAGACGCTCCCGAGCCCCAGCAAATTCGACACCTCCGTCACGAAAATCGGCACCCCAAGCATTGACGTCTTACAAATTCCTGCCCTATACCGGACTTCGAGGTCTGGATACCCGGAGATCAAGATGAACCCTAGCAACGAAAGACACGCCACGGAGCGCGGATGGGGACTCTCACCGGACGCGATGGGGTGGTTCGGGTATGCTGTCGCTGGGCTGATGCTGTCCGGCGTCTTCGCCATCTTGATCGTGTTGGGGAGGACTCCCGGGATCGCGCCCACGCTGGGCGACGCCGAGTTCTTCAGGCGCAGCCTGGTCGTGCACGTCAACCTAGCGCTCGTGGTCTGGTTCTGCGCCTTCATCGTGGGCATGACGCACACCCTGGGTCGGCGGTCCTCCTCGGCGGGTGCAACGCGCTGGCTTGGCCACGCGACCTTCGGCGTTGGCATGATCTTGATGATGGGAGGAGCCTGGGTACCTGGCTCGCGCGCGATCCTCGCCAACTACGTCCCTGGCGTAAGCAACGGGCTCTTCATGGCAGGCCTGGTGCTCATCGGTGCTGGCCTCCTGCTTGGACTCGTGCAGGCCCCCCTCGCGCACGCGCTGCGCGTGCAGCCACGAGAGCAGGAGGGGCCGCCAGCGTCCTCATGGGTTCGCCTGCCCAGCGACGCGGGGATCGCGAGTGCGGCGGCCGGCATCGCGCTGCTCCTAGCGCTGACGACCTTTGCGCTCTCCGTGGCCGCCGCCTCGCGCCTGGGCGGGAGCGAGAGCGCCTTCACGCTCTCCGTCTGGGGGGGTGGCCACGTGCTCCAGACGGCCAACGTCGCCGCGATGTGCGCCGTTTGGCTGACCCTGCTGGGACGCGTGGTGGGCGACCTGGTCTTGAGCCGCAGGCAAGCCCTCGTTCTCTTCGCCTGGCTGCTGGTTCCGGCGGTGCTCTCGCCGCTGGTTGTCGCCATCTTCGGAGTCACCTCGCCCATCTATCACACCTGGTTCGTGCGCATGATGCAGTTCGGGCTCTTCCCGCCTGTGCTCTGTGTGTTGGCGCTGAGCGCTGCCAGGTTGTTCCGCTGGCACCGGGCGGCGGAGCGCTGCCCTTCGTGGTCATCGGATCCCTTTGTGATTGGCTGGCTCTGCAGCGTCGTGCTGACGCTGACCGGCTTTGTGTTGGGGGCCATGATTCGCGGCTCAAGCACGATGATTCCAGCCCACTACCACGCGGCGATTGGGGGTGTGACGGTCTCGTTCATGGCCCTCACGTGGCTCTGGTGGCGAGAGACGCTCGGCGAGCGCGCCAGCGGGAGCGCGGTCGTCTGGTTCGGCCGTCAGCCTCTTCTCTTCACCGTGGGCCAGCTTGCGTTCGCGCTTGGCTTCGGCCTCGCGGGAGCCTCGGGAATGGCGCGGAAGGTCTACGCCGACGAGCAGGTGACCCGCAGCATGAGCGAGGTCATCGGTCTCTTGATGATGGCAGGCGGTGGGCTCGTCGCGGTCGCGGGCGGGCTCGTCTTTCTCGGCCTCTTCGGCCGGCTCTTGGTACGCCGCCTACGCGCGGCCACGCACGTGGAGGAGGAGACATGGAAGAGGGTTCCAACGACAGAACGCATCCCATCCAGCGGTTGATGGACAACTGGTGGCTCTTGTTGGTGCTGGGCCTGGTGGTCCCGACACTCTCGTACACCGTGTGGGGATGGATCGACCTGCTCCTGGTCGGCCCAGCGACCCTACCTTGACCGTTGATGGAGTAAGTGATCCATGAGCATTCAACCTCCAAGAAAGGATTGGTTCCAGCCGCCCGGCGGGGCCGAGCGGATGTGGATCGGGCTCGCCCTCGTGTGGTGTCTGATCATGTTCTTGATGATGCCCTACTGGCACTTTCGAGGCAAACAGAACAGCACAGGCGAGGCCTACCGCGTCGAGGTCCAGGACTTCGTTAACCGGGTCAACCGCTTCGTGGACAGCTACAGCGTGGGCGAGCTGAACGGAGTCCCAATCGTCGAACCACCGCCCGGTGGCGACGCGTACCTTCTCGCGCAGAACTGGAGCTGGTACCCTGTCATCCAGCTCCGCAAGAACCAGCAGTATCGGCTGCACATCTCGTCGCGGGACCTGAACCACGGGTTTGGGCTCTTGCCGATGAACATGAACTTCCACATCGTCCCCGGCTACGACCACGTGCTGACCCTCACCCCAACCCAAGCGGGAGAGTTTGAGATCGTCTGCAACGAGTTCTGCGGCGCGGGCCACCACATCATGACCGGACGGATCATCGTCCTGGACCAGGAGTAGTCGCCATGGGCAATCATCCTCTCGGAGCGGTACGAACATGCGCCACCACGGGGCTGCGCATCTGTGCCGAGGCCGAACGCTTCATCAAACTGAACGCGGTGCTCGCCGTGGTCTTCCTGCTGATCGGTGGGATCGCGGCGTTGGGGTTGGGGCTGACGCGCTGGCAAGCCGTCCACCTCTTGCCGATGGACTGGTTCTACCGGACGCTGACCCTCCACGGCCTCTCCATGTTGGTGTTCTGGATCATCTTCATGGAGGTCGCGATCCTCTACTTTGCCAGCAGTGTGCTGCTCAACACACGGTTGGCGGCGCCAAAGCTCGCCTGGGTGTCGTTCGTCCTCATGGTCCTGGGCGCGGTGTTCACTGTCGGCATCATTCTCGCCGGAAAGGCCGACGTCCTGATGACCTCCTACGTCCCTCTGCGCGCCGACCCCATCTTCTATCTCGGCTTGATTCTCTTCGCGGTGGGGACCCTCATCGCGGTAGCCATCTTCTTCGCGACGCTCCACATCGCGAGGCGGGACAAGACCTACTCGGGCTCCGTGCCCTTGGTCACCTTCGGGGCCATCGCTGCGGCCATCATCGCCGTCTGGACGCTCCTCCACGGCGCCGTCGTGCTCATCCCCACGCTGACGTGGTCTCTGGGTTGGACCCCCGAACCTGACCCTGCCTGGTACCGCTTGGTGTGGTGGGGCTTTGGCCACTCCTCCCAGCAGATCAACGTCTGCGCCATGGTCGCCGTGTGGTACCTCATCGCGACGATGAGCGTAGGCGCGCGCCCTCTCAACGAGCTGGTGTGTCGCAGCGCCTTCACCCTCTACATCCTCTTCATCGGCATCGCGTCGGCCCACCACCTCCTCGTCGACCCGGGTGTCTCCGCCGGCTGGAAGATCTGGAACACCTCCTACGCCATGTACCTGGCAGTGCTGGCATCCATGATCCACGGTTTCACGGTCCCAGCCTCGGTGGAAGCGGCGCAGCGTCGCAAGGGGCTCACACGAGGGCTCTTTGAGTGGCTGATCAAGGCCCCCTGGAAGAACCCTGCGTTCTCCGCCTTCTTCCTCTCGCTGGTCATCTTCGGCTTCATCGGAGGCATCACAGGCGTGACGCTGGGAACCCAGCAGATCAACATCATCGCCCACAACACCCTCCGCATCACGGGCCACTTCCACGCCACGGTCGTCGGGGGTACCACCCTCGCGTTCATGGGACTCGCCTACTACGTCGTGCCCTTGATCTTCCGGAAGGAGATCCCAGCGCGAGCGCTCGCGCGCGTCCAGCCCTACATCTTCGCGCTGGGCATCACTCTCCTCTCCATCGGCAAGTCCTTCGCTGGATCGTACGGCGTCCCGCGAAGGCACTGGGACATCGAGTTCACCGGAGCCCAGCTCTCGGCTGGCTTCGACGCTGGCGCACACATGATGATGGCCGTGGTGGGCATCGGGGCGATCATCGCCGTCACCGGGCTCTTCCTCTTCTGCGGCCTCATCGTCGCCGCCGTCTTCTTCGGTCGGTCCAACAAGGCCCAACCCATGACCCCCTGGTAAGGAGAAACCCTCATGTCTCAGCAACAACCCCAAGAGCACCCGGACGCGCTGGATGTATCAGGGCTCTACCGAGAGTCCACCGAGGAGCTTGGCCACCCGGAGACACCGGGTACCGTCGTCCTCGTGCTCGTCTTCCTCGCGGCTTTCGCCATCTACTACTTCGCCAACTGGCTCGCCCTCGCGGATGTCTGGCATGTACGATGACCCTCCTACCCCGCAGCGCGTGGACTCCGAGAGGGCAGACGCCGCCCGGACCACGCTCGACGCGCGCATGACCCGTACCTTCGACGGAGGGGGCTTCCCCGTGTTCGTGCTCGCGACCATCGCGCTCTACACCGCGGCCATGGGGGTCCTCCTCCTCTGGCCCGCTGACCTGGGCGCGTTCGGCGCCTTTGCCGAGGACTTCCGTGTCTGGTGCTTTGGGCTCAACGAGGAGAGCGGACGCATGGAGACCGCGGCCGTCCTCCTCCTCGTGGTGAACCCCGTCGTCATGGGGCTCTTTGTCCTCGGCATCTGGTTCAGTCCCCTCAAGGAGGCCCTGCGCGAGCCCAGGCGCCTCGCTTTGCCACTCGCCCTCGCCCTGGCGGTCACCTCGACCGCTTCGGCGGCCGTCTACGCCGTCTTTGGCCAAGCCAACAGCGTCGTCCCTACCCTCGAGCTGGACCGGTTGCGGACCGCCTACACGCTCCCCGAGGCCACCCTCGTCGATCAAGAGGGGACCACCTTCCAACTCAGCGAGCTGGAGGGAGGAATCGCGGTCATCACCTCGATCTACGTCACCTGCCCCCTGGCTTGCCCCATGATCATGCGCCAGGTCTCAGAGGTGATCGACGCGCTGAGTGACGAGGAGAAGCAGCGCGTGACCGTCCTGGTCATCACCATGAACCCGGAGGAAGACAGCGTAGCCGTGCTCGCGCGCTACATGCAGAGCATGCGCCTCGACCCCGCGACCTATCGCCTCGCCACCGGCTCCCCGGAGGTCGTCCATCGGCTCCTAGATCGTCTCGGCGTCGAGCGGCGCTTCAACGAAGCGACAGGGCAGATCGACCACGTCAACCTCTTCCTCGTCACGGACCCCTCCGCGCGAATCGCTTGGCGCTTCGCGCTCGGCGAGACCCAGGCGCCCTACATGGTCGACGCGCTGCGGCGCCTCATCGACGAAGAGCGCCGCCTAACGGCCCATCAAGCACCCTGAGCCGGTCCCCTGATGACGCGCGAACCACCTGACATAGCCCCGGACCCCCATACCCCCGGTAGCGCGGAAGCGCCCGTGCGTGGGATGAGGGTCCTGAAGGCCATCGAAGCCATGCTGACGCGCGCCGACGCATGGATCGAGCGCTACGTCCCTGCCACCCACAACCCGCTCACACAGGCGGGCGCCATCGCCAACACCATGCTCCTTGTAGCGACCGTCACGGGGGTGCTGCTGCTGCTGTGGTATGTCCCCAGCGTCCAGCGCGCGTACGCGTCGGTGGCTGCTATGGAAGCCCAACCCCTGGGCGGCGGGCTGGTGCGCGCGCTCCACCGCTACAGCTCCGATGCCTGCGTGTTCTTCGTTGTGGTCCACGGGCTGCGAATCTTCATGGAACGACGCTTCACGGGCGCCCGGTGGCTCGCGTGGGTCACTGGGATCCTCGCGACGCTCCTTCTCTGGTCTGTCGGGTGGACAGGCTACTGGCTGGTCTGGGACCAAGCGGGGCAACTGACCGCGACCGAGAGTGCACGTTTCCTCGACGCGCTCCCCATCTTCATCGAGCCGCTCGCCCGCTCGTTCCTCACCGACGCGTCGATCAACAGCCTGCTCTTCCTCTTGGTCTTCTTCTTCCACATGCTCGTCCCCATCGCCCTGGGGGTCGTGCTGGGGTTGCACATCAGCCGCGTGAGCCGTTCACGATTCCTGACCACCCCTCCGATGACGCTCTGGTGCACGGCGAGCCTGCTGGTGCTCTCCATCGCGTGGCCCGCTGGCCTGCACGAAGCGGCAGCCATGGGCAGCGTCCCGCGCGAGCTGGTCGTCGACGCCTGGTACCTCCTTCCCCTCTGGATCAGTGGGCACCTCAGCACCGGCGCGCTGTGGTCGCTCACCCTCGGCGGCCTCATCGCCTTCGTGGGGGTGCCCTGGTGGATGCGTGCTGGCCGCCAGCGGCCCTCGGCTGTGGACGAGGCGCGCTGCAACGCCTGCCAGCAGTGCATCACGGACTGTCCCTACAGCGCGATCTCTCTGGTGCCACGGACGGACGGGCGCGCGCACCTCGGGCGCGCGCTGGTGGACCCCGCGCTCTGCGTAGGCTGCGGCATCTGCGCCGGATCCTGCGATTCCTCCGCCATCGCTATCCCCTGGATAGAGCAGCAGAGGCTTCGGCTGAAGGTGGACGGCTGGGCCAAAGAAGCCGCCCGAGGGGAGGGGCCCGATCGTCTCCTCTACGCCTGCGCTGAGGCAGCGGGCGGAACCTTCGAGGTCGGGGGCAGCGGCTTCACCGCGCTGGCTCCAGGCTACCGCGTGATCCAGGTGCCTTGCGCAGGATGGGTGCACGCGCTGAGCGTGGAGCGAGCGCTACGCAAGGGCTTTCGACACGTGACCATCGCCGCTTGCCCTCCCGAGGCGTGCCGCTATCGGGAGGGGACCCAATGGACGCAGGAACGCATGGGCGGGCAACGCGAACCGGGACTCCGGCTGGATCGCGTCCCTGCCGACGCCGTGCAGATCCTCACGCACGGACGCGGGCGATCCGCTGCCCTGATCCGTGACCTACACCACCGTGGCGACCCAAGCGCGCCGCGCACCCGACATCGCTGGAAGGCCCTTGCGGCCGGTGCACTCCTCGCCACCACCTCTGCCCTCATCGTAGGGGTCGCTTCGCACGTCCCCCTCTCTGTGCCGGGTGTCCCCCAAGGGGCCGCGCTGGTGGTCTCGTTCAAACACGCAGCCTCGATCGCAGAGACCTGCCGCCAACGCAGTGACGAGGAACTGGAATCCCTCCCCTATCACATGCGCCGTCGCGACGTCTGTGAGCGGCGGCGTCCTCCCGTCTCCTTGATGCTGGAAGCCAACGGCGTCGTCCTGGATCGCCGGACCATCCATCCTACGGGCCTCTGGGGCGACGGCTTCAGCCTCGCCCTGCTCCGCTTCGAGCTGGAAGCTGGCGAGCACACAGTCAGGGTCCGGCTCACGGAAGGCGAAGCGGACAGCCCCTGGCGCTGGGAGGACCAGCGCACGCTGCGGCTCGAGGCGGGGACCCGCACCGTCGTGCTTTTCGAGGCCGAGACTGGCTTCACCTGGCACATCCCTTCCCAAGGTGACCCATGACCACGCCCGCCCACGAGCGCTCGTGCGTCACGCATGGCCCCGGGATCCGCGCGCTGGTCGCGTTGACCAAGCCACGCGTCGTCGCCGCCAACGCTGCCATGATCGTGGTTGGAGCAGCGGCCGCCGGCACGCTCGAAGCGACCCGTCTCACGGCCGCGTTGCTTGGCGGAGCGGCGCTTATCGCCTCAGCGACGGCCGCCAACCAGTGGTACGAACGAGACGTTGACGCACGCATGGAGCGCACGGCCCGGCGCCCTCTGGCGACGGGCGCGCTCCCACCCACAGCGGCCCTCGTCCTCTCGGGCGCCCTACTCTCTCTCGGCCTGGCGGTCCTTCTGCGCTGGACTCACGCTGGCGGGGTGCGCTGGGCGGCCACCGGTTGGGTGCTCTACTCCCTGATCTACACCCCTTGGAAGAGGTGGGGACCAGGGTCCCTTCACGCCGGGGCGCTCTCCGGCGCGGTCACCCCCCTGCTCGGCGCCTACGCCTTGACGCCCACCCCTGGTCCACTCCCCTGGGCGATCGCTCTCTACATCCTGATGTGGCAGTACCCGCACTTCCTCGCCATCGGCATCCGGCGCCGCAGCGAGTACGCCCTGTCTGGGCTGTCCGTGTTCACCATGCACCACAGCGACACCGTCCACGTCCTGATGGCGCGTTGCGCAGTCACGCTCTTGGTCCTGGCAGGGCCGTGGGTGACCACGGCTGGTGCCGTCGCGCTGTGGGTCGTGTCCTGCCTACCCCTGGTCAACGCGGCGTTTCGGCCCGCACGCCACCGCCTGGACGCCTGGGCGCATGAGCTCTTCGTCGCATCGCTGTGGGCCATCGTCCTCCTGAGCTGCGGTGTGCTGGCCCTGTGGGGTGCGGGCGCCTTGCCTGGGACGGGGTCGCAGTGACTCCCCCGCATGACCCGGCGATCGTGGCACGCATCATGTGCCGGGAAAGCGGCCAGGAGCGTGCGCACTTCGCCTCTTGCGATGCGTGTTTTCGTGGCCACTCGGCTGCAGGACAGACTAGAATGGCGTTGGCCCCGTTGAAATCGCCGACACGGCATCCACCCTAGGCGTACCATGAAGATCTCCTTCATTCGGCCAGCTCAAGAGGCCCCCAAAACCATCTATCCGGAGCTACAACGATGGATGCCTTCTGAGATCTCTTGCTTGACTCCAGGCCCCATGCTGGCCAGCCTCGGCGGTCAGACCACCGCGGAACATGAGATCGCCTACCATGACGACCACGCAACGCCCTTCCCCCTACGCACAGAGGCTGATGTCTACGTGATGGACGTCCCAGCGGCGGGAGCGCCAGCCGCCATGCGAATCGGGGAGGCGCTGCTCGACGCGGGCCATCAAGTCGTGATGGTGGGTCATTTCGCCAAGCACATGCCCCACGTCCTGCGGGAAGCCTGCAGCGCTGTCGTGATGGGTGAGCCAGAGAGCGTTTGGCCTCTGTTGCTGGACGACGCCGCTCAGAGGCGCCTCCGCCCACGCTATCATGCTGAGCCGGTGATGGACCTCAAGCTGCTGCGCCGCGCGCGCCTGGACCTCTACCTGCGCGCGGAGACGGACCACCATGTCCCGCTTCGCTACCCGGTCGAGCTCTACCGTGGTTGTCCGTTGCGATGCGAGGCGTGCGGACGACCCCAGGGTCGGGAGCGTACCCTGCGCTTCCACGCGCCAGAGCTGATCGCCAAGGCCCTGCAGGGGTTGCACAAGGTGGGGCGTGGCGCGGTCTTGCACGCGTGTCCCTCCCTGCTCGCGGCCCAGACGTCCCGCCCGTCACTGCGCCAAATTCTGGACATGTCGCGCCAGACCTCTTCCTCAGCAACCCAGCGCAGCCATCATGAGCTGCGGCTGAACGTCCCTAGCCTGTTGCGTATGGATGACACCACGCTCCAGCAGGTCTGCAATGCGGGCATCCGTCGAATCGCCGTCGTCGCAGGCCAGGACCGGATCAGCCGCGACGGGTTTGGGATGGGCAACCCCAAAGCCATTCGGCACATTCTCGACGCCATGGATCGCGCCCATTCAGCTGGTTTCATGGTCCATGTCAGCGCACGCGTAGGGCTGCGAACCGACGACGCAGGCGTCTTCGACCGCATCCTCGACGTGCTGGACGTCACGGGTGTATCGACGGCCGATTTCGAGATCGCAGCCCCACAGCCGGGTACTCCGCCATGGACAGCGCTGGAACGCGAAGGGCGGATCATCGACCGGAGCTGGGGCCACTACAACGGAGCGCACTGTATCCACCGCCCCTCCCGTATGAGTGTCGAAGAGGTCACGGAGGGGTACCTCTACCTGTGGCGCGAGTTCTACAGGACCCGGACGCCTGAAGCGGCGCCCAGCACCCAGCGGCAGGCGTAACCGGCGTCTGAGGGCCTGCAGCCGGCGGGCGTCGCGTGGCCGCTAGTGGCAGTGCCGAGGGCACCGAGCGCAAGCGGTCGCTTGCGGACAGCACTGCGGGCGGCCATGGCGCCCAGCGCCGCTGGGGACGAGGCTGAGCGCACCCGCACGGCGTACGCCAACGATTCGCCTGGAACGCTCCCTCTCACGCCTGACGCCCCGAGGCATCCGACCCACAGGTGGGTTGGACCAGCCATGGGCTGCAGGCGGGCAGAACCACGTCCTCCCAGACGCGCGCTTCTTCGCCTGCATCGGCCAAGGTGTGCAGCCTACGGCGCACCCCATGACGCGAGAGATCGAGGTGCAAGGTCGGTGTGATGCCCTGCTGTGCCAAGCAGCGCAGCGCGCAGTGCAGCGGGCAACCGTCCAACACCAGGAGGGGTCGCCCAGACCGGGCGACCCCCAGCAGCTTCGGGACACCACCCCCTACCCCCGCGATACACGACATCTCAGCGAGGCCCTGGTGATCCATCCGCAGGGCAAGCGTGTTGCACAACTGCGCCGCGCTGGAGCAGCCGGAACACGCGTACACCAAGGGGTGATCCGTGCTCACGCTCCCTTCATCTTCGCCACGGTCCTTCACAAAGCCCCCCGCTCCTCGCGCTGCGCATCAAGCTACCAAAGCGCCTAAGGTGACATTCCGGATAACTGGCGCCTGATCTATTGCATGTCAAGCCCGATGTGACCGACCGTGACGGTGGACCCTGGCCGGCCGTCCAAGGTGTGGAGACGCCGACCTAGCGCGCTCCGCGGGGCTAGCCTCCCAGTGATGTCACGGAACGCGTTACTCCGGCACGGCCCGAAGCGTCAACGCGGCGTCCCGGTAGAGCCTACCATCGACAGCAGGATAGAGCGCTGGATACGAGATCGGAGGTACAGGCGACACCACCGGTAACCTGTAGCGCCACGTGCGACCATCGAGTGAGAGCTCGATCCAGTCGAGCCCGCCGCTCTCAGCTACGCCGTTAGGAGCGGCGCAGGGCGACCGGGGTCCACTGCCGGCCTCCACGACAAGTTGCCCCGACTCAGGCGCCACATCACCGCGCACGTAGGACTGGCCGTTAGGGCGGTGTCCCAGCGGCCACCAGACCCCGGACGAAGGCTGACGTGCTCGGACGCTCACCGTGACACACCCCGGGGCGACGCGAAATGCGTCGTAATCCAGCATCGCTAGGTCTCGTCCAAAGAGACCATGGGGACACGCGGAGCAGACGCATACCCCACCGACACATTGCTCGTTCGCAGCGCACTCTACGCCGCAACCACCGCAATGCTCAGGGTCCAGCCGCGTGTCTACGCAGAGGCTACCGCACCTCGATGCGTCCCCGGGACAGGCGCAGACGCCATCCACGCAGGGAACCCCTGACGGACACCCGTAGTTGCACTCGCCGCAGTGGGTCCTATCGCTCCGCAGGTCCACACACTCCCCATCGCAGACATTCTGACGGTCATCCAGGCAGTAGCAGCGCCCTTCAGCGCAGGCTGCGTCGTCAGGACACGCATGGAAGCAGGCACCGCAGTGCGCGTAGTCGACGGCAAGCGAGGTGCAGACGGAGCCACAGAGCTGCTCGCCCGCATCGCGACAGGGGTCTTCGCACTGCCCCCGCACACAGGTCCCTGCGCGCCCATGGGGTGCTGAACAGACAACGCCACAGCCACCACAGTGCAGGGGATCACTGTTCACATCTACGCACTCTCCACGGCATACAACCTCGTGCAGAGCGCACGCATGGGCGTCGTCGTGTGGATCCCCGGGAGGGTCTGACCCCAGGGGGTCCTCGAGCGCTTCCGAGTCCGCGACGTCGTCCGGGTTCACATCGACTTCGCGACCCTCGACATCTTCCGGGAGGGTCCCGTCGCGACTGTCGGCATCATCACGCACCTCGTCTCGGGGCCTCATGTCATCGCTGACATCGGCGGGATCCTCCTCCCCCGAACACACACAGGCGCTCTCCTCCGCACGAGCGCCGCATGCCCTCGCCCCAGCGGTACCGTCGCTGCACAGACATGCGGCGACCTCACCCTCTGCGCAGGGCGCTGCGTCCGGCCGATCGCTACACGCGGGTGCCAGCATCGGGGCCAAGAGCAACAGCAGAGTGAGCATGCCAGGGCTTGAACAAGAACGCGAAGGTGACATGGTCGGGGCTCCCAAGTACGAGGACGATCTAGAGAGTGCGACAGCGCTGCGGAAACCGGGGGCCGCTGCGTCGCACGGAAGGGTCAAATCCAGCACCCTGCGATCATGGGACACCGCCTGGGAGCAGATCGCGGTACGAGGAGGGCGACCGCCTGCATGGCCCCCAGCTCAACGCTTTCGGAAGTATAACGACTAGAGCCCCCCACTGATGTCAATGCAGGCCCCGGTGAAGTAGTCGCATTCGATGATGAATCGCACCCCAAGCCAGATCTCGTCGGGGTCGGCAGCTCGACGAAGCGGGACGCGCCCCAGCCCGGCCGCAAGGTGGTCCTGCCGCATCGCGGCGATCATAGGCGTATCCACGTACCCGGGGGCGATCGCGCCGACACGGATGCCATAGTGGGCAAATTCCTGAGCCCAGACGACTGTATCGGCGACAATCCCAGCCTTCGTCGCTGCGTAGTTCGCCTGGCCGGGGCTGCCGCGCCGCCCCGTCGACGAGATGTTCACGATGACGCCGGGTGCTACCTCGCGCTGGATCATCCGCGCAACGAGCGCTCGCGTGCACAGGAAGGGTGCGCTGAGGTTCACAGCGAGGACGGTGTTCCATGCCTCCAGGGACATCGTCTCTACCCTCTCGCTCCGCCGGCTGTACTTCACGGTAAGCGCATCCCTGGTCACACCCGCACAGTTGACGAGCCCATTGAGGGAGCCCAGCGCCTGCCAACCCAGGTCCATCGCACGCTCCACCTCGGCTTCCTGCGTGATGTCCGCGACGACCGGGACCACCCGGCCCGCGAGGCCTTCCACGTCACGCGCCCACGCGAGACCCTCTTCGTCGCGATCGACCGCGACCACCCACCCTCCAGCCTCGGCCAAGCGCCGCGCGAAGCGCTGCCCCATCCCGGACGCCGCTCCGGTGATCACCATCTTCATCGCATCACAACGCATCAGTACCTCTCGTGTGCTACGCCCGTGGGCATGTCCGTCATCGTCACCCGATCGCGGTGGCCAAGCCTCTCCGGCGGACCGACAGCATCACTCCTGCGGGCTCGTCGGTGCAGCGTCAGCGGACCAGAGGCGGCTCCCCCTGACGGCAGTGTGGCCATGGTCGTAGGGGCAGAGGCCGCACACCTGGTCAGCGCTCGCATCGACAAAGACCGAGCCTATCCGAAACCCATAGCACTGACCTAGCTGCGCCTCCACTCCGTGGACCAAAATGGCTAACGTCTCGTTCAGCGGTGTAGGAACGCCGAGCTTGCGACCGATCTCCGTAATACGCCAGTTGAGCGCGTCGACCTCCGTGGGGCGCCCAGCCTCCACGTCCTGGAGCATGGAGGGCTTGTGCGGACCGCCGCGGATCAGGTATTCAACACACGCCTGGATGAAGTCCTCATCAAAGTCCTGGCCCTCCGCGTTGGCCACTTGCGCGCACTCGCGCAGCACCCTGCGGACGAAGGTCCGGGTGCCGACACAGGACATGACCCCCCGCATGTCTCGCCGCGTCAAGGCGCAAACGGCGCTCATGGCGGCGTTCATCGCCGCCTTCTTCCAGATGTGGGTGCGGAGGTCAGCAGCAAACTCCGTCTCCAACCCGCCACCACTTAGGAAACGCGCAAAAGTGCGCGCAAAACCTGCGGCCTCCGGCACCAACACCCCCACACGGTTCGGTGGGTGAAAGAAGATCTGACGCATGACCCCGGGCTCCGGGCAGTCACCAGCATAGTTGACCACCATCCGAACGGTGTGTTCGGCACCAAAGCTGTTCGCGATAACGCGCTCGTTGTCGATCCCGTTCTGGGCGACAACGTAGCGGCGACCTCGTCGATGGGTGCGCTCAAGCGCGGGAAGGAGCAAGGGATAAGTCCAGGTCTTGGTCGCGATGACCACGACGTCGGGAGCCTCCTCCTGGAGCGCTGCGATGTCCCGATAGGCCCCCGCCAGCGCAACACGCCGGGTGGTGTCGCCCTCCCTTACGCGGATTCCGTGCGTCTTCAATGCGTCGACCACAGCGGGGTTGGTGTCGACGACGACAACCCGCGCGGCGCGCTCAGCCAAAGCCGCCGCCAAGAGGCCTCCCACGGGGCCACCCCCGACGACCGCGATCCGATCCACGCCCCCTTCAATCCCTGGGTCCATCATGCCAGCCAGCTCTCCCCGACCCCAGCTCCCCGGAGTCTCTGATAACCAACGCCCTCGCAACGCTGCATACGCCTCGGTGGAGCATGACTGCGGGCTCCGGTCAACCCGTGGGCGCGGACCGCGCCCTAGCTCTCACACCTTCGTTCTGACCGAAGACGCACCATGCGATCGCTTGTCACCTACGGAGAGCCATCAAGCCGCTCAAAGTGGGCCGTGAAGTGACGCAAGAATCGCGGGGCCTCCGTGATCCGGAGCCCGCGAATCCCCCCGGCGCGGGCCGCGACCTCTGTGACCGCCTCGACCACGTAGTCCATGTGGCTCTGTGTGTAGACGCGGCGCGGAATCGCGAGACGGACCAGCTCCCATCGGCTCGCCTTCTCTTCGCCTGTCGACGGGTTGAGCCCGAACATCACAGAGCCGATCTCCACCGAGCGGACCCCCGCCTCCAAGAAGAGCTCCACGGCAAGCGCTTGGGCAGGGTAGCACAGAGGGTCGACATGGGGCAGGAGCCGACGCGCGTCGATGTACACCGCATGACCTCCAGCTGGCCGCATCACCGGCACCCCGCGCCTGTGCAAGTGCTCGGCGACGTAGGTGGTCGACGTGATTCTGTAGTGCAGGTAGTCGTGGTCCAGCACTTCGCGCAAGCCAACGGCGATCGCGTCCAGATCACGTCCCGCGAGGCCACCATAGGTCGGGAAGCCCTCCGTGAGGATGAGCAGGTCGCGCTCCTGGCGGGCCAGGAGGTCGTCGTTGGTGCAGAGAAAGCCACCGATGTTGGCGAAGGCGTCCTTCTTGGCGCTCATCGTGCACCCGTCGGCGAGGGAGAACATCTCCCGGGCAATGTCGATGACCGGGATGTCCGCATAGCCTGCCTCCCGCTGCCGAATGAACCAGGCGTTCTCCGCGAATCGGCAGGCGTCGATGTAGAGCGGAATACCAGCGGACCGCGCCACCTCGCTCACCGCGCGGAGGTTGGCCATGGACACAGGCTGGCCGCCCCCCGAGTTGTTCGTCACGGTGACCATGATCAGCGGGATCCCCTCTCGACCTAGCTCGCCGACCAGCGCGCGGAGCGCCTCCACGTCCATGTTCCCCTTGAATGGGGCCTCCTGCCCCGGCTCCGCAGCCTCGGCGCAGGGGAGATCGACCGCTCGACCGCCCACGTACTCAACATTGGCCCTCGTCGTGTCGAAGTGCGTGTTGTTGGGCACCACCTGCCCTGGCTTCACCATCGTGCTGAAGAGGATGCGCTCGGCGGCGCGCCCCTGGTGCGTTGGAATCACGTTCCGATATCCAAAGATGTCGCGCACGGCCTCCTCAAAGCGGAACCAGCTGCGCGCACCCGCGTAGGACTCGTCGCCACGCATCAACGCTGCCCACCCCTCGGCGCTCATCGCGCTGGTGCCCGAATCCGTCAGCAGGTCGATCGTCACCTGATCCGCCTGCAGCAAGAAGAGATTCCAGTGCGCTTCTTGCATCCACGCGGCCCGCTCCGCTCGCGTAGACAGTCGGATCGGCTCGACAGACTTCATGCGAAAGGGTTCGATAATGGTCTTCATACGACACTCCTGCGCCCCCACGGCGCGCAACGTGCGGCCACACTCCTGCGCGCTCCCCCTCCCCCCGAGGATTCGGCAAACCAGGCCGAACGTGACCGGGACGCACAGCAACCGCTAAGTGGATGCCTTTAGCCCTTGTCTCGTGATTTGACCAGCCTCACACCTTCTGCGCGCGCGCAGCGTGCGTCCGTCAGATCCACACCTTCCCCAACGCCACACCCATGAAGCCCAGCGTCTTGAAGTGCAATCCTCTGCCATGGCTGAAAGACCTCGGCGCCTGGACACCGCCAACGGCGCCGGCAGGAGGCAGCCCCGCAACCCCCACGTTGTGGATGGGCAGCAACGAGAACCCCCGCGGCCCCAGCCCCACCGTACGCCAGGTGATCGTCCGCGAAGCTGCCACGTCAAACCGCTACCCAGATGGCCCAGCGACGGCGCTTCGGCACGCGCTCGCCGAAGACGCAGGCGTTCCTCCCGACCGCATTGTCCTGGGCAACGGCTCCAACGAGCTCCTGACCCTGGTCGCACGCGCTTACCTGGCTCCAGGGCGCGAGGCCATCACCGCGGCGCACGCGTTCGCCGTCTACGGGATGGCCACGCGCGCCCAGGGCGCCACCCTCGTCGAGGTCCCAGGACCAGGCTACGGCCATGACCCAGACGCCATCATCGCTGCCTGCCGTCCTAGCACGAGCGTCGTGTTCATCGCGAACCCCAACAACCCCACCGGCACGTGGCTGCCACCCAACGAGATCGAGCGTCTGCTCCAGGCCCTTCCCCCCCACGTGCTGGTCGTCCTGGACGAGGCCTACCTGGAGTATGTCGACGACTGCCCCACGCAACCGGGAGCCGACTTCTTCGACCTCCATCCCAACTTGGTCGTCACCAGGACCTTCTCGAAAGCCTGGGGGCTCGCTGGTCTTCGTCTGGGGTACGCCGTCGCACCACCCCACATCGTCAGCCTCCTGCACGCGCTCCGTGACCCCTACAACTGCAACACGCTTGCCCAACACGCTGCCCTCGCCGCGCTGAACGATCGGGCCTACCTAGAAGACTCCGTTGCCATCAACCGAAGCGAACGCTCCGCCCTCATCGACGACCTGCGCTCCCGTGGCCTCACCCCGACACCCAGCCAAGCCAACTTCGTGATGTGCCGCACGACACCCACATGCGCAGCCCGCCACCTCCACGCCGCGCTGCTAGAGCGCCACGTGGTCGTCGCACACCTAGCTCCCTACGGATTGCCCGACCACCTCCGCATCACCGTCGGGACACCTGACGAAAACCGGCTCTTCTCGTCGCGCCTCGACGCCGCGCTCGACGCCCTGAGCCACGGCTAAGCGCACCGTCGCCACGTCGCGAAGGCCCCGCAACGCCGCTGCGCTCCAGCGACGCGTCCTATTGTCCACTTTGCATTCATGATGAAGTTCCTTATACAGAACTCCACTGGGTCGACCCACGCCGAGGAGACGCCCACAGCGTCCATGTCCCATCCTGCGCCCCGAAGGCAAGCCCATGCCCACGCCATGCCCGCGACCTACAGCACTCACGCCACGCGAAGGGACGCCCGGCCCGCGTCTGCGGATCGCGGGACCTCGGACGTGTCGAACCCCGACCCGCCGCATCGCCCTCCGCTCTGCTGCGCTACTGTTGCCGCTGTCGCTGTCGCTTGCATTGCTGACTTCCAGTTGCAGCGATCGGCCAGCCCAAGACCCCAGCGCCGGGCCGGACACCCACGAAGAGCACGACCCAGGGCAGGACGCGGAGGACGAGGACTCGGTGGAGCCTTCCGACACCAGCGACGACACCGAAAGCGAGCCGGACGTCGCACCAGACACCGCGCCAAACGATGACCTGAACGACACAGGAGAGGAGGACACAGGAGAGGAGGACATCCAACCCCCTCATGACAGCGAAGACGACGCCCAGCAAGCGAGCGAAGCGCGAGGCGAGCACCACTTCCGTTCGTACTGCGCGAGCTGTCACACGATCGGGCACGGCGACCTCGAGCGCGGCTCCGACCTGCTGTCGGTGGACCTGCAACCCGATGCGTGGCTGCGACAGTGGCTTCGTGATCCCGCTGAGGTCGCTACTTGGAGCCGCTACGCGCAGATCCTGATCAGCCGCTGGGGCTTCGTGATGCCCCCCTCAGACCTCCTCTCGGACGAGGACATCGACGATGTCATCGCCTTCCTACACGCCCAACGCGCGCGCGGCGCCCTGACGCCGAGCCCTCCCCTTGCGCTGGACGACGCAGAATCGGCCGCCATGCGGGACATGTACTTTGACCGATGTGCGGGATGCCACGGCACGACACGCGCGGGCGCGACGGGTCCCGATCTGCGCCCCGAGCGCTCGACAGGGCTGGGCACCGACACCCTCGCGGCGGCTATCCGGCACGGGCGGCCGTGGGGCATGCCCGCATTCGGTCGCGACGAGACCCTCTCGGAAGAAGAGATCCTCTACCTGGCGGCCTTCCTACAGCAGCCTGTGCCGGAGGCTCCGGATCTTCCGCTGAGCGCGATTCACGACAACGGGTCCATCGAGGTCCCTGTGGCTGCACGTCCTTCGGCTCCGCAGCATGGGCGGGACTGGGAGAACTTCACCGGCGTGGTGCTGCGCGACTCGGGCGAGGTGGCGTTCTTTGACGGGGACACCCATGAGGAGATCGCGCGCCTCAACGCAGGCTTCGCGACGCACATCCTTCGCATGTCGACCACAGGTCGACGCGTCGCTGCCGTGGGCCGGGATGGCTGGATCGCCCTGATCGACCTGTGGATGGACCCACCCACCGTGGTCGCGCGCAGCCGGGGGTGCTGGGACGCGCGGAGCGTCGCCTTCAGCGTCTTCGGTGAGCACGCCGATCGGTGGCTTGTGCAAGGCTGCTATTGGCCGCCCCAGTTCGTCGTCTTTGACGGTGAGACCCTCGAAGCAGTCGCCGTGCACGATGTCCGGAGGGCGGCCGTCGACACGGGCGAGGCGCTGGACGAGGTGCGTGTTGCTGCCATCCTGGCGTCGTCCCACGAAGCGGTATGGATGCTGGCGCTCAAGGAATCAGGCCACGTGCTCTTCGTCGACTACGGCCAAGAGGGCTTCCCCATCACACATGAGCTCGAAGCCCAGCGTTTCCTTCACGACGGCGGATGGGACCACACGCGACGCTACTTCCTCCTGGCAGCCAACGCGCGCAACCAAATGATGGTCATCGACAGCCATGAACGTCGCGTCGTCGCACGCATCGACGTTCCCCCGATGCCCCACCCGGGCCGCGGCGCCAACTGGATGGACCCCACCTACGGCCCAGTCGCTGCCACGGTACACATCGGTGCACCGACCCTCACGATCTACGGGGCAGACCCCGAGGGACACCCCGAGCACGCGTGGCAGGTGGTCCGCAGCGTCGCCCTCCCCTCGGCTGGCGGCCTCTTCCTCAAAACGCATCCGAACTCTCCTTGGGTCATCCTCGATATGACCCTTGCCACGGATCCAGCACGAGCCCGCGAGATCTGCGCCTACCACAAAGCCGAAGCGCGCCTGGACCGCTGCTTCGCGGTCGCGGATCGCGGACGCGCGGTCCATCCCGAGTTCAACCGAGATGGCTCCGAGCTGTGGATCTCCGTATGGCACGACGAGGGGGAGGTCGTCGTGCTGGATGCTGACAGCCTCGATGTCCTGCGACGCTTGCCAGGCCTCCCCTCGCCCACCGGCAAGTTCAATGTGTTCAACACCGCCCACGAGGTGTACTAGGGCCTCCCCGTGTAGCCTGCGCAGCGCGGTGGACGCAGCGCTACCCTGTCACTGCCATCGCCGAGGATCGTCTCATGAGTTTCCGCACCTTCCCTTCCCTCCTTCTGGCGCTCTTCTTTGCAGGATTGGCCGCTGGGTGTGCCGCTTCGCCCTCCCCCTCGGATGCGCCGGCCGCTGCAGCACCGACCGCACCGGAACCTGCTGCCTGTGGCTGCGACGAGGGCTGCGCATGTGAGGCCGGCTGCGAGTGCAGCCAGGGCTGCGACTGTGGGCAGCCACCCACAGCCGAAGCCGCCTGTGCCTGTGAGGAAGGCTGTGCCTGTGGCGACGACTGCGCATGCGGCGAGGCTTGCGGCTGCAGTTCGCCCGCAACACGAGGCTCGCAGGCGTGCGGCTGCGGCGACGACTGCGCGTGCGGTGACGACTGCGCGTGCGGTCAGCACTGAGAGGGAGTCCCCGGCGCCTGCGTCGGCACACAAAGATGTCAAGCAGCCTTGACTGCTATACGGCTATCCTTATCCGTAGCTCGACTTTCGGCGCCCGGCGCCAACCACCACGAGCGTGAGGAAGAGGATGCAAAAGATGGGGCGCAAGCCTTGGGCAGAGCCGTGGCGCATCAAGATGGTAGAACCCATCCGCATGACGACGCGCGAGCAACGCCTGGGCTTCATGGAGGAGGCAGGCTGGAACACTTTCCTGCTGCGTAGCGATGACGTCTACATCGACCTGCTCACGGACTCGGGCACCAGCGCGATGAGCGACCGCCAGTGGGCTGGCATGATGCTCGGGGACGAAGCCTACGCGGGGAGCCGCAACTTCCACCACCTCGAAGAGGCCATGCGCGAGGTGTACGGGTTCCGCTACCTGGTACCGACCCACCAGGGCCGTGGCGCCGAGCACATCCTGTCGCGGATGATGATCCGCCCGGGCGATGTGGTCCCTGGAAACATGTACTTCACAACCACCCGAGCGCATCAAGAGCTTGCGGGAGGCCGCTTCGTCGATGTCATCCTCGACGAGGCGCACGACCCTGCGTCGCAGCACCCCTTCAAAGGCAACATCGATCTCGGCAAGCTGGCGGCGATCATCGACGAGGTCGGTGCGGAGCGCATCCCCTACGTGAGTCTTGAGTGCACGGTGAACATGGCGGGCGGCCAGCCTGTGTCGATGGCGAACATGCGCGAGGTCCACACCCTCTGCCAACAGCACGGCATCGCCGTGATGCTGGACGCCACGCGGGCGGTGGAGAACGCTTGGTTCATCCAACGCCAGGAGCCCGGCTACGCCGACCGCCCGGTGGCCTCGATCCTCCGCGAGATGTGCACCTACGCCGACGGGTGTACGATGAGCGGTAAGAAGGACGCGCTGGTCAACATGGGCGGGTTCCTGGCCCTGAACGACGAGAGGCTCTACGAGAAGGCCTGCGGCTTGGTCGTCCTCTTTGAGGGACTCCACACTTACGGGGGCTTGGCAGGTCGCGACATGGAGGCCATGGCGATCGGTCTGCGAGAGATGGTGCAGGACGATCACATCCGTTCCCGCATTGGCCAGGTCCACTACCTGGCGGACCGTCTCCGGGATCAGGGCGTCCCGATCGTAGAGCCCGTGGGCGGCCACGCCGTCTACCTCGATGCACGTCGCTTCCTGCCTCACCTACCCCAGGACCACTTCCCCGCGCAGGCCTTGGCCGGAGCGCTCTATGTGGACGCGGGCGTCCGAGCGATGGAACGGGGGATCGTGTCGGCGGGCCGCAACCCGATGACGGGAGACCACAACCGACCGCGCCTGGAGCTGGTGCGCCTCACCTTGCCGCGACGTGTCTACACCCAGGCGCACATGGACTATGTGGCGTGGTCGGTGGCCTCACTCCACACCTCTGCGAGCGCTGTACCCGGCTTGACTATGGTCTACGAACCCGAAGTGCTACGATTCTTCCAAGCCCGCTTTCTTCCGATGGGGTGAAGGGTGTTTGTCGCGACCCGATGCCAGCGAGCCCATGGTCTGCGCTGGCCACGGCAGCCCGCGCCGCAGCGTGCGCACTGGCCCTCATCGCTCCCAGTACGCCCTGCGCTCGCTCGAGCGCAGCAGGAGCGTGCCCACGCGAGGCGAGGCGAAGCGGATGACGTCGTGGGGGTGCGTTAGCGCCACGTCGACCCGGATCGAGGCCGCGTCGCGCCCTTCCTGACCGTTGACCTCGAAGCGCAGAGGCCGAACACGGTGCTGCCGCCCAGCGGCATCCGTCACAACCTCGATGGGCAAGGAGCGCAGGCGCCCCTCGATGAGCGGTTGCGGACGCGCCCGGTTGTCGAGCTGCGTGGGCAGCACACGCAGGGGCAGATCCACCTCGGCGCCAAGGTCCAGAGTCCTCGCGGCGAGAAGAAGCTGCTCCTCGCTCAGGGCGCGAGCGAAGTCGGCTTCGACGCGCATGTCCCCCTCGCCGTCGAAGTAGGAGCGCGCTTCGCCGAAGACAACGTCACCGCGGCGCCACAGGTGTCGGGTGGTGACACCACACCACTCGAAGGTCGCCCCGGCCAGCTTCCGCAAGACCCACGGCTGCGCACGATCCACGAAGAGGGAGAGCGCGTAGTGGTAGGGATAGGCGCCTGCGTCCACGCTCGCCGTCCAGTGCAGCTTCAACACGGGGATCACCTCCACCTCGTTGGGGCGGTCGGACTTGACGAGGGTCCGCGCGTCCAGGTCTTCCTTGACCGTGATCAGCGTGACGACATGAGGACGCTCCTCGCCGTAGATCGTGCGGGACGCATCATAGGTGGCCACCTCGGCGAGCCCATCGTCCCAGTAGGGGGCCTCCATCCATCGCACGAGGAGCTCCTCCGGCAGGGGCGAGCGAGGCACCTCCTCCGCTGCGCCGCGCGGGTCTGGAATCCAAAGCACCCCACCTGGAGGCGGATCCTCCGCGGCAGCGATGGCAGGGCCGGCCCCGCCGCCTTCCCCCGGATCCCGCGTCGAACACGCGACGAGGCTCGCGAGCACGAGCACCACCAGCGCCAAGCTCGCGCGCTCCCTCCTCCACAAAGACGGCTTCCCGTCGTCGGCCCGGGCTCCACAATCCAGCGGCGAGGGCAAACGAGCCAGGACGGGATGGCTTCTTGTCCAGCCGACCGACGACACGGGCCCGACCCTAGGTCGCCACCGGGCTGCAACGCGGCCGTGCGAGGCCCCCTCATGCTGGCCCCCACCGCCGCAACCAGCTATGGTCTCCACAGGGCCCATTCTCCTTGGACCCATCTCCCCTGGACTTCCCATGAACTCCTCGCAGACTGCCATCCCCACCGAACGCGACACGCCGGACGAAGCGCTCGGCGCCTTGCAACAGGACCTTGAAGGCCGCGTCGAGGAGTTGGTCAACTGGCTGTCGGCAGGCGTTGGCTTCCTCGCATCGATTTGCGGCCTGGTCGTCCTCCTCGTGATGGCGGTCGGCAACGCGTCACCGCTGATGACCGGCGCGGTGTTGATCTATGGGGTCTCGCTGGTGACCCTCCACTGCGCCAGCACCTTGTACCACATCTCCAAGACGCCGCGCATGCGGCGCGCCATGAAGATTTTCGACCATGCCGCCATCTTTGGCTTGATCGCGGGCTCATGGACGCCCTTCCTTCTGGGTCCGCTGCAGGAGACCCAACTCGGCTGGACGCTCTTCGGTGTGATTTGGGGCCTGGCGCTGATCGGTATCGCGCTCAAGCTCTTCTTCGTTGGCCGTTTTCGCCTGCTCTCGACAGGTGTGTATCTCGGCATGGGCTGGCTGGCTCTGGCCATCATGGGGCCCCTAGCCAACACCATCAGCGAGCAGGCCTTCTTCTGGCTCCTCGCTGGCGGCGGCGCCTACACGGTCGGTGTCGTGTTCTACTTGTGGCAGCGGCTGCCCTTCAACCACGGCATCTGGCACGGGTTCGTCATGGCGGGTGGTGCAGCCCACTTTGTCGCGATCGTCAACCTCCTGCCCTGACCCAGCGTCAACGCAAGACCAGTGCGAGGCCGGCCACGAAGAGGAGCGCGAAGACGGCCAAGCGGAACGCCTCCTGGGGAATGCGCTGGAAGAGTCGGTCCCCGATGACCAGGCCCAGCGCCGCTGCGGAGGCCATCGCGGCGCTCCTCAGAAGGGCCGCGATGTCGATACGCCCATCGGCGACGTAGGTCGCGATCAGCACGACGCTCAGCGCTAGCCAGAGCACGGCCAAGGTCGACCGAAACACTTCCTTGGGCAGGCCCAGTCGGCCGGCGACATAGACGACGAAGGGGCCACCACTCCCGAAGGCGCCGTGCGCTAGCCCACCCGCGACGAGCATGAGCCGCTGGACGATGGGATTCGGCGAGCTCGCGACCCGCCGCAGCGCGGCGACCAGCTCGCGCGCTGCCATGAGGGTGACCACCCCACCGAGGAGCCGCGCCAGCGGTCCCGCCTCAAGGCGCAGGAAAGCGAAGATCCCCAAAGGCAGACCGAGCAGCAACCACGGAGCGATGGTGTGGGTCAGGAGACGGAAGTCCACCCTGCGTGGGCTGCGACGCACGATCCAGAGGGACGCGAAGAGGTTCAGAGGGATAAAGGCGGGCAGAAGCTCGTGGATCGGCATCAGGCTGGCGCCTAGCGTCACCGTGAGGAGCGTCGACCCAAAGCCCAAGCTCGCCTCAGCCACGAAGGCGAAGGTGACGACGAGCAAGAGGGGAAGGTGGGCGAGGATGGCATCCCCAACAACAGCCAGATCGACGCTCAGACACCCTCCGTGGCAGCGGTCGTGGAGACGCCGCGGCGGCGGCGGTCCGCCTCACGCCAGTAGGGCACCGCGTCACGAGGGTGGACCGGGCCGGCTTCAGCGAAGGCATGAGCGGCGTCCAAGTTGGTGACACCGACCGTGCGGATGAAGCCGTACATCCGCGCATAGGGCAAGAAGTAGAGTAGGAAAGGGAAGAAGTTCTTGGTGATAATCAAGTCTGCGTCCCGCAGCCGCAGCCCTGCCTCCCGAAAGAAGCGCGGCATGACAGCGAGTGGCGGCCCCTCGCAGACGATGATCCTCAGCGTCCCGACCAGCAGGACGACCTGGCGCTGCCCGCCGAGCCCCAGGACGCAGCGCTCCACCTGCGCATCCAGCGCGAGCGGCGGGTGCAGCTCGGGGGACACGCGGCCCCCCAGCATAACCTTGACCCGAGATCCTGGGGCGACACCCCACAAGCTCTCGACCACCACCTCATCCCGAAAGGGTACGTAGATGCGGAGCCCCTCGCCCTGCGTGATCAAGGCGCCGAGCAGATGCGTGTTCTCTCCCGGAGCCCCCGCGGTCACCACGTCGGAAGCATCCGAGAACACACAGGGCCCAAAGCGGCGGCGAAAGCGCGCCCGACGGACCTTCTGCAGCGCCTCCTCCGGTGTGACGAAGGCTGCAGGGACCTTGTCGCGGGTCTGCCAGCAGCGGTCCGCGAGCTGATCCGCGCAGCCCTCCATCCGCGCGAGCCCCTCCGGCACGAGCGCATCCGCACTCACCAACACCGACCACCCCAGCTCCGGGTGGCGATTCCATGGGTGACACATGCAGAGGTTTGCGGAGAGAATCCCCGGGAGCCGCTCCATACTGCGCGCCAGCCGCAGAATGGGCCGCAGGGGTCGCGCGAGGTCGATCGTCGGGCTCGCGCCAAGAATCATGGGGAGGCTGCGCCACGTGTGGACGGGTCGAATCTCCCCCCACATGGTGCGCAAGAGCAGATCGGCCGTCCGGGCTCCCGTGGCCACATGGTCTCGATGCGGGTTGGTGCGGTACGCCTCCAGCACATCGCTGCTCGCCACCAAGGTCGGGGTAACGTTCGCGTGGAGATCCAAGCTCGCGCCCAGGACGACTCCCTCGCCGAGGGCGTCGCGCAGGCGGCGCATGATCTCTCCCTCGGGAGAGCTGTCCGCGGGCAACGCGAGGCCATCGACGCCCATGGCTCCGTGGAGGCAGACGTAGAGCCCGTCGAGCGGACCCGCTGCCTGCGCCTCCGCAACCAGGCGCGTCGCGAGAGCCTCAAAACACGCCCGCGTCAGGGGGCCCGAAGGGATACACCAGGCGCTAAAGAGAGGCACCAGCTCCAGCGCCGCCTCCCTGCGACGGGCCTGCCGCTGGGCTTCCCGGACGAAGCCGGTCAGCTCTGCGTTGCGCAGAAAACCAGGCGCCTCGTCTCCGCCCGGGGCGACGGCGTCGCGCAAGATCTCCCCAGCGAGGAAGTGCTGGCGCTCGAAGTCCGCGAGACTCGTCCGGAGACCGCTCAACGCGTTCGTCTCCTGGCTGATCCGGGCATAGGCTACCCGCCACACACGTGCGTTCGTCATCGCCCCCTCCCACGCCGGCCAACGCGCTCGCGAAGCGCGTCCGCGCGGTCCCACAGCGTCAAGAGGGGACCGCCAAAGCGCTGAATCGCGCGGTCCATCCAACCCTGCGACCCCGCGTCCGCTGCCATGGGATCACGCGCCTCTGGCCCGTACATCCCTACCATCGCGTCCATGACCGCGCTCCGCACCAGCCCACGCGCTGGCAAGCGCGCCATCATCCCGTACATCGGAGCTGTGCCGCTGTTTCGCACCGCTGGGCACGCCCTCAGCTCGGCCACCGCCTCCCGAACATCCTGGAGGAAAGCCTCCGCGGTGTGGACGTGCACCGGCATCACCGTCAGGTGCAAGCTGGCAGGCTGCTGGTTACGATCAAAGTGCCAGCCCTTGGCCTGGAGCAGATCGGCCAGCGCGTAGGTGTCCAGCCTCCGATCGCTGGTCGCGAACGCGATCAACGTGCCCTGCGGCCTGCACAGCAGACGCACCCCGTCGATCGCCTCCAGCCCAACCACCAGCTTGTCCCGCGCCACGAGGGTCTCTCGCATCAGGTCGATGTACCCGCGCTTGCCCAACGCCTGGACGCACACCCATGCGGCCGCGATGGGGCCCGCCGGGCGGGTGCCCGCGAGCGTCGGCGACGCGTAAATGCCACCAGGCCACTCTGTGGACACGAAGAACTGGTGGCGTAGCCATGACGGGTCACGCCACAAGAGCAGCGACACCCCCTTCGACGTAAACCCGTACTTGTGCAGATCCGCCGAAACACTGGTGACGCCTGGCACGCGAAAGTCCCACGGCGGAACCGGCTCACCCAGCGCCTCCATGAAGGGCAGCATGAAACCACCGATGCACGCATCCACGTGCAGCGGGAGGCCACGCTCCTCTGCGAACGCTGCGATGGCCTCGATGGGATCCACCACCCCGTGGGGGTACTGCGGCGCCGAGGCCATCAGGGCTACCGTGCGGCGGTTGACCAGCGCCCGCATCGCGGCCACATCCACCCGGTAGTCCTCAGCCAGCGGGGCGACACGCAGCCGCACGCCGAAGAGATGAGCGGCCTTCTCGACCGCGACGTGGATCGAGGCTGGTACGACAATCTCCGGCTGCTCGCCGCGACGCAAACGGTTCTTGCCAGCGTTCCGATACGCCAACACGGCCAGCAGCAGTGACTCTGTCCCCCCTGATGTGACCGTCCCCGACGTCTTGGGCGACCCTCGCAGCAGGTCGGCGCCCATCCGGACAAGCTCGCCCTCCATGCGCCGCAAGCTCCGAAATGCCATCGGGTTCAGGCCGTTCTCTGAGAAGTAGGCCTGATGCGCCTGCCGCAAGAGCGCCTCATGCTCCTCGCCTGCGGAGTAAACGAGCGCGAAGCATCGGCCGCCGCGCCAGTCGGCATCGGTGGAGCGCAGGTCCTCTAGCTGGGCAAGCAGGGCCGTGGCTGGCGTCGCGTCGAGGGGGAAGTGCGTCATGAGGGCTCCTTAATCAATCGCTTGATTGACACAGATCCCCCTAATGGACCTTGGACTCCGCAAAGTCAAGCCGCAAGCGCACGCCTTGCCCAGCCAAGGCGAGACGCTAGGTCGCCGCCCGCGCTGAGGCGCGCTTGTCCGGCAACCACAGCGATGCCAGCGCCCCGACAACCCCGATCAGGCCGAGCGCGACGAGCGCTCCCCGGTAGGGCCCCCATGCGTCACCACGGAGGCTCTCGGCCAGGCCGAGGCCGAGCGCGACGCCGAAGGCACCCCCGAGAAAGGAGAGCATCATGTAAGCACCGATGCCCAACCCGCTCTCGGCCGGAGGCAAGAGCGCCGAGGCCGTGCTCAGCAAGGGGCTCTGCTGGATCGCCATACCAAGACCCGCAACACCCATCGCGAGGGCCATCCACTCCAGGCGCCAGCCCGCAACGGCGGCCATCAGGAAAGTACCGGCGGCGAGGACCAGGCTACCATAGAGCGCTGGGCGCCTTGCGCCTACACGGTCGCTCCACCTCCCAGCCCGGCGAGAGAAGAGCGTCACGGCCAACGCACCCGGCAGGAGCACTACGCCGACCCACACCGGGAGGACCTCCTCTACCCGAACGAGGAGCACCGGTACGACGATCAGCGCTCCGAATCGGCAGGCGTTCGCGGCAGCCCCCGCGACGCAGACCGCGACGAAAGACAGATTGCGGAAGTGCTCGGGGCGCAAAAAGGGCTGCGCTGCGCGCCGCAGGTGGAGCGCGAGCAGCCCTCCTGAGAAGAGGGCAATCGTCAGCCATGCGGGTGCAGCAGGCCCGCCACCCATGGCCATGAGCGCGGCCGTCGCGACCACGGTCAGCAGCGCAGCTCCCATGACATCGAAGCTCCCCGCTTGCCGCTGATCGAGGACCGCCGGCAGCAGGCGCCAGCCGAGAGGTACCAACAGGAGCAAGCAGGCGGGCACCAGAAACACAGCACGCCATCCCCAGAGCTGCACGAGGAGACCCCCCAGGAAGGGCCCAAGCGCTGCGGCGCTCCCGATCGAGGCGAGGAGCAGGCCCATCGCTGCACCCCTCCTCTCCACGGGCACCATGCGGCTCACGATGAGCGGCCCGATGGCCGGAATGGCCGCGCTCGCTGCGCCCTGGGCGACCCGCAACGCGATCGCGACCGCCAAGCTCTGCGCGAAGGCCACGCCCATCGCCAGCACCCCCGTCAGCGCCAAGCCCAAGAGGTACATCTTGCGCGCGCCGTAGAGGTCCGCCCAACGGCCTTGCAGGATCGAAAACACGCCAAAGGTCAGGGAGAAGCCAGTGACGAGCCACGCGTAGTGGTGCCCAGGTGCCTCGAAGTGCGCGCCGATGAAGGGAAGCGCCACGTTGATCATCGTCCCGTTGAGCACCCCGAAGAAGAGCACCGTAGAGAGCAGCCACAACACCTGCGAGACCTGTCTGTCGCTGTCTCGTGCCTCGCTCACCCGCACCTCCCCAAAGTGGTCCGGCCCTTGTGGTGGTGGCACCGGCCGACCGGCGGCATAGCGCCTCTCACCTTCCCCATGGACGCGACACGCGCACCAGCGCCGTCAGCCGAAGGTGCTGGCGGACCACCGCGCCGAATCCCCTTTGCGGGATCGTGCATCATGCACAAGGGAAACCTGCCCTAGGCGCCCGCTCTCTGCCGCGGACACCTGCCACCCCTCACCCCCCGAGACCATGGGCCTCTACGATTCGCTCTCACAGATCGACGCCGCGAGCCACCGCCGCAGCGACGCGGCCAGCGCTGCGGCGCCAGCGATCAGCGAAGAGGAGCGCGACGCCTTCTATGCCGTCCTGCGCTCCAGGCGCTCGGTACGCCGCTTCACCGGAGAGCCTTTGGACGACAAAGCCGTCGAGCGGGCGCTCGGGGCTGCGCTCCTCGCGCCTAACTCGTCGAACCTGCAACTCTGGCAGTTTGTTCGTGTTAAGTCGCCCACCGCGCGCGCTGACCTCGCGCGCGCTGCCATGGGCCAGCCCGCGGCCACCACCGCCTCCGAGATCATCGTCTGTGTCTCCCGGCCCGACCAGTGGCAGCTTCACCGTGACGCCCTCCTCGCCCTGCTCGGCCGCGAGCGTGTGGGCAAGAGCGTCGTGGACTACTACGAACGAATCGTCCCGCTCACCTATCGGGTCGGCCCGATGGGCGTGGGAGGATGGGTCAGATCTTGGACAGCGAGACTTCTCTCCTACCTGCGCCCCACCCCACAGTTCGATGGGGGACGCACCTATCCTCGGATCGTCGCCATCAAGTCCTGCGCGCTCGCTTGTGAAAACCTCATGCTGGCCCTGCGTGCCGAGGGCTACGACACCTGCCCCATGGAGGGCTTCGACAGCCGACGCGTCGCGAAAGCCCTCGCGTTGGAAGGTGAGTTTGACATACCCATGCTGATCGCTGTCGGCAAACGGGCCGAAGGGGGCGTTTACGGGCAGCAGGTCCGCTTCCCGCTAGGCACCAGCGTGCGCACCCTCTGAGCCACGAGGCGCGACGCCTCGTCGCCTCCGCACCGTGACGAGCAAGAGCGCCCAGTACCAAGCCAACCCACCCACCCCCTGCTGCGCCGCACACCCACAACCGGCACCTGCGGAGGGGGGGCGCGGAGGCTCTGGCGCTGGACAGTACCCCGCCTCCACCACGCACACAGGAGCACCAGGCTCTACCTCCACACAGCGCCCGCCTGGTGGGCAAGCCACGTCGTCGTCGCAGGACAACCTACAGCGCCCACCCTGGCAGGTGCCTGCCGCACAGGGTGTGGTGTCATCGCAGGGCTGACACAGCGCAGCCTCCCTGCGCGCACAGAGGCGATCCAGGGCGCGGCACTGTGACGTCTGGCCAGCTTCGCGGGGTTCCGCGCAGACAAACCCCGCAGGGCATGGCCACCCCTCGTGGCATTGGCGTCCGCACGTCCCTTCCGGACTGCAGCGATCGCGGGCACCTCCACACTCCCCGTCCTCGGCGCAGGTGGCGCAGAGGCCAGCCCCGGAGCGGGTCGCAGGGTCGGGGCGAGGCCAGTATCCTGAGCATCCCTCCTCGTAACGACATGGGTAGAGAAAGCAAAGCCCCGCGACGTCATCCTCGTGCAGCGCCTGCACCGCGCGGGTCTGGCGCGGTGGCATGGCACCAAACATCGTCGCCTCGGGGTGGGGCGTGTGCGCGAGCCCGAGCGCATGGCCTACCTCGTGCAAGAGCACCCCGCGCAGGTCATAGCGCGGGCTCTCTGGACCGTCGCCCAAGGACCAAGGAATCGTCTCAGCGTTGACCTGCACGAAGGCGTTCAGAATCTCCCCTTCCTCGGAGTAGGCTAGGCCGGTGGTGGCGAGCACGTTGCTCTGACCCACCTCCGAGAATCCATCCGAGAAGAATCGCACCACGTTCCTCGCCCCACCTGCGTCATGCTCCTGCCTTCCTTCAGCACGGAGTACGACGCCGCTGCAAGGAACGCCGCTCCAGGTTTCGACCACGGCCTCCAGCGCGGCGTCGACCTGCTGCGCGCTCATGCCCTCCGGCACCTCGCCAGCCCATGCCCACCGGACAACAGGTTCGCGCCAACGGAGCGGGCTGCCGTCAGGCCCACGGTTGTCGGTGCGAAAGCCCCACAGTCGAGGTGCAACCTGCTGAACATCGTGTCCCTCATGCAGGTCAGAGGCAGCGCGCACGGCCGATACGTACCACGTGTGCCTCGCAGACACCCAGGTGAGGTGGAGCTCGAGCAGGTCACCTGGCTGGGCTGCGACGGACCCAACCACGTGCAGCCCGGGCAGGCTCACTGGGGCGATCGCTTCGCTGGGTCTGCGTCCGAAGCACCCCTCCACGGAGCGCGGCTGCAGCACCCAGCGTTGGAAAGGCAGCCCCCTGAGGGCCTCCGCCGGCGCAGTCGCCTCCACGCTCGCAACGACGACACACGCGGGCGGCCCGTCGGGCAGCGCGTGGCCATGAGCCGCATGACTCAAGCCGAGGAGGGACCACCACGCACCACAGAGGGCAGCGGCCGTCCTCACCATCTCCACCCGATGCCTCCGTGACGGGCGTCGTCGCTTCCACGCGACGCCTCCGATGCGATGTCAGCTGCTGGAGACGAAGACCTCCACCACAGCCACGCCGTAGCGCCTCCGGAGAGCAGGGCCGCGGCGATCGCGAGGTTGGCGCCACGCGCATAGGCCTGCCCCTCGCTCCGCAGACGGTCCGCTTCCGCCCGCCAGGGGGTGTCCTCAAAGCGTTGCTGGCGATCCTGCGCTTGGAGGCCGAGGAAAATGGCTGCCCCGGTAGCCGCCACCGTAAAGCTCCCGGTCACCCACACCGAGGCGGGAGGTCGCGGGCCTCTGGCCGCGCCCGCCGCGGACTCGACAAAAGCCCCCTCCAGGCGGATCTCTCCCCCGGGCTCCTCCACCACCCGCATCGCCTGGCTGGCGCCCAAGCGCACCCGATGCACGACGCCATCCGCCCCGATCCTGAGCCGATGTGCACCCGGCGCGACCGGCACCAAGAGGAGCGGCGCGCTCCCGACAGCCACGTCATCCAGCCAGACCGCGACCTCTTCCCGGCCCCGCGACACCCTCACGTCGATCACAGACTGACCCTGGAGCAGCGCCCCCGCGACGCGCCCGAGCCACGCCGGACCCTCGCGCTCCGGAAGCGAGAACTGCGCCTCGAAGACGAGCAGACCCGATCGCCCGTCCACATAGCGAAGGACCACCTCGGACGCGCCTGCTCGCTCCGGGAGCGCACGCAGGGTCCCAAAGAGAAGGCGATCCACCTCCAAGGCTGAGGCGACCTCAATCAAACAGGGCGGATCGGGCGCTGGACACCCCAAGAGGCCCAAGGACTCGTCCACACTGAGGTCCAGGTAGGCCCGAGCCTGCAGCGTCGGCTCTAACTGGACGGCCTCCAGCAGCCGCTCAGCGAAGCGCGGCGCCACCGTGCGCCTCGCTTGATCCACCTCAAAGCCGAGCACACCCACCGTCGGGGTTGCAGAGGCGGCGAGCGGTAGCAGCAAGAGCGCGGCCGATGTCACGAGAAGACGACCAACAAGGCGTGAGAGAGATCGCAGCACGTCGGGAGCTCCCGGAGAGTGACAGGCCGATGGGTCAGCGTTCCAGCGAGGGCGCAACACAAGCGCCACGCTCAGCGGGCTGCCCTCGAGGACAGGATAGCGCAGGACCACCGTGATGGCACGTTCTCCACGACGTCCAGCGCGCTGGCCTGCCCTAGAAGGGCAGCAACGCACCCCACGAGGTCGGCATCGCGCGAGCATCCGGGGCCGCGATCCGCACCGTCGACGTC
>ERZ869909.522-NODE-522-length-43615-cov-11.231453_pt1 | contig 43615 bp, 57 predicted proteins | sample MGYA00520892_ERZ869909 | MGnify/ENA primary metagenome ERZ869909 (study PRJEB32215, sample SAMEA104723947) | bioreactor metagenome | biome: bioreactor; feature: anaerobic bioreactor; material: water | place: China | collected 2015-03-12 ... | reverse complement strand
ATTCTATTATTCTATATCCTTATTTTTCAATCACTTAGCTGTTAGACAAACCGCCCTATCTGTCGAACGCTTCTTTACTATTGACATTATATTTATAAATATGCTTAGATTGCCCCGGAACAGTCGAAAGGTTGACGAAATGACGAACTATCCAATTATTGAAGCTTCGCCGCAGGCTAAGGCGCTTGTAACGTCGAACGTTGATCCTTACGGAACTTCGAAGAATTCGCATCATCGGGCGAAGTATCCGTTCGCCGAATTGGAAATCGGAAAATGCTTTACGGTTCCGATTTCAGAAGCGAACGAAGTCGGGCTTCGAAGTTCTTCGGTTGCTGCGGCAAAGCGACAAGAAGGAAAAAAGTTCACGGTAATTAAACACCGGGAACATGGGATTTTTGAAGTTGCGCGCATCGCGTAACCGTCTATTGTGGGCAGAAAGGAACCGACATGGCGAAACGACAGAAACGACCGACGCGGCGCGAAAAGATTGCCGCAAGCAAGGCCGCAGCATTGGCCGAACGCGAAGCGTTGAAAAGCGCCGTTGCGTCGCTTGAAGATCGGCTTACGCTTATTGAAGCTGCGCAGCCGAAAGCGCCGCAGCCGAAAGACCCCCGTAAACGTGAATTTTTCGGAAAGGCGAAAGAATGACCGACGACGATGTTGCAGCCGGGATTTACCGGCTTGCGAAGGCGCATCGCAGGGCCGCGCATGATATGCGACGCCGGGCGAACTTGAACGTCAAGGCAAACGCGAAGAACCCTAGCGCCGCAATTCGAAATGTTGCGCGCAACGCTGCGGAAGAAATCAGGCTTCGGGCTTCGGAAGAAGACTTGAAAGCCGCGTTCCTGTCGCGCGCCGCAGCATTGGCGAAACTTGGGGCGTTGCATTATCGCTTCGAAACAACGCCGCTAGGCTTGGCTGCGGCCCGGCCTTCGATCAAGGAACGTATCGGCGCGGTTGTTGCGTCGGTCGCAGCCGGGCTTATTGCCCCCAAACCGTAAAGGAACCCCAATGAAGACCTTTTTGCAGCTTGCCCGCGATCTTATGAAGCCGGGCGAAGAAATTGCCGCGCTTATGACCGCCGAAGAAGCCGATTTGCTTCATGGGGCCGTCGGCGTCGCAGGCGAAGCGGGCGAACTTCTTGACGCCGTGAAAAAGCATGTCGTTTACAAGAAGCCGCTTGATCGGGCGAACGTTGTCGAAGAATTGGCCGACCTTCGCTTTTACATGGCCGCGATTATGAACCGGCTAGGGATTACCGAAGTCGAAATGACCGAAGTAATCAACGCGAAGCTAGGCAAGCGTTATGCGTCGGGTTCATATTCGAATGAACAGGCGCAGGAACGGGCCGATAAACACGCCTTGCGCGACCTTCGCGAAAACGGCGCGTCGTCAATGCTTGGCGAACCCGCTTGCGAATGCTGCGACGTTGACGAAGCCGACGATTTCGACAAAGCGTTTGACGAAATCTTGAAGCGGCGGGGCGACAATGACGGGGCCGTATGATCCGACGAAAGGGCAACCGCTGGCAAACCTTGGGCGTGTCGTTGCAGAACCCCCGACGCCGCCTAGCCTTTTCCGCGAAGCCTGCGAACGTATCGCCGACATGCTGCGGCAAGACGACGGCGAAGCGTTCTTCGAAGCCGAAAAGTTCTTGAAGCGTCACGCGCCCGACCTTTACGACAAAATCGGAAGTTGACCGAACTAACGGGGCGTCGTATGATGCCCCGTAATTCAAACCGAAAGGAACGACGATGATAACGCCCGACATTTTGTCGAAGACGGGTTCGGAACATGGCATTCAAACCGGGGTTTTCGCATGGGCTGCGGTTGCGCAGTTTCACGGCTTCGAAATTGCGAACGCTTGGGCCGAAAGCGGCGACCCGAACGCTTTTCGCAATTCGCCGAAGATCGGCGTTCCCGAACTGAAATGGCTTCACGCTATCCCGAACGGCGGTTCGCGCGGCGATACCGAACAAAGCCGCAAGATACGCGGCGCGACGTTGAAAGCCGAAGGCGTTCGCGACGGCGTATCCGACATATTCTTGCCGGTTCCGAAGTTCCCGTATCACGGGCTTTATATTGAAATGAAGACCCCGACCGGAACGCTTCGGCCAAGTCAAAAGGAATTCGGCACGTTCGCAACCGCCCAAGGATACGCTTTTAGCGTCGAACGTTCTTGGCGCGATGCCGCCCGCCTGATACAAGCGTATATTGTGGGCAATCCGCAAGTCGCCCTTAACATGAAAGGAAAATGAATGAACCGGAAAGAATGCTTAGACGCCGCAGCCGAAGCCGTTTTGAAAAACCGGCAAGAACTTTACGGCAAGCCCGAAGACGGTTTCGCGGGTATTGCGGCGATATGGTCGGTTTTGCTTGGCCGAAAGGTCGCGTCGTATGAAGTCGCGCTTTGTCTTGCGGCTTTGAAGATGGTTCGGGCGACGAATAGCCCGCAACATGCCGACAATTGGGCCGACTTGGCGGGTTACGCCGCTTGCGGGGCCGAACTGGCAACGCCCGAAACGAAACGTTCTTTTATCGAAGGGGGTTCGTTGTGAAGCCTGTTGTTCTGCAAAATCCCGACATTGTTCTTATGCCGCCCGACGACATGCCCGAATGCCAGCCGTTGACCGCAGTTCGCTTCGATCAAGAAGGCGTTGACGGTTTCGTATCGGTTTGGCGTCCTTCGGCTGCGGAAGTTCGCGCATTGGCCGAAGGCGGGGCCGTCGTCGTCTTTGTCGCCGGTTCGTCGCATCCGCCGATTGCCCTTGGCGTTCAAGACCGCAACGGGGAACAAGCCGACGATGATTAAATGCCCCGGCTGCGCCCGTCGGCGTGAAGCCCTGCGCCGAATGTTTATACCGAAATCAAAGAAGGAACCCCGCCCAATGACAGAACCGAAGTTGAAGCCGATTGCCCCCGCCGATGTTGACATGCGAACCGACCGAAGCGGCGAAAAATACGCTTGGGATAAGGTCAACAGCCGAATTCTTTCGACCGGGTTTGACGACGAAGACGACTTCGAAGACTGGAAAAAACAGTTTTTCGAACGACCGGCAAATTTTTCTTCGAAATAAGCGCCGAAGGGGGTTGACGTTTGCCGCGTCGGCCCCTATCTTCTTTATATCGAAACAAGGGAAACGAAAGGAACCCCCGAAATGCAAACCGAATTCAACGTCGAAGCCTTCGCAACCGCCTATGTCGCCGCGAACAAAGTCGCGCAAACCCAAGATACGACAAGCCCCGAATTCAAAGGCGCTTACCAAATCTGCGAAGAATTGGGCTTCGTTCGCGGTTCGCTGGAATGGGAAGCCGGGGTTGCAGGCGCAGCCGCCTTCTTCTTCAACGGTCACAAGTTCTAATCGGGAAGCGGGGCTTCGGCCCCGCAAACCCCCAAGCTAGGGAAAACGGAAATGTCGGAAGTTCAAGTTGCAGTTCTTGGCGGGCTTTACGTTGACGTTCAATATACGACGACGGGTTACGACAACCGCGATTGCGGCGGCGGCGTTAATGACGTTGACACTTGGGAAATTGTCGGAATCAACGGCAAGCGCAAGAAAAATACCGACTGGATTTTGAACCGGCTTTCGCGCGCCGACGAAGAAGCCATTACCGAAGCTTGTTACAACGACGCGCGGGGATGGTAAGATGAAAAAGCTTATCGCAATTTGGGCGACCGTCGCCGTTCTTGGGGCCGTCGTTTACGCCCTGCCCGCAACCGAACGGGCCGGGGGCGAATGCCTTCCCGGTTCGCTTCAAGTCGCAGCGCAAAACGCGGTTAAAGACCGTATGCGCGACCCGGCTTCGGCGCGTTTGTCGAACGTTCGCCGGATCAACAACGCGGTTGCGGGCGAAATTCGCGCGCAAAACGCATTCGGGGCTTTTGTTCAACTGCCCTTTCATGTTACTGTCGAATGCATCGGCGGCGAACCCGTCGTTCGCAATATCGCAATCGGATAAGGAACCGTTATGAAGTTGCATCATACCGAAGATCACGCGGAATACGAATTGCCGCTTATGGTCGAAACTTGGAACGTCGAAACCGACGAAAAGGAAACCGAAAGGCTTATCGACCATTCGCGGCATTCGCATCGGTCTTGGCTTGGCAAACATTGCTTTTGGGCGTTCCGCAATGGTCGCGGCATTGTTACCCGGCCTTTGACGAACGGGGTTGCGAAATGAAGTCTTGGGATCATGCGCAGCTTATGGGCTTCGTTCCTTACGAAATGCCCGATATTTTCGGCGGAACTGCCCACAAGGTTGGCGTCGGCTTTATGCCCCGCGACGAAAACGGCAAAGTTGTTCCCCCGCTTGCCGAAATGTTCGTTCCTTACGGGGCCGTTCATCCGCAGGGGCGAAACCTGTTGTTCGCAGCCGTCCTTATGTATCAGGGGCATTCCCGTATTGTCGGGCTTATGCGGGCGATGCTTGACGAAATGGAAAACTTGACGAACGCCGGGCATGTTCCGAAAGAAGTTCTTGCCCCGCTTGTCACGGCTTACGAAGCTATCGAACGCGAAAGCCTTACGGCGCTTACGGTCGCAACGAACGGTATTGAAGCCGTCGGCGCAGGCATGAAAGGGGATTTGAAGCGATGAAATATCTTGCGTTCATCTTCGCCGGGCTTGTCGGGCTGGCAATCGGTCTTGCGGTTATTGTGGGCATTCTTGACGTTGCCACGAAAACCGGGCCGAACTGCCCGCCGCCCGTTCCTGCCGAATGGCTAGGTTACTGCGAAAAATACGACGTTCGTTGATTTTTCCTGTTGACCTTCGAAGAACCCCCGTCTAAGTTCGTCTTACTGCCAAACTTAACCCCGAAAGGAAATATCATGGCGAAGAAACCGACTGCCCCCGCGATCAACCTTGTTGCCCTTGCCGCAATCGTCGCCGCTGGCGAAAACGGCACGTTCGGGCCGCTGGCCGAAGTCAAGCCGCTGGCCGATGCCGGGCTTATCGAAATCAACGAAGGCGTGACCGACGCGAACGGCAACGTTGCGGTTCGTGCGACCGCCGCAGGCATTGCCAAGAACGCGGAAAATTCCGAAGCCGCCCCCGCTGCGCCGAAATCGAACTTTGCCGTCGTGACCGTTCCCGACGACATTTTCAGCGCCGCCAAGGAAAAGCGCCGGGCTTCGCGTGGCGTCGCCGAAAAATACCCCTTCGACAGTCTGGAAGTCAAAGGCGGCTTCTTCGTTCCCGCAACGGAAAAGATGCCCGAACCGGCGAAGTCGCTTGCTTCGACCGTTTCCAGCGCGACCGCCCGTTATGCGGTTGAAGCCAAGGACGAAAACGGCGCGGTTATCATGGAAACCGTTACCGTCAAGGACTATGCGACCGACGCCGACGGCAAGCGTATGAAGGACGCCGACGGGCATTGGATCGTGACCGCCGAACGCGAAGAAGAACGCGCAAAGATGGAACCGACCCGCCAATTCAAGCTTGTTCCCGCCGAAGGCGGCGCTTGGGTTGTTCGCACGGCTTGACCCTTGCCGGGCCGGGCGGGGATACCCTGCGCCCGGCATACCGCGCCCTAGACGGGCTGCGGCGCGCCCCTGTCGCTATGCGGCGGGGGCGTTTGCCTTTGGGCTGGCGGAACCCTTGCCGATTGTGCTACGTTCCCCCTTAACACCCTTCGGCGGGCGATTGGGGCTAGAAACGATGGCAGGCGAAATCAGAATGACCGACGACGAAAAGGCGCGTTTTAACGCAATGGAAAAGCAAGTTGCGGAAATTCACGCCGCGTTGTTCAAGCCGCAAATCGGCGAAAGTCGTTCCACAATTGAAAAGCTTAACGGTCTTATTCGCGTTTCCGAAAAAGGAACTTGGGCCGTTTCTTGGGGCGTCAAGGTAATATTGACAATCGGGGCAATCGTCGCAGCTTTGGGCGCGATAAAAACGGGGATCATAAACCGATGAACTTGAAAGAATTTCCGCACGTTTACGCAAATGTTGCCGCAGTTCCCGCCGAAGAATTCGCCGCCCGCTGGCCGAACTTTTCGCCGCGTGAAATCGCTTGCCGGGGAACCGGGCGCGTCGCAATCGACTTCGAAGCAATGGATACGCTGCAACGGTTGCGAACCCGCGTCGGGCGACCGTTGATCGTGAACAGCGCATACCGAAGCCCCGAACATAACCGCAATGTCAACGGCGCGCCCGGTTCGCTGCATTTGACGGCGAAGGCTTTCGACATTTCCATGTCGAACCATAACCCCGCCGACTTCGAACTTGCAGCCCGTGCCGTCGGTTTCAAGGGCTTCGGCTTTTATCGTCGGTCGAACTTCATTCATGTTGACACCGGCCCGGCCCGTTCTTGGGGCGACCGCTTCCCGGCGACCGCGACCGGCCTTCCCGTCGAACGCGAAGCCGAACCCGAAACCCTTTCCGAAGACAAGGCCGCAACCGGGGCGTTGATCGGCGGCGGCGGTTCGCTTGCCGGGGCCGTCGCGGTTCTGCCCGCAATCGGGGCGCTGTCGCCGCTTGCGCAAGTTGTCGCGGTTGCGGCGTTTATCGTCGGTATCGGCGCGCTTGCCTTTATCTTCCGCAATCGGATCAAGGCGCTTGCGAAATGACGGGCGCGGCGATCTTTTGGGGGATCGTCGTTTATCTTTGCCTTTGTTATTTCGTAATCCTGTTTATGATGGGGGCGGGAAGTAAGCGCGATGATTAGCAAGCTGAAAACATGGGCGGCGTTTGCAGGGGTTCTTATCCTTGCCGCCGTTACGCTGTTTCTTCGCGGTAAGGCCGCAGCCCGCCGCGAAATCGAACTGGAACGCGCCAAAGACAATGCAACGGCGCTAGAAGAAAGGCTTCGTATCAATGAAAGCGTTTCGCGCGAAACTGATCTTGTTGACCGCGCCCGCCGTATTGGCGTCGTGCGGGATGAACCTTGACAATTGCGCGGGCTGGCGACCGATCACGCTTGCCCAAGCTTCCGCCGAATACTTGAACGCAAACGACCGACCGGTGCTTGAAGGTATCGTTTCGCACCATGAATACGGGCTTGCCCGCAATTGCTGGTGACATTCCCGCCGGGCGGTTCTATATTTGGCGTCAAGCCATATGCAGGAACCCCCGGAAATGTCCTTTTGCCCTTTCAACGACGACGAACTAAGCGAAGCGAAGATTGCCTTCGCCAAGGCTTATTACGCCGAACGCCTGCGCAGCCCGTTCGACAAAGACGCGCATTTCAAAGCCGCGCTTGTCATTTGGCCCGAAGATCGGGGCTTGTTGCCTAAAGCATTGTGGGCAGTTCATTCGGCCAAATGGCAGGAAGACCCCGAAGTTATCGCAATTCTTGACGAATTGGCCGACGAAGCCGAAGAAGAAGCGGCGCAAGACAAGATCGAAAAAGCGAAAGAAATTCTTACCGAAGAATTCAAGCTTATTGTTCGCGCCGAAATGGTCGCAGAATTGCGAACGATTATCAAAAATCCGATGATCGAAGCGAAAGACCGAACCGGCGCAATGGATCGGCTTTCCAAGCTTATGAACCTTGACGAAAAACCGCCGAAGACCGACGAAGACGCCGGGCGCATTCTTGGCATTATTCAGCACGAATTGCGCCCGCTTGCCGACGACGGTTCCGTTGTGCCGTTCCCCGACCGCGTTCGTTCGCAACAACAAAAGTTGCAACGCGATATTGCGGCCCATGAACTTACGCTAGACGGCGGCGAAGATGCTAGACTTATCAATTAAGTCGGTTTGGCGTCCTATTCCCGAAACGTCGCAGCAAATGGCTTTCGAAAGCGACTGCGACCATACGCTTTACACGGGAACGCGGGGGCCGGGAAAGACCGACGCGCAACTTATGAAGTTCCGAAAGAACGTCGGGCAGGGTTACGGCCCGTTTTGGCGCGGGATCATTCTTGACCGCGAATATAAGAACCTTGACGACCTTATATTGAAGTCGCGCCGATGGTTTCCCGAATTCAACGACGGTTGCAAATTCCTGTCGTCAACGTCGGCCCTTAAATGGATTTGGCCGACGGGCGAAGAACTGTTGTTTCGTTCCGCTGATAAAGAACAAGACTATTGGCAATTTCACGGTCACGAATACCCGTTTATCGGATGGAACGAATTAACGAAATACCCGGATTCGAACCTTTACGATATGTTTATGTCAACGAACCGAACTTCGTTTCGGCCCGAAGATTACCCCGTTTATATCGACCGCGATATTTACCGGGATACCGGGCGACAAATCGCCGTGCCAGCGAAAAGCAAACGGTCAATGCCGATGCTTCTTCCCGACATTAAGCTAGAAGTTTTCAGCACGACGAACCCTTATGGCCCCGGTCACAATTGGGTTAAGCGGCGCTTTATCGACCCTGCGCCTTACGGCGAAGTCGTCACGACTGAAATTGACGTTATCGACCCGAAGACAAAAGCGAAAGCGACCGTTCAAAGAACGCAAGTCGCAATCTTCGGTTCGTATATCGAAAACATTTATCTTACGAAAGAATACATCGCGACGCTTACGCAAGAAAAAGACAAAAACCGCCGGAAAGCTTGGCTTACGGGTTCTTGGGATATTGTCGCAGGCGGCGCGCTAGACGACGTTTGGAACCGCGAAATTCATGTCGTTCCGCGTTTCATTATCCCGCCGTCTTGGAAAATCGACCGGGCGTTTGACGACGGTTCTTCGCATCCGTTTTCGGTCGGATGGTTTGCCGAAGCCGACGGAACCGAAGCCGACGTTCTTGTTAATGGCGAATGGCGCAAGTTCTGCCCGCAACCGAAATCGCTTATTCAGTTCTTTGAATGGTATGGGTCGGAAATTGACGAACTAAGCGGGCAACCGTCAATCGGAACGAACAAAGGTTTGAAGCTTTCGGCGCGAAATATCGCCTTGGGCATTCGCGACCGCGAAGAAAGTCTTATGGTCAACGGCTGGATTTCGTCGCAGCCTGCGCCCGGCCCCGCCGACAACCGCATTCGAAACGTTATCGACAAAGAACTAGAAACGACCGAAGACCTTATGTTGAAACAAGGCGTTGCTTGGGAAGCTTCCGACAAGTCGCCCGGTTCGCGTATTGTGGGCTTGCAGTTGCTTCGGGATAGGCTGGAAGCTGCAAAGACTGGCGAAGGACCGGCGTTCTATGTTATGGAATGTTGCCGGGCAACGATTGGCATTTTGCCGACCCTTCCGCGCGATAAGGTAAAGCTAGATGATGTTGACACAACGGCGGAAGATCACCCTTATGATATGATCCGTTATCGGGTTCTTAAAGGTTCGAACCGTTACGCCGCTAAAGTCAAAATGCAGATGCCCACATAAGGAAAAACCCGATGCCCGTTCCCGTAACTTCCGCCCATGTCGCAAACGTCGCGTTTATCAACCCGGCTTTGTCGAACCTTATGCCGCAATATTATCTTATTCGCGATTGCATCGCGGGCGAAGTTGCGGTTAAAGCGGCCCGAACGAAATACCTTCCGATGCCCGACAAGTCGGATACGTCGAAGGAAAACAAAGCCCGTTATGAAGAATACCTTGCGCGGGCAGTCTTCTATAACGTCGCACGTCGAACCCTTTCCGGGCTTTCCGGTCAAGTCTTTCTTCGCGATCCGGTTGTTGAACTTCCGTCGCAGTTGAAGCTTCTTGAACGGAACGTTTCGGGTTCTGGCGTTACGTTGACGCAACAGGCGAAGAAAGCCGTAAATTACGCGCTTGCTTATTCCCGCTGCGGAATTCATGTCGATTTTCCCGACACGACTAACGGCGGCGAAAGCGGCGCTGTTACGGTTCGCGATATGACCGAACAAAAAGTTCGCCCGACGTTGAACCTTTATTCGCCGATGGAAATTATCAATTGGCGCGTTGTCGAAAACGGGGCCGAAGATCAACTTTCGCTTGTTGTTCTTTCCGAAAGCTATATCATCGGCGACGATGGTTTTGAAATCAAAGAAGCTGCGCAATTCCGCGTTTTGAAGCTTGTCAACGGCGAATATGTGCAAGAAATTTGGCGCGAACCGAACCCGTCAAAATACACGCCGGGGGAAGTTCCGAAAGGCAAGAACTTTCAAGTTTCCGAAGTCTATTACCCGACCGGCCCCGACGGAAAGCGGCTTACTGAAATTCCGTTCAAGTTCATCGGCGGCGAAAACAACGACGTTGCGCCCGACAATCCCGCGTTTTACGACCTTGCGTCGTTGAATTTGGCCCATTATCGAAACAGCGCCGATTACGAAGAAAGCTGTTTCATTGTCGGGCAACCGACCCCCGTTGCGACCGGGCTAACGGAAGAATGGGTTAAGAACGTTCTTGGCGGGCGACTGAATTTCGGTTCGCGGGGCGGGATTGTTCTTCCGCCGAATGCAACCGCCGAACTGTTGCAGGCGCAAGAAAACACGATGATTAAAGAAGCGATGGAAACAAAAGAAAGGCAAATGGTCGCGCTTGGCGCAAAGCTTGTCGAACAAAAAACCGTGCAACGAACGGCGACCGAAGCGACACAAGAAAAGGTTTCGGAAAGTTCGGCTTTGTCGTCTTCGACCTTGAATGTTCAATCGGCTTACGTTTGGGCGCTTGAAATCGCCGCGAAGTTCGCAGGCGTTGAAGGCGCTGCAATCAAGTTCGAACTGAATACCGACTTTGACATTTCCCATATGACCCCGGAACAGCGCAAGCAAACCGTCGAAGAATGGCAAAAAGGCGCGATCACGTTTAAGGAAATGCGCGCCGTTCTGCGCAAGGCCGGAACCGCGACCGAAGACGACGAAACGGCGCAACAAGACATTGCCAAAGCCGAAGCCGAAGCCCTTGCCGCCGCTGCAAAGGCAATGGAAATCAGCAACCCCGACGGGGGGTTGAACGATGCTTGAAACGAAGTATCTTTTCGACATTACGACGCGACATTCGCTTTACGTCGAACATATCAAACTTGGCATGTATAAGGAACTTCAAAAGGTTCTTGCCGAACTGTCAAACGAATTGAAGAAGCTTTTCGCCCGGCTTCGGTTCAAGACGCTTGACGAAATGAACAAGCGACAGTTGCAACAACTTGTCGTCAATCTTCGCCGCCTGCAAAGCCGAATTTTCGGTTCATACGCCCATGCCCTGATTACCCAAATCGAAGAATTTATGTTCGCCGATTTGTCAATTCAAAAGCGCATGTTCGTTACGGCGATCAACAACAGCACGTCGGGGCCGCTTGTAACCGACCGTTACGGCGTCGTAAGCGAAGAAGACGCCGACGAATTTATTCCGCTTTGGGCGACGACGAACCGAACTTCGCCGCTTTACGGAATGGCGGCAATCCTTGGCGGGGCGGGATTGTGGGCAACGATCCGCAATGCGCCTATGCCTGCGAACGGTCTTACCGTGCCGAATTTTACGTCGTCGTTTTCGTTGTCGGCGCAAAATCGTATCGAAAGTTTGCTTCGTCAAGGATGGGCGAACCGTATTGCAACGAATGATTTTATCGACATTTTGACAGGAACCCCGACCGGCGTTCTTGGCGGAATTCGGCAAGGGTCTTCGTCGCAGATTGACCGAATTTTCAATCAAGGTTCGGCGGTAATCGACACGCAATTGCAGTTCGTTTCGCAAGTCGTATCGGCTGGCGTAGCTTCGGCCATGTTTACCCGTTACGTTTGGAACGCGGTTCTTGACCGGGGAACGTGCGAAACTTGCAAAGGCCGCGACGGCGTAATTTTTCAATATGGCGTCGGGCCGATACCGCCTGCGCATACCCGTTGCCGCTGTTCAACCGCGCCCGTCGGCGACGATCTTGCACGGGCTGCGGCGATTTCTGCGGTTAGCCTGTCAGAATGGCTTGCCGATCAACCCGAAGACGTGCGACAAGAATTTGCCGACAGTTACCGCAACGGGGCGTATTCGCCGCAAGGCATATTGACCGCTTCGAACTTTACGCGGAAGCTTCGACACATAACGGCCCGGTAAAGCGGTGCTTTGCCCTTAACAACGGAAGGTTTCCAAGATGGCCCTGAAAAGAAAATTGACCGCCGCAGAATTCGACGCCCTGTCGGAAGTTCTGAAAGCCGAATACAAGAAGGACGGCGACAGTTACGTTCTTGACGTTGACGGCGACGAAGATACTTCGGCGCTGCGCCGCGCGAAAGACCGCGAAGCACAAGCCCGCAAAGACGCCGAAGCCAAGGCGAAAGAACTTGAAGAAAAGCTTGCCGGTCTTGAAGGCGACGACGCCCGCAAGAAAGGCGATATTGCCGCAATCGACAAATCTTGGCAGGGTAAACTTGACGAAGCCAAGAAAGCCCACAAAGAAGACGTTGCCAAATATCAAGGCGCGTTCAAGAAACGCTATATCGACGCCGAAGCGAACGCGATTGCAACGAAAATCAGCAAGGTTCCTTCGCTGTTGTCGCGCGTTATTCGCGAACGCCTTACGGTTGACTTCGACGGCGACGAACCGACCGTTCGGGTTCTTGACGCCGAAGGCAAGGCGTCGGCGTTGACGCTTGAAGACCTGCAAAAAGAAATTGTTGCAAACGCCGAATACGCTGATATTATCATCGCGTCGAAGGCTTCCGGCGGTGCCGGTAAGACGACAAAGCCCGGCGGTGCCGTTCCTTCTCAAGACGATAAACCCGCCGACCTTTCTTCGATGAACCCTGCGCAGCTTGCGGAACGCATGACGGCGGTAATCGAAGCCAAGAAGTCGGCCCAAGAATAAGGATGCCGACAGATGGCCCTTTCTGATCTTCAAGTGTATTCGGAATACGCCTATACGACGTTTACCGAAGTTCTTCAACAGCAAGTCGAACTGTTCAATTCGGCGACCGGGCAAGCCTTGCTTCTGTCGTCGGCTGCGCATCAAGGCGACTTTTCGCAAACGGCATTCTTCGCCAAAATCGCGGGCGGCACGGTTCGCCGTCGCAACGCTTACGGTTCGGGGCCGGTTGCGGAAAAGGTTCTGTCGCAAACCGAAGACGTTACCGTGAAAGTCGCGGCGGGAACGCCGCCCATTCGGATTGACCGGGGGCAATTCAACTGGATTCAGATGAACCCGGCGGTTGCCGGTGCCGTGATCGGTCAACAGATGGCAGTTGATAGCATGGCCGACATGCTGAATACCGGGCTTGGCATTGCGTATTCGGCGATGGCGGGCGAAAGCGAAATCGTTCTGGATATTACCGGCGAAACCGAAGCCGCCGACCGGCGCATTTCGTGGCAAGCTTTGAACCGGGCGCAAGCTTTGTTCGGCGACCGTTCGTCGCGTATCGGCGTTTGGGTTATGCATTCGACGCCGATGCATTTCCTTTACGGGCAGAACCTTTCGAATACCGAACGGCTTTTCACTTACGGAACCGTGAACGTCATTCGCGACCCGTTCGGCAAGCTTTTGGTTATGACCGACAGCCCGCAACTTTTCACGCCCGGAACGCCCGACGACTTTCATGTTCTTGGCTTGACGCCGGGGGCCGTGACCATCGCCCAAAACAACGACTTCGACGCGAACGAAGAAGCGAAAAACGGCGATGAAAATATCATTCGGACCTATCAAGCCGAATGGTCTTACAATGCGGGCGTCAAAGGCTTCGCATGGGACAAGACGAACGGCGGCAAATCCCCGAACGACGCGGCGCTTTTCCAAGCGTCGAATTGGGATCGGATTATGACCGACAAGAAAGACCTTGCCGGGGTTGTCTTGACGGCCCGCGCCGTTTGATCTTCGACAGGACCGGGGCGATAACTTCGCCCCGGTCTTCGCTTCAACCTTCGAAGGATGTTTCGACATGAAACTTAAAGCCCTGAAAATTCTGTTCTTCACGAACGGCCCGGCCCCGACGCCGGAACAAATCGTTGAAGCAAACGCGATGAACGCGAATGTTTGCTTCCGCAACGCGACCGTCGTTCCGAACGAACCCCATTGCCTTGAAGATTGTCACGGCGTCGCGGGCGACGTTCCCCCGGTTTACGCTGCGAAGTTCCCGCCTGCCGCCGCTGCGATTGAAGCGCGCGAACAAAGCATTGCGGAACTTTCCGCCAAAGTCGGCGACAGCCCGGCCCCCAAGCCGCCCGCCAAGGCCGCAGGGAAGCCCAAGGACGACGGCAAAGCCCCGACCCCGCCGACGACCGCCCCGACCCCTGCCAGCGCGCCCGCTGCGGCCCCTGCGCCCGGCTGGAACCCCCAAGGCAACAGCAAGTAACGCAACCCCGGCCCTGCCCGCCCATTGTGGGCAGGGGAAACCGAAGAAAGGGCCGACAAATGACGCAAAAAATTCTGTTCTTTACCGAAGGCAACGTTCCGACGACCGAAGAACTTGCCGAAATCGAAGCAATTCAAGAAGCGATTGCGCCGAAGTTCGAACTTTACGTTCGCAATGCTGCGGCCCCTGCGATTTATGGCGAAGGTCGCAACGAACCCGCCGACTTTATCGCAGGTTCGCCGCCCGAAAGCTTTCCCGAATTTTCCGAAGCCGAAGCGGCGACGGGAACGCTTACCGTTGTTACGAACCCCGACCCCGCCGAAACGATTTCCGTTGCGGGAACCGTCTTTACTTTCGTTGCATCGGGCGCGACCGCCGGGCAAATCAATATCGGCGAAAACGCGAACGCGACTGCAACGGCAATCGCCGCCGCAGTTGACGCGCTTTCTTCGGTCGAAGCCGAAGCCGCAACAAACGTCGTCACTATTACCGCAGCCGTCGCCGGGGCCGCTGGCAATACGATTGCGCTTGTCGGCAACGGGGCGAAAATTACCCGTTCGGCGGCAACTTTGACCGGCGGGGCCGACGCTTCGGGTTATCCCGAATTTGACCCCGAAGAAATTTAAGAAAGGGCTGCGCCGTGCCGATTGCAATTATTGTCGAAAACGGAACCGGCGTCGATGGCGCGAATTCGTATGTTGCCATTGATACGGCGCGCGAATTCGCGGCAAATCGCGGCGTCGTTCTTTCGACCGACGACGATGTTGTTGCGGCGCAGCTTATTCGGGCTTTCGATTATATCGAAACCCAAGAATGTGAATTTCAAGGGGTTCGCGTTTATGTCGAAAGCGCATTTCCGCGCGAAGGCGTTGTAATAAACGGCGTTGAAATTGCCGACAACGCAATTCCGAACCTTCTTGTCGCGGCCCAAATTCAACTTGTTATCGCGCAAGCGAACGGCATTGACATTATGCCGAATTTCGTTGCCGCCGATTACGTCATTGAAGAAAAGACCGGGCCGCTTACGACGAAATACGCCGACCCCCTTCTAGTCGGCATTGCCCCGAAGCTTGGCGCAGTTGACGCAATGCTTGCGCCGTTGTTTGGGCGCTGCGCAACCGCCGGGCTTGGATTGAAAACGGTAAGGGTATAATGGCCGGATATGAACGCCAAATTGCAGGGGCAAAGCGCACAATCGCGAAACGCGGGCAGGCTGTTGAATGGCTTGTTCGCGACGAAGGCGTTACCGACCCCGCCGAAGTTCCGGGGGCTTCGAAATGGCGACCGAAAAAGAACCCCGACGTTGACCCGGTAATTCATCCGGTTAATATCGCCTTTTTCCCGCTTGATCGGGCGCAGGAACAAAGCCTTCAAGCGCGCGGCATTTCCGATACTTTCGGCATGTCTTACGGGCTTATGGGGCAAACCCCCTTTTCGCCAAATCAGAAAGACGCGGTTCGCCGCGACGGCGTGATTTATCCGATTGAAAGTATCGACGTTCTAGCCCCGAACGGAAGCGGCGTAACCGACGCCATTCTTTACACGATCATTTTCAAATCGCCTGTCGTGATCGGGGGTTGAAATGCATACTTTCGTAACAGCCCGCGAAGAAATCTGCGCCCGGTTCGATCAACATTGGCAAACTCACGCCCCGCTTATTGTGGGCGCGCTGGATTATCTGCCCGAAATTCGTATGCCCCGTATCGTTTACCCGAAGCCGATCAATCCGGCGGTTCATTGGGGCAGGTTGTCAATTCAATCTGTAATGTCGTCGCAATCGGCATTTGTTTCGTATGCGCCCGCCGAAGCCGGGGCCGCAAAACGGAAAAAATACGAAGAAAGCGGGCTTGTCTTTGTTCAATTGTTCGGGCCGAAAAATGAAATCGAAGCCGCCGAACAACAAGATTATCTTGCGCAAATTGCGCGTTCTGCATTCCGGGGCGAAAGCCTTCCGGGCAAGGTTTGGTTTCGCAACGCCAGAATAAACGACCTTGAAGACGAAGACGAAATGTTGCGCTTGAATGTCGTCGCCGAATACGAATATAATGAAATCAGCTAACCGCAAAGGAACCTGACACATGCCCCCGATTTGCGAACAAAACACGCGCGACAGCAACGAAGTTGAACTTTCGTTCGCGGAAGAAGATTGCCTTCGCCAATTGCCCGAACCGCAAACGGCGGTTCAAGCGACCGGAACTTTCGGCCTTACTTCAAACGTTCTTGCGGCGGTTGCTGCGGCGGGTTCGTTTACGGTCGCAAGCATTCCTTCGGCGGGCGCAACGATTGGCGTCGGCGGAACGACGTTTACGTTTGTCGATACCGCCCCCGGTGCAAATGAAATTGAAATCGGCGGAACAACGAACGCGACTGCGACGAACATTCGAACGGCGCTTGCGTCGGTTGCTTCGGTTGTTATCGGGGGTTCCGCCGCTATTGTTTCCGTTACGGCGGCGACCGCAGGCGTTGCGGGCAATTCGATTACCCTTGCAAGTTCGTCGGCGGCTGTTACCCGTTCCGGGCCGAACCTTACGGGCGGCGCTGCGGCGCATACCGTGACCGTTGACGGAACAACCCTTACGTTCGTTTCTTCGGCCCCCGGTGCCGGGCAAGTTCTTGTCGGCGCAAATGTCGGGGCAACCGCGACGGCCCTTGCGGTTGCAATCAATGCCCTTGCGAACGTCGGCGCTTCCGCCGTCGGTTCCGTCGTTACCGTGCAAGCGGAAGAAGGCGGCGAAGATGGAAACCTTATTGCCATTGCGCGAACCGGGGCAAATATTACCGTTTCGGGCGCAACCTTGGCAGGCGGGGCCGAATATATTCCGGGCGCGCAATGGTTCAAGACCGAACCGAATACGTTTGGCGATTTCGGTTCCGAACTGACAAAGGCGGTTCGTTCCTTTATCAACCCGTCGCGGCAACGGAAGAAGGGTCGCACGGTCGGCGAAGAAGCTTCGGGCGGTTTCAATACCGACTTTACGAAAACTTCGTTGAACCGGCTGTTGCAAGGTTTCATGTTCGCCGACGCCCGCGAACTTCCGACGACCGACAGCCTTGTTGCGAAATACGGAACAAACCGCGTCGTTTCGGTCGAAGCTGCGACCGGCTATCGCGTCAAGGGTTCGTTGATCGAAAGCGCCGTTGCCGGGCAACTTATCTTCGGTTCGGGCTTCGCCAATGTTGCGAACAACGGCTTGAAGGTTATCGCTTCGGTTACGCCCGTCGGCTTCGATGCCCACATTCAAACGACCCCGGCCCCGGTCAACGAAGCCGCAGGGGAAAACAAACATTTGCAGGTTGTCGGGTTCCAATTCCCGTCGGGCGACGTTTCGCTTGCCGTGACTTCGGGTATTCCGTCGCTTGTGTCGGTTGCGACGAACTTCTTGAACCTTCCGAACTTCATTCCGGGGGCTTGGCTGTTCATCGGCGGCGACGCTTCGGGCAATGCCTTCGACAACAACCGGGGGTATGGGCGAATTCGCAGCGTTTCGGCGAACGCCGTTGTTCTTGAAGACGTGACGTTTAACCCGGTCAACGAAGCCGGAACCGGGAAGTCGCTTCGGATTTTCAACGGCCCGATCATTCGGAACGAAAAGAACCCCGATCTTATCAAGCAACGTTCGTATCAGCTTGAAAGAACCTTGGGGCAGGGCGCGAACGGGGCGCAAGCGGAATACCTTGAAGGGGCGATTGCAAACGAACTTTCGCTTGAATTCCCGCAAGAAGACAAGGTTGCAGCCGATTTGAATTTCGTTGCATGTTCGCGGAACTTCCGCACGGGCGACCCCGGCGACGAACTGAAAGACGGCGAACGCTATGAAGCCGCCGGGGAAGAAGTCTATAACACGACTTCCGACCTTTACCGAATGCGAATTGCGATCAAGTCGAATTCGACGGCGAACCTTACGCCCCTTGTGGGCTATGTTTCGGAAGGTTCGCTTGCCTTGACGAACAACGCGGCCCCGAACAAGGCGCTTTCGGTTCTTGGCGCAATCGACTTTCAATTCGGCGACTTCGAAGTTTCGGGAAGCCTTACGGCTTACTTTACCGACGTTTCGGCCCCGCGCCTTATCAAGAACGACGCCGATTGTTCTTTCAACATTATCGGGGCGTATTCGAATTACGGTTTCGTTTTCGATATGCCGTTGCTTACCCTTTCCGGCGGTTCTTTGACCATCGAAAAGGACGCGCCGATTATGCTTCCGATTGAAAAATCGGCGGTTGAAGGGGCGGAAGGCTTCACGCTTCTTTATCAGTTCTTCCCGTATCTGCCCGAAGCGGCGATGCCTGAATAACCGATTGCTTGCGGGCTTCGGATGCAATACGATGCAGGGGCCGGGCAATTCCGGCCCCTGTTTCATTCCAGCAAAGGAAAGCCGAAATGTCGCTTTTTGACCAATTCCAAACCGACCAAACGAAAGAAATCGAAGGCGTTCCCGTGAAATACGCGCCGAACAAAGACGGCACGATTCCGACGTTCTATATTTCCCGCATGGGGAAGGCGAACAAGCGTTATTCGAAAATGCTTGACAAGGTGACAAAGCCGTATGCCCGGCAATTGCAGCTTGGAACCCTTGACGCCGAAACCGCCGACGACTTGTTTCAAGGCGTCTTCGCGAAAACCGTCTTGAAGGGATGGGAAAACGTTCGCGGCAAAGACGGCGAAGAACTGCAATTCACGCCGGAAAATGCGCTTATGTTGTTCAAGGCGCTTCCCGATCTTTACGAAGATTTGACGGCGAAAGCGCAATCGGCGGCGCTGTTTCGCGACGAAGCGAACGAAACCGACGCGGGAAACTAAAAGAAGTTCTAGCGTGGCTGCTAGAACTTGAACCCGTTCAAAGATCGGTTGCAAAACAAATTGTCAGGGATGGGGGAAATATCCCTGACAATATGAAGACGGGGCCAGAATTAAGGGTCGGGCTGCAATTCTATCTTGAAGCCTTCTTTGATCTGGATAGCGACAGGCAACACGGCAAAAGCTTGGGGCCGATACCTTGGAAGTCAATAAAAGGATACGCCGAAGCGTTTGAACTAGACGAAGAACAAACCGCCGATTTGTTCTTTTTTCTGCGACAAATGGATACCGACCATTTGAAGCGGATTGCGGCAAAAAGAAAGGACCGCGCCAAGAATGGCCCGAACGCTGCTAGACCTGTCAAAAAGAATGCACCGCGCCGCAGCTAAATTGCCCGGCGCGGTTAACGACATTAAGAAACAAGCCGCGAAAGCTGTTGCGCGCGATCTTATCGTTATTACCCCCGTCGATACTTCGCGCGCCCTTTCGAACTGGATTGCCCAAAATGGCGCGTCGCACAATTACAGTATTATGCCCCATGTTACCGGCAAACATGGAAGCACGAAAGGAACTTCGGCGTCAACCGCAATCGCCCAAGCAATGCGAGTAATTGACGCCGCGCAACCTAACGTTCCGATCTTCATAACGAACAATCTTCGTTATATTCGGGCGTTGAACGACGGCCATTCGAAACAAGCCCCGGCGGGATTTGTTGAACGGTCGGTTTTGATCGGTCGAAAGACTGCGGAACGTTCTAAATTGAAGGTCTGAAATCATGTCCGACGCCCCTATTGTTATTGAAATCAGCGACAAGATTTCGCCGGAAGTTCCGAAGAAAATCAAGCAAATCGGCGACAACGCGAAAGTTGCCCACGATAGCGTTACCCGGCTTAAAGCGGCCCTTGTGCAAATCGGTCGAACGAACCCGGTTGCCCGACTGCAAAGCGAACTTGCCAAGCTTAACGGCGAAATGGCGAAGTCGGCGTTGACTTCGCAACGACTGGCGACGGAACAGCAAAGGACGGCGCAAGCTGCGCAGCGTCTTGCAACGGAACAACAGCGAACCGCCCGCGCAACTGCGCAGCTTCGCGAAGCCGAAGAACGCGCCCGAACCGCTTCGCAGCGTTTGGCGACCGAACAACAACGAACGGCGTCGGCCCTTGCACAAGCCGAAGCCGCGAAGACCCGCGCCGCAATCGCAACACAACGGCTTGCCGACGCGCAACGCCGGGGCGAACAACAGGCGCAACGATACGGGCGTATGCAGGCTTGGGCGGCGGGCCAAGTTCGTATGCTTGTGGGCTTGCTTGGCGGCTTCGTCGCTATCAGGGGCGTTTACGGAACCCTTGCCGAATTTGACGAAGGTATTGCCCGGCTTTCTGCGGTTTCGCGGGCGTCGTCGGAAGACCTTGACCGCATGAAAACGGTTATTCAGGAACTTGGCGCGACAACCGAATTCACGGCGGGGCAAGTCGCCGACGGAATGACGTTCCTTGCCCTTGCTGGATATAACGCCGAACAATCCATTGCGGCAATTCCCGCGACTTTGAACCTTGCAACCGCCGCGTCGCTTGAACTTGGCAACGCCGCCGACATTATGACGAATATCATGTCAGCTTATGGGATTGCCGCCGAAGACGCCGCAAGCGCCGCTGACATTTTGGCCGCGACTAATTCCCGCGCGAATACCGACGTTCAACAACTTGGCGACGCTATGGCATACGTCGGCCCGATTGCGTCAAGCCTTGGCGTAAGTATGAACGATACCGCAGCCGCAATCGGTATTCTGTCGAACGCCGGTACTCAAGGAAGCATGGCCGGAACGGGCTTGCGCCGCGTTATGTCGTCGCTTGTGAACCCGACGCGGGCGGCGCGCGATGAATTGGCCCGAATGGGGCTTTCGATGGCCGACGTTAACCCCGCAACAAACGATCTAACGACTATCGTTCAACGCCTTGCCGACGCCGGGCTTGATACTTCCCAAGCTTTTACAATTTTCGGCGACCGGGGCGGCCCCGCAATTATGGCCCTTACTTCGCAAACTGGCGATTTGCAGCGTTTGACCGGGGAACTTCGAAACGTGAACGGCGCGGCGCAAGAAATGGCCGACACAATGCGCGACAGTTTGGCCGGGGATATGCGCAACTTTATTTCGGCGGTTCAAGGTCTTATTATCGCGCTTGGCGAAAGCGGGCTTACCGCAGCAATTCGCGCGGTTCTTCAAGCAATGACCGCGTTTGTTCGACTTCTTACCGAAAACGTTGACCGACTTGTTGCATACGGGCAGGCCGGGGCAATTGTCGCGGCTGTTTTCGGGGGCATTTGGGTTACTTCGTTTGTTGCTGCGAAGGTTGCGACGCTTGGCCTTGCCGGGGCGCTTGGCTTGCTTCGAACCGCGCTTATCCGAACGGGTATCGGCGCAATTATCGTTCTTCTTGGCGAACTTATTCTTTATCTTACCCGAACCGTTGAAAAGGTCGGCGGGCTTTCGACTTATTTTGGAATTCTTGGCGATACTGGAAAAGCCGCGCTTGATTGGATTATTGCGGGCGGCTATTCCATGATTGACGCTTTCGAAGGCATTACGCTTACAATCGGCGCGCTGTTCACGTCATTGTGGGCAAGCGTTCAAGCCGGTTTTGCCGCGCTTATGCAGATGATACAAGCCGGAATTAACCGAATGATTGACGGCATTAACGACGCCCTTGATTTTGAATTGCCGGGATGGATGGGCGGCGGAAGAACGGGCCGCATGATTTCGACCCGTGCGACTTTCGCCGACGGTTATGTTGCAGCCGCCGCAGCAAGCGCCGCAGCCGCCGAAGACTTGGGCAATCGGGCCGGGGCTGCATTTGAACGTATGGGCAACCGTTTCGCCGATCTTCAAAACCCCCTTGAAGTTTATCGCAACGGCGTTGCCGCTGCGGCTGCGGAAATTGAAACCGCGACGACTGCGACGAATGAACTTGCCGAAGCGACCGCCGGAAATGGTGGCGGGGGAACTGGCGAAGGTGGCGGCGGGGGCGGCGGGGGTCGCGGGCGTGGCGGTGGCGGCGGTTTGTCAGGTTCGCTTGCCGAAGTCATTTCGCAAATGGATCAAGAACTAGAACTTTTGAAGTTGCTTCCGAAAGAAAGGGAAATCGAACGCGAACTTCAAAAGAAGGTTAACGAACTTCGCGAAAAAGGCGTAAATTTGTCGCAACAAGAAGTGAACCTTCTTCGCGAACGTATCGGGCTTTTGCGCGAAGCGAACGCCGTTGCAGAACAAGAAGCGGCGCTTATGAATGCGACCGTTTACGCGCGGGAACAGTTTATTCACCAATTGCAAGCAATCCAAAACCTGTTGAACAACCCCGAAAGCGGGTTTACTTCGGGCGATGCAATGCGGCAACTTGCACAAAGCGAAATCGGCGCATATCTTGAACATTTGCCCGAAATGGTATCGGCGCGCGTCGAACATTTCCGTTCGATGTATGAACAAATTAACGCGCTTCGCGATGCCGATTTGATTTCGGAACAATCCGCAAGCGCGGCTCGTATGCAAATTTGGGCGGCGGAACAAAAGGCAAAAACGCAACTGTTTTCTGATTTCTTCGGGGGCATTGCCGTTCTTGCTTCGTCTGAAAACGAAAAGCTTGCCCGAATTGGTAAGGCTGCGGCGATCACGCAAACCATTATCAAAACGTATCAAAGCGCAACCGAAGCTTACGCCGCGATGGCAGGGGTTCCCGTTGTTGGCCCCGCCCTTGGGGCTGCGGCTGCGGCTGCGGCGATTGCCGCCGGTATGGCGAACGTCGCCGCTATCCGGGCGCAAGGCACGTCAACAGGTTACATGACGGGCGGATACACGGGCGATCTTCCCCGAACCCAAGCGGCGGGCGTCGTGCATGGGCGCGAATACGTCATGGATGCCGCGACGACTAGCCGTATCGGCCTTGACGATCTGGACGCCCTGCGGCGGGGCGCTGCGACCGTCCAGCGGCCCGAAGACGCCCCGGCAAGCACCGGGCGCAGGGTATCGACGGAAGGGGCTGGCGGGGCCGCTGGCGAAGGCGCAGGGGCAACCGTGAACGCCCGGATTATCAACGTCATTGACCCGGCGCTTTTGGGCGACTATCTGGCGACCCCCGAAGGCGAAGCCGAAATTATGAACATAATTCGGCGCAACGGCGACAAAGTAAAACAGGTAATGCAGAATGGCTAAACTGTCGTATCCCGGTTTTGAAAACGCGGCGCTTATGCCGCTTCCGCCGATGCCCGCAACGCGCGAAACTTTTGATTTCTTGACCGATGTTGTTGAAACCCACAACGGAACGGAAGACCGAACGCAAGTTCGCGCCATTGCGCGGGGGAAATGGCAATACCCGATTTCCGCCGATCTTCGGAACGCGCAAGCGATCTTCAACGCGGCGCAACAAAATCTTCGGGGCGATTGGGCGGTTCCCATTTGGGCGCAAGCGCAATTTGTGGGCAACCTGAATTCCGCGACGGTTCCTTGCGAACCTGAATTGTCAGACTTTCGACAAGGCGGCGTTGTAATGTTCGCTTCGCCGGGCGGCAAGTTTGAAACTGCGCAGATTTCGGCAATTACGGGATCAACGCTTATTCTTGCCGAAGCCGTTTCGGTTCGAAATGCTTATATTATGCCAGTTCACGCGGCGCGCGTAACTGGCGACATTGGGCGTTCAATGCGGGGGTTTAACACGGCATACGATTTCGATTTTGAAATGACCGACCCGCGCCAATGGAACACGAAACTAGGAATTCATATTTCGCTTGATGTTTCGGGTTCAATGGGCTTTCTTTTGGCCGGAACGGATATTGCAAGAATTGATATTGCTCGGCAAAGTATTGTTTCAGTTCTTACGGCAATTCGTGGCGCTATTGTAAACAGCAATGTTAGCGTTGATTTGCGTTTAAGCTTTTGGGCAAACGTTGTCACAAATTATACATATGTCGGCGCGACAGTTAATGACATTGACGCCGCAATAATTGCAGCCCAAACATTCCCCGTCGGCGGCGGAACTGCGCCGCTTAATTCTTTTAATTCGTCTTTGGATTTTTTCGGAACCGTCGCGCCAAACGACGGCGACCGCAAAGACATATTGCTTTTTACAATGGACCCTAGCGACGCAAATTTGACAAGTTCGGCGGCTGCGGCTGCGGCGATGATAAACAGAAATTCGCCTTACGACGGTTCGCGAAGTGTCGATATTTACGCAATCAACTTTGAAAGTTCAAATTTTACCGAAGCTTTGAAAGTTGACAATGCTTCGGGCGGGCAGATTACGAACGTTACCGCTGCTGACCCCGGCGCAATGGAACGGCGTTTCTTGTCGGCGGTTAACCCGGTTATCGGTTATCAACACGACGGTTACGAAGTTCTTTATACCCCGCCCGTCGGTTCTGAATTTCAGGGGCAAACAAACAAGATTGAAGACCGAATTGATTTTGAAATCGGCAAATTTGAAGTTCGCAGCCCTTGGCTTAATGGGCGAACTTCGCACGTTCATTCTTTTTTTATTGACGGCCTTTCGGAAATGCTGGCGTTTCGGCGTTGGCTTTATCGTCGCTTGGGTAAGCGCGGGGCTTTTATCTTTCCGGTATTTCAGCACAACGCCCGGCCTTACGATATGAATTCCGAAAGAACGCAACTGTTTATTCGGAACGACGACTTTAACGCATGGGGCGACGGCTGGAACCGCCTGTTTATTCAATTCACTTCGGGCGCTTGGCAAATTGTAAATGTCGTTTCTGTTGTTTCGACCGTTACCGAAGATCGGCGGCTTACCCTTTCGGCCCCGGTCAATGGGCGCTTGCAGGATATTGCGCAAATCTGTTATGCTGTTATCGGGCGGCTTGACGCCGACAAAATCGAAATAAACCATATCGGCGATCTTTGCGCCGAAACGTCAATAAGCATGACAGGGCTAAACGGATGAAAGGCTTTCGCGAACTTTATCGCTTTGTCGAAGGGGATAGCGGAAACGTTTTCACCTATACAAGCGCCGACACGCCATATACTTACGCGGGCGAAGTTTACGTTCCTGTTCCCGTCGGGCGCGACGAAGTGGAAAATAAGGGCGAAATGACGCGCGAAAACGTTACGATTTCGCTTTCAATTGATTTCACAATGGCGAAAAAATGGTTCGTCATGTCGCTTGACTTTCCTTTGACAGTTTCAATCTTTAGCGTCGAAAACGATGTTGTCGAAATTGAATGGAAAGGTCGGCTTGCATCGGTTGCGCCAAAGAAAAGCGTTATCGACTTCGTATTTGAAAGCGTCTTTACGTCAATGCGCCGAATGGGGCTGCGGCAACGCTATCAAATAACCTGCCCGCATTCGCTTTACGGTCGGGGCTGCAACTTGAATAAAGAAAGCTTCGCGACCGTTGCCGGCGTTACCGCCGCGAACAATGCTGTTTTGACAATTCCCGGCGCGGCTGCATTTGACGACGGGTTTTTCGCTTCGGGTATGTTCGAAGATCATAACGGAAACCTTCGTTTCATTACATCGCACGTCGGCGAAACCATTACGCTAATTCGACCGATGAACAGCGTTATCGCCGAAGGGATCGAAAACGGCTTTCCGATCAATTGTCGGCTGTTCCCCGGTTGCGACCGGCGCAATACGACTTGCAACAGCCGGTTCAACAACCTTAACAACTTCGGCGGCTTTCCCTTCATACCCGGAAAGAACCCGTTCGACGGTTCCATTGTTTGAAAGGGCGCGCGATGTTTTGGTTTGCAGTTATCTTCGTTGTTGCCTTCGCTATCGCTTACGCGACAATGCCGAAGCCAAAGGGGCCGGAACTTGGCACGGTTGAAAGCCCGACCGCCGACGAAGGGCGTTCAATTCCGGTTCTTTTCGGAACCCGCGAAATCAAAGGCGTTAACGTCGTTTGGTATGGCGATATAAGAACCGAAGCCGTTCGGAAGAAAGGCGGCAAGAAATGACTTCGGGCATTGTAATTCGTATGCCCGATATTCGCCGGGCGCTTATGTGCGGGCGCGGGGTTCAAGGATGGTTTCGCCTTCGGGGGCTTGATTACGACCGTTTTATTCGCGAAGGATACCCGATTGAAACGCTAGAAGCGATTGAAGACGAAATGTCGCGCCAAGTTTGCGAAAAAGCCCGCGAACATTACGGCAAGCCGAAGGAATAAAGCGAAATGGGCGGTTCAAAAAAGCAAACGGTCGGATACCGCTATTTCGCGGGAATGCATATGGTCATGTCGCACGGGCCGATTGACCGCCTGTTAAGGGTCAAAGTTGACGACCGCGTATTGTGGGAAGGTAACAACACGGGCGGCGCAATTACGGTCAATAAAAGAGATATGTTCGGCGGGGAAAGCCGCGAAGGCGGTATTTCGGGAACGTTCGACTTTATGCCGGGGCGTTCGGATCAAATGCCGAATTCTTATCTTACGTCGGTTCTTGGCCCACTTGTTCCTGCATTTCGCGGGGTTGCTTCGGTTGTTCTTCGGCAAATGTATCTGTCGATGAACCCTTATTTGAAACCTTGGGCTTTTCTTGTTTCGCGAATTCACGTTCAACAAGACGGTTCGCCACAATGGCAAGACGCCTTGTCGCAAATCGACGTTACCGTTTACGACGAAGACGGCGAAGAAACAAGCGCCGCCATGATGAACCCTGCCCACATTATACGGGAATGCTTGACTAATCGTCTTTGGGGCATGGGATACCCGACAAGCGATATTGACAACGCTTCGTTTTTGGCTGCGGCGCAAACCCTGTTTAACGAAAAAATGGGTATGTCGCTTCTTTGGGATACGCAAAAGTCGATTGAAGATTTCGTTCGGATCGTTCTTCAACATATCGACGCTTCGCTTTATGTGAACCGCAGAACCGGGCTTTTTACGTTAAAGCTTGTTCGCGGGGATTACAACGCCGACAACTTACTTGTTCTTGACGAAAGCAATATTGACAAAATAGAAGATTTTAAGCGACCGACATTCGGCGAACTTTGCACGTCAATTACGGTAAATTATTGGGATTACACGAAAGGGGAAACGGCGTCGGTTACGGTTCAAGATATTGCGCTTGAACAAGAACAAGGCGAAGGCGGAAACAACACAACCGTTACTTACGAAGGTTTCTGCGACCCTGCGACGGCTTCAAAAGCTGCGCAACGCGATCTTCGCACGTTGTCAACCCCGCTTATCGCTTGCACCATTTACGCGACGAAGGCCGCGCGAAATCTGAATATCGGCGACGTTTTCAAGCTTACTTGGCCCGACTTTCAAGTTTCCGAAGTTATCATGCGGGTTACAGGTATTGCTTACGGGAACGGCAAAACGCGCCGCGTTCGTATTCAATGCGCGCAAGACGTTTTCAGTTATCCCGAAGATGCATTCATAAGCCGCCCGCCGTCGGAATGGGTAAGCCCTGTTTCGCCACCCGGCGCGGCCCGGTATCAAATGGCGTTCGAACTGCCATACTTCGAACTTGTTCGCGAAGTCGGGCAAGCGACAATCGACGGCCAAATTGCGACGAACCCGTATATTGGATACGTTGCGGGCGCAGCGTCGCCGCCTTTGGGTTCGCTTGCGATCAACGGTATTGTTCATACGAACGCCGGGGCAGGATACGAAGAAGTCGCAACGCTGGAATTTTGCGCGGGCGCGGAACTTGCCGAAGATATTAGCTATCTTGACACAAGCTTTACGATACAAAACGCCGTAAGCGCGGCTTTGTTTGCTGCGAACGAATGGGTTCAAATCGGCGGCGAACTTATGGGGGTTGTTTCGCTTGTCGGTAACGTTTTAACGGTCAAGCGCGGGGTTCTGGATACGACGCCGAAAGAACATTCGGCGGGCGCGGTTATCTTGGCTTGGGATGGTTTGGCAGGGGCCGACCCGACCGAATACGTTGCATCCGATGTTGTGAACGTCAAGATAACCCCTGCGAATTCGACGGGCGTTTACCCCTTGTCAAGCGCCGTCGCGTTGCCGGTTGAAGTTGTGGGCAGGGCCGCAAGACCTTTTCCACCGGGTAACGTGCTTTTTAATGGGCTATACCGCCCCGAAATTGTTTCGGGCGTTGTTTCAATTACATGGTCGGAAAGAAACCGAATTTCACAAACTGGCGGCGAACTTGTCGGATATTTTGACGGAACTTTAACACCCGAAGTCGGCACGACGTATACAATCCGTGTTTGGTTTGGCGAAGTATTGATTGACGAAATTACAGGTATAACGGGAACTTCGTATTCGTTAAACGTCGCTGATTACGAAATACCGTTTGCAGAAATAGAAATATATTCGGTTCGCGATGGTCTTATTTCAATGCAAACGCAAAGGTTTGCTGTTGAAATTCCGTATACTGCAACCGATTTTCTTTTTGAAGAAACCGGATACGTTGCACCCGATGGTGACGACGTTAACTTTGTCTTTGGGGGCTAACATGGCGCTGTTTTCTAAACTTTGGGACGATATACCGTATACTAACGCGAACAACGACACGGGGTCGCTTGCTTCGCCGACAACCGGCGAAGCTTTGGTTATCCGTCTTGACCATGAACCCGGTTACGTTGCGCAAACGTATACAGGGGGAAGTTCAAGGAAAATCGCTTTTTACCCAAACCAAGTTGCAATTGCCGATGGCGAAGTTTGTTGCAAGTTTGGAAAAGCGCAGCAAACGCCCGGCGCGACGATTACAGGATGGGGCGTCGTAATGCGGGCAAGCGGCAATGCGTCTTCATTGAATTGTTACGTTGCCACCCGATACGGAAACAGTTTGCGGCTTGCCAAATACCTTTCGGGAACAGCCACAGAACTTACGACCGACTTAAACAAAGGGGAAAGCTTTTGGAATAGCGATCATTTCATAAAGCTTCGATGCAACGGAACAACTATTCAGGCGAAGGCATGGGCGGCGGGAACGCCGGAACCCGCAACATGGGATCAAACCGCGACTGACAATTCGCTTAGCATCGGGCAAACTGGCATTTGGTCATTTTTGTCGCCGCTTAATATCAAGTTTGGTCAATTGCATTGGTCAACCGCCGGGGAAGCGTTGCCACCTATGGAATTTGTTATTTCTGGTAACGTTTTTGAAGCCGGAACACCCAACGTTCCGCTTGTTAGAAAAGTTAGGGTTGTTCGACGGGCAAACGGGGGTCGAATATTTAAGGAAATCGAAAGCTTGTCAGATGGAACTTTTTCGGTAATTGTTCCGTCTTCCGACCCTTACACGGTTTACGTTCTTGACGATATAAGCGGCAGCTATAACGCGCTTATTGCCGACCGAATTGCGCCTTTGCCTTTAATCTAAATTAAAGCCGCGCTTTCTTTCTTGGCAATACAACCGATGTTCGTAAGAATATCGGTTGTCGCTTTTACATACCATCCGAAATTAACGTTGTTCGGAAAATGTTCGGGCAAATCCATGCAAGGGCATGCGCCTTCGGTTTTCGGAACTTTGTTGCCCGACGCGACGTAATGAATAGCCGTAAAGTCGCCTTCGGCGTAATACCATCTAACGACCTTGCCTAGATATTCGCCGTCTTTATGACCGCCGCCTTTGACGGCGCGAACTGTAATAAACTTCGTAATGTCGCGGCTTTCCATAATCGTTTCTTCAATCGGCTTTCCTTGAAGAATGAAGTTCGTTGCAGCTTCAATGCAAATCGTCGTTTCCGGGTTCTTGTGGAACCTGAAAATTGCCGCTTTGGGGTCTGCCCACGGGTTAGAAAACGCGCCCTTGCCTTTATAGCCGTCGGCTTCGGGAAGCCATTCTTTCGACGCCTTATCGAACTTCTGTTTAATCGCGATGTAATTGTTAACGTCGCGACTGTAAACGCCAAGATACCGCGTTTCTTCGGTTTTGAATGCTGTTTCGCTTTCCCATTGGCGAATAATTTCATCGCGAAGCGCAAGTTTTGATTTCGGAAGCTTAATAACAATGCCGTCGGTATTGGCGGAAATTACGCTAATGCCTGCCAATTCGAAGCGTTCGATAAGCATAAGAAGCAACAGTTGCCCGCTAATCGTCACTTGCAACAAAAGATCGGGCGCGTAAATTATCGAATACTTCGACCCAAGTTTGCCGAAGGTTCCGTTAATCGTAATCTTCAAGCTATCCGCCGTGATCTTGTCGCCGCTTCTTTTAGCTGCAACGCGGCGTTCAACGATAGTTCCGAAAACGTCAAGGAACGCCGGGCCTAAGTGTTGCGGATACAAGCCTTGATTTAGAATGATCCGGGGATAATAGCTTTCAACGTCATGGTCGGAAATTATCGTATCGGCGTCGGCAACATGAGCAATCGACTTTTCCGACGAATGCAGCCCGCCCATTTTGACCTTATAGACCGAAGAACCCATGCGAACGGGTATCGACCATACTAGTTTACCGTCCTTGCCCTTTTCAGAAACCCCCAAGCCTTCGGGCCATTTGGGTTCCCCTGAAAAGCTAACTTCGAACATTGCCCCGCGAATGTCTTCAAGCGCCTTTTGAAGCTGCGGCGTCTGGAACTTGATAAATTCGGGAACTTGATAGCGGAAAAGCGTTCCCGGTTGTATTGTGGGCTTCTTTGGGTATCCGCCCGTAAGCTTGGCGATTTCTTTACCGATAACAGCTTCGGCAACTTGCGCGTCGGATTTTGACCGCAAGTCTAGGTTATATTCTTTGCCCATTGTTTCGCGCAACGACAGTTGTTCGCGAAGTTCGATCAACATTTGTTCGGTAACGTCAAGATCGTTTGCGCAATAGTTCTTGACAAATTGGGCTTCGTCATATGTCAAAACGTGCCATTCGGGATAGGGCAAATCTTGCATACGTTTCGAATGCAGCCGCCCGCCGTATGTCTTCAACGACGCTGACAACGGGGCAACTTCGATCAAGTCAATATGATTAATATTCGGAACTTCGATTTTGTATTTCCGCGTAATATCAAACCCCGTCAATTCGTTTTTAATAATGTCGTCTGACATATCCTTTAGTTCGTCATTCGTTACAAATTCGTCAAGCGAACGAAGCAACATAAAAATATCGTATTTGCGAGAATTGAAGCCGACAAAACAATACCGCCAAAGCATCCAGCGAAGTTTCGCCCGGTTATATGAAACGTCGGGGCTAATTTCGAAGTCAATAACTTTGCCGCTTTGAATGCATTTGAACGCGATATAAAAGAAGTTGCGATAACATTCAATATCGTAAACGAAAACGCTTCCCGTCGGGATTGCAAACAATTCTTCGTCGGTCATGTAATCGACCGGCTTAAATTGAATGGGGGCGCGGCTAATCGGCATTTCTGCAACCGCGCCTTTCGGCAAAACGTTTCCGTTTACGTCAACTTTCATCGTCATTCCTTAGAACGGTATTTCGTCGTCGGGGTCGAAGTATCTTCCGCGTTCTTCTTGGGCGTATCCGGGGTTCGCCCAATCGTCGGAACTTTCGGAAGTATAGACTTTCGGCGCGCTGCGATCAAGCGCCGCAATACAACCGCGAATGTTGTTGCCCACAAAGAACAGCGCGCCAATATTCGAAGACTGCCCGAAGCCTATTCGCGCCGCCTTGCCTTCGATCATCGCAATATACTTGCCGTTGAACCCTTCGCCTTCCGGCAACCCTTCAATGCGATAAAACGACGGGGTTTCGTCGTTCATGCTTGAAACGATTTGCCCGTTCTTGAAGAATACGTTCGCGTTTTCGCTAAAAGCTGCGACCGTCGAAACGGCTTCGAAGAAACGTTCGGGTATCGGCCAAAACGTCGAATAATCGCAGTTCAAAACATGCGCGTATTCCGGGTATTGTTCGGCGTATGTTTGCGTTTTGATAAACGAACCGTCTTCGAAATAGAACGTAACCGACGAAGACGAAAAGCCCAAAGCGTCAAGGTTCTTCGAACTTTTGGCGACGGCTTGGGCTGCGGCTTTCGGAATAATCAGGTTCGGGGGAAGGTCTATCCCGTGCCAGTATTCGAAGATGATAGCCCCGTTCGTCGCGACAACGCTATTCGCTTGCAACAGAACGCCCGCGTATGCAGCGCGGGGGGATTGTTCGTTAGGAATTTTCAAGACCGCTTCGAAGGCGTCGCGAATGCGGTTGTCGATACGGGCGCAAGGTTGATCCGGGGGCGTGATCGGAACTTGTTCGGGCGGGGCGCATGGCACAACCCCCCGGAAGTCGCCCGACGCGACCGACAGCATACCGGGCGACAGTTGCGTAATCGTCACGTCTTCAACGACCTTGCCCAAGGCGTCGGAAAACAGCGCCCATTGTGGGCAAGCGTTCAAATCTTCTTCGATCTTCGTTGCAATCGTAAGAACGCCGTTCGAAGCTGCGGCCCAATGGTGCGCAATATGGCAAAACGTTTGATTGACGTTGCCGGTTTTTGACTGCGCAGGGGCAAGAAACTTCATTGCCGCGATAAGCCCGGCGGCGGGGTTTGGCCCCTGTTGCTTTTTCGCGGTTGTTGCTTTCTTGGCGCGGGCGCGCGGCTTCTTCGCAGGCGCAGCCGGGGCCGGGCTAGGGTCGGGGGCCGTCATAGCGGCGGCAAGAACTTCGGCGGGAACTTCGTTTGTCATTTTGTCACCATTCGCAAGACATGACTTCGGGGTATTTCTTGTTTAGCCAAACCCGAATATAACGCGGGGTTCGCAGGTTTGCGACCATTTGCAAAGCCTGATACGTTGTCGCGGGGGGTTCTTCGGCGTGTCGTTGTCGCCACCAATCCCGCGCTTTTCTTCCGACAAAGCCGCTATGTTCAAGCCCGACATATTCGTTAAAGGTTTGCAGCCCTGCGAAGTATGAAACTTTAATCATTGGCGGGGAAATCGCGTTGCCGTTTGCGTCTTTCTTTTGGTGCAAGTTGTAAATAACCTTCTTGACTTCGAAGGTTTCAAGAACGGGCGCGTCGTCGCGTAAAAGCGCATGGGTTCCCGCTGTTGTGAACAGCTTATTTTCAAACGTGAATTCGCAACCGCAGTTTATGCAGAACCGGGCCGATGCATGATTGTAAACGCCGCATTCGTCGCAAATGCGAACCGGCATATCGCCCGCCGTTCCCGGCTTCGGTCGGCCCGGAATTCGGGGGTCATTGATCGGCCCAAGCTTCGGGGTATTGCGCGCGAAATCCAGAACAAGGCAATTCAGCTTCCCGGTTGCAGGCGAAGGGCGGGTTCCCCTGCCAAGCATTTGAACCCATAGCGCGGGCGAAAGCGTCGGGCGAAACATGCCAATAAGATCAATCGGCGGATGATCGAAGCCCGTTGTTAGCTTGTTCGCGTTCACAAGCGCCCGAAGTTCGCCGTTCTTGAAAGCTTCAATTCGTTTATCGTTTTCGGCGGCGCTGTTCTTCGAATGAACTGCGGCGGCGCTAATGCCTAGATATTGCAGCATCGCGGCAATCTTTTCGGCGTTTTTAACCCCCGCCGCGAAGACTAGCCAACATTGACGGTCGCGCCCAAGTTCGACCATTTCTTGAACGCCTGCGAACGTCGTTTCGTCGTCTAAGGCTTCGTCAAGTTGCTTTTGATTGTATTCGCCCGCCGTTATCCCGACGTTCGAAATATCAATTACAACATTCGTCGGGCGCGGGATTAGCGGCGCAAGATAACCTTCGGCGATAAGCCGATTGAAATTTTCGATTGTTGTTAGATCATAACAAATATCTGTAAAAATGCCGCCTTCGGTAATCATACCCATTTTTAAGCGATACGGGGTTGCCGTGAAGCCCACAACTTTTAGGGCCGGGTTAATCTTCCGAAGTTCTGCGATTACGAACTGATACAACGTGTCGTCGTTCGGGGAAAGCAAATGGCATTCGTCAATTAGAAGAAGATCACGCCAGCCAAAATGCAAACGCAAGTCGGTTAGCATTGTCGTTTCGGCAATTGCGTTCTTGATCGTCGGGGCGACAGATTGAACGCCGCCAAAGATAATCGGCGACGCTAAATCGCGCGTCTTCAACCCGGCGGAATGCAGCCCAAGCGGCGCAGCCGGGTAAATTTGCCGAAGTTTTTCGGCGTTTTGTTCGATTAATTCTTTTACATGGGTAAGCATCATAAAGCGTTGACCGGGGAACGTAGCAAACGCCCGCTTGATAAACTTCGCAATTACGATACTTTTGCCGGTTCCTGTCGGCATGGCGACGACAGGATTTCCCCGGTTCCCTTTGGCGAAATAATCGAAAATCGAAAATTCCGCTTCTTCCTGATACCATCGGTCTTGATAGTCAAGCATTTTCAACGTTCACGCTTCGCCATTCGTTGCAGCCTTTCGCGACAAAATCGCGGGGTATGATTTGTTCGACAAGTTGACATGCCCATTCGCCGCCGTCAACGGGGGTCGCATGTTTGCAGCTTCGACAATTCTTCAAAAGAGGGGCGTTTTCGTGGCATTGCTTGAAGAAGTCGCAGCTTTTGCATTTCCAGAAAGTCGGGTTATCCGACAGGCGGGGCAACGGCGTTTGCGCGGAAATCACGCGCCCGGCCCTTTGGCGCATTTGTTCGCCTAGCTTATGGTCAAGCTTTACGATTTCAATATGCAAGTCGTCGTCGTTCTTGCAAATGTTTTGATAAAGCCCGAATTCAAGATTATACGCGGGGTCGCTTCCGTATGTTGACATTTGCGCCAAATGCTGCGGCTTGGCAATCGGAACGCCTTCTTTGACAAGTTTTTGAAAACCCGCGCCCGTTCCGTTCGTTTTGAATTCCAGCAAAAACGGCGTTTCGCCTAACCCATACCGGGCCGGGGGAATGCCGATGCCGTCAAGCGAACCGCCGAAATGCCCCCCGAACGCGGAAACCCTAAATTGTGGGTATTCGCCGTTTTCTTTCGGCGGCTTCGACGTATCGTATTCAAAAACTTGCCAGCCTGTTCCGCGAAGAAATTCGACAAAGCGAAATTCTTCCCGATGCCCGCGATTAAACAGGCGTTGCATTCTGGCATGATTTGCTTTGACTTCTTCGGGCGTTGATCCTGAATAAGTCATATGTCCGGCCCATCGAAAGCCATACCATGCCGCGCGTTGGCAATCTTGACCGATCAATGAAGCGCCCAAATGCCAGCGAAAGCCGTCGTCATAAGTTCGAATGCAATATTCGTCAATATCTTCTTTAATCCGCCGCGCAACTTGCTTTGCAATGCCGGGGGCTTTAATATCGACGGCGTTTGCGTTCGATGATTTTGCGTCGTTCTTCGGCGTTTTGTCTTGCATGGCGCTTGCCCCTTTTTTCGTCGTTTCGTTCCTTGCGCCGCAATAATGTTTCGGCATGATCGGCGTAATAAGCCGTCGCAATTTCAATAAGTTCGCGCAATTGCGCGTTCGAAAGCCAAGAAATATGCGCAGCGTCGCGGGGTATTTTCAGAACATTGGCAAGCCAATGATACGCTTTATTTCGCGACATTAGGCGTTCTTTCCAAAGAACGTCAAACGCGATATGCGCGGCTTTTCGAAGTTCGCGGGTTTTGTCGCCTGCCATAAAGCCGACCGGGTTTTCGGTTCCATCGTGGCAAGTTACGAAAGCGTCGCAGCTATCGCAAACCCAAGCGCGCCGCCCGCTTTTTATGACCGTAATTCGTATTTCATCCGACCCGCAAGCGTGGCAATGGTCGGGAACCGGCAAGATACCGGCTTGTTTCAATGACATTGCGGGGCCGTCCTTTCTGGAAAGAAGCGGGGGCCGAAACCCCCGCCCGATCTTCGATCACTGTCGACCCCAAGGCGCGCCGCCCCCGGCGTTGCCCTGTTGCCAGCCGCCCGCGTTGCCTTGCTGGCCCTGCGGCTGTTGCTGGCCCTGCGGCGCGCCGCCCCATGCCGAACCGCCGTTTGCCGGGGGCTGGCCCTGCGCAGCACCGCCCGCCGGGGGTTGCCAGCCTGCGCCGCCGCCCTGCCCTTGGGGCTGGCCCTGCGGTTGCCCTTGGGGCTGCGCCTGTTGACCGCCGGGGGCTTGCCAGCCGCCCGCCGGGGGCTGTTGCCCTTGACCCTGCGGTTGACCTTGCGCGGCCCCGCCCCATGCGCCCGCCGGGGGCTGTTGCTGCGGCTGTTGCTGTTGCGGTTGCTGTTGCTGCGGTTGCGCAGCCCCGCCGCCTTGGCCTTGCTTGCCGGGTTCGTTGCCGTTCATATCGAAGACCTTTTTGACTTCGGTATAAAGCGTAACGTTTTCGCCCCGTTGCCGGGCTTCTTCTTGTTCCCGCGTCGGCTTTTGGGTTCCGACTTCGACAACAAACGGGATATTGTGAAGCTGCGCAGAATCCGAAATCATAAAGACGCCGGTAACGTGCGAAATCGCCGACAATTGCCGGTTTGCGATTTCGACGGTTTGGGGGTTCGCATGGTAAAGGTTCAAGCGATACGCGCCCGTTTGACCGGCGGCGGGGCCGTCAATGATCTTCAAATTGAATTGAAGATACCCGCCGTCGTTCGCTTTGTTCGCTTTGACTTCGGAACTTTCGATAATGACGGGATGCCGACCGACGGGAAGCATACCGGCGCTTTGCGTCGGATCGAAGTTATGGGCGTTGAAGGGCTGGATAAGTTGCGCCATTGTCTTTCCTTTCTGGCGTTACGACATGACCTTAGCGAAAAGCGCGCCAAGGTCGGGGGGTTCAAGTTCGGCAAGGTTTCCGCTTCTGTCGCGCGCTAGGGCGTCGTATGCCCCATGCGTTCGGATAGCTTGCACCGGCTTGCCGCCGTTCATGCCGGGGATAAGAACCCGGTCAATGTGCAAGATTTCATCGAACAAATGCGGAATATCCGCGTTCAAAGCTTGGCCGGGAAAATACGGCTTTTTCATACCGTCGTCGCCGACCGTTTGTTTCGCGATCATATAAATATGCTTGTTCGGCATATAATACAATGCGTTAACATGATCCATAATTCGGCGATGCATTTCGCCGAAAGCCTTTCGCCCGTCTTTGTTCCGTTTCAATTCTTGAACAAGGAACATTTCGGCGGTTTGGCTAATACTGTCAATCCCGACCGTATCAAAGCCGCGCGCTTCGGGGCTTCGTTGCAGCCAATCCATAAATTCGGCAAAGCGTTCGGGCGTATTTGCTTCCCATGCCGGAACATGGCGAACGTTGCGCATTGACAACATGCCGGGTTCGACGGCGCAAAGAACAGGGCGCGGCGCAGTCTGAATAAGCGGGGTTTTCCCGGTTCCCGGCGGGCCGTAAGCGATGCATTTCGCGCCATAGCGGCGGGCAAGATCGGAAACGGGCCGAAGGTCTTTCATCTGCATATTGTGGGCTTCCCTTGTGATTGTGCCGGGGTTATCCGCAGTTCCCCGGCTTAACACGCTGCGGCGCGACCCCGGCTTTTACCGGGATTTCGGGGCGACGATTTCCAGCGTCGGCGCGCCTTCTGTCGTTACAACAACCTTGTCAAGTTCGGCCTTGATTTTGGCATGGGTCGGGTTGCCGGGTTCAAGCTTGTTATATTCGGAAACCGACAGTTCGCAAGACCATTTGAAAAGACGGTCGGCAAGAAACGCGCCTTCGTTGCCGAAGCTTTCGATACGGTCTTGCGCATCGTGAATGGCGTCAATATCGGTTTTTTCATCCGGCCCTTTAATCCAGCCGTAATTGATTTTCTTAACGACCTTGGCTTTGTAACCGTTGCCAAGGGCGATGTTTTCCGTTCCCTTTTGCTTCGTCGGATCGGAAGCCAAAGCGACGTAAAGCTTGCGAAGCGACATTTCCGCTTCTTTCGCCGCGTCAAGGGCGACTTTCGCCTGTTCCCATTTCAACAACGTTTCGTCGTGAAGGGCCGCGAATTCCAGTTCGGAAAGTTCGACAACAAGGCCGGTAACGGGGTTCGTGTAGCTGCGCATTTCGGGGATACCTTTTGTTGAAGTTGCGTCGTTTGCAAGGTCGAACTTAGGGCCGAAGAAACCGCCTGTCAACATGAATTTTGCGGTTGACCTGCAAGATACTGCGGCTTTATCTATGTCGAACCGACCGAAACCCCCGACACAAGATGTTGTGCCAATGTCAATACTTATCACAAAAACTAGGGAATTGCTGGCAAATCGCCCGCGCCCGGTAACGTATGCCCACATTGAAGACGCAACCGGCGTCAAGGTTCGATGGCTGGAAGCTTTCGCCGCTGGCAAGATCGAAGAACCGTCATGCGCGAAGGTCGAAACGCTTTATACCTTTCTTGCCGGGAAATCGCTAAATGTATGAACGAATTCGTAACGTGCCGGAAGAAATGAAACTTTGGCCCCAATGGATTGTATGGCGTTACGAAGACCTTGACGCGAAAAAGCCGACGAAAGTTCCGTATTCTGCCCGAACCCATAAACTAGCGTCGGTTTCCGACCCTTCGACTTGGGCGACCTTCGAAGAAGTTATGCAGGTTCTTGCGCAAGGATGGTATGCGGGGGCGGGCTTCGTTCTGACAAAGGGCGACCCGTTCGCGTTTATCGACCTTGACGATACCGAAGGCGACGCCGAAGCGTTTAACGCGCAACTTGAAATCTTCAACAAAACGACAGGATACGCCGAACGTTCCCCGTCGGGAACCGGGCTGCATATCATCGGCAAGGGTTCGATACCTGCCGGGCGTCGTCGCGGAAAGATCGAAGTTTATACCGACGGTCGGTATATGACAATGACCGGCGATGTTTTCCGCGCTGGCAACGTCGAACCGATGCAAGACGTTCTTACCGGGCTTTACGAAACTTTGGGCGCGGGTAAGGTCGCGACGGCGTATTTTTTGGGCTTGGAAGAAGCCAAAGAAAGCGACGAACAAGTTTGGAACCGGGCCGCAATGGCGCAGAACGGCGACAAGTTCGGCGAACTTTGGCGCGGAAACTGGCAAGGAATGTATGCGTCGCAATCCGAAGCCGATTTTGCCCTTGTCGATATTCTGGCGTTTTACACGCAAAACCGGGCGCAAATTGTTCGAATGTTCCGGGCGTCGGAACTTGGAAGTCGCGAAAAGGCGAAGCGCGACGATTATGTAAATTACATGCTAGGGAAATGCTTCGACCGCATGTTGCCCCCTGTCGATATTTCGGGGCTGCAAAATCGGATCGAAGACGCCTTAGCGGCCCGGAAAGCTGCGGAAGCCGAACGCCTGTCGCGGGCTTCGCGCGAAATCACGACAACCGAACCCATGCCGAAGACGAAGGGCGACCGTTACCCCGTGCCGCCCGGTTTGCTTGGCGAAATTGCAGAATTCATCTATTCGCAAGCCCCTTACCCCGTGCCAGAAATCGCCATTGCGGGCGCGATCGGGTTCGCCGCTGGCATTGTGGGCAGGGCGTTTAACGTATCGGGAACCGGGCTTAATCAATACGTTCTTCTTCTTGCCCCGACAGGAACCGGCAAGGAAGCGATGGCGCGCGGAATTGACAAAATGGTTAACGCCGCAATGAAGACTGTTCCAACGGCGAACGAATTTATCGGCCCTTCAACGATTGCGTCGAAACCGGCGCTTGTCAAATATATGGCGAACGGCCCGAAATGCTTCGTTTCAATCGTCGGCGAATTTGGCTTGTATCTGCAACAGCTAGGGGCGCAGAACGCCGCGCCGCATATGTTAGAACTTCGAAGTTTGTTCCTTGATCTTTACAACAAATCCGGGGCCGGGAACATGCTTCGCGGTTCGGCGTATTCGGATCGTGAAAAGAACGTTAAAGAATTCGAAGCCCCTGCATTTTCGATCCTTGGCGAATCGACCCCTGAAAAATTTTATGAAGGCTTGCACGAAGGCTTGTTAGCGGAAGGGCTTTTGCCCCGTTTTACGATGATTGAATATCACGGCAAAAAGCCGCCGTATAACGAAAATCATATGTTCGTCACTATCCGCCCCGAACTTGCCGAACGCTTGGCGACATTGTTCGCAATCTGCCAAGGCTTGAATTCGCAGAACATGACGCAAGCGGTTAACTTCGAACCCGACGCCGAAACGCTTATGAAGCAATATCGCGATCATTGCATAATGAACGAAAACAGCGCCGACCGCGATTTAATCCGGCAAATTTGGTCGCGTTGTCACGTTAAGGCAATGAAGCTTGCCGCCCTTGTCGCCGTCGGCTGCAACCCATACGCGCCGACGATTACAACCGAAAATGCGAATTGGGCTATCGACGTTGTAAACGGCGACGCTAAGAACTTGCTTGCCCGATTTGACGCGGGCGAAATCGGCGTCGATAACGAAGAAACTAAACAGCTTGCCGCAGTTGCTAAGGCGGTTTACGGTTACGTCGTTTCCCCTTGGCCCGAAGTTGCGAAGTATGCGGGCGACGGGGCGTCGAACCTGCATTCGGCCCGGATCATCCCTTATAGCTTCCTGCATAGAAAGCTTTCGTCGGTCGCAGTCTTCCGCAAAGATCGTCAAGGATCAACCCAAGCGTTGAAGCGGGCGTTGAAGACCTTCGGCGAACGTGGCGACCTTATCGAAGTTTCACGCGCGAAAATGTCGCAAGATTACGGTTCAAGTTCTATCGCTTACATGATCGAACGACCCGCCGCGTTCGGCTTGTAAGTTTCTTCGAAATTTTTTTCGAAACAGGGTTGACGCCTTCGGGCCGAAGCCCTATCTTGCATTTATCGAAGACAAACCCGAAGGACGAACGAACATGGATTACGACGCAATCTTGAACGAAGCCCATGCCGCAGCCCGCGCCGCAGTTGCCGCCGAAGTTGCAGCGCGACCGGAACGCGAAACCGATTTCGACTGCGGTTTCGCATGGGTTACGGTTGACGGTAACAGCGCCATTGCGCGCCATTGCCGGGCAAAGCTGAAAGCCGGTTCGGATCATGCGACCCGACACGTTTACGGCGATAAAGGCGCGGTTCGCGGCTGGCAATGGTGGAAGCCCGGCGGCTTCGGCGGGCAGTCAATCCGCATTCATCGCAAAGGGTCGGAAGCTTTCGTTGCGAAGCTTGGGGAATACGGAATTCGGGCCGACATGGGTTCGCGCTTGGATTGAACGGCGGGGCTTCGGCCCTGCCAAACTTTCGCCCCAATCTTCGGAAATAATCAGACAAACGGGAAAGGAAAGACAATGAACGAATTTACCGCCATTCTTGCCGCCGTTGTTCTTGGGGCGATTATCGCAGTTTCGACCGTAACGGGCGGCGTTGTTCCGACGGTCGAACGTATCTTCGACAACCGCGCCGATTTTTCGGCCAAATTTGTTCGGCCCTGACATGAAAGACGAAACCGCCGCTTTGCGTTCAAAGCTTGCGAAACAGAAAACCGAACTTGCCCGCATGGGTCAAGACCGTTCGGCGCATCTTGCCCACATTCTGCGGCTAAAGCGCATCTTGCGCAACGCCCTAGAAGACGCCCCCGGCTGGCGAAGTGAAGCCGAAACCGAAACGTCAAACATTGTCGAAAGGAAAAGACATGCCCAAGACTGAAAACGAAGACCGCGCGTTGAAGCTTGCCCAAGCGAACGCCGCGAATATTGAAACGCTTATGAAAGCTGTTTCAAAGCTTACCGCGCGGCTTGACCGTATCGCGCTTGACAACGCGGGCTTGCCGGGCGTTTCCCCCGACGAACCGCTTGTTGCGGCGATCAAACGGGAACTTGCCGCCGGGAAGGTTCGCCAAGTCGGAACGCTTATCGTTCGCCCTGCGACCGATCTTCCGCAATCCCTTGACGAACTTTTCAAGTTCTTGGCGAATGGCGGGGCGGCTTTTGACGAAGACGAACCCGAAACGTTCGAAGAAGCCGTTACCCGCATTTTGAAGGAATTCGCGCGGGGTTGCAGCAACGGCAAGCCGGGCGGTTGCGAAGAATGTCTTGAAGGCGCAGTTCGGGCAATCGTCGCGCTTCGCGAAGAATAATCGCCGAAGTTCGAAAAAAGTTAGGCCGAAGGGATTGACGTTCCTTCGGCCTTTGCTTATCTTGTTCTTATCGAAACAAGGGAAGAAGGAACCCCCGAAATGGCCGCTAACCTGATTAAAGCAATCCGCGCCGCCGAAGGTTATAGCATGGGCGAAGAAAACGGCGTTGTTATCGTCGCCGCCCGTTCCGCAGATATTGCGAACCGTTGGTTTATCGTTGAAGGCGTTCGCCGCGCATTCCGTCGTATTTACGTTGTCGATTGCGCGACCCCGAACGGCTATGTCGTTGAAGTCATGGGCGGTTCGCAAATGACCGAAGCCGACCTTATCACGTTCGCGATTGAAGTTCGCGCGAACGACGCTGCATAAGAAAGGAAAGCAAATGGCCCGTTTTGTCAAAACCCGTTCCGCAAAACCGCTGGCCCAAGGTATACTTGGGCGCAGTTGGTCGAAAGATTACGGAAGCGGAATTGAAACCTTTTCGCTTCATATCATGGCCGACGAAACCCCCGGCGGCGACGCCCGTTTTGTGTCATTGAAGTTTGACCGCAACGAAGCGTTTGAAGTCGTCAAGTATCTTGCGCCGTTCTTGGTCGAACCTAAGCCCGCCGATATTTGGAACATGCGCGAACGCAAAGACGCCGCCGCAGCATTGCGCGAATTGGCCGACTTTATGGAAGGTATCGCAAAATGACAAAGCTTCCCGCATGGCATAGGAACGCCCCCGCGCCGAAACCCCCGAAGACAAAGGCCGCGCGCCCGGCATGGGCAAAGAACAAAGCCGTTGAACCCGATATTGTCATGCTTGACGGAAGGGCGTTCGACTTCAAGACGCTTCCGCCCGGAACATACGACGCAAAGTTGACGAAAGCGGGCGCAGCTAAGATTGTCAAAGGTCTTGAAGCCAAGCTTGACCCGAAACGTTGCATAGCGGCGGGCGGGCGTATGCGTTGCCTTGATTGCCGTTGCAATCTTCCGTCGCCCAAGTATTCGACAACCGAAACAATGCCGGATTATGGCAAAGCGTCGGGGCATGGAAAGCCGAAAAAAGAACCCGCGCGCTTCCGTTGCATCGAAGACCCTAGCGCCGGTTTGCTGCGCATGATCGGGGCCAAGCAACGGCTTATGAACGGGCCGCAGATGATCGAAGACGACGGCGACGAATGACAGCCCCGCCCCGTTCTAAGCCCTGCCCTAGCTGCGGCGGGGTTTGCGCCCTTGCTGCGACCGCCTGCCCCGCCTGCGGCTTCCCTATGCCCCGCCGGGCGACTAGGCGCGCCCCCGACGCCCAAGACCGCCTAGCCGCCGCCCTAGCTTGGCAGGCATGGCAACCGGGCCAGCCCATACCGCCCATTGTGGGCAAGCGGCGCTGCGCCCGGCCCGACGTTCTGTTGAAGATCGTCAAGCTTGCGAAGGAAGGCCGAACGATTTCCGAAATTGCCCGCGAACTTGATCGTAAGGAAAGCGGAATTCGCAGGTATGCCCACGATTACGGCGTAACGATACGGGCGAAAGGTATGTCGGGGCCGTCGTTCAATGGTCGAACTGCGCAGCGAATGCAAGAAACGTTGCAGTCAATCAAAGTTATGATCGAAGAAGGCATGTCAACGGCGAAGATTGCCGAAGCAACCGGGCTTAATCCTGCAACCGTTCGCGATTATTCGAAGCGTTGTCGCGATTTGTTCGGAACTGAATTGCCGCATTTTGACCGCCGAAGATACTGCGGCAAGGGGGCCAAAACAGCTAAGTCATTGAAAACAAAGGAATAGAATGGCATTGTATCGGGTATATCGGCTAAGTGATTGATTTTAAAGCATATAGTGCAATAGAATGAATAGAATGGTCATTGGGGATACTGTTCTTTATTAAACACGTCTTTATTAAAGTCTTTATTAAATATATATAAATAATAAT
>ERZ869909.521-NODE-521-length-43633-cov-33.685210_pt1 | contig 43633 bp, 43 predicted proteins | sample MGYA00520892_ERZ869909 | MGnify/ENA primary metagenome ERZ869909 (study PRJEB32215, sample SAMEA104723947) | bioreactor metagenome | biome: bioreactor; feature: anaerobic bioreactor; material: water | place: China | collected 2015-03-12 ... | reverse complement strand
AGCCCGGAGAGGGCCGGGCCTTCATCGGGGGCGTGAAAGCGAAGTTCTGATGCAAGACAGCGCCCGTTTCGGGCACATGTGCGGGCAGGAGATCTGCCTCTCGCGGCGGGGACTTCTGAAAGGTGGAGCGTCGCTTGCCGGCGTCTCCGCCGCCTCGTTTTTTGTGCCTCCCGCCGCTGCCTTGACGGCCCCCATCGATCAGCTCGAGATCTGGGGGCCGCCTGCCGGCCCTTCGATCACAGTCCTTCATGCCATCGCGACGGGACGGCTCGACAAGGCCGCGATGAAGGCGTCGCTCCGCGTCTGGCGGCAGGTGGACGAGGTGCGCGCGGGGCTCACCTCCAAGCGCCTCGACGTCGCGATCATGCCTGTGCCCGTGGCCGCGAACCTCTACAACCGCGGTCTTGGCGTCCGCCTCGTCAACGTGATGACGAACGGCATCCTCTACATCATGTCCGCCGACCCGGAGATGACGGACCTTTCCGCCCTCAAGGGCCGCAAGCTTGCAGTGATGGCGCCGAACGAGCTGCCGAACCTGATCCTGCAACGGTTGTTCCGGCACGCGGGGATCGAGGCAAAAGATGTGGAGCTCGTGCCGACCGGAACGCCGCTCGAAAGCATCCAGCTTCTGGTGCTGGGGCGCGTCGACGCGGCGCTGGCGCCGGAGCCCGCAGCGTCGGCGGCGGTGGTCCGCGGCAAGCTTGCCGGAAAGACGATCCACCGCGTGATGGATATCCAGGCCGAGTGGGCGCGGTTAACGGGGGCCGAGCCGATCCTGCCGCAAGCCGGTCTCGCCGTGACTGATGCCTTCCGCGCGGCCAACCCCGAAGTTGTCGCAGCGCTTCAAGCCGGCCTTCAGCGCGCCGTGGCCGATGTGAACGCGAATCCGGCGCGCGCGGCCAGCAACGCAGCAGGGCCGCTGCAGCTTCCGTGGCCCGTTATCGAGCAGTCCATTCCCTACTCGCATCTGGTCGCGACGGCGGCCCGCGACGCACGCACGCACGTCGAAACCGTTCTGGAGGCTATGGCCGTGGTCAATCCCGGCTATATTGGTGGTCGGTTGCCGGACGGCGACTTCTACCTTTGAGGCCCTATGCGACGCGTCGTGCTCGACAGGATGGGACGTCTCGGCCGCTTCTTGTGGTCGGGTTGGGTCGGCGTGGCCGGGCTCGCGGTGTTTGCCGCGCTCTGGCAGCAAGGCCATGAGGCCTACGGCGACTTCATTCTACCGTCGCCCATCGCAACTCTGGCGGCCACCGGCACGCTGCTTCAATCGGCCGAGACGTGGCGGCTCGCCTGGGAGACGGGGCTGCGCGCCATTCAGGGCTTCGCTCTGACAGCGCTGCTCGGCGGCGTGCTCGGGCTCGCCGTGGGATATTCCGCGGCGGCCATGCGGCTTGCCCGCCCGCTGCTCACCATCGTGATGGGCGTGCCGCCGATCGCGTGGATCGTGCTCGCCATGATCTGGTTCGGGTCGAGCACCGGCACCGTGCTGACGACGACGGTCGTCGCCTCGTTCCCGCTCGTTTTCGCCAACGTTGCCGAAGGTGTCGCGACGCGCGACCGGGCGCTGGAGGACATGGCGCGCGCTTTCGGCGCCGGCCCTCTGCAGAGGCTTCGGACGATCGTCATTCGCCATGTCGCCGGGCGCTATTTCCCGGCGCTCGCCGTGGCGCTCGGCTCCACTTTCAAGGTGGCGGTGATGGCCGAGCTGCTCGCCAACATCGACGGCATCGGCGTCGCGCTCGCGACATCGCGCGCCAATCTCGACGTTGCTCAGTCCATCTCGTGGGTCGTGATCATCGTCGCGGCGATCTTCATCGTCGAGTATGGGGTCGTGCAGCCCATCCGCGCCGAGCTCGAGCGCTGGCGGGAGGCGGCCCGACCGTGGGGAGTGAAGCGATGACAGCGCTTATGCTCGACGGCGTCGCGCATGCCTATTTCGGCCGCACCGTGCTCGACGGCGTGGCGCTCCGCGTCGCCGAGGACGAGATCGTGGCGCTGGTCGGTCCGTCGGGCTGCGGGAAGAGCACGCTCGTCCACATCGCAGCCGGGCTTATCGAGCCGCTGCGCGGACGCGTCGTTGCGGGCTATCGGCGGCACGGGATGATCTTCCAGGAGCCGCGCCTTCTGCCGTGGGCGACGGCCGAGGACAACATCGCCTATCCGTTGCGCCTGGCCGGCGTTGCGCGCCGCGAACGGCTCGAATGTGCCCGCCGGGCGGCCGATCTCGTGTCGCTCGACCGGCGTGATCTCGATAAGTACCCGGTGGAACTGTCGGGCGGCATGCGCCAACGGACGGCCATTGCGCGCGCGCTCGTGGTCGAGCCCGATTTCGTGTTCTTCGACGAACCGTTCACGGCCCTCGACGTTGCGCTCAAACGGCAGATGCAGGATCTCGTCATCACCGCGGCGCGGCAGGCGCGCTTTGCGGGCCTCTTCGTGACCCACGATCTCGCCGAGGCCGTGCGCGTCTCCGATCGGATCGTGGTGCTCGACGAGCGGGTGCGCGGGATCGCAGGCGAGCGGTTCGTCGGGATTGCGCATGGTGCGCGCGATGACGCGGCGGTGTTCGCGGCTGTGCAACACTATTTGAAAGAGGATCCGCTTTTCCGGCATCTCCACGAGACGGACGAGCGGCGGATCGCATGAGCCTTCACCAAGGGATAAGCGCGGTGCCTTTTCGGGCGACACTCGATGTTCTGGGTGACGAGGGGTTTCGCCTCTTTTTTCCGCTTGCCGCGCTTCATGCTGCACTGTGGCCGTTTCTCTGGGTTGCGGCGTTCGGCTTCGCTCTTCCGCTCGCGGATGCCATTCCGCCCGGGCTTTGGCACGCGCACGAGATGATCATCGGCTCATTCGGCGCGGCGCTGATCGGCTTTATCACGACCGCCGTTCCCGAGTGGACGGACACCGAGCGGCTGCGCGGGCGCGTGCTGTTTGCGCTGGCCGGATTGTGGGGCGCGGCCCGCGTCATCGGGCTGGTTGGAGCCGAGGCGCTTGGCATTGTCGGTGCGCTGTGCGATCTCCTGTGGCTCGCTTTCCTCGTCGGCTACCTCGTGCGCGTCTCCATCGCGAAGCGCTCGACGCGCCTCGTCGCCTTCGTCTTCTGGATCTCGTGTCTCTTCGCCGCGGAGGCCGTGACGCGCTACGCGTTTCTCGACATGGCGCAGGCGACGGAGCTTGCGGATCGCTTCCTGCACATCGCGGGTTTCGTCTTTCTCGGCATTCTCGGCATCGCACTTGCGCGCATCACGGTGCCGGTGACGAACCTCGTGCTGGATCCCAGCCAGGAGACGTCGCCGTTCCGCCCGCATCCAGGCCGCATGAATCTGGCGCCGGGGCTTGTGGCGCTTCTGGTGGTCGCCGAGGCGTTCGGGCTCTCGGAGCCGACCACGGGCTATCTCCTGATTGCCGCCGGTGCGGCGTTCATGGATCGCGTGGCCGAAAGCTTCATCGGCCGGGACATCGTGCGCGCGGAAATTCTGGCGCTCGCGGGGGCGAGCGGTTTTGCCGGGGTCGGTCTCATGCTGATGGGTGCGTCTCGGCTTGGCTTCGAGATTTCGCCTTATGCGGGTTTGCATCTGGCGCTGATGGGCGGTCTCGGTCTCGGCGTGCTCGCCGTGTTCTCGATTGCCGGCCTCAGGCATACGGGGCAGGCGCTCGGTCTCGTGCGCCGGACGCGGCTTGCGCTTTCGCTGCTCGTCCTGGCTGCGCTTTTCCGCGTCGTGCCGGAGATCTTTCCGACGACGTTCCTGCCGGGGCCGCCTTTCATCCTCGTCTCCCTGCTGTGGGCGGCGGCGTTCCTGCTCTGGCTCCGGGTCTATTGGCCCTTCTTCCGCGATCCCGTCACGATCCAGCATCAAGGCTGCTGAGGCGACCATGGCTCCACTCACCGACACGCACCAATCTCGTCCGATCGCTTTTTTGAGCCTCGGCTTTCGCCCGTTTTTTCTTTTCGGAGCGCTTTACGCGGCTCTTCTCGTCGCGCTGTGGGTGCCGTGGTTTCTCGGTATCATCGCGGTGCCGAGCGCGTTTCCGCCGGTGGCGTGGCACGCGCACGAGCTGCTGTTCGGTTTCGTTCCGGCCATCATCGCGGGATTTCTTCTGACGGCAGTGCCGAACTGGACCGGGCGCGCACCCATTTCGGGGACAGGGCTTGCGCTGCTGCTTTGCGTGTGGATTTTCGGGCGTCTCTCTCTCGCCTTTTCCACGCATCTCGATCCGTTGGTCACGGCCGCCGTCTGCGTCGCCTTTCCTCTCGTGCTCGCGATTGCGATCGGGCATGAGCTCGTTGCGGCCCGCAATTGGCGCAATCTCAAGATCGTCGCCATTCTTTGCGGGATCGCGATCGCGGACGCGCTCTTTCACTACGAGATTTTCGTATTCGGGCGGACGAAGTTCGCGCATACGGGCGCGGTCGCGCTGGTGCTCATGCTCGTCATGATCGTCGCTGGCCGTATCGTCCCGCTGTTCACGACGAACTGGCTGCTACAGAACCGGCCCGGCCGCTCCGCGCTTCCGGTCTCGTTCAATCGCTGGGATGTCGCGTCGATGGTGCTCAGCGGGGCGGCGTTGGTCGCTTGGGTTTTTCTTCCGTTGTTCGATGAGGCGCCTTGGAGCGTCTCTGCCACCGGAAGTGCGCTTGTCGCAGCGGGGATCGCGAACGTCGTGCGTCAGGCGCGCTGGGTCCCGCAGAGAACGTTTGCGGAGCCGCTGCTCGCGATCCTGCACGTGGCTTACGTGTTCGTCGGAGTGGGGTTCGTTCTCACCGGGCTCGGCGTGCTGTGGGACGATCCAGGGTTTGCGAGTGCGGGCCTTCATGCCTGGACGACGGGGGCCCTCGCCACGATGATGATCGCGGTCATGACGCGCGTTTCCCGCGGACATACGGGGCGCCGGCTGACCGCGCCGTGGTCGACAGTCGTGCTCTATGCGGTGATGCTTGTGGCCGCGCTCTCGCGCATCGCCGTCAGCCTCGCACCCGAGCACACGATGGTGCTACTGCCGCTTTCCAGCGTCGCATGGGTGCTCGCGTTCGGAGGCTTCGCGGCTCTTTACGGCCCGATGCTGCTCCGGCCGCGGGTCGCTTGATTGACCCACGCGGTCCTGCGTCAGAAATTGACGAGTGCGCCGACGCTGAGGAAGTCCGCGGCCTTGAAGTCATCCGCGATGCCGTCCACGTCGGCTTCGTAGCGCTGATATTTGAGATAGACCGTCGTGGCCGCCGCATCGAACTCCTGCGCAATGCCGCCGCCGAAGCGCTCGAGCGTGGACGACGTTGCGCCCGCCGCCAGTGCCGCGGGGCCCAACTGGTCCAGGTAGGCGCCGTAGGTGCCGTAGAGGATCGTTGCGCCGAGCCCGGTCCAATTCCACCGGATGCCGCCCTTTACGTACCACTGCTCGCTGTCGAGCTGGGTGTGGCCGCTGGCCAGCAGCGTGTCGTTGTTGAACTCGCGTCCGTAGGCGCCGTGCAGGAAAAGCCCCGTACCGATATGCTGCACATAGCCGCCGGTCTGGAAGAAGTCCGACTGCTTCGACGTGAGAACAGCGACGGCGCCCGTCGTCACCTCGTCGCGCATTTCGGTGTAGCCGATGCCGAACGCCATCTTGAAGCCGGCCATCTCGCCCGTATACCGCGCACCGACCTCCCAGAAATCGTCGTCGCCCCAAGAGGCCGAGAACGAGAACCCGCCGAACGTCGGCGTGTCGTAACGCACGCCGTTCATGACGATGCCGTTGCAATCGCCGCCGAGCGGCACACCCTGCGTGTAGCAGAAGCCGAGCTGGCCCCATGTGAGGTTCGAAAGCGCGCCGTTCGCGTCCCTCAGGCGGAAGTGGGGGAAGCCGGCGAGGAAGGTGTAATTGTCGAGGATCTGGGTGCCGGAGAGATCGGTGAACATCGCCGCGCTCTTCGCGGCGTGGGCCTGGCGGCCGACGCTAAGCTTGCCGAGGCTGTCGCTCTGCAGATACCAGAGCGACATCTGGATGTTGAGGTTGTCGTTGCGGCCCGCGTTGTTCTGGTCGATGGCGCCGGCGCCGCCTGAAAAGGCGTTGCCCGTGAGATCCTGGATGCGCATGAGGTAGCCGGCATTCCAGCCGGGCGCAATTTTCGCCTGGCCGAGGAAGCGGATGTTCGAGGCCTGCGTGGGGCCCATCCCGTGGATGTAGGCGTTTCGCTCGACGCCGTCGTCCCAGATCGTGATCTCCTGGGCGATGTAGCCGGTGATGGAGAGCGAGACCTTGCGGTTTCCTTTGCGCGCGGTGGTGGCTTCGAGCTCCGCGATGCGCGATTCCAAGTCCGCGCAGCACTGGGAGCCGAGGTCCGCGGCCGCAGCGGGGGAAATCGCCGCGACCGCGAGCCCAACGGCGGCGGCCATTCGGCGCCGTCGTGTTTTGCGTTCCGATTTCGTCCGCTCCATCTGACACCTTCCTCCGTTCGGCACATGGTCCCGGACCGAATCAAATTCCCGCTCATTCTGTGCCGAGACGATGTTCAGGTGAGACGAAAAATGCATGTGTTTTTCTGTTTCAGATCAGATTTCAGACGACGCGGTTTTCACGGTGCCGCCAGAAGCAGGGAGACGTTCTGTCCGCCGAATCCGAACGAGTTGGACAGCACCGTGCGGACGTTCGCGGGACGCGCGACGTTGGCGACCACGTCGAGGGGAATCTCCGGGTCCGACGTGGTGTAGTTGATGGTGGGTGGCAGCAGGCCGTTCCGGATCGTCAGCAACGAGAATACGGCCTCGATGGCGCCGGACGCCGAGAGTGTGTGCCCGATCATCGATTTGTTGGAGCTTACCGGCGTCGTCTCGACGTGTTTGCCGAGCACCGCACTCAGAGCGAGGTATTCCATTTTGTCGTTTTCGGGTGTGCTCGTGCCGTGAGCGTTGACGTAGTCGATGCTCTCGGGCGCGACGCCCGCGTCTTCCAGCGCCCCGCGGATGGCGCCGATGATTGCGGTGCCGTCGGGCTTCGAGCGTGTGCGGTGATAATCGTCCGCCTTCTCGCCGCAGCCCAGCACGACACCGAGAATTTCGGCGCCGCGGGCCTCGGCTGCTTCATAAGATTCCAGCACGAGTGCACCGGCGCCCTCCGCCATGACGAAGCCGTCGCGGTCCTTGGAAAAGGGCCGTGAGGCGCCGGCGGGCAGATCGTTTCGCGTGGAAAGCGCCGAGAGCAGGGAAAAGCGAATCAGCGCCTCGATCTGCACGGAACTGTCCGTCCCGATGCAGAGAGCGGCTGTCGTGTCGCCGCGGCGGATTGCTTCGACCCCGAGCTGGATGGCGGTTGCCCCGGATGCGCACGCGGTGGAGACTGATACCGGAAGCCCGCGCGTGCCGAAGGCAGCGGCGAGCCGTTCGCCGACGCTCGCGAACTGACAGAGAGCCTGGAGCTCGCTCCAGTCCGCACCCCGAGCTGCCGCGAGCAGACGTCTGTATCCGTTGTCTTCCGAGCTGGTTGCCGCATCGTAGATCGCGCGCCGGTCCGGCCATTCGATTTCGGCAGGTGGCGTGGCGAGATAAAGCGGTCCCGGAAACGGGCCGCCGTCGGCGATACCGGCTTGGGTCAGCGCTTCCTTTCCGGCAGCCATGGCCATTGCGGCGGTCAGGGCCGCGGCCGAGGAGAAGGCGCCGAATTCCGGATCATCCACGGTGCCTGCGATGGCGGTGCGCAGGTCGTCGGTCGGGAAGCGCGCGATCGACTTTATTCCCGAGCGGCCGGCGGTGAGCGCCGCCCAATTGTCGGCTTTGCCGCGTCCAAGCGACGTGACGACGCCAAGGCCCGTGACGGCGATGCGGGGGCGGCCTTTGCTGTCGTGGGTGGCGGTGCTCATGTGGCTTTCTCGGAAATCCGTTCGAGGAGTGCGAGGCCCTCGCCGCGCCAGTGCCCTACAGCCGTCACCAGAACGCGGTCGACGGCGCCTGTGAGTGGAAGCTCGATGTCGTCGGTCTCGGAGAGGGGCGGGAGCTGACCGTGCCTCAGCGCGAGCGCGGCGAGCGCAATGCCGGCGGGGACGTGGGCCTCGACCCCGTGCCCGATAAGACTGCCGTAGGCACGCACGATGGGGTCGCGGCCGCGTGCGGTGAGCGTTCCGAAAAAGGAAAGCTCCTCGTCCGTTGCGGGCGCGACTCCGCTCGCTCCGCTCAAAACCGGCAGCGGTCCTGTCGGAATCGGCACGCGAAGGCGGGCGATCAATTCGGAGAGCGCGCGCGTCACGTCTCCCGGCCCGCGCCCGGTCCGCTCCGTTTCGAACGCTGCGAGGCGGGCATAGGGAGCAGCGCCCCGCGCCTCCGCATGGGGCCTCGATTCCAGGATGAGAAACGCTCCGATGCTTCCCGGGATAAGGCCGCCCTGCTCTCCGGCACGCGCCCACACGGGTCGATGCGCGCCACGCCAGAGGTTGTGGCCGATCTCGTAGCCGAGCAGCAGATCCTCGCGCTCTGCGTTCAGGGCGCCACCCGCGAGGACGAGGTCGGCTTGGCCCGCGCGGATGCGGCGGAAGGCGTCCTCGATCGCGGCGAGACCTGCCATCTCCTCGCCCATGAACGTCCGCGAGGATCCGGTGACGTTGTGGACGATGGAGATGTTTCCGGCGAGCATGTTGGAAAGCTGGGCGAGGAACAGCGTCGGCCGAAGCGCGCCGGGCAGGATCTCTTTCGCGAGAACAGCTGCGTCGCCGCGCTGATCGAGGCGCTCGAGGACCTCGCAATCCACCTTGGTGTCGCGCTCGCCGCTGCCGGCTGCGACGGCGAGATGCGTCCGGTCGAGAAGCGCACCGTTGCCGGCGACGCCTGCATCGGCGAGCGCGAGGCCGGCTGCGTAAACGCCGATGCGCTGCCAATCCTCCATCTGGCGAAGATCGCTTTTCTTCGGGATCTGGGCGGCGAAGTCGATGTCGCTCAGCGGATGCACCGGATAGGGTGCGTAGCGGGCGTCGTCGACAGACGGCTGGACGGGGTCGCCGGAAAAGAGATGCGCGTGGGCGGCCGTATCGCCGCCCAGCGAGCTTGCAAGGCCGATGCCGGTGATCCAGACCTCGTGCGTCTTCGGTGTTCCGCTCACCGCTTTTCTCCTAGAGTGTGACCACGATCTTGCCGAACACGTCGCGGGCTTCGAGACGCGCCAGACCGGCTTCGAGATCGTCGAGGCGGATGACGCTGTCGATCGTCGGGTTGACCAATTTCGCGGCCATCTTTTCCATCGCGCTTTTCATGTTGCTCATGCGGCAGCCGAAACTTCCGATCAGACGGAGCTGGCGCTGGAACAGCAGGTAAAGGTTGGTCTGTGCGGCGACGCCGGTCGTGGAGCCGCATGTCACGAGGCGGCCTCCCCGCGCGAGGGAGAGAATGCTTCCCTCCCATGTTTCCGGGCCGACATGCTCGAACACGACGTCCACGCCGCGGCGCTGGGTGAGCTTGCGCACGCGACCTTCGAAGCGTTCCTCGCGATAGTTGATGATGTGATCCGCTCCGAGCGTGCGCGCGCGCTCTGCTTTTTCCGCGCTTCCCACAGTCGTGATCACGGTGGCGCCGGCAGCCTTGGCGAGGTGAATGGCGGCCGTGCCGATACCGCTCCCGCCGGCGTGGACGAGAATGGTTTCGCCCGCCTGGAGCCTGGCGTTGTCGAACAGCATGTGCTCGACGGTTCCGAAGGTCACGGGAGCGAGGGCCGCGGCCGTCGCATTGATCCCTTTCGGGGCCTTGACGGCAATGCGCGCCGGAACGTTGACGCGCTCGCGCAGGAACCCGTCGATGTGGAAGCCGTACATACTGTCTGCCTGCGTGCAGAAATTGTCGCGACCTTCGCGGCAGGCCGGACACGTCCCGCAGGTCTTGGCACCATAAAGAGCGACGACGTCGCCGACGAAAAGGTCCTCCACCTCGTCGCCGACGGCAATCACTTCACCGGCGGCTTCCGCGCCAAGTACGATGGGCAGCTCGCGTTTTGCGAACGCCATTCCGCGCCAGCTCCAGACGTCGATGTGGTTGAGGGCGACGGCGCGGATGCGCACTTTCACCTCGTCCGCAGCAGGTGCGGGTGGATCGTCGCGCGTGGCGATCACCACATGGCGCTGTCCACGCAACTCGGCCGCTCTCATCGTCGTCGTGCGCATGCGCACTCCCTCGCTCCCGTACATTCAAACCGTCCTTGAAAGTGTCTTCTGGTTCGGCCTTGCTCTCATGCGGGCTCCGCCGAAAATACAACGCATACGTTTTGTCCTCCGAAGCCGAAGGAATTGGAGAGAACCGTTCCGACACGTGCCGCGCGGCCGATGTCGGGCACGACATCGAGGGGCAAGTCGGGATCCGGATCGTAATTGATCGTGGGCGGCAGAAGCCCGCTTTCGATGGTGAGAACGGAGAAGACGGCTTCCACCGATCCGGCCGCGATCAAGGTGTGTCCGACCATCGATTTGTTGGAGCTGATCGGCGTGTCGCGAAGACGGTCGCCCAGCACGGCGCCGAGCGCGATGTACTCCATCCGATCGTTTTCGGGAGTGCTCGTTCCGTGCGCGTTGACGTAGTCGATCTCGTGCGGCTCGACGCCCGCATCGTCGAGCGTCTTGCGGATGGCGCCGATAACGGCCGCGCCATCCGGCCGTGAGCGCGTGCGGTGATGTTCGTCGGCCTTCTCGCCGCACCCTCGCACGATGGCGAGGACGCGAGCGCCGCGCGCGGTTGCGGAATCGTAGGATTCGAGGACGAGTGCGCCGGCTCCTTCCGCCATGACGAAGCCGTCGCGATTTTTCGAAAACGGCTTCGACGCTTTCGTCGGCTCGGCATTCGCCGTGGAAAGGGCGGAGAGCAGGGAAAACCTGATCAAGCCTTCGGGATGCACGGTGGCGTCGGTCCCCACGCACAGCGCGGCTTCCGTATCGCCGCGGCGGATGGCTTCGAGGCCGAGCTGGATCGTCGTGGCGCCGGAGGCGCAGGCCGTGCAGATCGAAAGAGGCTCGCCCTTGGTGCCGAAAGCGGCTTTCAGCCGATCCGCGATGGCGGCGAAGCGGACGTGGCGCGCGAGGTCGTCGAAGGCGCGGGTGCGTGCATTTGCGAGCATCCGCGCATAACCGTCGTCTCCCGTTGCGGACGATGCACCGTGGAGCCTTCTCAGATGGGGCCACTCCAACTCGGACGGCGGCGTGGCGATGATGAGCGGTCCTGGAAAGTGCGATCGGTGGCCGATGCGGGCCTGCGCGATCGCCTCGGCGGCCGCTGCTTCCGCCATGCGGGCCGAGAGATCGTGCGCCGCATAGGGCGCAACGTCCATGTCGTCCACGGTGCCCGCGATGGTGGTCTTGAGGCCGTCCGTGGGAAAGCGCGTTATGGGCTTTATGCCCGACTGGCCGGTGACGAGCCCTGCCCACGACGTGTGCTTTCCCGCGCCCAGCGATGTCACGAGGCCGAGCCCGGTTACGGCCACCACCGGCCGGCCTTTATGATCTCTGGTCCTGCTCGCCATGCCGTGCGCCTTCACTCCGCCGATTTGCGGGCCGGTTCGACGAGGGCAAGACCTTCGCCCCGCCAGTGGCCGAAGCAGGTGAGGAGGATCCGCGCGGCCGGAGGTCCGAACCCGGCTTCGACCTCCGTTGGGCCGAAGGGCGGATAGAAGGCTCCTTTCGATATGGCGAGTGCGGCGAGCGCGAGCCCTGTCGGGAAATGGGCTTCCATTCCGTGACCCAGAAGGCTTCCCCAGGCGCGAACGCAGGGATCGAACCCCCTCTGATCGATGGCTTCGAGAAACTTGCGCTCTTCCGCCGTTATGGGTTCGACACCGCTTGCGCCCGATAGAACGCACAAGTCGGAATTCTCGGGTTTGAGCGCGAGGTCGTCGAAAAGGCGCAGCGCTGCTGTTGTCGATTGTTCGCCGTCGCGAGAGGTGCGCTCGGAGAGAATGCGGGAAAGGCGCGCGTAGGGCGCAGCACCGCGCTTTTGCGCATGGCTGCTGGCTTCCAGAACGAGGAACGCGCCGACGCTGCCCGGAACGATGCCGCCGCCGTCTGCGCTGCGCTCCCAAACGGACCGGTAGGGGCCGGTCGCCAATGCGTGCGTGATTTCGCATCCGAGCAGGAAATCTTCACGCTCGGCGTTCAGGGCGCCGCCGACAAGGAAGATGTCGCCCTGGCCGGCGGTGATGCGGCTTGCGGCATCGGCGATGGCCGATACGCCGGCCATCTCCTCGCCCTTGAAGGTGCGGGACGAGCCCGTGGCCTTATGGACGATCGAGATGTTTCCAGCGAGCAGGTTCGAGAGCTGGCCGAGATAGAGCGTCGGCCTCAAGCCTGCAGCCAGCTCCCCGTTGAGAGTGTGTTCCGGCGCCTCGCTATCATCGAGAGCCGCAAGGAGGCGTGCATCGAGCGCGAGATCGCGCTCGCCGTTTCCGGCCGCGATGCAGAGATCGACGCGATCCAGCGTCGCCTGGTCGCCCGCGAGACCTGCGTCCGCCAATGCCAGACCTGCGGCGTAGACGCCGATCCGCTGCCACCGCTCCATCTGGCGCTGGTCGCTGGTCCTCGGAATCTGCTTTGCAAAATCTAGCGGCGTCAAAGGGTGCACCGCATAGGGTGCGAAACGGGCCTCATCGACGGCGGGGCGCGCCGCGGCGGTGTTCGAGAGAGCCTGCCAATGGGCGTCCGCGCCTTCGGCCAGCGAGCTCACGAGCCCGATGCCGGTAATCCAGACCTCGCGACCCGATTCCGCCATCAGCAGACGGTTCCTGGTTCCATAGCACCGAGCCGGCGCCCCTCGCGAACGACGTGCTTTTCGAGGGCGGGCGAAGGGAACGGGACATTGCGCATCGTGAGGCGCGCATCGGATACGCGCTGCCCTCGGCAGGTGAGGCTCGTCGCCATGACGGCGTATCCCGATCCCAGATGAACGCACTCCGCATGGACTTTCAGGAGCGCGCCCGGCTCGACGAACGCTCTGAAGTTTGCGGTCTTAGCCGCCGCGAAAAACGGCATGCGCGAAAAGTTGTTGAGCGACATCAGGAGATAGCCGGCCGCTTGGGCCATCGTCTCGAGAAGGAGAACGCCCGGCATGATGGGGTGGCCCGGAAAATGACCGTCGAAGACAGGGCTGCTTCGGGGCACGTGCGCGAGCGCCACGAGCGATTGGCCTTCGCGATCGAGCGTCTCGATCTTGTCGAGCATCTGGAACGTTTCGAGCCGCATGGCGCTGCCCGTCTACTGGGCAACGGCGGCGCGCAAGGCGTCGATCTGTGCGCAGAGATTGCCGATGACGAAGTATTCGTCGCCGCTGTCCTTGCCTTCGTTGACGCGTCCCATCCAATCCTCGACGGGAAGCTTGATGCCGAATTTCTGATCGATCTCGAAGGTGATGTCGAGGAACGAGAGGCTATCGACCTCGAGATCCTTCATGACGTGGCTGTTGGGTGTAATCTGGTCGAGAGGGACGTCGCTCGTCTCCGCGATGATCCCGGCAACGGTGTCGAAAGTCGATGCCATGAGGCGCGCTCTCCGTTGAGATGCTTCCGTCCGGACAGGAGCGACAGGGCTCCCCACCCCCGCTCGATGTCCGGGGCCGAGCCTGATCGGCCAATGGGCATCTCGTAGCAGTGCGTTTGCGGAGCGCGCTTAACAGAAGTCAATCTCCGTGAGGATTGCGGCGGCTATTGCCTTGTCACGAGATGGCAACCGGAGCGGTTCGAGCGATGTCGAGCGGAGGAGACCGCCTGCTGGAGCTGAGCGTGGGGCAGCGGGCCAGTCTGGTCCGTACGATTACGGCGGAGGATGTCGCGGATTTTGCGCGCCTTTCCGGAGACCGCAACGCGCTGCATCTCGACGAGGAGTTTGCTGCGCGTACGGAGTTCGGCCAACGTGTCGTGCATGGATTTCTCCACGCGAGCCTGCTGTCGACGCTTGTCGGGACGAAATTGCCGGGGCGCGGCGCGCTCTATGTTTCGCAGAGCATCGCGTTCACGCGGCCAGTGTTTATCGGAGATACGGTGGAGGCGAGCGCTCTCGTCGAGAGCATCGATGTCGAGACGCGTCTCGTGACGCTGCGGACGGAGATCGCGCGTTCCGGCGGCGAGATCGTCATGCGCGGCACGGCCACGGTGAGAGTTTTGCGTCTTTCCGGCGATACGCCGCGCAAGTCGCCGGGTTCCGTGGCTGGAGCGTCCGGCCTGCTCGACGGGCGCGTGGCGCTCGTGACGGGCGCTTCGCGCGGCATCGGAAGGGCGACGGCCGACCTGTTCGCGCGGAGCGGCGCGACGGTGTGGATCAACTACTGCAAAAGCCGGACGGCTGCGGAGGCGCTCGCCCAAGCCATCTCCGATGACGGGGGTTCGTGCCGCCTCGTGCAGGCGGACGTGACGCGCGAGGACGACGTCGCGCGGATGATGGATGACATCGGGCAGGACGGCGGTCTCGATGTTCTCGTCAACAATGCTGGGCCCCGGATCGTGTCGCGGCCTTTCGCGCGTCTCGAATGGACGGCGATGTCGGATGCATACGAGCAGATCGTGGGAAGCGCCTTTCGGGTCACACAGGCCGCGCTGCCCGCGCTGAAAGCGAGCAAGGGCAGCATCGTCACGGTTCTTTCGACGGCGGCGCTCGGCCGAACGGCGCACAATTGGCTGCCGTACGTGGCCGCCAAAAGCGCGTTGCTGGCGATGAGCAAAAATCTTGCGCAGGAGCTAGGGCCCGACGGCGTGCGAGTGAACATGATCTCGCCTTCGATGGTGGACACCGACCTGGTGTCCGACGTGCCGGATCGGATGCGACAGATGGCTGTGTCCGGAACGCCGCTGCGGCGCCTCGCGACGCCTGAGGATGTCGCCGGCGCGGCTCTGATGCTTGCTTCGCCCTATGCCGGGTTCGTGACGGGAGAGAACCTCCTCGTGACGGGCGGTGCGTACATGCACTGAGGAGTGTTCGATGTCGTCGCCATCTCTTGACATATCGCGATCCCTGTCGACGGCGCGCGGATCGAGTGCGCCGGTCCCGGACGACAAGATCGGCGAGATCGTCGATGCGGTGATCGATGCCGCGCCGGAATGCGTGCGAAAGCGTGTTTTCCTCCCGGCCATCGATTGGGCGCTGGTTCCGCCGCACAAAGTGCGCTTGCTTTTGTCGTCGCTGGATCAGGCGCGGCTTGCCTTGCCGCGATGGCTCGCCGAGCCGCTGCTGCTGGCGGGGCATACGCTCCCGGATGCTTCCGGAGATGCCTTGCCGAGCGCTCTCAAGGCGCTGTCCCGGCTCAATGGGGCCGCGGGCGAGCCGAGCGAACGCGAGGCTCTGTCGCCTTCTCTGGAGAGCCTCGGATACGTATCCGGTATCGAACCCGACATCGCCGTTGCCCTGGTCCGCCGGCTGTTGGCGTTGAGCTGGGACGACGAAGCGCTTCGGTTCGCGCTTGCTCATGCGCATGCCGTGCCGCAAGCGCTGCGGCTCATCGGCGGCGCGTTCGAGCGGTACTGGGCGGGGTTGCCCAGCGTTCGTCTCCGACTTTCCGGCTCGGCGACGACGGCTATGCTCGCGGATGCGCTCGCTCCGGCCTTTGCGGTGGAAGGCTGGCGGGCCGACATATCGGAAGGTGGCTTCGGCAGTGCGCTCGGCGATCTGCTATCGCCGCCCGACGACGGCGTGGATGCCCTTGTCGTGCTGCTCGATTCGGAAGGGCTCGCGCCGACGGATTGGCGGCATCCGGAGCCGGAGGTTGCGCGTCTCGCGGCCGAGCGGGCGGATATGCTGGCCGAGGCGCTGGAGACCTTTTCATCTCAGTCGAACGTGCCCCTCCTCATCAACACGCTTCCCGTGCCGAGCGCTCCCACGGCCGGGCTTCTGGACCGGCAGCACGGAATGGGGCTCCGGCGTGCGATCGATGTCCTGAACCAGCGCATTCTGGAGGCCGCCGACCGATCGGGCCGCATCATCGCCGTCGATGCGGATCAGGCTCTCTCGACGCTCGCGCCCCACGACCATCTCGATCCCAAGCTCTGGTACTACGGGCGCATCGGCTATTCGCCCGAGGCGACGCAATGTCTCGCGCGCGCTTTTTCCGAGGCGTGGCGGATTTCGCGGCGCGGGCCGGTGAAGGTCCTGGCCGTCGATTTCGACAACACGCTGTGGGGAGGCATCTATGGCGACGACGGTGTCGACGGTCTCGCGTGCGGCGAGGATTTTCCCGGCAATGCGTTTCAGGCGTTGCAACAGGAATGCCTGCGCCTCAAAGCGCAGGGCATCCTGCTGGTCGGATTGAGCAAGAACGAGGCGCGTGCCATCGAGGTGTTCGAGCAGCATCCCGGGATGGTTCTCAAGGCGGACGACTTCGCCGCGCACGCCGTCAACTGGCAGCCCAAGGCCGAGAACATCAAACGAATCGCGGCCGATCTCGATCTTGGGCTCGACAGCGTTCTCTTTCTCGATGACAGCCCGCACGAACGCGAGGCCATGCGCCGGCTTGCGCCCGAGGTCGTCGTGCCGGAGATGCCCGAAGACCCTGCGGACCGGCCCCGCTGGCTGAGGCGGCTTTCCGCAACATGGCCGGTGCGGTTGACCGGAGAGGATGCGTCGCGGTCGGCGGTGTATGCGGCGCGGCGATCGGCGCAGGAGTTGCGCGCACGGGCGGCGAGCTTCGAGGATTATCTTTCGTCGCTCGAGCAGCGCCTTGTGCTGAGTTTCGTGAACGCGAGAACTCTGGCGCGCGCCGCGCAGATGCATCAGAGAACCAATCAATTCAACCTCACGACGCTGCGGCTTGGCGAGCCGGAGATTTCCGCGCTTGCCGAGGATCCGACGCGAGGCCTCGTCCTTCTTGGAAAGGTCACGGACAGGTTCGGGGATCATGGGCTCGTGATCGCGTCGGCCGTTGAGATCAATGGCGCCGAGGCGACGATCCGTACGCTTCTGATGAGCTGCCGCGTGATTGGGCGCGACGTCGAACGCGCTTTCATGGGGGCGCTCGTTACGGAGCTGGCATCCCGGGGCGTTGCACGTGTGCGCGGGGCTTATGTGCCGACCCCGAAGAACGGCATGGTGCGCGATTTCTACGCGTCCTGCGGCTTTGCGCAGGAGACGGGCGAAAGTGCCGAAACGACTTGGACGTTCGCGATCGGCGAGGCGCCGCCGCCCGGATCGGTCCACGTTGCTACAAGTTGGGAGACGTGAATGGATACGTATGCCTCCGAGACGGAGCTGGCTTATCCCGAAATCTGCGAGATCTTCGCCGATGTGTTTCAGCACGCCGGTCCGCTCGCGCGCGGGACCTCTCCCGACGACGTTCCGCGATGGGATTCGCTCCAGCACATCGCCCTGATACGCGCGCTGGAAACAACGTTCGAGGTTCGCTTGTCGATGGATGAGATGATGGAGATCCGATCGGTCGGAGATATCGAGAGAATACTTGCCCGCCATGGCGTGTAACGCCTGACGCCTGAGATCGGCCCGCATCGGTGCGAATGCGTTTTCGCCGTGAGCATTTCCGTGCCCCAAAACGGAAATTCCTCCCGTACTTGTCCGAAATCAAGTGCACCCGGCGAAGATCTTGCATGAGAAAGGTGAGGCGGGCCACCAGCAGGCATCTTCGGCGATCATGGACGCAGGCGACTGGGAGATCATCAAGTCGACGCCGCTGTTCGGTGCGATGGCATCGCAAACGGCCGAGCAGCTTGTGGGCAGCAGCCTGCCGCGTTTCTATGACAAAGGCGTCGCGCTTTTTCACCAGGGCGCGCCGGCGACGGCGTTTTTCATCGTTCTCGACGGCTGGGTGAAAATCTACCGTACGACGCCGGATGGGCTCGAGGTCGTGTTGCACGTGTTCCGCCAGGGCGAAACTTTTGCAGAGGCTGCGATTTTTCTGGGCGGGCGCTATCCCGCCAGCGCGGAAACGGTAACCCCCTCGCGGCTTCTCAAAGTCGATGGCGCGACGTTCCGGTCCCGGATCGAGGAACGTCCCGCGCTCGCGATGTCGATGCTCGCGTCGGCATCCTACCAGCTCAAATTCCTCGTCGAGCAGATCGAGCAGATCAAGGTGCGGTCCGCTCCGCAACGTATCGCCGACTTTATCGTGCGGATGACGCGCGTGCGCGAGGGGCCGGCGGTGATCGAGCTTCCCTTCGAAAAAGGTTTGCTTGCGAACCGGCTTGGAATGAAACCCGAGAGTCTGTCCCGCGCGCTTCAGCAGTTGCGCGCGCGGGGCGTCGCGGTGGAGCGCGGGACGGTCAAGATCGCCGATGTCCGTCAGCTTCTCGATTTCGTGGAGTATGCGAATGAGGACGACGTGTGAGGGTCGTCCCGGCGTCTTTCCTTCCTCTTCTCAGCTTCGCAAACGTTCCTCTTCTCACGACATTTCGTCTTTTTATCACATGACCGTGAGCTGACATATTTCAGGCACTTGCGCCTTTCTCCGTTTAACGAAAGTCAAAATGTCCTCCCGGCTTCGCGACGATAGTGCGCTCCGGGTCGCACGACCCTGGCGTTACGAAAACAGGAGGAAACGCGAATGAAATATCTCGATCCCGCTTGCTTCGGCGGCACGACCACCCTGACCTGGGTCGCTCCGGCCTATTGCGACGTGCGCCTCGGCTTCGAGGTGACGGCCTACGTCTACGTTCGCTGATTAGGGGGCAGGGTCTCGTGGGGCCCTGTACGCGGGAGGAGCGCATGGATGCCGAGAGGCGGCTTGGACCCGAGGATGGGGTCGAGCTCAATCCCAACTACCACTTCCGATGGGAAGAGCCGCAGCAGGCTCATGTGCTCCTCTATCCGGAGGGCATCGTCAAGTTGAACGAAACGGCGGCGGCTATACTCGAAGCGTGCACGGGTGCTCCGTCGATCCAGGACGGAACGGACGAGCTCGCCCGCCGCTACGGCAAGCGCAACCTCGGCGCAGAGGTGCTCAAGTTCTTGGAGGTCGCCCATGCCAAAGGCTGGATCCGGATTAAGTCTTGACGGCCTCGGCATGCCGCTGTGGCTCGTGATCGAGCTCACATACAAATGCCCGCTCAAATGCCCCTGGTGCAGCAACCCCGTCGACTTCGACCGGTACCGCAACGAGCTTTCCACCGAAGAGTGGATCGACGTGTTGCGCGAGGGGCGGCGTCTCGGGTCGCTGCAGCTCGGGTTCACGGGCGGCGAGCCGATGCTGCGGAAAGACCTCGAAGTGCTGGTGGCCGAAGCCGATAGGCTCGGCTACTACACGAACCTGATCACGTCGGGCGTCGGCTTGAGCCCGGAACGGCTTCGCGAGCTGAAAAAGGCGGGCTTGAAGCAGATCCAGCTCTCGCTTCAGGCCTGCGACCAGGAGCTCAACGAGAAGCTCGTGGGGCTCGACGTGTTCCGGCACAAGATCGAGATCGCGCGCACGATCAAAGCCGAGGGCTTTCCCATGGTGATGAACGTGCCGGTGAGCCGCTTCAACATCGATCAGACGGAAGCGTTCATCGATCTCGCCGCCGATCTCGGCGTCGAGTATCTCGAATTCGCCAACCTGCAATACTACAACTGGGCACTCATCAACCGTGCGGAGCTGATCCCGACGCGCGAGCAGCTTGCGCGATCCGAGGCGCAGGTGAACGCCGCGCGGGAACGCCTCGGCAAGAAGCTCACGATCTTTTTCGTCGTCCCCGACTACTACGACAATCGCCCCAAGGCGTGCATGAACGGGTGGGGCGCGATCCATCTGACGATCGCACCCGACGGTACGGCACTGCCTTGCCAGGAGGCGCGTCTCATCAAGGGGATCGACTTCCCGAACGTGCGCGACCACGGGCTCGACTGGATCTGGCGCAAGTCGCAGGCTTTCAATGCCTTCCGTGGCGACGACTGGATGAAGGAGCCCTGCCGGAGCTGCAGCGAGAAGGAAAAGGATTTCGGGGGATGCCGTTGTCAGGCGTTTCTGCTGACGGGGGATGCGGCCAACACAGATCCCGTCTGTACGAAGTCGCCGCATCGTCATCTGATCGACAACCTGATCGCCAACGTCGGTCCGCGCCCGGCAGAGCCGGCCACGCCGTTGATCATGCGCGAGGCGGGGCGTTCCAAGCGGACGGAGGTCGGCTGACCGGCGCACGCGCGGTCTCCGGGGCACGATATGGACCTCTCTTCACTCGATCTCGCGGTGCGCGTGCTTCACGTGGCCGGTGTTCTCATCTGGGTCGGGCACAACTGGGCGAACGTGGTGCAGACGCCCGTGTTCCGACGGGTGCTGCCGAACGATCCTCCGGAGGCCGTGCGCGACGTTTTTATCGCGGCGTCGAAGCGGGAGCATGGGATCTTCCGTCATGCGTCGCTCGTCGTCGTTGCCAGCGGGCTCTATTTGCTGTGGCGCCGCGGCGATCTCGTCGAGGCGCTTTTTCTCTCCGGTCCGTCGGCAGTCATCGGGTTGGGTGCGTGGATCGGCACGCTCATGACGCTCAACCTCTGGTTCGTCATGTGGCCGCACCAGAAGAAGGTGCTGGGCTTCGTCCAGGCGCCCACGGAAGAGAGGCTCCGTTGCGCGCGCATCACGTTTCTCGCCTCGCGCACCAATACGGTGCTTTCGGTCGCCACGCTCGTCCTCATGATCGCGGGCGCTCATGGCGGCCTCTCGTTCGGCTGAGGAGGATGCCGCCTTGGCGGTGTATAGCTTCGCATCCGGCCCGTCAGCGCTTCCTCGCGAGGTTCTGACGCAATTGGCGTCCGACGTCACCGGATATGGCGGAGGAGAGCTGTCGGCGCTGGAGCTGCCTTTTTCCGAAGGCGCGATCTCCGATGTGCTCGCGGAGGCCGAAGCCGATTTGCGCGTGCTTCTCGACGTGCCGCCGAACTATCGGGTTCTCTTTCTTCAGGGGGGCGCATCCGCGCAGTTCGCGCTGCTTCCGATGAACCTCCTCGGCGCGCGGGGCCATTGCGACTACGTGCTCGGTGGACACTGGTCGCGACGCGCGGTGGCGGAAGCGTCGCGGGGAACGGATGTCCGGGTCGTTGCTTCGGGGGACGGTCTTTCGCTTCCCGATCCGCAATCGTGGCGGCGCTCCTCCGATGCCGCGTACTGCCATTACACGACGAACGAGACGGCGGATGGGCTGCAGTTTCAGAGCTTTCCCGATCCGTCGGAGGTTCCGCTCGTTTCCGACATGACGGCCGACCTGCTGACACGCACCGTGCCCATAGACCGTTTCGGTCTGATCTATGCGAGTGCGCAGAAGAATCTCGGTGCGGCAGGCTTGACGCTGATGATCGTCCGCGAGGATCTGCTTGGACAGGCGCGCCAGGATACGCCGGCGCCCTTCGACTATGCGCGGCAGGCCGAGGCGGGCTCTAAGATCAACACACCGCCGACGTTCGCCGTGCTGGTCGCGCATCGGATGCTGAAGTGGCTTCGAAAGGCCGGCGGCGTTTCGTCTGCCGAAAAGCGCAACAAAGCAAAATGCGCCAGGCTTTATGAGCTCATCGACAGCGACGATTTCTACCGCTGCCGCGTGCCTCCGCCGCATCGCTCGCGGATCAACGTCTGCTTTCGGCTTGCGGAGCCGCGCCTTGAGGAGATGTTCCTTGCCGAAGCGGAGGCGGAGGGACTCGTGCATCTCAAGGGTCACCCGCATGTCGGAGGCCTGCGTGCCTCGCTCTACAACGGCGTGTCCGAGCGGGCCGTTGCCGCACTCGCCGCCTTCATGACAGACTTCAAGCGCCGGAGAGGATGATGACACACGGCTTGCGTGAGAACGTTCCACACCCCGCCGCCTCGAAGCCGGCGACCTCGTCACCACGAGGGGCGGTGAGCGTCATGGGGCTCGCGTTCCCGAATGCTCTCGGCCTCGCCGCCGGATTCGACCGCACCGGCGAACTTCTGCCCTCGCTTTTGACGCGAGGGTTCGGCCATGTCGAGATCGGCACCCTCACACCGTCCACCGGGCAGGCGGGAGCGCTGGCGCGAGGCGCGCGGCCGATGCGTGTGGGCATCAACATCGGGAGCGATCGTTCAGGACTGGATGAGCGCGTCATCGCCGACTACATCTGGATGCTGGAGCGGGCTTCGAAAGTGGGCGATTACGTGGTCGCCAATCTCACGGCATCGGGGTTGCACCGCGACGGGAACACTGCAGGGGTCGAAACGCTCGTGCGGCGCCTTGCCGTGACCCGCGGGGTGTGCGAAGCGGTGCTGGGACGTCGACTGCCTCTCCTTCTCAAGATCGAGGGAGGCGCGCACCATGCGCCATTTCCCGCGGCTATCATGGCGGCGCGCCTGCATGGGCTCGAGGGAGTGGTGCTGGTCTCGGATTGCCTCGACCGGGTTCGCGCTGTCTCGGAATATCTGAATGGAAGCGCCGTGATCTCGGTCGGAGGCGTGAGGGCGGCCGGCGACGTCAGGGCCCGTCTTGCGGCGGGCGCCTCGCTGGTTCAGGTCCATCGGGTGTTTGCCGACTGCGGGCCGGCGCGGATCCGGCGCATCCTGCGAGACCTTGCCACAAGGAGCGCGTGACGGCGCCTTTCGTCACTCGGCAAAGACGAGAGGGCTCTGAGCGGCTTCGCCCGCGAGATGATCGGCCACGAGTTCAGCCAAGGCAGGCGCGAGAAGAAACCCGTGCCGATAAAGCCCGTTCACGGCGATGTGGCGGCCGTTCGTCACGATGCGCGGCACGTTGTCGGGGAAGGCAGGGCGCACGCCAGCGTCGAGCGCAACGATGCGTGCGTCTCCGAAGCCCGGATGAAGCGCGTGGACGGCGGCGAGCAGATCCATTGCCGAGCGCAACGTGATGGGCCCTTGCTCCTCGCTCTCGATCACCGTTGCGCCGATCATGTACGTCCCCATGTCCCACGGCACCAGGTAGAGCGGAGAGCGGGGATGAAGCAGCCGGATGGGCCGCGTCAACGCCACGTCCTGCGTCTGGACGACGATCCGCTCGCCGCGGACGCCGCGAAGCGCTGCGATGTCCCGATTGGCGTCCATGCCGCGGCAGTCGATCACGTAGTCGGCATCGTCATCGCGCCATGTGTGTCCGAAGGTGACGCGCCCGCCGAGGCGGCGGATCGTCCGAAGCAGATGAGCGGCTGCAGCGGTCGGTTCGACGTGCGCCTCCTCCGCGTAAAAGAGACCTGTGTTGAACCGATCCGCAAGGTCGGGCTCGAGCTTCGCGAGCTCCTCGCCATTGACGGGCCGATATCCTTCGGTCAGGCGCGAAAAGCGGACGAGCTCGCTGTATTCGTTCGGATGCGCAAGCACGAGCGTGCCATTGCTCACCACGCCGGGGAACGTGTCGCGCCAGATGTCGAGCGCGCGCAGGCCAAGGTCCTGAATGAGGGCAGGAGCGGTGGCCCGCTCGCAGAAGGGGGCCAGCATCGCGCCGGCAGACGCGCTGGCCGAGCGCCTGAAGAGTGTCTGCGACTGCTCGACCAGGTGGACGTCATGGCCGCGAAAGGCCAGCGTGTAGGCTTGCCATAAGCCGACGATGCCGGCGCCGACCACAGTCACGGCTGGTCGCTTCATCGCAACGCGTCCTCATCCGATGACATAGAGCGCTCCGTTCGTGGCGTGTACGAAGCCGTTCGAGAATACAGCCTCGGGGGCCAGCGAGCGCAGAATGCGCATGGCGTGTGCCGGCTCGCGTGCGCCGTCGAGCGTGTCGCGGAAGGTTTTGGAAACGGCAACCATGTCGCACGTGTGCGGTGAGAGCCGCAAGGCGTCGACCCCGTGCTCCGCGAGCAGAGGTACGTCGATGATGAGGTTGCAGTAGGACTGGGAGAGCGTCTGTACGCCGTTGATCGCGAGAAAATTTTCTCCGTCGAGCGTATCGACGGAAAGTCCGTCGAGATCCTTCTCGCAAACGAACTGGCAGGAATCTTTCGTTCGTCCATGGAGGCGCGCGTGATAGCAGCGGGCCGATATGGCGAGCGGCACGCGGCCGAACCCCCAGACTTCGACGACAGCCTGAGGAACGGCGGCCGCGATGGCGGCTATCGATGCTGTGGGAAGCTCCGGAGGCAGAGCGATGCGGCGTGCGCCTCTGTCCACCAGGAACCGGGCAGCCGCTTCGTTGTAGACGTTGATGAGCGGACCGATGGCGTGCGGGCGGTCGAGGAGATGGGGGAGGATGGAGATGTCGTTGGCTTCCACCATCTGCGAGGCTTCGGCCAGCGTTTCGCCGTAGCGGAGCTCTCGCTGCAGGGTGGGGAGTGCGAGCGAGCTCAGGATGACCGTCTTGCCGCCGCGCTCGAGGCGTTCGATCACATCGGGCAGGACGTCCGAGAAGAAGGGTTGCCGCTTCGAGCAGACAACCTCGCCCACGCAAACGGTGTCGACCGGCGCCTCGTCGGCAACTCGTGCGTAGAAATCGCACCATCGCTCGACCGGCCAATTGAAAAGCACCGGACCGAGCGTGAGGGAGATGTTCCGCGTGTCGCTCATCGCCATGTCTTCTCGTAGGCGCCGCCGGTGACGTTCTGCCCCTCGGTGAGCGGGGCGAGCGTGTCGAGAGGCAACGGGCGCGTCGTTGCGAGGGCATCCACCGACTTGCGGAACGCGCTGACGACGGCCTTGATGTAGGCGCGGCTGCGTTGGCGCCCTTCGATCTTGATTGCCGTCACGCCGGCCGCGGCGAGGGAGGGGAGAAGCGTTCTCACGTCGAGGCTGACCGGCTCCTCGAACAGGTGACCCTCTCCGATTTCGGTCTTGAAGCGGCCCTTGCAGAGCGTCGGATAGCCGACGGGCTGGTCCGGTGCGGAACGGTCGATGGTGAAATCGCCGAGCCGAGATACGAGCGTGCCGTCGTCGTTGCGATAGCTCACATGGCTTGCGGGCGAGCAGACGCCGTTCATGTTCGGCGACTTGCCCGTTGCATAGGACGACAGCGAGCAGCGGCCTTCCGTCATCACGCAGAGACCGCCGAACGCGAACGTCTCGGTTTCGCAGCGGGCGCGGCGCGTGACGGACGCAATCTCGTCGACGGTGAGCACGCGGGGCAGCACGGCGCGTTTCACGCCGAAGGCCTCGACGTAAAAGTTTATGGCTTCGGCGCTGGCGGCGGCCGCCTGGACGGAGAGATGCAGCCGAAGGTCCGGATGGCGCTTCGCGGCATAATCCAAAAGCCCAAGGTCGGCGAGGATCACCGCGTGTGCGCCTAGCGCTGCGGCATCGTCTATGGCCTGGCGCCAGGGCGCGGGATCGCCCGCGCGCGCATACGTGTTGATGGCGACAAGAACCTTCGCGCCGTGCGTGCGCGCATAAGAGATCGCGGAACCCAATTCCTCACGGCTGAAGTTGAGGCCGGGAAAGTTCCGCGCATTCGTCTCGTCGCGGAACCCGCAGTAGACGGCATCGGCGCCGGCGTCGACAGCGGCGCGCAAGGCGGCCGGCGTCCCGGCGGGACAGACGAGTTCCAAAAGCTTTCTTTCTGTCGCCGTCACCGTGCTTCCTCCCCGCGTTCCATCGGCCTCTGTCCGATCACTCGGGCGAAAGCGATTGCGAGGCGACGGCCTGCGCGAGCGACCGGGACGGCAGGCCGGCCCAGCGATGCGGCGGCTTCACTCAAGAGATCGATGTCGGCGTCGTCGATGGCGTTGCGGAGCGCCAGGATGGCCTCCATGTCCCCCTCGACCGAAATATCGCGCGAGAAGAACAGCGCGTCGCCGTCGAATTCGCCGTCGACCAACCCCATCAGTGCGAAGAGCGGACCGGAGATGGTGGCATCGACGGACGCGAGATTTCCTTTTCTCTCGATCTTGAGTGCGATGTCGGCGTTGCCCGTCTGCAAGACGACGACGAAGGGAAGGTCGCTCGGAGCGATGGCGATGCGGCGCGGCTTGTCGGCGGCCAGCCTCTCGACCAGCGTCGGATGGCGGGCGAGAATGCCTGCGAGCAGGTGCTTCAGGCCGATTTCCAAAGGTGCAACCGGCAAAGGAGAGAGAAGGCGGGCGACCGGGCCGGGTATGCGGAGGATGTGTTGCGACGCAGCCGGTGCCATGGCTTCCTCTCTTCGGCCATTGTCCATTGTGGAGTCGCGAGGACGGTTGGCCGTCGTCGGGTGCTTGTCGCGCGGGGCGCGGTTCTTCCGAACATCCGAGGGAAACCCGCCTCCCTGGCGTCCCACGGTTTGCGATCTCTTCGAGACCAGCGCGACAAGCGTTGCGAGTCTAGCTGCGTCTCGAAGGCGGATCTTGACCGAGGTTAAGTTGCTTTCCGACGCCGGCGCTTAGTGCATCATGCATGCGGGACCTGCCGACATTTCGCGATCTGCGCGCGTTTCTTCGCCATCTCGAATCGGAGGCCTTGCTCACGCGCGTCAGCGCACCGGTTTCGCTCGTGCACGAGATGACAGAGATCCATAGGCGCGTGCTTGCGCAGGGTGGACCGGCCCTCCTGTTCGAACAGCCGGTGCATGAGGGCGGCACGCCATCTCCGATCCCCGTGCTGGCCAACTTGTTCGGCACGGGCCTGCGCGTCTCGTCGGGGCTCGGTGTCGCGCACCCTCGCACTTCCGAGCTCGGCGAATTGCTCGCCTCGTTGCGCGAGCCGGAGCCGGTGAACGGCATTCGCGACGTGCTGGAGCGCTGGCCGCTCGTCAAAGCAGCATTGAACATGGCGCCCGTGCTCGTAAGACGGCCGCCTGTGCAGCAATGCGTGTTGACCGGCGCGGAGATTGCGCTCGACCGGCTGCCCGTTCAGACGTGCTGGTCCGGCGAGCCCGCGCCGCTCATGACGTGGCCGCTGGTGCTCACACGTCCACCGGACGACGACGCCATCTCCCGCTACAATATGGGCGTCTACCGCATGCAGGTGCTGGGCCGGGATCGCGCCATTATGCGGTGGCTCGCGCATCGGGGCGGCGCGGCGCATCATCGTGCGTGGATGGAGCGGGAGAGCGACATGCCGGTCGCGGTGGTGATCGGCGCCGATCCGGCAACGATCCTGTCGGCGGTGCTGCCCTTGCCGGAAAATCTTTCGGAGCTGCGCTTCTCCGGGCTCCTTCGGGGCGAACGGCCGAGGCTGGCTCGCTGCGTGAGCGTGCCGCTGATGGTTCCGGCCGATGCGGAGATCGTTATCGAGGGAACCGTCTCGGCCCGCGAGACCGCGCCGGAAGGCCCGTTCGGCGATCACACAGGCTATTACAACGCGGTGGAGCGTTTCCCGGTGCTTCGCGTCACGGCCGTCACCACTCGCGCCGATCCGATCTATCTCTCCACCTACACGGGACGCCCGCCCGATGAGCCATCGGTGATCGGCGAGGTCCTCAACACGCTTTTCATCCCCATCCTGAGGCGGGAGATCCCGGAGGTGGTCGATTGCTGGCTGCCGCCCGAGGCGTGCTCGTACCGCATGGCGGTCGTTTCGATCCGGAAGCGCTATCCGGGACAGGCGCGGCGCGTGATGATGGCTCTGTGGGGCATGCTGGCGCAGTTCTCCTATACGAAGATCGTCATCGTCGTCGACGACGATATCGATGTGAGAAGCTGGGCCGATATTGCCTGGGCGCTCTCGACGCGCATGGATCCTTCCCGAGATCTGATGACGATCGACCGCACGCCGATCGACTATCTGGACTTTGCGTCGCCTGTGTCGGGGCTCGGCGGCAAGGTCGGCATCGATGCGACGACGAAGATCGGAACCGAGACGGATCGGGAATGGGGACGCGTGCTAGCCATGGATTCCGAAGTTGTTGCGCGCGTGGATGCGCTATGGCCGACGCTCGGGCTCGGAGGGCTCGTGCCGGGAGCAGGAGCGCACCCATGACGATCCCTAAGCGCGTTGTTCTCGGTATCAGCGGCGCATCCGGCGGCGCTATCGCGCTCAATATCGCCGCGCTTCTCGCGGCCAGGCCGGATGTGGAGCTGCATCTCGTGATCTCCACGGCGGCCGAGCGGACGCTGTCGCATGAGGTGGGGCCGAATGCGATCGGCGCGCTTGAGGCGCTGGCGGCCCATCGCCATCCGGTGGGCGATATCGGAGCGGCGATTGCCAGCGGCTCGTTCGAGACGGCGGGCATGATCATCGCGCCGTGCTCCATGCGGACGACATCTGCGATCGCGGCCGGGCTTTCCGACACGCTTCTGACGCGGGCGGCCGATGTCCACCTCAAAGAGCGGCGCAGGCTCGTGCTCGTCGTGCGAGAGAGCCCGCTGCACCTCGGGCACTTGCGCGCGATGGCTGCGGTGACGGAGTATGGGGCTATCGTCGCGCCAGCCGTCCCCGCGTTCTACCTCGGGGCCGTATCGATGGCCGACGTCGTGGAGCAGATCGCGCGGCGGGCGATCGATCTCCTGGCGCTCGGCGGTCCGGCTCAGGCGGCTTCGTGGACGGGATTGCCGCGCTGATCGGCGCGACCAAGGGAATGCAGTCCGCCATCGCGGGCCGCGTCGTCAGGGAGCAGACACGGCGGGGGTGCGCTTCACCCAGTAGCCCGCGCCTCCCGCAATCTGATGGGCCGCGAGTGTGGTGCGGACGCGCCCCAGGCGTTCGGTTTCGCCGCGCCACCAGCGTCCGAGCTGGCGCACGAGGTCGCCCGGCATGTCGAAGTTCCGCCACGACTGGCTTTCGGAGAGCGCCGCAGAGATGTGGGCCCACGTGAACTTGTACTCGACGAAGTACGACACATTGCCCGTGCGGAATTCGACGCCGGCGAGCAGCTGTGCGGCGGGGCCGGCGAACTGATACTCGTTCGTGCGGCGGCTCTCCTCCTCGCCTGGGAACCAGACTTCGACGTGGGGCAGTGCGAAGCCGGCCCCGATTCCGACGTAGGGCCGGATCCGTGGCGTGATGGCGGCCAATCGCATGATCGGCGTGAAGAGCAGGACGTTGTGTCCGTGCGTGAACTCGAGGCGCGTGAAGACGTCGGTGAGCTTCGCGCGGGGCGGTGCTTCGGCGCCCTTGATCGTTCCTTCGAGATCGACCTCGTCGATCACGGGGTTCGGAATCCGGCGGCCGTGCGCGCCTCTGCCAAGCCGGGAGACAGCTTTGTTGTGCAGAAAATCGATCATGAACCCGAACGTGTGGGGCCCCGTGACCGCGCGCACGCCGCCATCGATGGGAAACTTGAGCGCGTCGCCGTCCCAACCCAGACCCTTGGCCATCAGGTTCGTGCCGTCAGGCCGGGTGAGGTGAACGTCGCTGCGGTGATAGAAGGGCTGGGCGAGGTAGCCGGCGATCAGCGTCTCGCGCTCGGCTTGCCGGCCATGCGTGGAATTGGACGATAGCGCGCTCCCGTGCGCTTGCTCCTCTCGGGCGTCGCTCTGATCCGGTGCCGCAGACAGGACGCTGCCCACCGCCATGGCGGCGAGGATGGCGGCTGTCGCGAGAGCTGCGACCCGCTCCAGGGCGCCGCATTTTGCCGGGAGCGACAGGCCCCCCTCGGGTGCTCGGTTGGGCTGGAGCGTGTGGGCGCGCATTGGTCGGCAATCCTCCGCCTGACGGGTGCAGGAGCGACGGATGCCGCTTATGCCCGCACACGTCATATCGGGCGATCCGATGTGGTGCCGTGGGGGCGCCCCGATATCTCTCTTGCGTGACGAGGCGCCTGAGCGCCGCGTTCGAATATGCGCGGCGATCGCCATTCCGATCTTGAGCGATGTCAAGGGCCGCCTGTTCGGCGTTCTCCCAGGTCTCGCGACCCGATTCGGGCTCTTGACCGGGGTCAAGCAGGGGCTATTGATGTCGTCTCGCGGTTTTCCCCGTGCGCGTCCGCAGCGGAGCGCACCCTGCCTCCGGAAACGACAATGGATCCTTCAGACTGGCGGATCGTGCGTTCGACGCCTCTTCTCGGCGCCGTGTCGCAGGATGTCGCGCAATCTCTCATCGGCAACCAGCCGATCACCGTCTACCGGAAGGGGCACACGCTGTTTCAGCAGGGCGAAGCGGCGGACGCCTTTTTCGTCGTGCTCGGGGGCTGGGTGAAGCTCTACCGCGTCACGCCCGACGGCAACGAGGCGGTCGTCGGCGTCTACCGTAGGGGAGAGACGTTCGCCGAGGCCGCGATGTTTCTCGGCGGGCGCTATCCGGTGAGCGCGGAGGTCGTGACGGATGCGCGTCTCGTCCGCGTGGACGGTCAGCGGCTGCGCCAGCGTATTCTCGACCAGCCGGAGCTCGCTCTCTCGATGCTGGCTTCGGCGTCCTATCACCTGAAGGCTCTGGTCGAGCAGATCGAGCATATCAAGCTGCTCTCCGCGCCGCAGCGCGTGGCGGAGTTCCTCGTGCGTCTCTCGCCGGTGCGGGAAGGCGGGGCTACGATCGACCTGCCGTACGAGAAGGCGCTCCTCGCCAACCGGCTCGGCATGAAGCCGGAAAGCCTGTCGCGGGCGCTTGCGAAACTGCGTCCGCTGGGCGTCAGCGTCGACCGCGAGCAGGTCTCGATCGTGGACGTCGCACTGCTCGCGAAGTTCGTCGAATCGAGCGATCGCGGCGAGGAAGGCTTCTGAGAAGACGTCTTCCGAGAAGATGGGCGACGCGTGCCATGCATCTGGGTTGACCGCGGTTAAGCGGCGCCGTTCCCGCAAGATCTAGACTGCGACATATTGGACCCGCGAGATCAGGGAGACGCGCGGCGAGCTGTCCTTTGGGCGGCGACATGTGCGCGAACAGATCATGGCATCCTCCATCCGCTATTCTACGTCCGTCCTGCCGCCGCCTGAGGCTCGCCCCAGCCTCGATGCTTTCTTTTCGTACGGTTTCAGGCCGTTTTTTCTCGGCGCTGCCGCCTATGCCGTGTTTGCGATGCTGCTGTGGATCGGCTGGATCGCGTCGGTCGCGGGCGGCTTGCCGCAGAACTGGCTCCCTGTTGCAGGATCGCCGTTCGCTTGGCACGCCCACGAGATCGTGTTCGGTTTTGCGGCGGCTGCGATTGGCGGCTTTCTTCTGACGGCGGTGCCGAACTGGACGGGTGCGCTTCCGCTCTCCGGTCCGCCCCTCGTCGTGCTGTTTGCCGTGTGGGTGGCGGGGCGCATCGCGATGGGTCTTTCGGGCCTCGTCCCCTATACGTTGGTGATGATCGTGGACGGCGCCTTCCTTCCGCTTCTCGGTGCCTTCGCGGCGGTCCAACTGTTCACCCGGCCTGCGGCCCGTAATCTCGTCTTCCTCGCCATGATCGTGGCGATGATGGTGAGCAACATCTTTTCCCACCTGGGGAATGCCGGTTATCTCAACGTCGATCCCATGGCCGCCATCCGGGCCGCCATGCTGATCGTGATCGTGATGATCGCCGTTATCGGCGGCCGCATCATTCCGGCCTTCACTCACAACTGGCTGAACGGGCAGCGGCCGCCCGTGCCGATGCCGCGCCGCGTCTTCTGGCTCGATATGACCGCGCTCGTTTCTCTGGTCGTCTTCGTTCTCTTCGATGCCATCGGCGCGGGTTGGGTGCTCGTCGGTACGGCGGCGTCGGTCGCCGCCATCGCCAACGGTGCGCGGCTCGTCCTTTGGCGAGGGTTCGCGACCCGTGCCGAGCCCATCGTGTGGGTGCTTCATGTGGGGTATGGCTGGATCGTAATCGGGCTCGTGTTGGCCGCGCTGTCGGCGTTCACGAACGACGTTCCGGCCGCTGTCGTCTCGCATGCGTTCGGAACGGGCGCGATCGGGACGATGATCCTGGCGGTGATGAGCCGGGCGTCGCTGGGCCATACCGGCCGAAGGCTCGTTGCGCCGCGCGCGATCGTCGCGACCTATTATCTCGTCACGCTCGCGGCCGTGCTACGCGTTGTCGCGCCTCTGCTTCCCTCCGAGCTTTACTCGCCGATGCTTTTGGCTGCGGGTCTGGCGTGGGCCGCCTCTTTCCTCGCCTTTACGCTCGTTTATGCGCCGATCCTCACGACGCCGCGCGTGCACATGAAACTGTCTTCCCGCTGACAATTATCCCCGCGCTCCTCCGCGTCCGCCCGGAAATGCCCAGTGCTCTTGACGAAAGGCAAGAGGGCTCCGGCGGCTTGACGCCAAAGTTCGTCATCCATGTCCCTCGGTGGGAGGCACGCAGACATGCGCGAAGTTATGACGAAAACGATGGCCCGCAATATTTTCTATGGCGGGTCTCTGTTCTTTATTCTGATCTTCTTGGGTCTTACGGCCCATAGTCACTATTACATCGTAACCCAATCGACTGCAGCGATGCCGCTGACGGATTCCGTCGCGCGCGGTAAGCGCGTGTGGGAGATCAACGCCTGCATCAACTGCCATACGCTTCACGGCGAGGGCGCTTACTTCGCGCCGGAGGTCGGGAACGTCATGACGCGCTGGGGCGTGCTCGATTCACCCGACGACGCCTTCCAGGCGCTCAAGGGATGGATGGAAGCACAGCCCACGGGCATTCCGGGCCGCCGGCAGATGCCGCGCTTCCACCTCTCTGACGAGGATATCCGGGCGCTCTCCGATTTTCTGATCTGGGCAGACAAGACCGACAGGCAGGGCTGGCCCCCGAACGACGCCGGCTGATCGCGGACGCACGGAGAATACGACGATGAAATATCAAACACAGAAGATCGCCTACGCCTATTTCCTCGCGGCTATCGCGCTGTTTATCGTGCAAGTCTCGGGCGGGCTCCTGGCGGGCTGGATTTACATTTCTCCGAACACGCTGTCGGAGCTGCTGCCGTTCAACATCGTTCGCATGTTGCACACCAACGCGCTGATCGTGTGGCTCCTGCTCGGCTTCTTCGGCGCGGCCTACTTCATCATTCCGGAAGAGTCCGAGCGTGAGATCCATTCGCCGAAGATCGCCTACTGGCAGCTCGCGATCCTCCTGATCGGAACGCTCGGTGCGGTCATCACCTATGTGTTCGACCTGTTCCACGGCAACCTTCTGCTCGGCAAGGACGGCCGCGAGTTCCTGGAGCAGCCGCTCTGGGTCAAGTTCGGCATCGTCGTGGCCGCGCTGATGTTCCTCTACAACATCTCGATGACGGTGCTCGCAGGCAAGAAGACGGCGATTTCCAGCGTGCTCATCATCGGCCTCTGGGGACTTGCGCTGCTCTTCCTCTTCGCCTTCTACAACCCGCACAATCTCAGCCTCGACAAGATGTACTGGTGGTATGTCGTGCATCTCTGGGTCGAGGGCGTGTGGGAGCTGATCATGGCCTCCATCCTCGCCTATCTCATGCTGAAGCTCACGGGCGTCGATCGCGAGATCGTGGAGAAGTGGCTCTATGTGATCGTCGGCACGGCGCTCTTCTCGGGCATTCTCGGCACGGGGCACCATTACTACTGGATCGGCGCGCCGGCTTACTGGCAGTGGATCGGCTCGATCTTCTCGTCGTTCGAGGTTGTTCCGTTCTTCCTGATGGTGGTGTTCGCCTTCGTCATGGTGTGGAAGGGGCGGCGTGAGCATCCCAACAAGGCGGCGCTCCTGTGGTCGCTCGGCTGTGCGGTGCTCGCTTTCTTCGGTGCCGGCGTGTGGGGCTTCCTGCACACGCTGCATGGCGTCAACTTCTACACGCACGGCACGCAGATCACGGCGGCGCATGGGCATCTGGCATTCTTCGGCGCCTACGTTGCGCTCAACCTTGCCATCTTCACCTATGCCTTCCCGATGCTGCGCAACCGGGATCCCTACAATCAGGTGCTCAACATGGTGAGCTTCTGGCTGATGGCGGGCGGCATGTGCTTCATGACCTTCGTGCTGACGTTTGCCGGCACCATCCAGACGCATCTCCAGCGCGTCATGGGTCAGTACTTCATGGAGGTGCAGGACCAGATCATGCTCTTCCACTACATGCGCTTCGGTGCAGGTGTGGCCGTGGTTCTCGGTGCCCTCCTGTTTGTGGTCGCGATCCTGCTGCCGCGTCGCGAGGTCATCGAGCCCGGCCCGCTTGCAAAGCAGCAGCTCTCGCCAGCGGAGTAAATCACGATGCAAGCCGTTCAATTGTCTGAGGAGGGGGCTTCGGTCCCCTTCTATCTCCCGCAGGGAGACGAGTGCGACATTTTCCGCGCCGCGTACGGCAAACAGATCCCGCTGCTGCTCAAAGGCCCGACGGGATGCGGCAAGACCCGCTTCGTCGCCCATATGGCTGCAACCCTCGGCCGTCCGCTCTACACGGTGGCCTGCCACGACGATCTCTCCGCGGCGGACCTCATCGGCCGCTTCCTGCTCAAGGGCGGCGAAACCGAGTGGGTCGACGGTCCCTTGACGCGAGCGGTGCGGGAAGGTGCGATCTGCTATCTCGACGAGGTCGTGGAAGCGCGGAAGGACGTGGCGGTCGTCCTTCACCCCCTGACGGACGACCGGCGCATGCTGCCGATCGAGCGGACCGGAGAAGTGCTGGAGGCGGGGCCGAAGTTCATGCTCGTCGCGAGCTACAACCCCGGCTACCAGAACATTCTGAAGTCGCTCAAGCCATCGACCCGCCAGCGCTTCCTCGCCATCGATTTCGACTTTCCGGCCGCGCAGCAGGAGATCGAGATCGTCGTTGCCGAGAGCGGCCTCGGGCAGGATCGCGTCGCGCCTCTCGTGCGGCTGGCAGGCAAGCTTCGCGCTCTCAAGGGTCAGGATCTCGAGGAAGGCGTTTCGACGCGTCTCGTCGTCTATTGCGCAAGCCTCATCCAAGGCGGAATGCCCATTCCGCGCGCCGTCGAGGCCGCTCTGATCGAGCCGCTCAGCGACGACGCGGACATCAAACAGGGCCTCCGCGATCTCGTCGCAACGGTCTATGGGTGAGCGTGTCGGCATGTCCGCAGTCGACTTCGAGCCTTGGGAGCCGGAAGAGAGCGTCGGGAAGCTGTGGCATTCGCTCGTCCAGACGCTCGATGCTCCCGGCGCCTTCGAAGATGCCGCGGTGACGCTCGATGAAACGCGCGGACGGCTCGGCGTGCTGTTTCGCGGCCTGGGCGGCGGGCGCGACGTCGAAATCAAGGTTGCGAAACCCGAGGTCTCGCCGCACCGTCTCTCGTGGCGACGCGCCATGGGACAGGGTGCGGAGCGGCTCGCCGTCGCGAGCTTCGATGGTGAGACGCTGCGTCTTCCCGAGCAGATCGCGGCGTTTCCGGACCGCGACGCGAATGTTGCGCTTTATGTCTGGCTCGCGGCTTCGGCGGTGTTTGCGCACCGTCCCGTGGCGGAGACGGATCCGCTCAGGGCCGACATCCGCGCGCTGCAGGCGGCGCAAAGGATGGCGCGCGACACGCTCGCGGAATGTCCCGGGTTGAAGCGTCCCTATGCGGCGCTCGCGATCGAAACGCGTGCAGGCCGTCCCGAGCGGCGCTTGCCCGAGGTGGAGGACGCCGTCGAAACGGCCATTCTCCATCTGCTCGGTGCGGGTCCGCCGAAAAATGCCCTGGCGGCGACGATCTCGGCTGCGGTTCGCAGCCAGGCCGACGATCTCACGGCATTCGTTGCACCCAAAAAGTACAAGCCGTTTCTTCCCGTGCAGCTTTGGCCCGATCTGCGGCCCCTGGCCGAGCGGATCACACCCGTTCGCGCAGACGGCCCGCACGAGGAGGGCGATACGCCTCCCAACGCGGAGCCCGGGACTTTCAAAGGCACGCGCAAGCCGTCGGACCAGGCGACGCGCAAAGACAGCCTCATCCTGCACAAGTTCGAGGCCATCCTGTCGTGGGCGGAGCTTCTCAACATCAATCGCCGCATCGACGACGACGACGAGGAGAATGCACGCAAGGCCACCGACGACCAGGACGAGATCGGCCTTGCGAACGTTCCGCAGCGAGCGCGGACGCGCTTGAGGCTGCATCTCGACCTCTCGCCGGAGGATGTCGAGTTCGAACGGCTTGCGGGCCAGCACGTCTATCCGGAATGGGATCACAGACGGAAGGCGTACTTGCCGGACTACTGTCGCGTGTTGGCGGGCAAGGCGACCCCTCCGCCGCCGCGCGCAGGGGAGGTGGTCGAGACGCTCGACGAAGCGCGCTCGCGGCGTCGCATCCGCAGCGTGCGCCGGCAGTTCGAGACGCTGCGGCCGAAGCGCGTTCAGCTTACGCGGCAGGTCGAAGGCCACGACATCGATATCGAAGCGGCGGTCGAAGCACGTGTCGATCTCGTGACGACGGGCGAGCATTCCGACCGCGTGTATCTCGCGACCCGGAGCCAGGAGCGCGATCTTGCCGTTTCCATTCTGCTCGATGCGTCACGGTCGACGGAAACCTATGTGGCCGGTCGGCAGGTGATCGACATCGCCCGCGAAGCGCTGATCGCGCTGGCGTGGGGGCTCGACGCCTGCGGCGACGATACAGCCATCGACACGTTTTCCTCGTTGCGCCGCGATCGGGTGTTTCTCCAAAGCTACAAGAATTTCGACGAGCCGATGAGCTCGGCCGTCGAAGCCCGCATCGCAGGGCTTCGGCCCGGCCATTACACGCGGCTCGGCGCCGCCATCCGTCATGTGTCCTCGCAGCTCGCGGAGAGGCCCCGGCAGCGGCGCCTTCTCCTTGTCCTGACCGACGGCAAGCCCAACGATACCGACCACTACGAGGGCCGGTACGGGATTGAAGACACGCACATGGCGGTGCGGGAGGCACGGCGGCGGGGGCAGTCTGTGTTCGGGGTGACCATCGATACCAAGTCGCAGGCGACGTTCAGCCGGATTTTCGGCAAGGGCGGCTACGTGGTGATCCCCGATCCCGAGAAGCTCGTCGCGGCGTTGCCGCACCTCTATCGTCACCTGGTCAGCGGATGAACCAAGCGATGCGTACCGAGCCCCGGAGCGCCAGCCCCGACGTTCTCTCGGAGCTGCCGGGCGAGCTCATGATGTGGGTGCTGATCGCGAGCGAGATTCTCGTGTTCGGCGCGGCGCTGATGGCGTTTCTCGCCGTGCGCGCGTCCGATCCCGCCGGGCTCGCGGCCAATCAGGCGCTGCTCGATCAGACGGCGGCTGCCATCAACACGCTCGTGCTGGTGACGAGCGGCTTCTGCGCCGCGGCGGCCGTCCGCGCGCGTGAGGCCGGTGCGCGCACCGTTGCGCGCCGCTGGCTGTTCGTGGCTGCCGCGCTCGGCGTCGCGTTTCTCGTCATCAAAGGCTTCGAGTACGCCAACAAAGCCTCGCTCGGGATCGGGGTCGATACGAGCCCGTTCTTCATGTTCTACTATCTCGTCACGGGATTTCACGCCGCGCACGTGATGGCGGGAGTGGTTCTGCTCGCGATCGTCGCGTGGGCGGACAGCGTGCGCAACATGGAGGCTGCGGTCGCCTTCTGGCACCTCGTCGATCTCGTCTGGGTGCTGCTCTTTCCGATCATCTATGTGCTGAGGTGAGGGCATGCCCGCGCGCGATCTCGTTCATGCCTGGCTGGCGCTTCTGCTCCTGAGCTATGGGACGGTGCTCATCGCCTCGTCCGGAACGCAGGGTTCGGTGTGGATGGCCGGAGGCGTTCTGGGTTTGGCTGGCCTCAAGGCGCGTGTGATTCTCGCGCGTTATCTCGGCCTTTCGGCGTCGCGGTTCTGGATGCGCGTGTTCGATCTCGTGATCGGACTGTTTCTGGTCGCAGCGTTTGGGCTCTATCTTTTCGGATCGGGGAGGTGAGGATGTCCGACCGTCGCCACAGCGATGCCAGCGGGGCGGCGGCTGCCCCCGTTCCGCGCGGCCTTCTCGCCTTCTGCTTTGCGCTCATGGGGCCGGCTTTCGCCATCAACTCCGCCTTCATCGCGCTCGCCATCCCGGCCATGGCGCCCTATGGCGTGCAGGGCTTGGTCGTCGTGGGGCTGATCGGGTCGGTTTTCGGCATTTTTCCGGCCCTGTGGCTGGCGCGCCGCATTCACGAGGGGATCCGCGAGGATTGAGGCGGCGGCCTCCGATTGCGCGGCCCGATAGGCGTGGACGGGCCATTCCCGCCGCCATCCCCCTGTTGAGCATCGGGCTCGGGCATTCTACGTGTTGGGTGCCGCGTATGCGGCTCCGTTCAACCCGCCCGGAGGCCTCGGCATCCCGACATGAAGAAAATCCTCGCTCTCCTGGCGCTCGCGCCGTTGTTCGGGCTCGGCCTTTTTGCAGCTACGGCAGATGCGGAGCTGCCGCCGCTTCGGAACGGCGACATCGTGTTCCAGAACACCAGCAACGCGGCCCAGCAGGCGATCATGCTGGCGTCGGGGACCGAGTACACGCACATGGGGATGGTCGAGATCGACAAGAAAGGCCGTCCGCAGGTGATCGAGGCCGTCGGGCCGGTGCGGGTCGTGCCGCTCGCCACATGGATCGGTAATGGGAGCGGCGGGCGCATCACGGTGAAGCGCGTCAAGGATCTCGACGAAGGCGACGCGAAACAAGCGCTCGAACGCGCCCGCTCGTACCTCGGCCGCCCCTACGACCACTACTTCTACGAAACGCGCGATCAGATCTACTGCAGCGAGCTCGTCTATGCCGCGTTCAAGGAGGGGCCGGACATCGAGGTCGGCACGGTGGAGCGGATGGGCGATCTCAACATCCGGACGCCTGCCGCGCGCAAGCTGATCCAGCAGCGCTGGAAATCGCATCCCCTCTGCAAGTCGAAGGGCGCGCGGACCTTCGATGCCTGTTACGAGCTGATCCTCGAGCAAACGGTGGTGACGCCCGCAAGCATTGCACGCGATCCGAAACTGGAGCTCGTCTACTCCAATTTCGGGTTCGGTGCGGAATAGCGCGCTGGGCTGCGTACTCATAAATGGATGGGCATTGACGCGAGGACTTTCGTGCGGCCGGCAGGAGCGAAAGCGCAGCAAACCTCCATGGTTTGCAAGCTTTCGCGACGAACCGGCGGTGCGAAAGGACCGCGCCCCTCCGGGGTGAACCAAGACAGGCCAATGGCGGCGTCAAACCGCTTGCCCGATGCGTAAGCATCGCGCTGCGCGCTTTTCCTGGCCCTTGGCCTGTCTTGGCTCATCAATGTCCCATCCATTTATGAGTACGCAGCCTAAGCTTCGCTCAGTTGGCGCGGCGCGAGACCGACACGGCATAGGCCGGCGTCCTTGCCGGGAAGATCTGGTCCTTGTCGGGCCCTGCGATCCCTTTCGGCAGGTTGGTCGGATCGAACATCGTCGCGTCGCACGTCGCTTCGTCTTCGAGTGCACCGATTTCGAGCGTGCCGAGCGGCACGGCCTGACGCTCCTCCTCCGGCCAGCGGGCCGTGGGATCGTCCGTCGGGTCACCCTCCTCGCCGACAATGGCCACGAGCTCGAATTCCGCCGGTGTGTTCGCGAGCCGCGATTTCAGCTCATCGGTGTAGAAGTCCGGCGCTTTGGCGGCCGCCTCCTCGTCCGTCAGCCCGACGTCACCCTCTTTCGGCACGAACTTGAGCTTCACCGTGGTTTCGCTTCCCTCCGCATTGGTCAGCGTGAACGCGTGGACGGCCCAGTAGCTCGTGCTGGCATAGCTGGCAGGCACCGGATGGCTCGCGATCCAAGCGCCCTGGTGCGTGGTCTCGGGGTTGGCGTCCGCGAACGCCTTGATCTTCTCCGGGTTCGGTTTGCCATTCTCTCCCGGGACGCGGGCCTCGAGAAAGCCCACGACCTGCGCCGGGGTTCGCGCGAAGAAGACCGGGACGGAGAGCGTGACGAAGTCGGCGCTCTCACCGTCGCCGGCGCTGAACCGAAGGGCCAGGCCGCGCGCGCCCTTGGCCGTATCCGACGCCTTGGGATTTCCGCCGCCGATCGAGAAGCGGCCGATCACCGAGGAGGGCGCGAAGAAGATCGCCGCTTCCGAAAGGCTGGGTGCTTCCTCGGCCGGGGTGAAACTCCCGGTGACGCAGTGCCCCTTCGCATGGCTCGCCCGCATCTTGTGATCGCCGAACACGCCGTTGAGCGCCTTGACGAGCGCTTCCCCGTCCGGTTGCTCCTCCGCGGCGGCGGGCGCGAACGCGGATACGGCCAAGACCGAGGCCACAATGGCGCCGGTCAATCGGCAGGCTTTCGGGTTCATATTTTTCCTCCCATGCTTTGATCCGTTACCCAAGATCCGTTCGGCGTTTGCCGGCTTGGCGGACCTGTGGCAGCTTCCGTCTCAAGGATTACGAAAAACAATCGCGCTCTCACGCGACTTGCGTCAAGGAGCGTGCAAGGGAGGATGAGTGTGGGGCGGGCTTCGACCTCTGAGAACGCATGTGGGATTGGCGTGGCAAGCACGGCTGCTTCCGCCATCGACGAGGCCGTGTCCGAGCTCAAGGCAGCGCTCACCGGCGAGTTCCAGCATATCATTGCGTTCTTTTCGGCCGATTACGACGCGGGCGCGCTCGCCACGGCGCTGAGCGAAGCGTTTCCGCAGGTTGCCGTCAGCGGGTGCTCGACGGCCGGAGGCATCGGCCCCGACGGCCTCATGGAAAGCGGGGTGCTGCTGCTCGCGTTTCCGCTCGACGGGTTCCGTATTCACACCGGCGTGATCGAGGATGTGGGCGCGTTCGGCGTGGAGCGGGCGAGCGAGATCGTGCGCGGTCTCAAGGCGCAGGTCGGCCTCAGTGGCGACAGCCCACTTTCCGAGCGCGTTTTCGGCGTCATGCTGGTGGACGGGCTTTCCAACGCGGAAGAGCCGTTGCTTGCAGCCGTGCATTGGGCCTGCGGGGACATGCAGCTCATCGGCGGCTCGGCGGGCGACGGGCTTTCCTTCCACGGAACGTCGCTCATTCACGACGGGCGCCTGCTCGATCGCGCGGCGATCCTGATGATGATCGAGAGCGACTTTCCGTTCCGCATCTTCAAGACGTCGAATTTCGAGCCGACCGATATCAAGCTCGTCGTGACAGCCGCGGATACGGAGACGCGTACCGTCCACGAGCTCAACGCGGAGCCGGCCGCGCGGGAATACGCGTCGGCTATCGGTCTCATGCTCGACGACCTGGGGCCGTTTAGCTTTGCGTCCTATCCTTTGGTCGTAAAGGTCGGCGGCGACTATTATTGCCGCTCGATCCGCAACATGAATCCGGACGGAAGCCTCTCGTTCTTCTGCGCTATAGACGAAGGTCTCGTATTCACGGTGGCCCGGCCGGAGGATATGCTGAGCGCAACCGCCAGAACTCTCGCGGATATCGATCGCAGCCTCGGAGGCGTCGATCTCGTGCTCGGCTTCGATTGCGTTCTGAGGCGCCTTGACGCTCAGAACCGGCAGATCCGCAGAAAGATGGAGGATCTTTACAGGAGCTATGGCGTCGTGGGCTTCCACACCTACGGCGAGCAGCTCAATGCGATGCACCTCAATCAGACGTTGACGGGCGTCGCCTTCGGAGCGCGGCGAGGTGCCGGGTGACACACGGGAACCCAACGGCGGCAAACCAATCGGAATCGGACGCGCGCGAAATGGACGCTCGTGACAGGACGATCGGCGAGCTCGAACGGCAGAACCGCAAGCTCGAAAAGATCAATGCCGCGCTCATGCAGCGCGTCGAGCGGTCGATGGACTATCAGGCGAACGCCTATTCCATGTTCCAGACCGCGATCGGCCTCGAGACCCAGGTGCGCGCGCGCACGGACGAGCTCAAGGCGGCGCTCGACCGGCTGGAACGCACGAACGACGAGCTTCGCACCGCGCGCGATGTCGCCGAGCGCGCCAATCGCTTCAAGACGCGTTTCTTTACCGCTGTGGGGCACGACCTTCTGCAGCCGCTGCACGCGGCGCGCCTTTCGCTTTCGGCGCTGAGCGAAAGCGGCGTCTCGCCCTATGCGCGCCTCATCGGGCAGGTCGATCATTCGCTCTCCACGATCGAAGAGCTGCTCCGCACCATTCTCGACCTCTCGAAGCTCGAGTCCGGCGCGTTCCGGCCGTCGCTTCAGGCGGTGGGGATCAAGGACCTCCTGCAATCCGTGCTGCTCGATATGGCGCCGATTGCGCGCGAGAAAGGGATTGCGCTTTCGATCCGCGCGCCGGAAGCTGCGGTGATGTCGGACCCTCTGATGCTGCGGCGGATCCTGCAAAACCTCCTCGCGAATGCCGTGCAGTATACCGACGAGGGGCGCGTGCTGCTCACGGCACGCCGGCGCGGCGCAGAGGTTCGCATCGATGTCTGGGATACGGGGCCTGGGATTGCCGCTGCCGAGCAGTCCAAGATCTTCGAAGAGTTCCAGCGCGGGGCGGCGGGCGAGCGTTCGCACGGGGGCGGCTTCGGGATCGGCCTCGCCATCATTTCGCGCATGATCGAGGCGCTGGGCCACAAGATCGAGCTGTGCTCGGAGCCCGGCCGGGGCACGCGCTTCTCGGTCTCGGTTCCGCTGGCCCCGGAGGACGCGGTCGTTGCCCGCGTGTTGACGGGCGGCGCGCGGCAGGAAGCGGCCTCACGCATCTACGGGCTCGGCGCGATGAAGGTGCTTGTGATCGACAACGACCTCGCCGTCCGCCAGGCCATGGGGGCGCTGCTCGACCGCTGGGGGTGCGAATCCCGTCTTTTGTCCGGGCTCGACGAGATCGAGACGCTGATCGGCTCGGAACCTGCCTTCGCGCCCGACATCGTTCTGGCGGATTTTCACCTCGACGACGGGCAGTCGGGGCTCGCCGCCGTCGCGCGCTTGCGCGAGGTGCGCGGCGTGCCGATCCCGGCCGTCGTGATCACGGCCGATCATTCGCCGGAAGTGTCGGATGCCGTCGGAGCCGCGGGATGCGAGATCCTGCGCAAGCCCGTGAAGCCGGCCGAGCTTCGGGCGCTCATCACGCACCTTCTCGGGTAAGCCGGCGCGCGTCTTCTCTCAATGCGCGATTGGGCTCAGGAGCGCGCCGTGTCCTTGTCGTCGCGGGCGCCTGCCGTTGCGAGGATCGCGTCGTAATCGAGGCGTGCGACCTCGATCACCGCTTGCGTGCGCGACACGACGTTGAGCTTGCGCATGATCTCGGAGACATGCGCCTTGACGGTCGTTTCGCCGACGCCGAGCTCGTGGGCGATCTGCTTGTTGAGCTTGCCCTGTCGCACCATCTGCAGCACGCGCAGTTGCTGGCGGGTGAGGGACGCGACGCGGGCGGCAAGGTCCGTATCGCGGGACGGCGCATCGGCGGCCGGGGGCTCATAGCCCTTGGGCAGCACGACGAGGCCGGCCATGACGTCCTGGATCGCTTCCGAGAGGTCCGCCTTTTTGACGGACTTCGAGATGTAGCCGGCCGCACCGCAGGTCATCGCCTCGTGGACGATGCGCGGGTCCTCATGGGCCGAGACCACCAGGATCGGCTGCTTGGGCCGTGCGGCCCGCAACTCGATGAGGCCGTCGAAGCCGCGTGTGCCCGGCATGGAGAGATCGAGCAGAAGCAGATCGAACGGCTCTCCGCCTTGGAGCGCCTCGCGCGCGGCAGAGATGGAGGAGGCTTCGACGATCTCGGCCTCCGGGTAGGCCGACTGGATCGCAACAGCGAGTGCGTCGCGAAAGAGAGGATGATCGTCGACGATCAAGAATCTGACCGCCATGCGTCTCAAATTCCTTGTGGCTGGCCTCGATGGTGCGGAGAGATTTCGCCCTCCTCGGAGCCTCAGATTGGAGCGCGTCGAGACCGCTTCGCAAGGATAAAAAGGTCGAGTTGCAACATTTCTCGCCCCAGCGACCGATCGCGGGGCACGGTATGATTAATTTCGGGGCTGGTAGCCCGTCGAGGCCGTAATGGTTTGAGCGGGTTACTTGCGCCCGCTTCCCTCCCGGTCCAACTTGGAAACACGGGAATGCTTGTCTATAGTGCGCTGCGCCAGAGCGTTTCGGGGATCGGGTTCGGGGGAGACGGTCTTTGCAGGCTTGGCATCGTATCGCGCGTTGATGGGGGAGCTTTGGGGGGATGAAGTGCAATCCTTCGCGGTGGCTTTGGGGTCTCATTCCGATCGCCATGCTGACCTGGGGGACG
>ERZ869909.520-NODE-520-length-43692-cov-33.244388_pt1 | contig 43692 bp, 37 predicted proteins | sample MGYA00520892_ERZ869909 | MGnify/ENA primary metagenome ERZ869909 (study PRJEB32215, sample SAMEA104723947) | bioreactor metagenome | biome: bioreactor; feature: anaerobic bioreactor; material: water | place: China | collected 2015-03-12 ... | reverse complement strand
CGCAATCCCAAGACGGGCAAAGAGGTTCCGATCACGCCGCGCAAGGTGCTGGTCTTCCGCCCGAGCAACATCATGAAAGACCGGATCAACTCCGGCCGCTCGCGCCGCACGAAGGCCGCGGAGTAACGGCGCGCTGTTCTCTTTCCGGAGCTGAGCGTTTGCGTGCGCCGTGTCTGAGTGCGGCGTGCGATCGAGAGCAGGCACTATGGCCGCTCTCCGCGATTGCGTTCTGATTTCCAATCCAACCGCGCTTCTTTTCTCGCGTGCCTAACGCACGCGCGCGAATTCGTGCGTGCGTTGAGCACGTTAAAAAAAAGCTGTGGCCTTCTGATCGAATTGGTCGAGACGCAGACGTGCGTTGGCGGTATCATCAACCTAGCTAAGTGAAGCGTTGAGTACCCGGTTGGCATCTCTGCAAGGGAAGCGAGATGCCGAGACGGGCATTTTAATGCCACAGCCGCGATTGAAAGTAAGTGGGGCGGGCGGTGCGCATCGGTCAGGAAACAGCCAGCACGAGCTGGATGATCGGACGACTGGGCCAAGGCATCGAGGGGTAGCGATGAGCAAGGCGGCAGAGGCTTTTCGGACCATCAGTGAGGTCGCGGACGAGCTGGACGTTCAAAAGCATGTATTGAGATTCTGGGAAGCGCGCTTTCCGCAGGTTCGCCCGATGAAGCGGGGCGGCGGGCGCCGTTACTATCGTCCTGAGGATATGGAGCTCCTGCGCGGCATCCGCCATTTGCTGCACGCCGAGGGCTACACCATCAAGGGCGTTCAGAAGATTCTGCGCGAGCAGGGCATCGACTACGTGAAACAGCAGGGCCGCTCGCTCACGGAGCGGAGCGTCACCCGCGCACCCGCGGCCCGCGACTTGCCGGCGAACGCGCGCGCGTTGCCCGCCAATGTTCCGGCTGCCGCTCCCGCGCCGACCGCCGCCACCGGGCGCGGTCCTGTCGCCGTGGCCGGTCCACGCCGCGCCCGTCAACGCACGAGCGCGACGGATCGGCTGGCGACCATCGAAGCGGCGATCAAGGAGCTCGAAGAGTGCCGCGCCATGCTGCTCGAGACGATCGGCAAGAGCGAGCCGGTGCGCGCGCCGCGTCGCGCCCGCGCTGTCGGAGCCTGATCGAGCGTCCGCGCGCCATTTTTCCGTTTTCCTGTTCGCAAGCGCCGAACCATGCGTTCGTGTGGTTCGGCGTCGATGCGTCGAGACACGCGGGCCTTGCCTCGCGCGCGCCGGACACCGCAGCCGGACCACATGCGGAGCGTGGATGCGGTCCGAGATGGTCCGGACCTGAAATCGGCGCTACGAAATGGCGATGACAGACGCGGAACTCTGGTTCGTAGATCTCGAACGTGCGTCGGCGGCGCTTGAGGCGCTGGAATCCGAAACAGCACGCCTGTCGGATGTCGACAACGCGCGCTTTTCCGCGATGACGGATACGGCCGCGCGCCGACACCGCCGGCTTGCGCATATCGCGCTTCGCCTGCTTCTCGAACGCTGGTGCGGCCCGCGCATTCGTGGCGTGCCGTTTGTCGTGAGCGCGTCTGGAAAACCCGCGCTCGCCCCGGCCGGCGCAAGCTTCAGCTTGGCGCACACCGCCTCGTCCGCTCTGATTGCAATCCGCGACTCGGGCCCCGTGGGGGTCGATATCGAGCATACGCGAAAGGTTAAAATGCCGCCCGCCCGCCGGTCGCCGATCGAGCGCGCGGCCGTTGCGCTCGCCGGCGGCGCGCCGCTCGCGGGGAGCAGCGATCGGGATGCCAGGTTTCTGAGCGCATGGGTGCGGATCGAGGCGGTCGCGAAGGCCACGGGAAGCGGCGTAGGGCCGATGTTGGAGCTCTTGCGGCCACGGACCGTCCCGGCGGGGGATGAGGGCCTAGCCGCTGTCGCGGGCGGCTCTACGGTCGTCGCCCACGATCTGGCGATAGCGCCCGGCCTGTTTGCTGCCGTTGCGCTCGCGCCGGGGCGTCAGCCGCCTCCGGTGCGCCCTCTGCCGTCCCGGATTGCGGACCTCACGGCTCTGCTGCAGCAAAGGGAGGGCGCGCGTTGATGCGAAACTGGAACGAGGCGTTGACCAAAGCCGCGATGCCGGACATAAGGGGGGCCGAAGTCGGAGCGTAGCGCAGCCTGGTTAGCGCACCAGTCTGGGGGACTGGGGGTCGGAGGTTCAAATCCTCTCGCTCCGACCATTTCTTCAAGGGCGTTTCGCCCTCCGTTGGCTGACCGGTCATGCAAGGTCGGCACGGGTTGGACAGGCCGGCGGGTCGGCCGCCGATGTTTTTCCCCACCTCTTACCACAGCCTGACGCCTGGCGAGTTCAGATGACGCCTACGTGTCGTCGCCGGCCATGCTCGTGAGGCGGCGGATCAGGAGCTTTCGCTTCGCCGGAGAAATGCCGGGGCTGCCCGCAAAATTCGCCATCCAAAGCCCATCAGACGCCAACCGCACGATCGTCGACGAGATGCTGTCGTCGGTCTCCTTGTGCTCCGCGAGCTTTCTCGTGAGCCACGTGTGCCAGTTGGCTCTCATGCCGGCATCCGACATGAACAAGCTGCCGAGATTGTCCCAGCACTCCCGATCCGGCCGGTTCACGCTATCCATCATGGCGCGAAGATAGGCACGCGCGAAGCGTCCTCTCGTGATGTCTTTTTCCTTGTCGAGTTGCTCGACGAGACGCCCCTCGAGTTCGTCGAGACACGCTTGCGAGAGCGCGTCCAGCAGCGCCTGCTTCGAGGGAAAGTGATGCAGCAGCCCGCCTTTGCTGACGCCGGCCTCCTTCGCCACCGCATCCAGCGTCAGCCCATGAAGGCCGTTCTTGAGACAGAGGCGAGCGGCAACGTCGAGAAGTTGATGCCGGACGATGTCCGGCTGCTTCCGGCGCTTGTGGGCGTTCGTCATGTGTGTTCCATGTCCGCCGTTTGCTTGTCCGCGGTGCTGTCGCGTTTTGCGAACCTCCGCAGCACGAAGACAAAGAAGACCGGAACGAACAAGACCGCAAGAACGGTTGCCGACATCATGCCGCCCATCACGCCGGTGCCGATGGCGTTCTGGCTGCCCGCGCTGGGACCGGTGGCGATTGCGAGCGGCGTGACGCCCAGGATGAAGGCGAGCGACGTCATGATGATCGGACGGAACCGCAAGGTCGCGGCTTCGATGGACGCCTCGCTGAGCGAACGGCCTTGCGCATGGAGATCCTTGGCGAACTCCACGATGAGGATCGCGTTTTTCGCCGAGAGGCCGATGATCGCGATAAGGCCGACCTTGAAATAGATGTCGTTCGACATGTCGCGCATCATGATCGCGAGCACGGATCCGATGATACCGAGCGGAACGACGAGCATCACGGAGAGCGGGATCGACCAGCTCTCATAGAGGGCGGCCAGCAACAGGAAAACGAAAAGGATGCTGAGCGCGAGAAGGAACGGCGCCTGCGACCCCGACTGGATTTCCTGCAGGGACTGTCCGCTCCATTCGAACGCGAAGCCCGGCGGCAACTCGCGGGCCAGGCGCTCCATCTCGGAGATGGCGTCGCCCGATGAATATCCCGGGGCCGCATCGCCTCCAATCCGAATCGACGGATAGCCGTTGTAGCCGACGATCTGCTGCGGCCCCTTCATCCACTCCGCATGCGCGAACGCCGAAAGTGGCACCATCCCCCCGTTCACGTTGCGGACGTTGAGCGTGAGAAGATCGCTCGCCTGCATGCGCCGGTTGGCATCGGCCTGCACCGTCACCCGCTGCATGCGCCCTGCGTTCGGAAAATCGTTGACATACGTCGACCCGAGATTGGCGGAGATGGTCGAATTGATGTCGGCGAACGTCACGCCGAAGGAGTTGGCCTTCTCGCGATCGACGATCAGGTTGAGCTGCGCGGAGCTTCCGAGACCCTCGATCCGCACGCCCGCCAGGACGGGACTTTGCGAGGCTGCGGCGAGAATCTGGCCGGCGGCGGCGACAAGCGCCTGGTTTCCTTGCGCGCTTCTGTCCTGAAGCCGGAAGGTGAAGCCCGCCGAGTTCCCGAGACCTTCGATAGGCGGCGGCGGAAGCGCGAAGCTCATGGCATCCTTGAGGCCGAAGAGCTGCATGTTCGCGCGCCCGGCAATGGATGCCGCGCTATCCTCGGGACCTCGCTCGCTCCAGTCTTTCAGCGTCACGAACGCCAGCGCGGCGTTCTCGCCGTTCCCCGAGAAGCTGAACCCGGAGATGGCGATCACGCGGGCGACGCCCGGCTCCTTCATGAAGATCTGCTCCACGTCTTTTACGACCTCGAGCGTCCGGGGACCGCTGGCCTCGGGCGGCGCCTGGATGTCCACGATCAGATAGCCCTGATCCTCGGCCGGCACGAACGCCGACGGAAGGCGCATGAAGGCCCAGCCGAGCCCGACGAGAAGCGCGGCGTAGATCACCATCATGCGTCCGGCCCGGCCGACGAGGGCCCCGACGATGCTGCGGTATCCGCGTGTCGTACGGTCGAAGCCGCGGTTGAACCAGCCGAAGAAACCGCCCTTCTCGTGATGACCTTGGGGAATCGGCTTGAGGAAGGACGCGCATAGAGCCGGCGTGAGCGACAGCGCGAGGAAACCCGAAAAGAGGATCGAGACCACCATCGTCAGGCTGAACTGGCGATAGATGACGCCGACAGCGCCAGGAAAGAACGCCATCGGCACGAAGACGGCGGTGAGCACCAGCGTGATGCCGATGATGGCGCCCGTAATCTGGCCCATGGCCTTGCGCGTCGCGTCTCGCGGCGAGAGGCCCTCGCTCGCCATGATGCGCTCCACGTTCTCGACCACCACGATGGCATCGTCCACGAGAATGCCGATGGCGAGCACCATCGCGAACATGGTGAGCACGTTGATGGAAAAGCCGGTCGCAAGCATGACCGCACACGTGCCGAGCAGTGCGATGGGAACGACGATGGTCGGGATCAGCGTGTAGCGGATGTTCTGCAGAAACAGGAACATGACGAGAAATACGAGGCCCACGGCCTCGAGAAGCGTCATCAGGACCTTGCTGATCGAAGCCTGGACGAAGGGCGTCGTGTCGTAGGGAACTTCGTACACGAGCCCGTCGGGGAAGAAGCGCGCCAGCTCCGCCATTTTCGCGTTCACCGCACGGGAAACCGCGAGCGCGTTCGCCGTCGAGGTGAGCTGGATGCCGGCCGCAGCACTCGGCTGGCCGTTGAGACGGCTCGAAAAGTTATAGTTTTCGCCGCCGATTCCGACGGTCGCGACATCCCGCAAACGCACGGTCGAGCCGTCCGGATTCGCGCGCAGCACGATCGCGCCGAATTCCTCGGGCGTCCCGAGCTGGCCCTTCACGAGCACGGGCGCCGAGATCTGCTGCGTGATGGGGTTGGGTTGCGCGCCGATGCGTCCGGCCGCGACCTGCGCGTTCTGAGCCTGGATCGCCGCCACCACGTCGTCCGACGTGAGGCCGAGGCCGACCATGCGATCGGGATCGATCCAGACGCGCATGGCGCGCTGGCTGGCGAACAGCTGGGCTTTGCCCACGCCGTCGATCCGGCGAAGCTCGCTCAGCACATTGCGCGTCAGGTAGTCGCCGAGGCCGATGTCGTCGAGCGATCCGTCTGTCGACGTCAGCGAGACGACCATGAGGAACGAGCTCGACGCTTCCTCCACCAGGATTCCCTGCTGGACGACCGGCCGGGGTAGCCTCGGCTCGACCCGCCGAATGCGGTTTTGAACGTCGACGGCGGCTTGCTCGACCGACGTGCCCGGCGCGAAGGTGGCGTTGATCGAGATCTGCCCGGACGAATCCGATGTCGATTCGAAGTACATCAGACCGTTGACGCCGTTGAGCTCGTCTTCGATCTGCCGCGTGACGCCCTGATAGATCTCCTCGGCCGAGGCGCCCGGATAGCTCGTCCCGATCGTGATCTGAGGCGGTGCGATGTTGGGATATTGCGCAACCGGCAGGAACGGCAGCGCGATGGCCCCCGCGATCATGATGAAGATCGCGACGACCCAGGCGAAAATGGGCCGGTCGATGAAAAAGCTTGCCATCTTCGTCCCCTATTCCGCCTTGCCCGTCGGTTCCGTCTCGGCAGGCGAGGCGGCGGCGGCCGCATCGCCTTGCTGAGCGTTCCACGGCTTGGCATCGACGCTGGCGCCGGGAGCGAGCATCTGGAATCCCTCGACCACCACGCGATCGCCGGGCTTCAGGCCATCGTCGATCACCCAGCGATTTCCGATCACACGCCCGGCCACGACACGGCGAAGCTCGGCCTTCTCGTCGCTTCCGACGACGAAGATTTGCGCCTGGCCGCCGAGATCCCGCTGCACGGCCTGCTGAGGAACCGCGATCGCGTTGGGCTGCTCGCCCTGGACGATCTGCACGCGCACGTACATGCCTGGCAGGAGATCGTCGTCTGGGTTCGGAAATTCTCCGCGCAGCGTGATCTGGCCCGTCGTGACGTCCACGGCGGCCTCCGAAAAGAGCAGGCGTCCGTCATGCGGATAGGCGGTGCCGTCATCGAGCAGAAGACGCACGGTGGCCTGATTCTCGTTGGCGCCTGCGACCGTCCCGGCTTTCGCTGCGCGCCGTAAGGCCTGAAGCTGGTTCGCCGATTGCGTAAAGTCGGCGTAGATCGGATCGAGCTGCTGGATGGTGGCGAGGTTTTCCGTGCCGGTCCCGCTCACCAAGGCACCCTCGGTGATGAGCGCGCGGCCGATGCGTCCGCTGATCGGCGCTCTGACTTCGGAATATTGCAAATCGAGCTCTGCGGCCTCGAGCCCCGCACGCGCGCCGGCGACGTCGGCTTCCGCCTGTGCGAGCGCCGCAACGGCGTTGTCGTACTGCTGATCGCTGGAGACCGCCCGCTCGCGAAGTCGCTTCTGACGCTCCGCCAACTGCTCCGCCTGAATTTGCGTCGCTTCCGCGCGCCGAAGCGTCGCTTTTGCGCTGTCGACCCGCACGCGGAAGGGGTCGGGATCGATGCGATAGAGCAGGTCGCCCTGCGCAACCATGCTGCCTTGCGTAAATACGCGCTCGATCACGATGCCCGATACGCGCGGGCGCACCTCAGCAATCCGCGTCGGCGCGATGCGTCCGGGCAGCTCGTTCATGATCGGGAGAGCCTCGGGCTCGACCGCGACCACACTGACACTCACCGGCATGCTGGGAGGAGCTTGCCCTGCCTGATCGGCCGTCTGGTCCCCGCAGCCGGCCGCAAAGCCTGCGAGCGCCGCGACGAGGAGTGCACCGGTCGTGCGCCGCAACGGCGCCGCTTCGAAATTCAGCATAGAGGCCCCAGGGCTCCGTATATTTTTACGGGGCGGGACTAGATCACGTCCGATTGAAACCGTCCAGACGGTTTGTTGCGGCGTTTTGGCTTGGGACGCGAGCCCACCCTTTGCCGCAGGGGAAGCCCATGTTCCGCTGTCTGAGCGCTCCGCGGTGATCCGCAGAACGGCTCCCCCCTATTTGAGGAACGCCCGGAAGCGCCCCAAGGAAAAGGCAAACAGCGCCGCTCCGATCAGGAACAGCATCAGGAGCTGCGGCCAGATCACGTCCAATCCCGCTCCGCGGAACAGCACCGCTTGGGAAAGGATGACGAAGTGCGTGTTGGGTGCGAGGAACATGATGTTCTGCACAATGTCCGGCATGCTTTCCCGCGGTGTCGAGGCGCCGGAAAGAACCTGCAACGGGAGCAGAACCAGCATTAGAAGCAAGCCGAACTGCGGCATCGATCCGGCGACGGTGGCGAGGAATATGCCGAGAGACGTCGTGGCGAAGAGCAACAGCGCCGTGCCGCAGAAGAAAAGCAGCATCGAACCTTGAAGCGGCACGTGCAGAAGTCCCTGAGCGATAACGACCAGCGAAAAGGTCGAGGACAGCAGCACGACGAGCCCCATCGACCATACCTTGCTGATCATGATTTCGAGCGGCGTGACGGGCATCACCAGCAGATGCTCGATCGTTCCGTGCTCGCGCTCGCGGATGAGCGCTGCACCCGCCAGGATGATCGAGAGCATGGTGATGCTGTTGATGATGCTGGTGATCGATCCAAACCAGCCTTTGTTGAGCTCCGGATTGAAACGGGAGCGAAGGCTGAGCTCGACAGGCAACTCGGTCGCGCCCCGATAGCGCTGCAGGAACTCGCGGATGTCTCCCGAGACGATGCTCTGAACATAGCCGCCGCCCGTGAAGGCCTGCGACATGCGGGTGGCGTCGACGTTGAGCTGGATGACGGGGGATTTCGCGCCCAGAAGATCGCGCTGGAAGTTGGGCGGGATGTTGAGCGCGAACGTGTCGAGACCGTTGTCCATGCGCCGATCCATTTCGGCGGCATCGATCATGGACGGTTTGATGAAATAAGGCGGATAGAAGGAGGTCGCGATCCGTCCCGACAGGGGCGACCGGTCCTCGTCCACGATGGCGATCGTGGCTCGGTTGAGCGTTTCGGGGATCGACGTCGCGGACGTATAAACCGAAACCGTGAACGAAAAGACGATCAGGACGAGCATCACTGGGTCGCGCAGCAGGCCCCGCAGTTCCTTGATGCCGAGTTGATAGATGTTGGCCCAGGACATCGCTTAGCTCTCCTGCTTCTTGAGAAGAAGCGTCCCGATCGCGATCAGGGCCGGAACGGTGAGCGCAAGCGGAACGAGCGAGCTTGTCAGCTCTTCGAAGCCGAGCCCCTTCGAGAACACCCCGCGCGAGATCGTCATGAAATACGTGGTGGGGTAGATCTTGGCCACGAAGGCGCCGAACCCATCGAGAGAGGACACCGGATCGATGAGGCCGGAGAACTGAACCGCGGGAAGCAGCGTGAGCAGAGAGGTCGCAAAAATAGCGGCGAGCTGGCTTTTCATGAAGGCCGAGATCACGAGCCCGAGTGCGGTCGCAGCCGAGACATAGAGAAGCGCCGCGATGGTGTACACCAGGAAGCTACCCGTGAACGGAACCTCGAAGGCGAACACGGCGAATGCAGCGAGGATGAAGAAGTTCAGCATGGCGAGCCCGATGTAGGGCAGTTGCTTGCCGAGCAGGAACTCGAGCTTGGTCACCGGCGTGACGTAGAGATTTGTGATCGATCCGAGCTCCTTTTCCCGCACCACGCTGAGCGTTGCGAGCATCGCCGGGATCAGCATCAGGAGCAGCGGAATGACGGCAGGCACCATGGCGACCAGACTTTTCACGTCCGGGTTATAGCGGTAGCGGATTTCGAGCTGGAAATCGCCGAGCGTGGACCCGCGGCCGAGGGCTTCTCTGGCCCGTGCCGAGACCCACGCCGCATGCATGCCCTGAACGTAGCCGTTCACGGTCTCCGCCCGCTGCGGGTTCGATCCGTCGATCCAGCCTCCGATCTGCACGCTCTTGCCGCGCATCACGTCGCGGCCGAAACCCGGCGGAATTTCGAGCGCGACGTTGAGCGCGCCGCTCCGCATGCGCCGGTCCATGTCCTGATAGTCTGTGAGCGGCGGTTGCTCGATGAAATAGCGGGAGCCGGCAATTTCGAGCACGTAATCCCGGCTGATGGTGGTGTCGTCGCGGTCGAGCACAGCAAACGTCAGGTCCTCCACGTCCATGCTGATGCCGAAGCCGATCACGAACAGAAGAATGAGCGTTCCGAGCATGGCCATCGTCGCGCGGATGGGATCGCGCCTAAGCTCCACGGTCTCGCGCTGCGTGTAGCTGAACATGCGCCGCAGATCGAAGAGACGTTGCGGTGTGCGAGCCTTCGCATGCGGCGCGGCGACGTCCGGCGGTGGCCCGTCTGCGAGAGGGTCGACTTCGGCGCGCGGCGCAGACTGCCGCCCGATCGCTTCTTCCAGATAGGCGACGAACGCCTCTTCGAGCGTTGCTGAGCCTTTTTTCTCGATGATGGCGCGCGGCGTATCGCTCACCAGCACCTTTCCGGCATGCATGAGCGAGATGCGGTCGCACAGCTCCGCTTCGTTCATGAAATGCGTGGAGACGAAAATCGTCACGCCATCCTTGCGCGAAAGCTCCGCCAGGATGTGCCAGAAGGCGTCTCGCGCAACGGGATCGACGCCGGATGTCGGCTCGTCGAGGATGAGAATATCCGGCCCGTGAATCATGGCGACCGCGAGGGAGAGGCGCTGGCGGATGCCGAGCGGAAGCGAGGCCGGCAGAGCGTCCATGACGCCGACGAGATCGAAGCGTCGGGCCATCTCCGCGACTCGCTGCGGGATGGTGTCCTCCGGCATCTTGAAAAGACGCGCGTGGAGATAGAGATTTTGCGAGACGGTCAGCTCGCTGTAGAGCGAGAACGCCTGGCTCATGTAGCCGACGCGTTTGCGCACGGCCATGTCGTTGGGATCGACCTCATGACCGAAGAGTTTGGCCGTGCCCTCCGTCGCGGCGAGGAGCCCGGTCAGCATCTTCATCGTCGTGGTCTTGCCGCAGCCGTTCGAGCCCAGGAAGCCGAAGATCTCTCCGCGCGGGATCGAGAAGGTCACATTGTCGACGGCCGTGAAGTCGCCGAAGCGCATCGTGAGGTTTTGCGCTTCGATCGCGTAGTCTTCACCGTTGTGGGCAGGCGGAGGCGGGATTTCCACCTTCCGATGACCCTTCCTGTCCTCTCGCGGAAGCATCGCGATGAACGCGTCGTCGAGGTTGTCCGTCCCCGTTTCGGCAAGCAGCTCTGCGGGCGTTCCCGTCGCCAGGATTTTTCCGGCGTTCATCGCGACCAGCCAATCGTAGCGCGCAGCTTCCTCCATATAGGCCGTCGCCACGATGACGCTCATGCCCGGCCGCTCGGCGCGGATGCGGTCGATCAGCTCCCAGAACTGCCGTCGCGACAGCGGGTCGACGCCCGTCGTCGGCTCGTCGAGGATGAGAAGGTCGGGATCGTGGATCAGCGCGCAGCAGAGGCCCAGCTTCTGTTTCATTCCGCCGGAGAGCTTCCCGGCCGGGCGGTCGCGAAAGGGCGCAAGTCCTGTGCTTTCGAGCAGGACGGCGATGCGCGCCTCGCGTTCGGCGCGGTCCTGCCCGAAGAGACGGCCGAAGAAGTCGACGTTCTCGAAGATCGAGAGCGTGTGGTAGAGGTTCTTGCCGAGCCCTTGCGGCATGTAGGCGATGCGCGGGCAAACGTCCTCGCGATGCCGCGCTTCGCGCATGTCGCCGCCGAGGACGGTCAGCCGTCCGTCCTGCATCTTGCGCGCGCCCGCGATGAGCGCCAACAGGCTGGACTTTCCCACCCCATCGGGCCCGATCAGCCCGATCATGCGGCCCGACGGGATGTCGAGCGAAAGATCGTCGAGCGCCTTCGTCGTCCCGTAAGTCAGACGAAGGTTCTCGCAATGCGCGACGGGGGGAGAGAGCTCGGCCGTCATTGCACGACGTTCGAGGCGAGATGGGCCGGCCAGGACGCGTTGCCGTCGATGCGGACGTAGGCCATGCCGGGAAGGCCGGTCTTCACCTGCGTCAGATACTTGCGCAGCAGATCGGGCGGGATGTGCGCGCGAACGCGGAACATGAGCTTGAGGCGCTCGTCCACCGTCTCCACGGTTTTCGGCGTGAATTGCGCGACATCCGAAACGAACGACACGGTGGCGGGAACGACGAGATGGGGTGCGGCGTCGAGGACGAGCCTCACCTCTGCGCCGATCGGCACGCGCCCGGCCTGCTGTGTGGGCAGGAAGAACGTCATGTACACGTCGGACAGGTCGATCATGTTGAGAACGCGGCCGCCGCTCGAGAGCACTTCGCCGGGCTGGGCAACCCGGAACTGGACGCGCCCGTCGCGCGGCGAGGTCAGCGTGCTGTCTTCGATGTCGGCATCCAGGCTTTCGATGGCGGCCTTCGCCGCTTCGACGGCGGCCTCGGCGTCGATGACCTGCGCTTTTGCCGCTCCGATTGCAGCGTCGGACGCCGCAAGCGCCGCCTGGGACGCGGCAAGGGCGGCTTTGGCGCGTCTCTGTGAGGCACGGTCGTCGTCGAGCACCTGCTGAGAGACGTTGTTGTTGCGAACGAGATGCTCGGAGCGCGCGAGCTTGCTCTCGGCCGCGTCGAGTTCTGCCTGGCGTTGCTCGATCACGGCGGCGGCCGACGAACGCTCGGCCTGCCGCTGGGCGACCAGGCTGCCGGCCGTATCGATCGCGATCTTGGCGCGGCGAAGCTGAGCTTCGGCCTCACGCTTCCGCGCGACGAGCTGTGCGATATCCATGTGCGCCAGCGGCTGCCCCGCGCGAACGAAGTCCCCCTCGCGCACGAGCACATCTTTCAGCCGCCCCGCCGTCTTGGCCGCGATGTCGATTTCGACGGCTTCGAGCCGACCATTCCCGCTCGCGAAGCCGTCCGGCAGCCCCGTATCCGTGGCCTTCTGCCAGGCGACGTAGCCGATCGCCACCGCAGCGACGGCGGCCAGCGCGAGGAGACGTTCTCTGTGCTCGAACTTCATTTCCAATCCTTTTGCCACCAGCGGGCCCGATAGAGGCATCGTCGCGCGGACGCATCTTTGTCCTGGCTCAAGAGTGGTGAACTTTCCCTAAGTCGGGCCTCGTGACGGACGCCGGATATGACGAATGCGCCGATGATATCGATGAAGAAGCCACATGCGAGCGGCGCGATGATGAAAGCGCGATGTGCCGCATCGTGAGCATGGGATCGCGAGGCCGACATCGTGGCCGAAACGCGGCTCCGGCGGCTCTGCTCGGCGGCCCCGCATCCGCTTGTGAGCTTGCAAGCCCGTCTCGGCCGTTCTATCGTTATATTTAGTGAGATATAACGATGGAGGAGGATAGTGATCAATGTGAAAGCGATGACGAGGTATGCAATCAGCGACGACGGCAAGGAGATCACCCTCGGTCTCGTAGACGAGGCAGGAACCCCGACGTCACTGGTCTTTCAGGTGTCAGACCTCGGAAATCTGACGGTGACGCTCCCGAGCTTGATCGATGCCGCGCTACGGCGTCAGTGGGGTGACGCATCCTTCCGCTTCACTTATCCCGTCGGCTCCTGGGCCATTGAGCGATCGACGGATCCGTCTGCACTCATTGTGACTCTGCGGACGACGGACGGATTTGGCGTGAGCTTCTCCATGCCGCGCAGCGATGCGCTGCAGCTTGCCCATTCCTTGTCCGCAGAGGACGCAAAGCCTGCTGCGGCACTCCCACACTAGAAAACTGTACTATAGAAGTATACAATAGATGCGCTTCCGGAGCTTCGAGCGCGATGTTTCTTCGACAAATGACCTATCTGGTGGCGCTCGCGCGCGAAAAGCATTTCGGCCGCGCGGCTGAGGCCTGCAACGTGACCCAGCCGACTCTCTCCTCCGGCCTCAAGGCCCTGGAGCGTGAGCTCGATATGCGGCTTGTGCACCGAGGCCCGAGATACATCGGCCTCACGCCGGAAGGCGAGCGCGTCGTCGACTGGGCCGGGCAAATCCTGTCGGACTACGAAAGCCTGAAGCAGGATGTGGAAGTGTTCCGGGGATGTCTCAAGGGGACGCTCAGGCTCGGCGTCATTCCTGCCGCCATGCCCGCGATTGCGGAGCTCACCGCGCCCTTCTCCAGCAAGCATTCCGAGGTTGCGATAGAGGTCCATTCCATGACCTCGGCCGAGATCCAGCGCGCGCTCGACAAGTTCGAGCTTGATGCCGGCGTGACCTATCTCGAGAACGAGCCCCTTCAGCGTGTGCGGAAAGCGGCGCTGTATCGCGAGCGCTATCTGTACGCGACGAGCAAGACGTCTCCGCGCGCAAACGATACCGTCATTGCGTGGAAGGATGCCGTTGCCAGCAATTTATGCCTGCTCAACGAGAGCATGCAAAACCGCCGTGTTTTGAACAACCTCGCACGATCTCTGGGTCTCGAGCTCGCGCCGACGGTGACGACCAATTCGTTCCTGTCTGTCTGCTCTCATGTGTGCAGCGGAAAGTGGTCGAGCATCATACCGCACACCTTCGCCTACATTTTTGCTGGTTGTGAGGATTTGGTCCTGCTTGACGTCGTCAAGCCCGTGCATACGCAGACCGTCGGTATCGTGGCGACGGACCGCGATCCTCTGCCGCCGCTTGCGCGAGCCTTCATAAAAACCGGGACGCGATTGAACCTCGATATCGCGTTCGACGCCGCGCTCGAGACGGCGTGATTGATCACGTCAATCGCTCCGTCAAGCACATCAATTTGACCGCGCGCGATGCATACCTCCACATATGCGCCATCGCGACGGCCACCCCCACAAAATGACAAAACGGGCCGCGTGATGAGGAAGCGCGCGGAGCGGCAGCCGGCTAGGTGTTGGAACCCAACAGAGCTGCCCGTCATTATTGATCATCCATCGTTTGGCTGTCGGGCCGAGCGAAGCGCTGCCTCGTGGTCAATTCCTATGGAAGAGGTGGAACGATGGCAAAGATCGTCTGTGTACTTTATGATGACCCCGTTGACGGCTACCCGACTTCGTATGCCCGCGACGATATTCCGAAGATCACCGGATATCCCGATGGACAAACGGCGCCCACGCCGTCTGCGATCGATTTCCAGCCTGGCGCATTGCTCGGCAGCGTGTCCGGCGAACTTGGCCTGCGCAAATATCTCGAAAGCGCCGGCCACACTCTGGTGGTGACGTCGGACAAGGATGGCGCGAACTCCAAGCTCGACCAGGAGCTGCACGACGCCGAGATCGTCATCTCGCAGCCCTTCTGGCCGGCTTACATGACGGCTGAGCGCATCGCCAAGGCGCCGAAGCTCAAGATGATCCTGACCGCCGGCATCGGCTCCGATCACACGGACCTGCAGGCCGCCATGGATCGCGGCATTACCGTGGCCGAGGTGACGTACTGCAACTCGAACAGCGTTGCCGAGCACGTCGTCATGCAGATGCTTGCCCTCGTGCGCAACTACATCCCGTCCTACAATTGGGTCATCAAGGGTGGCTGGAACATCGCGGACTGCGTTTCCCGCTCTTACGACATCGAGGGGATGCATGTCGGCACGGTGGCGGCGGGCCGCATTGGCCTCCGCGTCCTGCGTCTTCTGAAGCCGTTCGATGTTCATCTCCACTATCTCGACCGCCATCGTCTGCCCGAGGCCGTCGAGAAGGAGCTGAACCTTACCCATCACACGAGCCTCGAAAGCCTGACCAAGGTTTGCGACGTGGTGACGCTGAACTGCCCGCTCCATCCGGAGACGGAGCACATGATCAACGAAACGACGCTCAAGAACTTCAAGCGCGGCGCTTATCTCGTGAACACGGCGCGTGGAAAGCTGTGCGATCGCGATGCGATCGCCAGGGCCCTGGAAAGCGGTCAGCTTGCCGGTTACGCGGGCGACGTGTGGTTCCCGCAGCCGGCCCCGCAGGACCACCCGTGGCGGACGATGCCGCATCACGGCATGACGCCTCACATCTCGGGCACCTCGCTCTCGGCTCAAACGCGGTACGCTGCAGGCGTACGCGAAATTCTCGAGTGCCACTTCGAGAACAGGCCGATCCGCGACGAGTACCTCATCGTCCAGGGCGGCAAGCTGGCGGGCGTTGGCGCTCACTCCTACAGCGCAGGCAACGCGACCGGCGGCTCGGAAGAAGCGGCGAAGTTCAAGCGCTGATCCCTCCGCAAACACAACCTCGCGCGGCCGGTCCTATCGCCGGCCGCGCTCACCCACACACGCGCGATCCCAGATAAAGAAAGCGAGCTTTATGTCATGAGCGACAGACGCAAGCGCGCATTGATGGATGGGTCGGTCATTCCGGGTCTCGCCGCTGTGCGAGAGCATCCGTGGATGACCGCGGCTCTTGCGGGAGTGGGCGGTGCCTTGACCATCGCAATTCTCGCCACACTGACATTTGAAGCAGGATTCGCACTTCTGATCCCGCCGTTCGGCGCGTCGTGCGTGCTTGTTTTCACCCTTCCGGCAAGCCCGCTCGCCCAGCCTCGCAACGTGATCGGCGGTCACGCGGTCGCGGCCATCGCCGGGATGTTGGCGGTGGCGGTGTTCGGCGGCGGCGTCGCTGCTGCGGCCGTGGGCGTGGGGCTCGCCATCGCGGCGATGATCGTCACGCGGACCGTGCATCCTCCTGCCGGCGCAAATCCGCTCGTCGTCCTGGCCGCACTGCCGGCAATCGATTTCATCGTGATGCCCGTTCTCGTCGGCAGCGCCGCAATCGTGGCCTGCGCCTATCTCTACCATCGGATGGTGACGGGGCTGGTATATCCGGCCCGGACATGACCGGGTCGTTGGCCGTCCGTGCCGGTCGGTGACGGCGCTCGCCCGGCGTCGTCCCTGCAGAAGTCGTTCCTGCAGAAATAGCACGGCTGAAGATCTGAATTCTGCCGTCCACAGCAGCCTCGGGCGGCCCCGAACGGGCGCCGCGGGGCGCCATGTCGCGCATCGTGAGGATAGAACTCGCGCGAGGGTTCCGTAATATCGCCTCAGCGAGCGTGCGGTTCGAGCGTCCGGTGATCTCGCGCGCCGGACGCCCAAATCCCAATCGCCTGGATCGAACGCCATTGGCCCGCACCCACGGGTCGTCGGCCGATGAGGGAGCAGGCGCCCCATGCAGCTTGAGGTCGTTCGGACGCCCGGCGAAGGACCGTCGCGCCCGGTGGATGTGCTCCTCGTCCATGGCAGCTATTGCAGCGCGTCGGTCTGGCAACCGCATGTCATGCCGTTCCTGGCGGCGCAGGGCTACACCGTCCACGCGCTGAGCTTGCGCGGGCACGGCGGAAGCCAAAGCGCGGTCCCGCTCGCGCGTGTCTGTCTGGCCGATTACGTGGCCGACTTGACGGAAGCGACCGAGCGCATCGGGCGCCCGGTCGCCGTCGTGGGACATTCGCTGGGCGGTGCGGTGGTGCAATGGGCCCTGATGTCTGGGGTCCGTTTTGCAGGCACGGCGCTGCTCGCGTCCGTTCCGCCCTCCGGCATGCTGATGGCGACCCAGAGAATGTTCTGGAGCCGTCCGCGGTTGTGGTTCGAGCTGTCGAGAATAATGCATGCGGGCGTCGGCGACGCCGATCCGGAGATCCTCCGCGACGGCCTTTTCGACAATCGCGTGTCGGAAGAGGAGTATCGGCAGCTCGCGGCGCAATTTTGCGACGAAAGCCCGTTGGCCATCCAGGAAATGCTGGGCCTTCGATGGTTCGGCGCCTCGCGATCTCAGGCAGGCCCGACGCTGGTGATGGGCGGCTCGCGGGATTGGTTGATCGGCGAGGCCGACGTCCGGCAAACGGCGTTCTGGTACGGCACGAAGCCGGTCATCGTCAGGGGTCTCTCCCACGTCATGATGCTCGACCCCGACTGGGAAATCCCGGCCCGTCTCCTGTGCGAATGGCTGGACGAACTCGCCCCTCGCGACAACTAAAGCGGTGCGTCGATGCAACTCGTCTCTCGTCCCTGCGGGCGGTAGACTGCCTGGGCGTGGCGCTCGCCGAAAAGCCGGCGGGCGCACGAGACGAGCGGGGCGGGGAGGGGCAGTGGAAGAGGAAGCACGAAAAGGCAAAGGCTGGTACGCGACGTTCGCGCTGCTCGTCGTCGTCTTCTTCGTCGCGATCTATGCGCTGACCGGCCAGGACGCATTGGGCGCTGCCGGACGCTTCATTTGGAACGGGCTGGTCGTGGCGGCGAACGGGATCATTCGCGTCGCCGGCAGCCTCGTCCAGATGCTGGCGCGCGGGGTGGGCTGGCGCCGTCTCTCGCGGCTGGCAACCGTGTTCACCGGCGTAGGGCTCGGATATGCCGCGAGCGTCATCGTCAGCGACAGCACCGTCGGCAAAGCGCGCGGCTGGCGTGGGAAACTGCAGACGGCCATCAAGATCGCGCGCGAAAAATGGCAGAACCTCCCGCTCGTGGTGAAACTGCTCGTGGTGGCCGGGCTGATCGCCAGCCAGATCTACCTGCATTTCTTCCTGGTGGTGTTCCCGATAGCGTTTTTGGTTCCTGTCGTTCGGAAGCTTTGGGTCCGCGTCGCGGATGCGGTGTTCGGAACCTGGTATTGGAAGACGCTCGGTGCGACCCATCGCTCGACGGTGTCCGCGATGAGGCGGCTGCCGTTCGTGCGTCCGGTTACGGAAGGTTTCCGCCTTCTCCGCTTGCGGTATCTCTATGCGTGGCGGCTGTGGAGATACCATCCGCGCTATCGCGATCCGGAAAGCAGCACCCGGCGCGTCAATCTTATCGAGCCGATACGATTGTGGTGGCGTGGCGAGCTGGACGGCTATGTCGGCCGCCCGCTCCTGTCTGGACGCAAGCGTGCGGTCGTGCCGCCGGGATGAGAATGCGGGGAATAGGCTAGGCTAGGGATAGGCGCGCGACGGGGCGTGAAACGCGCTTTGGAGCTTGAGCGACAGAATGTTGTCGCGGCGGCCTGCTAGCGTGCAGTCCGCTTCTCGCCGGTCGGCGCTGGAGTAGAGCTTGAGCGGGCCTCTCAGCGTCGCGGGCTTGATGTCGTCGTGCCAAAGCACGACCTCAGCCGTGAGCGGGGAAATATCGCGGATGGTGCACGGGCGGGGCATGATGAGCCCGTCGGCCCACAGAAAGCCCTCTCTCATGCGCGGGCTCCGCCGAAACTGCCCGGGCGCCATTGATTGGCGATCCGTCTTGCCCTTCGCCGGTGCAGGATCACGGGCCAGCGTCGAGACGAGTGATTTCCAAAAATCCATGGGCGCGTCCGTCCACAAGAGCCGATGGGCAGACCTTCCGCAAAGATGGTGAACAAATCGCTAATCTAAACGCGGGGGAGAGGGCATCTCTCGCGCCGCCGGGCTCGATAAAAACCCAAGAGGACACATAACGAATTGAAGCAAAGGGGATTTTGTTGTCATGATTTCGAGCGCCGCCATGAAGCGTCCGGGAACCATCGTTATCTCGACGCGTTCGAATACCGACGGACGTGGAGGAAAACGGTATGGCTGATCGCAAGAACATCACCCCGACGGAATCGCGTCAGGCGACACCTCAGCGGATGAACTATCGCGTGCTCACGCGGTCTCTTCTCATCGCGCTCGTTGTGGCCATCGTCGTGTACATCTTCTTCTACTCCCAGTCGCCGGGTTGATCCGGTCGCTTCGAACGCGTCTGATCGGCTGCGCGGAGCATGTCGTCGTAGCGTCTCCTTGAGCCCACCCCTTTGCCGCGAGCCCCACGCCGCACCGCGCGGGGCTGTCCGCGTGATCGCCAAGATTAATCCGTAGTCTGGTCTTCCCCTGCCGCTCGTGCGATGAAGGCATCCGCGCGCATTTTTGACGCGACGCCGCCCGCGGACCCGGTCCGCGCGGTTGTCGGGGACCTGGGCTTTCGGACGATGGACGCGATCGACCTGCTGTTGCGCTTCGTTGGCGCGTTCTACGTGTTCGCGGCCTATGTCGGCGCGCGTGCCACTCTGATGTCGCTTTTGATCGACAGGGCGATTGCCGCAATCGGCGGGACGGCGCCGCCGCGCGCGGATCTTTTCAAGAGCTACTGGCTCATCGCCGCGTCCGTCATCGTCATGATCGGGGGCGCGGCGCTGCTCTTTCTTCTCGACGTCGCCGTGTGGGCGTTCCTGGCGTCATCCGTCGGCCAGGCCATCTATCTCTTCTATGTAGCGCCGCGATATTTCGATGCCGAGGACCCGCCTGACGAGACGGGCCGCCGCCAGTCGTTCAACGCGTTCGTCCTTTATCTGATGGCGACGGCAGGAGTCGTGTGGGCCGCCGGCGCCGGACGCTTGGCGGGCGTCACGGATGTATCGTGGCCGCTCGTGGCTGCCCCTGCCGCGATGGTCGCCGTGCACGTGATCTATATTCTCCGGGGCGCGAAGGCACCGGCCGGCCCCGCCGCCGCGTCGCCGTTCGATGCGCCTCTTTCCGGCGGAGCGGACGGCGAGCCCTCGCGTCCGTTGTCGGACGCGAAGGTCGTCAAGGTCATGGCGGATTACTACACGCATCCGCTGTGGGCGCTGGACCAGGATCTCTACGGCGACATCGATCCCGCGGAGATGGGGCTCTCGGCGGAGCTGACGCGGGATCTCAACGATTGGGCGGATGCCTACACCGCATCGCTCAAGCAGGAGGATCCCGCGCAAAGCGTCTGGACCGAGGAGCAGAGCAAGGCGCACGATGCGATGGCGCGATCGCTCGCGATACGCTTGGCGCGCGAGCGGCCGGACATCACCGTCTATATCCTCGAATCTGAAGTCGGTGTTGTCCCTGTCCGCGCGGAGGATGAGCCCTGACGACCTTCGCGTCCGATAACCGCTGCGGAGTATCCGCTTAGGCCAAGGTCGCGCCGTCCTTTGCGGAGGTCACCGCCGCTTCGAGATGCTGGACCAGCGCGTCGTCGAGGCCGAGAGTCGCCGCGAGATAGCGCAGGTAAGCCTGTTCCGCCGGCGTATCCGCTTCGATGGCGATCGACGAGGCGAGATAAACTTCGCTCCGCATTTCCGGCGTTGCCGCGGCGGCTGCGAATTGTTGGGGCGACCAGGGCTGCGCGATCTCCTGCTCCAGGAACTGCTGCTCCTCCCCCGAGACGCCAAGCGCGGAGAGACGTCCCAGGATCTGTTGGCGCTCGCGGGCATCGATCAGCCCATCCGACAAGGCCGCCGCGATCATGGCCCGCAGGAGAAGCAGCGCATGGGCGTCCTCGGGCGGCGCGCCGGGAAGCGTCGCGCCCGTGCGGGCCGCTTGCAGAAACTCCGCCGCACGCGTGCCGATGAGCGGCTTGCCGTCTCGGTAATTCGAATAGGCTTTGTAGGCGAGACCGCCGAGCGCGGCGGCCGCGCCGAGCTTGAGCGCATCGCCCGCCAGTTCGCGGCCGGACTTCGATCCGAGCAACAGCGTGGCAAGAGCCCCCGCTGCGGCGCCTCCGGCGATCCCTCCCCCTTGATTGCGGAGGAAATCCTTCGCGTGCGAGAGGAGATCGCCGCCCTGCGCCGCATCCGGCACGGCGCCCGTCACGCCCCGGCCCGCAACAGGCACCGAGCCTGTGCTTTGCGCGGGGTCCGTCCCGCCGGTTCCATTCAACACCAGATCGAGAAGCCGTGTCGGGTCGATCATTAAGGGTCTCCAGCCGCTTGTCCTGAACGAGGCGTAGATAGGGAGGGAGGCCCCGACCTCAAGACCGCGCCCACGAAATATCTCGGACCGGGCCTGCGTCCGGCCAGGCCGCGGGTGCTCGTTCGTCAGGCAAACGGCCTAGCCCATGGACATCGGCCGCGGAAAAGACCGTCCCGCGTCGAAAGCTTTGCCCGATGCGCTTGTCTGGCCACACGAATATGCGCTTAAACGCACCCGGGACCGGGGAAAATCGGGGACCGGGGAAAGTTCGAAAGTCGGGAGCGGGAATGCGGGCGCCCAATGCGATTGACTTCTGGCGGGGCGTCGCACTCGTGATGATCTTCATCAACCATGTTCCGGGCATGGTCTATTCGCAGCTCACGCTCCGCGATTATGCCATATCCGACGCGGCCGAGCTGTTCGTCTTCCTGGCCGGATGCTCGCTTGCGTTCGTCGCGGCGGGCAAGGCGGGGCCAAAGCCCGCGGGGCAGGTCGTCGGGCGCCTCCTGTGGCGCGCGTTCGAGATCTGGCGCGCGCAGATCGTCGTCATCTCTGTCGCCGTCGCGATGCTCGGGGCTGGCGCCCTCTATTTCAACGATCCGTTGCTGCTCGAATGGCATGGAGCCAAGCCGGCGTTTTCCGATACCGCGCGCGCTTCGATCGGCCTCGTGCTGCTCACCTACCAGATCGGATACTTCAACATCCTGCCGCTCTATGTGGTGCTTCTGCTGTTGGCGCTCGTGTTCGTCGTGATCGCGCGCCGCTCGCTCGCCGCCGCGCTCGCCGCGTCCTTTGCGCTCTACGCGGCGACGCTCACATGGCAGCTTCAACTGCCGAGCTGGCCCGCGCAAGGCGCGTGGTTCTTCAACCCTCTCTCCTGGCAATTGCTCGTCGTCCTCGGCTTTGCCGTCATCACGCTGCAGCAGAAGCACCCCACGATGTGGCAGGCCGCCGTCAGGCGGCTCTGGCCGGTATCTGTGGTCGTGGTCGCGATCGGTGCCGTCGTCGTGTGGATCGAATATCGCCCCGATCCGATGGCCGTTCCCGACCCGCGCTTTTTCTTTCTTTTCGATAAGCAATTTCTGTCACCCGTCCGCATCTTGAACATGGCTGCTCTCGCAATTGCGTTCTATCCGCTGTTTCCTATACTTGCTCGCGCGATGGCCCCCCTCGTGCGGTACTGCAGCAGCTTGGGGCGCAATTCGCTTGCCGTGTTCTGTGTAGCCTCGTTGCTCGCCCTCGCCGGTCAGATTGCGCGATACGTGGGCGAGCCGGGTTTTCTGCTCGACACGGGCATCGTGATCGTCGGGCTGGTGGCATTGAGAGTGACGGCATGGATCGCGGAATTGCAGCCTTCGTCCTCCTAGCAAGTGCATGCGCGTTCGCACTGTACGGTTTCGTTACGAGGACGGCGCTTCGAGAGCCGGCAGAGCCCACCGCAATTTCGCTCGACGCCGCTCCGGCGAGTTTCGCTCTGGCGGGCGGCGCGCAGACGCTCTCCACGCAATGCCGCGTCGAAAGCGCGCCGTTCGAGGGCCGCGCACCGCTTCGCTCCGTGCGTCGCGCGCTCCTGGAGAAGAGGCCGGCCCGCATCGTCGCGTTCGGTACGTCGTCCATGCTTGCCGCCGACGCGTCGTCCCCGATCGCAAGCTATCCGAGCGAGCTCGAGCGTGATCTGGAGGCGAACGGGCTTCAGGTGGAGATGATTGGGCGCACTCAGGCGGGTGCGGTGGCAGACGATGCGGCCGAACGTCTGAAGACTGCGATGGCGGCGCTGAGGCCCGACCTGCTCGTTTGGCAGGTGGGCACCGACGACGCCATCGCGCGGATCGATGCGGACGATTTCGCCGACCGCCTGCGCGACACGTTGGGTTGGCTCGCCGCGCACGACATCGACGTTGTGCTCGTCGATCCTCAGTATGTGGCCCGCTTGTCGGACGACGAAGGCTATACCGGCATCGTGGACCAGGTGGCGGCCGTAGCGAGCGAAAAGCGCATCCTGCGGGTCAACCGTTATGAGGCGATGGCCGATCTTGCCCGCGCGCACCCGTCCTGGTCGCGTCTCGCGGGTGACCGGTTCCGTCTCTCCGACATGGGCTACAGATGCGCAGCCGAATACACGGCTGACGCGATCGTCGCCGGCATTCATGCGGCGGTAAAGGCGGAAGGCGGCGAGACGCCCTGAGAGGCGCCGCGCCACCAGTCGGCTGGGCGAAACGCGCGCCCTTGGCTTCGTATCAGGGCGAGAAGCGCACGACCTGATCCTCCCCCAGCCGGAAACGACGGCCGTAGGGCAGGCAGATCCCCGAGCTGACGGAGGCGAGATCCTCAATTCGGTGCTCGGTGCAGTCGCCGGACGGCCGCGACAGGTAGAACTCGGAGTGGAAGAGCCCTTCGGATTCCTTGTTCCGGCTGTCGATGCCGAGCACTTCGAGCTGATGGAGTACCTTCCGGAACTCCTGCTCGGATTGAAAGCGCCGCTGGACGAACGTGACGCCGTTGAGCTTTTCCGTCACGTGACCGTACCGGTCGAGGAGGTTCGCGAAGCTGTCGTAAGGGAACATGCGAAGCACGAACGACGCCACCCAAGGCCTCGGCTCCCCGATGGCTTCGAGCACGCGCGACAGCGTGCGCTCCGTCACGTAGCCGATGGCGCCGGTCGAGATGATGAGGTCGACGCCGCGCAAAGCCTCCCGGCTGGCCTCGGAGAGAGGTTCCTGTTCGAGATTTTGCGTCACGCCCGCATCGATGAGCCCCACGGCGCGTGCGAATTCGACGGCAGGCTGGGACACGTCGCATCCCACGATCTCGACATCGTGCTTCGGCCAGGATGCGTAGAAATGCCGATCCAGCGCGATCAGCTCGCGGGTCGAGATCTCCGCAGTCTGGAGATCCATGTAGCGCTGCTGAAGGCTGGCGAACTCCAGAGGAAACCGGATGAGGGCCGCGTTGTTGCCGTAGCTGCAGCCGAGATCGAGAACCTTGATCGGCCGCCCTTTGAGATCTTCGAGTGCCGAGATCAAATTGCGGAAGATGCCCTTGGCCAGATCCGGAATGACGTAGTTGAGCCCGCCGAGCACGCGGTAATATTCGCGCGGATCCGGATGCGAATAGATGCTGTCGAAACAGGCTTTCGCGCTGTTGGCTGTTCGCGTTCCGATGCCGTTCCCGAACGGCTTGATGCTGTCTGTATGCTCCATTCGCCTGTTCTCCCTGCAAGCTGATGGGTGGGGTCGAAGACCTGTGCGGTCTTCATGCGATGCCCTCATGGGCGACGGCCGTCACTGCGACGTCCGCAAGAGATGGAAAGGGCGCGTCGAAGGACGAAGCGCTAAGGCCGATCAGGGAGGCGCAAAGGAGAGAGCCGTGTCGACGCGTTCGTGGTCTCCGCGACGGGGAGCGACGCGTGCAGGCTCATGCGAAGTCGGCGGCCGTGTGAGGATCGAGGAGGGAAGGAGTGGGAAGCCGGGGAGCGCGCAAGCGACGTCGGGGGCACGGTTCAGGATAAGACCTGCCTGTCCCGGCCCATCGAGCACCACCACTATCCTTTTCATCGTAGCGTAACGAGAGGCCCGAAGGGGCCTCCAATCTGCTGACGTGTTCGTGTCAGGATATGAATCCGAACGACAAGATCACAATGGCTGACGCGACGAGCGCGAGATCGAAAAGCTTAACACCGCTGGGCATCGTTCGCGTCTCCTGCGCGCTCAACTGGCGGCAGGTTCGGTGCAGCCCGCGAGAGGCGCGCGGCGAAGCGCGTTGGGCAGGGCAGCGAGGCTTTTTGCGGGGAGCTCTGTCGCTGCCGTCAGCGGTCCCGTCGAATAGGGATCGGAGAACGGCACGACCATGACGTGGGCAAAACCTTGGGACTGCGCCGAAGGCAGGCGATGGTCGGGCACGGCCTCGAGGGGAGCGTGATTCATCGGTTCCTCCGTTGAATTAGGTTAATGCCTGAGTTCGTGGGGAGGAACTTGGGGGGTTCGGCCCCAAGCCAGCAATTGGCAAGAGTACGTAGATAGTCCCCCTACGTGATTATACGTATCGCTGGCGGGGTGCCGGGCCTCGGCGGCGCAGGGTGCCGTCCCGTTTGGGGACAACACGATAATAATCTTTTCATTACAATGAGTTGATGAAACTGTATGGTGTCGCCGATACGAGCGACGACAGACCTGCGGCGCGCGCGCCGCAATTGTGCTCCAAGGGGTGGCAACGGCGCCGCGCCTGCCCGACCCGAAAAAAAATTGAGGGAACCCCGGCATATCCGATGATCGACGCCCGCACGTATCACCGGCTTCTCATCGGCGTGGCCTTCCTCGCGGCCTTCGTCGCGCTCGACTACGTGAGCTTCGTGAAGCCCTATCGGGGGCTCGGAATCACCCCTTGGAATCCGCCGCCCGGCCTCAGCATCGCCCTGATTTTTCTCGGCGGCTGGTTTTACGCGCCCTTCGTCCTGATCGCTCCGTTTCTGGCCGATGCGATCGTTCGCGGCTCGGCGCTCGGTGTGGGGCTGGAACTGGTGCTGTCGCTCGCGGTGGGCGGGACATACCTCGTGGCGGGGCTCGTGCTCCAGCGCATCACGGCCTTCGATCCCAGGTTCCGCTACGTGCGCGATGCCCTGACGTTGAGCGGCGTGGCCGCGGCCGGAGCAACCGTCGCCGCCACGCTTTACGTTCTGATCCTCTTGAGCACCGGAACGATTTTCCAGACCGAGGTGGTTGCGGTCGCATGGCGTGCCGCGCTGGGAGATGTCATCGGCATCCTCGTCATCGCCCCGCTCGTGCTTCTGGCCGTGACCTACCGGCCCTGGCCCGTGCCGGGGCCGCTGGCGGTGGTGCAGTTTCTGACGCTTTTCCTCATGCTGGCCATCGTGTTCGGCTATCGCGAGGCGACCGCGTTCCAGCTTTTCTACCTGCTCTTCATCCCACTCCTCTGGATTGCGCTGAGCTACGGCCCGCCCGGATCGTCTGTTGCGCTTCTCTTTATCCAGCTTGGCCTCATCGTCGGCGCCGAGATCCGCTTCGGGCCGGATCCGGGCCTCGGCGCGCTTCAGGTGCTGATGACCGCGCTCGCCGTCACGGGCCTCATCGTGGGCACCATCGTGGCGGAAAGAGAGGATGCCGCCGCGCGATTGCGGGACCAGCAGGCCGCCATCAACCGGGCCCTGCGCGTGCGCTCGGCCGGCGAGGTGGCAGCCACCATTGCCCATGAGATCAACCAGCCTCTGACCGCGCTCACCGCCTATTCCGGGATCGCGTCGAAGGCGATGGAGGAAGGCAACCTCGATCTCGCCAAGCGTGCGGTCGGAAAAATCCACGCCGAAAGCGAGCGCGCAACCGAGGTTCTGCGCGGCATTCGCGAGCTGTTGCGGAAAGGCACGCTCTCGAAGAACCGCGTCGATCTTGTCGCGAAGCTGGAGGAGCTGGAAGCTCTCCTGGGCGAGGATTTGGCCAAGAAGGGCATTCGCCTCTCGATCTCGATCGCGCAAGGGTTCCCGATTATTCGCGCGGACGGGGTTCAACTTCAGCAGGCGACACACAATTTGATCGTCAACGCGGCAGAGGCCATGTTGGGCATCGGTCGCGGGGGGACCATCGAGGCGCGTGTCGCGTTGTCGCCCGAGCACGATGTCCTGATCGAGGTCAGGGACGACGGGCCCGGCTTCCCGCCAGGATATGACGTGAACGAGCCGACACCGTTCACGACCACCAAGCCCGAAGGGTCGGGCCTCGGGCTCGCCGTGGCCCGGTCCATCGCCGAGGCGCACGGCGGCGGGCTCGCCATCACCACGTCGCCGCGCGGTGCGCGGGTGGTCCTGAGGCTGCCGATGGAAAAGGAGGCCGAGCGTGAAAACAGTAAGCGTCATCGACGATGAGGCGTCCGTGCGCGATGCCGTTTCCATGCTGCTCGAAACGCACGGGCTGGCGGTGCGCTGCTACGAAGGAGCCGAGCAGTTCCTGGCTGCCGAGTTCGAGCCGGGCTGCATCGTAAGCGACGTCAGGATGCCGGAAGTCTCCGGGCTCGATCTCTTGCGCGCGCTCCAGACGCAAGGCGACCCGCGCCCCGTCTTGCTGCTCACGGGCCATGGCGACGTGGAGCTGGCCGTCCAGGCCATCAAGCTCGGCGCGTTCGATTTCGTCGAGAAGCCGTTCAACAACGATCGCTTCGTCGCGAGCGTCCGCAATGCACTGGTGGCGTCGGAAAGCTCCCTCAAGGAGCGCCTGGAGCGGGAAGACCTGCGCACCCGCTACGACTCCCTCTCCGAGCGCCAGCGGGACACCATGCGGCTCTTGATTCGCGGGCTCTCCAACAAGGAAATCGGCCAGGAACTCGGGATCAGCCCGCGCACGGTGGAGATCCACCGCACCTGGGTGATGACGAAAATGAACGCCCGGTCCATTGCCGATCTGGTGCGCATGAGCATGGCGCTCGGCATCGAGTGAGTGATTCGCCGCTGCTCCACGTCAGGAGTGTGATGTCTTTACCTCGCGCCTGGGATTTTCGGCGCGAGACCGTCGAGCGGCGCCCCTGAATCTGGCAGAAACGAGAATATCTACACTGCTTCAGTGGGCACCAGGGAGGGCTCGAGAATGAAGACCGGCGCTTTTATCCGCTTCGGTTTTGCAGCGGTTGTGCTGGGCGCGAGTTTTGCGCCGTCGATAGCGTACGAGACGGGCTTTTCGAACATGCATTCGCAGGCCCGCGTCGGCAACAAGATGTGCATGACCGATCACACGCACTATGGCAACGGTTCGGGCACCACGCAGGCCGCCGCTCAGCGGGATGCGATTGCATCGTGGCAGAGCTTCACCGATTTCGAGTACGGCAGCGCTTGGGCGAGCTTCAGAAACGCTGCGGCTCGCGCTCAGAGCTGTTCGCGCGGCAGCGGCTCCTTCAATTGTCAGGTCGAAGCGCGACCCTGCCGTCTCATGCGCGCCGCCAGAAAGAAATAGCGAATCGATTTCGCAGATCGGAAGGCATGGAACCGGGAGAGGATATCTCCCGGTCGTGCTTTATTGGGGACCCCGATCCCACAACCATGCACACGCTAGGGCGCGAGCAGCTTGCCCGGGTTCAGGATGCCCTTGGGATCGAGAGCCTCCTTGACGCGTCGCATCAGCTCGATCTCGACCGGGTTTTTCACGCGCACCAGTTCCGCCACCTTGAGCCGGCCGATGCCGTGCTCGGCCGAGATCGAGCCGCCGAGCGAGACCGCGACGTCATGCACGGCGTGCGCCATCGCATCCCACAGCGCGAGATAGTCGGCGCGGGCCATGCCGGGCGGCTGCGAGATGTTGTAGTGCACGTTGCCGTCGCCGAAATGTCCGAACGGAACGGGACGCGCACCGGGGCAGACGCGCTGAACGGCCTCCTGAGCTTTCGAGAGAAACTCCGGCACGCGCGCGATCGGCACGGAGATGTCGTGCTTGATCGAGCCGCCCTCGCCCTTTTGCGCTTCCGATGCGCTCTCCCGCAACTTCCATAGGTCCTGAGCCTGCGTCAGCGACTGCGCGACCACGCCATCCGTCACGAGCCCGGCTTCGGCGGCGTCGCCGAGCAGCCGCTCCATCAGCGTCGCCGTGCTGCCCTCCGCACCCGAAAGCTCGAGCAGAACGAACCAGGGCGCGTCGTCAGCCAGCGGCCGGCGCGTGCTCGGGATATGGCGCACGACGAACGATACGATGAGATCGGCCATGAACTCGAAGGCGGTCAGCGCCGCGCCCGCGCGCCGCTCCGCAAGCTGGTAGAACGGGAGCAGCGCCTCGGCGGTCGGCAGCGAAACGAACGCCGTCGTCCGCTCGTCGGGTTCGGGAAAGAGCTTGAGCGTCGCGGCCGTGATGATGCCGAGCGTGCCCTCCGATCCGACGAAGAGGTCGCGCAGATCGTAGCCGGTGTTGTCTTTCTTGAGCGCCCTGAGCCCGTCCCATACCGAGCCGTCCGCGAGCACCACTTCGAGCCCGTACACGAGCGCGCGCATCGCGCCGTATGCGAGCACCTGGTGTCCGCCCGCGTTGGTCGCGAGATTGCCGCCGATGGTGGCACTGCCTTCGGAGGCGAGCCCGAGCGGGAACAGCCGGCCGGCCTTGCGCGCGGCGTCTTGCGCCTCCGCGAGGGTGAGCCCGGCCTCGACCGTCATCGACGTCCCCGCAGGGTCGACATGCCGGATCTGCCGCATGCGCTTGAGGGACAGCACGATCTCGCCCCCGGCCTCCCGCGGGATCTGCCCGCCGACGAGGCCGGTGTTGCCGCCCTGCGGGACGATGCCGACGCCTTCCGCGTTGGCGAGCGCGAGCATGCGGGAAACTTCGTCCGTTGAGGCGGGCTTAACGATCAGCGGTGTGCGGCCCATATAAAGGTCGCGCCATTCGCTAAGGTAGGGCGCTTGCTCTGCCGGATCCGCAATGGCGTTGTCGGCTCCGACGATCGCCGTCAGGCGTGAGAGAAAGTGGCTCGATGGGGGGCGGACGGAGAACGACATGGATCGGCTGCTGACGATGAGAATGATGAGCGCGCAGAATGCGCGGAAACCTGCCGATCCCTTTACAGGCTTTGGCCGCCTTCGGCAAAAAACCGCGCGTCTGGTCGGCGGTCTGGCGTGTGTGGTGACACTGGCTGTTCACGCGCTTCTCGTCGCGGCTCCGGCTTTGACGTTGGGGGTCGCGGCCGCCGGCCCCGTCCAGGCCCAATCGGTGCGCGATCCCATCGTCCCGGGAATCCGCCCCAATCCGCGCCCCGCTCCACCGACCCGGATCACGCCGCGGCCGCAGTTCCTGCCAGCTCCGCGCGTGGAGCCGGGCCCTCGCCTTCCGTCGGCGCCCGGGGAAATCAGCCCCGGCGTCGCGCGACCGTCGACGGCGGGCCGCGACTGTATCGGTCGCTGTGGCAGCCAATGTCAGTCGGTGTCCTGCTCAGGCCTCTCCGCCTCGCAGTGCACCGCCGCCCGCCAGCAATGCCGCCTGAGCTGTCGCTCCCAATGCCGATAGTTTAACGATCGCGAGGGGCCGCCGCGCGGCGAAGCCGGTCGTTGATTGCCTCCCCGAGACCGTGCTCGGGGATCGGCATCACCGCGATGGCCGCGACGCCTGAACGGTCGAGCGCGCGCAGGGATGCGAACAGCGCCGCCGCCGCCTCCGCGAGATCGCCGCTCGCGCTGAGATTGATCGCCGGCCCGTCGGTCGCCGGCGGGTTGGGGCCGAACGAGAGTAACGCTTCGCCGGGCCGAACGTCGGTCGCATCGAGCCGCAGCAGCGCGTTCGGCGCATAGTGGCTCGCAAGCTGGCCGGGCGAGTTCGGGCGCGTCGCGTCCGGCGCGTCGTCCTCCGCGAGCGGTCCCATCAATACGGCCTGCAACGCGCCGCGCGTCACCGCGCCCGGACGCAGGAGCCGGATCCCGTCGAAGCGCGACGCATCCACGACCGTGCTTTCCACGCCGTATCCCGTATCGCCCCCGTCGAGGACGAGGCGCACGTCGTCGCCGAAGTCGTCCGCCACGTGCTGCGCGCGGGTCGGGCTGACGCGCCCGCTGCGATTGGCGGAGGGGGCTGCGAGCGGCTTTCCCGTCGCCGTAAGAAGCGCCTGTGCAACCGGATGGGCGGGCACGCGCACCGCAACGGTGTCGAGCCCCGCGGTCACGAGGTCGGACAATCCGCTCTCAGCCCGCCGCTTCAGCACCAGCGTCAGCGGTCCGGGCCAGAACACCTCGGCCAGAAGGCGCGCATGCGGCCCGACCACCGCGATCCGCTCGGCGGCCGCAAGGTCCGGCACATGCACGATCAGCGGGTTGAACTGCGGCCGTCCCTTGGTCTCGAACACGGCTGCGACCGCGCGTCCGTTGGTGGCATCCGCACCGAGGCCATAGACGGTCTCGGTCGGAAAGGCCACAAGCTCCCCGTCGTTGAGAAGGCGCGCGGCCTCTTCGATGGCGGATGGATCGGCTGTTCGCACGGTCATGAGGGACGGTTCGCTGCTGCTCCGTTGCATGGGGTGGACTTCCCGACGATGATGCGCCGCACGCCGCAACGGTAAGAATTCAGGCTCCCCGGGAAAAGGAGAACCCATGACGTATGAGGCTCCAGTAGACGACATCCTCCTCGCGCTCAAGACGGCGGCGGGCCTTTCCGAGGACATGGATAAGGGCGCCTATGGTGAGCTCGACGAGGAAACGCTGAGGGCCGTTCTGGAGGAGGCCGGAAAGTTCGCCTCCGAACAGCTGGCGCCGCTGAATGCGGTCGGAGATCGGACGCCCTCGCGCTGGGTCGACGGAAAAGTGACGACGCCTCCGGGCTGGAGGGAGGCGTACACGGCGTTTCGCGAGGCGGGATGGAGCGCGCTGCCGTGCCCGGCCGAGTTCGGAGGGCAGGCGCTGCCCGAGACGGTGGCCACCGCCGTCTGCGAGATGTGGAACGGCGCCAATCTCTCGTTCGGCCTGTGCCCGCTGCTGACGCAGGGCGCGATCGACGCGCTGCATGCCGGCGGCTCGGAGGAGCTCAAGGCCCGCTATCTCCCGCGCATGGTGAGCGGCGAATGGACCGGCACCATGAACCTGACGGAGCCGCACGCGGGCTCCGACCTCGGCCCCGTCGCGACGCGCGCCGAGCGCAACGAGGACGGCACATACCGCATCTTCGGCACCAAGATCTTCATCACCTACGGCGACCACGACCTCACCGAGAACATCGTCCATCTCGTGCTCGCACGATTGGCCGGAGCACCGGAGGGCACGCGCGGCATCTCGCTGTTCCTCGTCCCGAAGCGCCTCGTGAGGGAGGACGGATCTCTCGGCGAGGAGAACGACGTGATCTGCGCCGGGCTCGAGCACAAGCTCGGCATTCACGGCAGCCCGACGGCGGTCATGAAATTCGGAGAGCGCGGCGAGGGCGCCATCGGCTACCTCGTGGGCGAGGAGAACCGCGGCCTCAACACCATGTTCGTGATGATGAACGCAGCGCGTTTGGCCGTCGGCATTCAAGGCGTCGCCGTTGCGGAGCGCGCGACGCAGGCTGCCGAGCGCTATGCCGAGGAGCGCCGCCAGGGCCGTGCCCATGGCGTGCGCGCGGGCGGCATGGTGCCCATCGCGGAGCATCCGGACGTCCGGCGCATGTTGCTCACGATGCGGGCGATGACACGCGCCGCGCGTGCCATCTGCTACGCAACCGCGCGCGAGACGGACGCCTCGCACACCGCGCCCGACGAAGCCGCGCGCCGGATCGCGGCCGACCGCGCCGCACTTTTCACCCCCGTCGCGAAGGCGTTCTCGACCGACATCGGCTGCGAGGTCGCGTCCCTCGGCATTCAGGTGCACGGCGGTATGGGCTTCATCGAGGAAACGGGCGCCGCCCAGCCCTATCGCGACGCGCGCATCCTGCCGATCTACGAAGGCACCAACGGCATCCAGGCCATTGATCTCGTAACCCGCAAGCTGCCGCTCGGCGAAGGCCGCGTGGTCGAAGGCGTGATCGCGGAGTTCGAGGCCACGGCCCGCCGCTTCATGGGCGAGAACCGTCCCGAGCTCGGACGCGCAGGCGAGCGCCTTGCCGCGGCTGTTGCGGATCTCGGCGAGGCGACCCGGTGGATGGGAGCAGCGCTGGCCAAGACACCGACGCTCGCGCTCGCGGGTGCCACGCCCTATCTGCGCCTGTTCGGCATCGTGGCTGGCGGGCATTTCCTCGCCAAGGCGGCGTTGCTGGAGCTGGAGGAAAGCGGAAATGTGGGCCAGTCGGTCACGCTGGCCCGCTTCTTCGCGGAGAACGTCGCGGTCGGAGCGGGCGGACTTTCCGCCATCGTAATGTCCGGCGGCCATGCAGTGTTGGGCGCTTCACCCGGTCTGGCCCCTGCCTGACCGCGGCACGAGAGGCGAGGCGACGTTGGTCGGCGGAGGGAGGGGAGAGTGAACATGCGCTTCCTGCGATGGACGGCCCTGGCCTTTATGCTCGCCGTCCCGGCCTTGGGATCCATCGTGCCGTCGCAGGCACATTGGCTCTCGCGCATCGTGCGCGAGGCGGGAGACGCCGGCGGGTCTGCCGGTCTCAAGGCCGGACGGCATGGCCTTGGCGCGCTCGACGAAGCCGCCGGCCACGTCGCGAAGGTGCCGCGCCTGGCGCGCGGCACGACGCTCGCGGCCCACGTGACGCCCGAAGGTCATTGGCGCTTCGTGAGCCGCGAAGGCGAGGTGTTCACGGCGGCCACGCCGGCCGAAATGGCGCGCGTCCGCACGACGCTCGCGCCCAATGCCGCCCCCGACGAGCCGCTCGCGCTGTATCTGAGTGCGGAGACCGTTTTCGCGCGGCGCGAGCTTTTGCGTGGTCTTCCGGACGCGGATCTCCACCTCGTGGTCGGCAAGGACGCCTACCGTCTGCGCCGGCCAGATGCGGGCGGAGAACTCGTCGCGGAGTTCCGCCCCAACGTCACCGTCGGTCTCGGCAACCGTGCCCTGTTTCAGGAGGCAGCCTTCCGTCTTGGACGGCCGCTCAATAAGGCGAGCATTCGCGTGCTCGCGCTGGAGCCCGGCGGACCGAAGCGGTTGACGACAGCACCTCGCCGCGACCCGAAGTCCGGCGCCGCGCTCGTCGATCAGATCGATCCCGCACTGCTGCCGGACGCGCTCTCCGGTCTCAAGGGCCAGACCGCGCTCCTCTCGGGCCGCATCGAGGGCAACCGCATCACGTTTCGCCCCTCGCGCGGCCCCGAGCAGTCGCTCGATGTCGAGGCGCTCGTGCGCGCTGCGGAAGCCTCGGACGTCAATCTGGTGCTGCTCCAGGCCAGCGCCGCCCATCAGCCGGGCGGGAGAAACTGGCTCTGGCAGCGCATCGCAGTCACCGGGCTCGACGACGCGATGACACGCGCAACGTTCGCCGATTTCCTCTCCTCGCTCGGCGGGGGCGGCGAGTTGGCGATCCAGGCCGCGACGGGTTCGCTCGGCCGTGTGGTGATGACGGCGCGTCCCACAGAGGGCATGACCGCGCCGATCACGAACACGTTCGGTCCCTGGATCGGCGACATCACCGGCCACGTCGCGGTGCGGTCTGCCACGATTTACGCCCGCGACGCGTCCCAGGAGCGTGAATTGGATGCGCGCATCATTGCCGGCATCCCCGCTTGGATCCAATACCTCTATCTCGCCGCGATCGCCTGCGGCGTGATCGGGATCGCCGTTGCGCGGCGATGGTGGGTCCGGCTGTGGCCGCCGGAACGGCGCGAGGAATATTCCGGCCGCGTCGGTTATTGGGCCGCCCGGGTCGCGCGCGCCTCAGCGTTTCTCCTCGTCTTCCTGCCGCTCGCGGGCATTCCTGCGCTGCTCTGGACCGGGCTGCTCTCGCTCTGGTCGCTGATCACGGCTCCGATCCGGGGTTGGAACTGGCTCCGCGGGCGCAGCGCATGAGCCCTCGGGCGTGATAGCGCTGGCCAGCCCGGGCCGCTTGGCTATCATGGGTCCAAGAAGAAACTTCGGAAACGCTCGAGGCTGATCACACGATGGCGACACTGCTCTTGACCCACCCCGTCTTTGTCGAGCACGACACGGGGCCGGGGCATCCGGAGCGCGCGGACCGTATGCGCGCCATCGACAAGGTGCTCGCGCACGAGAGCTACAACGCGCTCGAACGGGCCGTTGCGCCCCTGCGCGACGATGTGGAGGAGGCGATCCTGCGCGCCCATCCCGAAGACCACATCGCCCGCGTCAAAGGCGCTGCGAAGACCGCGGAAACGGAAAGCCGCAACATCCACCTCGACGGCGACACGGTCATGTCGCCCGCAAGCCTCGAAGCCTCGCTCCGGGCCGTCGGCGCCGGTCTCGATGCGGTGGATGCTGTGATGGAAGGCCGTGTCGCCAACGCCTTCTGCCAGGTGCGCCCGCCGGGCCACCACGCCGAGAAGAGCCGCCCGATGGGCTTCTGCCTGTTCTCGAACGCGGCTATCGCCGCCCATCACGCACGCGCGCGTCACGGCGCGGACCGCGTCGCGGTGGTCGATTTCGACGTGCACCACGGCAACGGCACCCAGGACGTCTTCTGGTCCGACAAAAATCTGTTCTACGGCTCGACGCACCAGATGCCGCTCTTTCCGGGCACGGGCGAGGTGTCGGAGACAGGCGCCGGCAACATCTGGAACGCGCCGTTGCGAGCGGGCGACGACGGCGAGACCTTCCGCGACGCGTTTTCCTCGCGCATCCTGAAGTCGCTGCACGACTTCAGCCCGGACCTGATCGTGATCTCCGCGGGCTTCGACGCCCACCGGCGCGATCCCTTGGGCGGCCTTCGCCTCGTCGAGGCCGACTTCATGTGGGCGACGGAAGAGCTGGGCAAGATCGCCTCGAAGCACTGCGATGGCCGCGTCGTCTCCATGCTCGAAGGCGGCTACGATCTCGAAGCTCTCGCGAAATCGGTGGCGGTCCATGTCCGCACACTTATGGATCTCGGAAGCTAAGTTGCTGATCGCAATAAATAAACAAGAGGGGTGCAGAGCGGGGCCTGACGCTCTAAATTCCGGTCCAAAGAATCAGGGGGCCGTATCCGTATGAGCAAACCGGCGAACAAGCATTCCGATATCCGCGAGCTCAGCTTCGAGCGTGCGCTGAAGGAGCTGGAGACCATCGTCAGCCGGCTGGAGCGCGGCGACGTGGAGCTCGAGGAGAGCATCACCATCTATGAGCGCGGCGAGGCGCTGCGCGAGCACTGCGACCGGCTTTTGAAGCAGGCCGAGGCCCGCGTCGAGAAGCTGACTGTCGGCGCCGATGGAACCCCGAGGGGTACGGAGCCGCTCGACCCCGAATAAGGCCGCGCGCGGCGCGTTCTGCCGCATCCCGGGGCAGGAATTGCTCGGTATCGGCCTTTCATCTGCCGCCTGTTCGGGGCTAAAGTGTCTCGGCGTCCGCCAGGAGCCCGTTTCCGGCCTGCGGCATGGCTCTGGCACCTCATCAAAGAGCCAGGGCGCCAAGATCGAAGGATGAAGACCCTACCGTGAGCAAGACCCCGCTCCTCGACCGTATCCGCACGTCCGCGGATCTCCGCGCGCACCCGGAATCGGATCTCCGCCAGATTGCCGACGAGTTGCGCCACGAGACCATTGAGGCCGTCTCCGTGACGGGAGGCCATCTCGGCGCCGGGCTTGGCGTCGTGGAGCTGACGGTCGCGCTGCACTGGGTTTTCGACACGCCGCGCGACCGCCTGATCTGGGACGTCGGCCACCAGTCCTATCCCCACAAGATTCTGACCGGCCGCCGCGACCGCATCCGCACGCTGCGCCAGGGCGGGGGCCTGTCGGGCTTCACCAAGCGTGCCGAGAGCGAGTACGACCCGTTCGGCGCAGCACACTCGTCGACGTCGATCTCCGCCGGTCTCGGCATGGCGGTCGCGCGCGATCTCAAGGGCGAGACCAACAACGTCGTCTGCGTGATCGGCGACGGCGCGATGAGCGCGGGCATGGCGTACGAGGCCATGAACAACGCGGGCGCCCGCGACGAACGCCTGATCGTGATCCTCAACGACAACGACATGTCGATTGCGCCGCCCACTGGCGCCTTCTCGTCCTATCTCGCCCGCGTCACGTCGAGCGACACCTACCTTCAGCTCCGCGACTTCGCCAAGCAGCTTGCCAAGCGTCTGCCCAAGAGCTGGGAGCGCCGCGCGGCACGCATGGAGGAATACACGCGTCACCTCTGGCAAGGCGGCATGTGGTTCGAGGAGCTGGGCTTCTATTACGTAGGTCCCATCGACGGCCACGATCTCGACCAGCTTCTGCCGGTGCTGAAGAACGTCAAGGACGCGACGCAGGGGCCCATCCTGGTTCACGTCGTCACCAAGAAGGGCAAGGGCTACGCGCCCGCGGAAGCCTCCGACGACAAGTATCACGGCGTCGCCAAGTTCAACGTCGTGACCGGCGCGCAGGTGAAGCCGCAGCAGAACGCGCCGACCTACACGCGCGTGTTCGCCGACAGCCTGATCGCCGAGGCGAAGAAGGACAAGCGCGTCGTCGCCATCACGGCCGCCATGCCGGACGGCACCGGCCTCGATCTCTTCGGCCGCGAATTCCCCGACCGCACGTTCGACGTCGGCATCGCCGAGCAGCACGCGGTCACGTTTGCGGCCGGTCTCGCGACCGAAGGCTTGAAGCCGTTCTGCGCCATCTATTCGACGTTCCTGCAGCGCGCCTACGACCAGGTCGTCCACGACGTCGCCATCCAGCGCCTGCCGGTCCGCTTCGCGATCGACCGCGCGGGCCTCGTCGGCGCCGACGGGCCGACGCACGCGGGCTCGTTCGATCTCGCGTATCTCGGGTGCCTGCCGGACTTCGTCATCATGGCGGCAGCGGACGAGGCCGAGCTTGTTCACATGGTGGCCACCGCGGCCGCTCTCGACGATCTCCCATGCGCCTTCCGCTATCCGCGCGGCGAGGGCCTAGGCGTCGAACGCCCCGAAGAAGGTGTACCGCTGGAGCTCGGCAAGGGACGCATCGTGCGCGAGGGCAACGCGGTCGCCATCCTGTCGTTGGGCGCCCGTCTCGGCGAAGCGCTGAAAGCGGCCGACCAGCTCGGCGCCATGGGGTTGTCGACCACGGTTGCCGACGCGCGCTTCATGAAGCCGCTCGACCGCGAGCTGATCGCCCGTCTCGCAAAAGAGCACGAGGTGCTCATCACGATCGAGGAAGGCTCGGTTGGCGGCTTCGGCAGTCATGTCCTGCACGAGTTGGCGGCATCGGGTGCGCTCGATCGCGGTCTCAAGGTGCGGACCATGGTGCTGCCGGACGCGTTCATCGACCACGATGCACCCGCGCGCATGTACGAAAAGGCCGGTCTCGCCGCCTCGGGTATCGTGACCACCGCGCTGACCGCTCTCGGCCGCGACGCGCTGGCGAGCCGCGCCTAGAGTGCTTCCGGAAAAGTGGGAACCGGTTTTCCGACAAGAAGCACGATAAAGCAAAAGCTTAGAGCCGTTCCGCGATTCCATGAAAACCGGAACGGCTCTAGCGCATCCTGTCACACGTCGCAGATTGCCTCGTCCATCGCTACCGCCCGATACCCGCACGCGGCATCCGACGGTGCCGGAACGCCGATCGCATCGCTGTAGAGCGTCCCTTCGTGGAAAAAGTAGGTGATGGTCGTGAGGTAGAGCCCGATCTGGTCGTGCTCCTCGGTTTTCAGCACGCTCCGTGTCGTCGTGATCAGGCTTTGAATGTCCCCGTTCGCAATCGCTTGCTGGAGCGGCCGGTCCTCCATGATCTCGGCCAGCACGCCGCAGGCGATCGGCGCGAGTTGATGCCCCACCCAGTTGGCCATGGAGGGTCGCTTGACGAGGGCAGGACCCGACAGGCGATAGAGTTCGAGGTTGGACGTGCGCGTGAGGGCGCGTGCAGCCGGGCAATGCGTGATCGAGGCGTAGAGCGAGCGGAGGAGCGTGCCCTCCGGCTCCCAGCCCAGATCGCGAAGCCGCTTCTGCTGCGCGACGCTCGGCTTGTCGTCGCCCCGTTCCCATCGCGAGACGGTCCGCTGAGCGACGCCGAGAAGCTCGCCCATGTGCACTTGGCTCAAGCCGTGCCGCAGCCGGTAGCGCCGCACGAAGGTGCTCCAGTCCTCGCCCCTGTCCTCACCCATGACCGGATTCCCCTTAGACGGACTTAGACGTTGAATGCGCCGCATCGTCTTCATAGAGATCGATGACGGCGGTAATCGGGCTTTTGCACCGAGCGGGCGAGCGCAGCTCGGTTGAAATAGCGGACCGTGAGCGCTGGGGTGCTGCCCGATGGCGCCGAAGCGCAATGCGGGGAGGAACCATCGGCGGCCTATGCCGCCGGTGGTTCTAGACCATGATCGCTTCAGGCCCTATCAGCCTGAAGCGTGAATCATCGGTCTCACCAACGAGATAGAGCGTGATCCCGATTCAATCGAAAATGATCACGCTCTAAACGCGTTCGGAAGGTGTGGCGTAGCGCTCAGCTCAGCTCATGGCTTCGAGCACGGCGCCGGCGCACAGCGCGGCGGCGGCTGCCACCGCTGCGGCGGGCTTGCCGTAGCGCTCTCCTGCAAGACGCACCTCCGGCGAAAGCCGCAGATAGAGCGCACGCGCCACGGGACGCACACGGCGGCGCATTCCGGCGACGCCACGCCCGAGAACGGTCAGCGCGACGGCGTAGTCGTCGATGGCGACGCCCGTCTCCTTGCGCGTCCATTGGCGTTTGTAGTCGTCGGCAGGCGCCAGCAGGTCGTAACGTGCGAGGCCCTGCTCGAAACACCATGCGACCGTGCGGAGCATCTGCTCCTGCCCTGGGCTTGCGGAGCTGAATTCCGGTTCGAACGCGCCGAGATAGGCGATGTAGGTCGCTTCGTCTGCGAAGCCCAGCTCGACGGCGACGAGCCGATCCCCCGCATGAAGCGTCGAGACGATGCCTTCGCCGGACGCGACCATGCTCCGGAGAAGCCCTTCCCAGGCGCCGCTGTCGAAGACCGGGCTCGCGATGCCGCGATCCGCGAGCCACGCGCGTTTCCAGTCGAGCGCTTTGTCGAATGCGGCGAGCGCCTCTTCCCCGCGCAGCACCGCGAACGACAGCGGCCCGGCAAGCGCTTCGAGCTTCTTCCGGCGCTGGCGGCGGTTGCGTCGCGTCGTGCTCGAGAAGGAGGCTTCGTAGGCGTCCAGCGTCCCGAACGCGGCGAGGTCGATGTAGAGGGCTGTCTCGGACGCGCTTTGCGAGTGTCCGTTGGCCGAGAGCGCCGCGTGGAGGCTGCTGTCCTCTCGCACTTTGCGCAGAAGCAGCATGTTGAGCCCACGCGCGGCAAGCAGCGTGGTGGCTTGAGCGAGCTCGTCCGGCGTGAGCGCCGCCCCCGCGGTGTCGGCATATTGCGCAAGCGGATGGACGAGCGCGACCGCGACACGCGCGCCCATCAGGCGCTCCGTCCGCAATGCGAGCAGCGAGGCCACGCGGCCGGCGCGCCGGAATACGATGACCATGGGCTCGGAACCGAGATCGGCGGCGGCCCGGGCCGCATCGCGAACGAGATCGAAGCGCTCGAACGCACCGATGCCGCCATGCACGGCCGCCTCGTCCCAGAGCGGGGCGAGCTGAGCAATGGCCGAACAGCCCGATACGATTTCGATGTCGTCCATGAGTTCACGGCCCCGATGCTGCAGGGTAGCGTCAGCAACACGGAGCAAGGTCGCGGCTGAAAAACGGATGGGCCGAGTATCGGCCACGACCGTTGGCATAGGGTTAAGGCGCGTCAGTTCTGCAGAAGAGCGATATCCCGCTCCGGCTTCACGCCGAGCAGGGGCGCGATGCGCGAGATCAGGCGCCCTGCCGTGGGTGCCGCGTTGCGACCGGCCAGGATCTCACCGCCCGTCTCCTCCGTGCCGGAAGGCTCGAACAGCAGGATCAGCGTCAGGTACTGGGGATCGTCCATCGGGAAGGCGCCAAGGAACGACGAGATCACGGCCTTCTTCTGATAGCCGCCGCGCCCGGGCAACTCGGCCGTACCGGTCTTTCCGCCGACCCGATAGCCCGGCACATCTGCCCGCCGGCCGGTGCCGTTCGGCTCGCCCACGGTGCGCCGGAGCAGCACGTTGAGGTCGCGGCTGGTCTCCGCCTTGACGACGCGCGCCCGGTCCGCGCCGTTTGCATGCCCGCTGACGAACGTCGGCGTCACGGCGGTCCCGCCGTTGATGAGGCTCGCGACGGCAGCGGCGAACTGGATCGGAGCGACCGCAAGCCCATGCCCGTAAGAAACCGTGATCTGCTCCACGCGGCCGAGCTTGGGCGGGAGCTGCGGCGTGGCCACGGGCCCCGCTTCGGTCCTCATGGCGGTCGTGAGTCCGAGCTTGTCGAGAAACGCCTTGTGCTTCTCGGGGCCTTCCTGCAGCGCGATCAGGCCCGAGCCGACGTTGGACGAGCGGATCAGGATTTCGCCGGTGGTGAGCGGGCGCCTTGCCGGATACGCGTCACGGATCGTGAACCGGCTCGCGGTCAGCGGCTTCGTCACGTCGAACACGGTGTCGGGTTTGGTTGTCCCGCCGTCGAGGCCCATGGCTACGGTGACGATCTTGAAGATCGAGCCGAGCTCATACGTCCCGCCCTGGATCTTGTCGCGGCGTTCGGGATCCATGAGCTCCGCGGGGCTCGAAGGATGGAGACCCGGCAGCGACGAAGACGCAAGCATTTCGCCCGTGCGCACGTCCATCACGAGGCCTGCCGCGCCCTTCGCCTCGTAGCGCGACATGGCGGACTTCAGCTCTTCGTCGAGCGCGTGCTGCACGCCAAGATCGATCGTGAGCCGCACCGGCAGGCCGGCGTTGAACGGACGGCCGCTCTGCGGATCGGCGTTGAGCCCTTCGTCGATGAAACGCTCCACGCCCGCCGCGCCGCGGTTGTCCACGTTGACCGCGCCGAGCACGTGGCCTCCGAGCCGTTCGAGCGGATAGGCCCGGCGCAGTTCGGTGCGGAAGGCGAGGCTCGGCAGGCCGAGATCGTGCACCTCTTGGGCGAGCCTCGGCGAAAGTCCGCGCCGGATCCAGGCAAAGCGGCGGCTTCGGTCGGAAAGGGTGCGCCTCAGCTCGGCCCCGTCGAGATCGGGAAGAACGGTCTGAAGCCGCTCGGTGAGATTGTCGATGCCGCGGACGAGCGAGGGATCGGCATAGAGCGAGGGCATCTCGACGTCGGTCGCGAGCAGGCGGCCGCCACGATCCACGATGTCCGGCCGCGCGAGGCTGCGCGGGGTCTGCTCGGTGAGCGTGGCGACCATGTCGCCGGTGCCGCTCGCGGCAAGCCGGCCGAGCTGGAACGTGATGCTGGCGAACGTCACCATGACGGCCAGGATGACGAGGCGCGTCCTCATGCCGGCGGTTGCCGAGACATGGGCGTCCGCCGACGCTTGAGGAAGATCCCGCTTCCGCGTCTGTCGGCCACCCCTTGCCGCGCGCTTCATGTTCGCCCCCAGATACAACCCAAGAACGGCCCTACCGGGCGATGGCGCCGGTTTGAATGTCGGTTCCGGTGGCGAAATCGGCGATCTGCCGGTCGGTCAGGGGTTCGAGCCCCTGTTCGCGCGCCAGGGGCGAGATGCGATCGGGGCGTGCGAGGTGCGCACGCTCAGCCTTGAGCACCGCGATGTCGGCGCGCGCCCGGTCGGCTTGGCGCTCCTTGGCGGCGATGCGGGCTTCGAGCTGACGGGTGTCGTAGGAAAGGCCGTAGAGCAGAAAGGCGCTTGAGATGGCGAGAAACGCTGCCGAAACCGTAAGCGGATGCATGGTTCTGACCCCAACAGAAAGCAAAGGACGTTACGGGTCTGCTCCATCTTCCCACGCCGGTGCATCGGTGCGAAGTCCGACGCGGAGCCGGGCGGAGCGCGCCCGCGGATTTGTGTCCGTTTCCTTTTTGTTAGGTGTAACGCCCCGAGTGTTAACAATTCGGAAACTTGAGTCTCGGCGGGGGGCAGTGGGCTCCGGCAGATACCGCGAGCCGCCGGCCTGCTTGCCGGAGCGGGCGTTGAGGAACCGCTTGACCAGCGCATCCTCCAGCGAATGGAACGTGACGACGGCGAGCCGGCCGCCCGGCTTCAGTAGCCGCTCGGCCGCCGCGAGGCCGCCCGCAAGCTCGCCGAGCTCGTCGTTCACGTGAATCCGAAGCGCCTGGAACGTGCGGGTTGCGGGATGCTTGTCGCCGGGCCGGGGGCGCCCCAGCACGCGCTCCACGATACTGGCGAGCGCCCGCGTCGTGGTGATCGGCGCCTCCGTGCGCGCCTTCGCGATGGCGCGCGCGATGGCACGCGAGCGCCGTTCCTCGCCCAGCTGATAGAGGATGTCCGCAAGCTCGTCGTCGTCCATCGTGTTGACGACGTCGGCGGCGGAAAGGCCGTCCTGCGACATGCGCATGTCGAGCGGCCCGTCGCGCAGGAAGGAGAAGCCGCGTTCCGCGTCGTCGAGCTGCATCGACGAGACGCCGATGTCGAGCACCACGCCGTCCACGGTGTCGTGTCCGGCCTCGTGAGCCGCGTCTGCCATGTTGGAGAAGGTCGTGGCCACGAGCGTGAGCCGCCCGCCGAACTCCCGGACCAGCGCCTGTCCGGCTTCGAACGCCGAAGGGTCGCGTTCGATGGCGATCACCCGGCAATCCGCGGCTTCGAGAATGGCGCGCGTATAGCCGCCCGCGCCGAACGTCCCATCGATGTACGTCTCCCCGTCGCGCGGTGCGAGATGCTCCAGCACCTCTGCGAGAAGGACGGGAACGTGCCGGGTTTCCGTGTTTTCGGGGTCGGGGGATGCCGTGGTCATGGTGACGGCTTATAGGCCAATTCGGTGCCGGACGACATTTCGGGAGCAGTGCCGAAAAATAAAAAGGCGGCCACGCGGCCGCCTGAAACGCTTCGAGACGGGCCTTCGTCTCAGTGAAGGCCAGGCTTTCCGGAAGAAAGGAGAAGAGCACGGAACTGGTCGCCCGCACATCCAGGTGCGCCGGCCGCACGGCGCGCCGAGGCGTCAGTCCCGCGCTCCTCCTTCACCACCGCCCCCGCGGTGGCCGCTCCCCGCGCCGAAAAGTTTTCTGTGCTCCTGCGCCTTCTCGCGGGCACGCTCGCGCCGCTCATCGAAGGCGCGTGGCGCCCAGATCTGAAACTTGTCGCCAAGGCCGACAAATGTGACGTGATCTTCAAGATCGGCGTGGCGGCGAAGGCTTTCAGGAAGGACGATACGCCCGTCGCCATCGATGCCGAGAACCTGGACGTCGCCGTAGAGCGCGACAGAGAGTTCGTCCCGCTCGT
>ERZ869909.519-NODE-519-length-43785-cov-6.881486_pt1 | contig 43785 bp, 31 predicted proteins | sample MGYA00520892_ERZ869909 | MGnify/ENA primary metagenome ERZ869909 (study PRJEB32215, sample SAMEA104723947) | bioreactor metagenome | biome: bioreactor; feature: anaerobic bioreactor; material: water | place: China | collected 2015-03-12 ... | reverse complement strand
TCACCATCGCCGTCACCATCGCCGTCACCATCGCCGTCACCATCGCCGTCACCATCGCCGTCACCATCGCCGTCACCGTCGCCATCACCGTCGCCGTCACCGGAAGGGGTGCAATCGATCTGGCCACGGATTTCTCCGGCTGGATTGGTGCCGCTATGAACATTGATGTAATGCGGGGTCTGTGTCACGAGCGTGTACTGCTCGGCCGTAAGCGTGAACTCGATGGGACTGGCCGCGCCTAGGAGGTCAATGATGATCCCCCCGTTCTGGCCGACAGCGCCGACATGGATGTGAGCCATAGTCGGGTTGACCACATCGTGCTCAATGACAAGGGCAACAGATCCATCACCAAGCAAGGTGAAAGTAGCCGTTCCTGACGCGTCGGTCGCGACCGGTGGGACTTCCTGGGAGCCATCAAGCACTATCTCGCAGATGAGTTCACCATCGCCGTCACCGTCTCCATCGCCGTCACCATCGCCATCCCCGTCGCCGTCTCCATCCCCGTCACCATCGCCATCCCCGTCTCCATCGCCATCCCCGTCACCACCGACGGTGGATGTCAGGCAGATGTTGTCGATCAGGAAGCCGCCTCCCGAGAGACCCGGGTTCTCGATTCCGATGACAATCGGGGCATCCGACTCGGGAATGGTCAATGTCAGATTACGCCGCTGATAATCCCCTACCACGGACAGGCTGGCAGCCGTAAGTGAGTGCTGTACGGAACCGTTGACCAGTATGTTGATCGTGCCCGTCATGCTGGAGTGTGTGCGCAGGATATCGAAGGAGAAGTCGTACTCGCCGGGTGAAAGGACAAGGGACTGGCCGACCCGCAGGGCAATCAGCACGACGCGCGGGGCAAATCCGAGCGCGAAATCGCCTTCGGCCGGGTCCCAGACTTCCATGCCCTTCTGATAGAGCATGAAGGAAAGATCGCCGGAACTATTCGCTCCCCAATGATTGGCGAGATTGCCCTCCTCGAAGCCACCGTCACTCAGTAGATTCTCTAAACACAGGTTATCGTCACCCCCATCAATTGGAGCGCATCCGGTCTGGTCTTCATTGGGCTCAAACCCTTCCGGACATGCAGCGCATGCCACGGCACCATTGGTGTCGTTGAAGGTGCCCGGCGGGCAATCCAGGCAGGCGAGTCCGTCTTCGGAGAAGGTACCCGGCGGGCAATCCTCGCACGATTCGCCATCCATGGAAGGCGCCCGGCCCGGGGTGCACACAACGATCTCCCCATCAACACCCGCCATTAGCACTGCAATGGCGAATTCCTTGGAGAGTTCAATGAACGCCTCGTCGTCCAGTACATTCGTCTTCCCCATCGAGACCTGCAGCCACTTGTCCAGAATGGTATCGCCATCCACCAAAATGACATGACCACCGACCACATCGTTCAGGTTGGCGATCTCACTGTCGTACTGGCTCGTCAGAATCCCGATGATCTGCCCGACAACGGCGTCCAAGCAGTTCAATGCCAGCAGGTTGGCCGGGTCATCAATGCTGCCCCAAACAATCAGCACATCCAGCGCCTGTCGGATGACCAAGTCGGGGTCATCTATCCCGTCGAAGATGCCCGCGTCGAACAGGGGCAACAGCGTCAGAATCAGCTCCGGGGTCGTGGAAGTCAATGCGTTCAGCAGGGACGCTACACCGTCTCCGCAGAAGGCGGTTCCTGGGATGCAGAAGGCGGGGTCTACCACGCCCGGCGGCACGACAATCACTGTCTCCTTCAATGCGATCGACATGTGGTCGATTGCCTGGACGACCCGAGGCACACCTCGGTTGTAGAGGTGAGTGACCAGCGCCATCTGCGCGAAATCGGGGACACCGTCCAAACCGTAGTCGTAGATATCCTCGTTGCCACCGGGCACGGCGCCGGGGCAGGGGACCTGCGGATTGCCACCGAACGCCTGATTACCCGAGGACCCGAAAGTGAAGCCCAGCGTGGTATCCAATGAAGCCATGGCCTCGAGGAGTTCGTCCAGGTCAACATCACCGTCACCATCTCCGTCACCATCCCCATCGCCGTCCCCATCGCCGTCCCCATCCCCATCACCATCCCCGTCTCCGGGCGATCCCTCGAAGGTAATGGCAATCGTGGCGGGAGCGCTCTCGTTTCCGGCAGCATCTCGCGCAGTTATGGAGAAATCGTGGACGGTCTCCTTGGCGAGCAGATCAATCTCGATACTCCAACTCGTCGAGCCGGGTGTGTAACCCACGACGAGGGCACCGTTGAGGCGCAATGAGTTCGTATCTGAGTCCGTCGTACCCTCGAGGGTCACCACTTGCAGGGCCGTGGCGAAATCAGCCCCGCCATTGGTCAGGATCACGGGTGCATTGGGCGGAATGTTGTCGACAACAAGCGGCGCGCTGGTCACGCTTGACGCCAAGGGTTCACCCTCGGTGTCTTCCACATCGCTTTCCGTGCTGACCGCGAGAGTGATCGACCCGTTGCCGCTAACGCCAGTCAGGGTGACCGTGTACTCACTGGGCCCGCCGTCGAACGATACACCGGTATGCGCGGTTCCCGAGTGGGAAATGACGAGGTCCAACTCACTATCGAAATTAACGACGGCGCGGTTGAACGCGACCGTGAACGCAACGCTGTCGGCGTTGGTCGGGCTCGGGATCGCCGCGCCGATGGCGAATGCCTGGAGCGGCGGCTCCGTGGTGAGCGCATCGTAGTTGAAAATGCCGTCCCCAGTGCGGTCAATGGCAAGCCGGAACCCGCTGTCCTTCGGGGTCACGGTGAAGGTAATCGGCCGATCCGCGGCGAGGCCGGCCAGCAGGGCCGCGCGCGAAATGTTCGGTTCGGTCGCACTGTCCGGCATCCAAACATTCTGGGCGGGCAAGTACAGATATCCCCGCGGCAGACCATCCGTGCCGCGCGTGGTCGCGATGAAATCGACCATGCCGCGTTGGGCCTCGCCTTCGAACAAATTGACAAAACCCGGATCGGTCGCATCAACGGTGAAGGTGCGTTGCATGCCGACGCCGGCGTGGACATCCTGACTGGACACACCCGGGGGTTCGAGGAGGTTCGAGCCGGACCCGAACTCCGAGCCCGCAAACGCGAGCATCAGGGCGACCATGTTGGCAATCCCCTGATCGGAATTGAAAACGAAGGCGGGTTCACCCAGGAATCGTGCGAGCGAGTCGACACTTCCATCGTGCAGAAAGCCGAATCCAGCGGTATTGACCCCCTGGGTCATGTCAAAGCCGGTCTTGTCGTACATGTTGCGGAGCTGCGCCACCTTAATGCTTCGATTGGTGGAGCCGTCCACGCCCACGAGTGCCAAATGCGCCTCACCCATCGGGCCGGGCGGGATGGTCACGAAACTGGTGCCCGAGAGCCGCGAATTGGCGCCCGCACCGGTGGGAAGGGTGTGGCAAACCGCACACGAAAAGGCATTGCGATCCAGCGCAGGGCTAAAACTGCGATAGGCCGCAAGCGCAGCCGCGGCGTTGCCGTTCGGCAAAGGAGCCCCGGCAGGGAGCGTGAACTTGCCCGTCGCGTAGTGACCATCGAGCGGCAGACTGGTGGGGAGTGAGTTGTCAGGATTGCGGAAGGGGTTGGGCGGGTAATAGATGCCGCCCAGGAATTGCTTGAATTCTTCCATCTGCTCAACTGTGAGACCGGAATCCGCTGCCTGCAAGGCGGTGAAAGTGCCGTTGAATTGCTCGATGCTCGTGCGGTCCCCGCGCCAATGCAGCGGCTCCAAGCCAATGATGTCTTGCAGCGTCTGGGTCGTCATCGGCCCCTTCATGGGGTGAAAGGGCTGCATGCCATCGGCCAAGCCCGGAATATTCGCGCCGCGATTCACCTCGTTGGTGCCCGGATTGCTCATATTTACATTTGGAATCGCCCGCATTTCCTCGCTCGGATCCCCCAAATCCCATGCAAGGCGGTCCTTTCTGGAATCCACATGGCACGACGCACACGATGCCTGGCCCAAACCCGAGGTGTGGTGCGTGTTGTACAAATGCGGCCGGCCCGCCTGGATGACCTCCGGCGTGCTGTCGTGAAGCGGTACCCGCACGATCTCGTCGTGCGATTGAAGATCGATGAAGGACAAGCTCATCTCGAAGCGATTAAATACGATCAAACGATCGCGCGCCTCGTCGATGGCAAGCCCCGCCGGGCCCTCGCCAACCGGGATGGTGCCGTCCGCGGTGCCCGGAAGGTTGACACGGTTGCCCTCGAAATCAATGCCGATGACATTGTTCGAGCCCATGCCGGCCACATACGCCACGGCCCCGTCACTCGTCCACGCGATCGCCCGGGGGTCCCCAATCGAGAGCACCCGCTCTACCATGGGGATATTCGCCTCGGAGTAATCAAGATGGGGATTCAAGTCGGTGATTTCTGCGGGATTCGCGCGTGCATGGTGTACCCGCACGAAATGGCTGCGGAGGTTCGGCTCGAAGCGAATTTCGTTCAAGGCCTCGGTGCCCACAAGGTGCACTTGCTCCGTCACCGGGTTCACGGCGATCGCCATGCCGATATTCATCAAGCGCTCGATATACGACACATCCAGCGTGTCCGCATCGATCACTGCGATGTCGTTCTGGAGCAGCTCCCACCCGATCGGGCGACCCGACGCCGAAGCGAGCGAACCGCTCACAAACTCGGTCCAGTCCGCGCCGTTGTCATCGCGCCAGAAGCCGTCGTCGTCCTTACGCACGATAAGTCCCACGGCTGGCGGATTCGGCAGGCCCGCGCGCAGAGGGGGATCAAAGCCGCCAGGCGTTTCCGGCGTCACCGGGGCGTTCGGGGGAGGATTGACGCCGCCATACGGCCCCAGCGGATTGTTCACAACATTCGGCGGGAAGGTGAGGATGTTGGGGTCTTCCGCGCCGCCGCCGAGGATGGTCGTGCTGTTGCCAGACTCGAACATCGCCACATAAACGATTGCACCATCCGGGCTCACGGCGAGTTGGCGGGGTTTCTCCGCCAGCACGGGAATCCGAACCGGCGTAGCGCTCAGATTGGAGGGATCGAACACCAGAATGGCGTTGGTCTGTCCGTTCGACACAAACGCGCGCTGCGGATTGCCCGCAAAGACGACATCATAGGGCTCGTCTTCCGTCTGCAAGGTGTGGACGACGGCATTGAGGGTGAGGTCCACCACGCTGACGCTGTCACTGATGTGGTTGACCACCCACACCTCGTTATTCGTTCGAAAACGGCACGAAACCGGGTCAATACCGACAGGAATCGAAATAATATGGGCCGGCGGGGTCGCGGTCAGGTCGAATATATCGAGGAAGGCATCCGGTAGATTCACCACCGCGAGGCGCGAGCCATCCGGGCTGATATCAATAGGCGAGACCACTGGCGTCTCGAAATTAACGAAAGTACCCTGCGCCCATACGCCCGGCGCCGCCGCAATGCAACCCAGCAGCACCCAAAAGAGCCGTACCCAATGCTTCAATGCCCTCACTCCCCGTAAATTCCGTACCGTACCCGTACACTCGTGTCTGCCGCACCAATCATGATGACGCGGCATGATGCACGACTTTCCGGATATTGGCAAGCCCCTGCGCGCGCAATTTTTACCCACGACACAGGCCAAGCAGGCCCGCGCACCAAAACGGACGCCGCCAGCGGACGGGGACGGGCATCAAGCCCCGGCTGCCGGCGGCGATGGGTCCTTGTTCGTGCGCCTAAAAGCGGCTGATGTCGCGGCCGAAGATCATGGAGCGGGTCCAGTCGAAGACGACGAGGAACTTGTTCTTGAAGCTGACGAGCTTCGTGAGGTAGGCGGAGCGCCAGAGGAGCCATGTGGTGAAGCCGCGGCCCTGAAAGGAACCGAGGTCGGCCAGAGCACGGCGGTTGCCCACATAGGCCATCATGCCGCGGTGCTTGTACTTGAAGGGGCGCATTTCCTGGCCAAGGGCGAGGCGGTTGAACTCGCGGGCAAGGTGTTTTCCTTCTTGTTGTGCGACCTGCGCCGTCGGGGGCAGGTCAACGCCGTCCATCTCGGAGCAATCGCCCACGGCGTATACATTCTCGTGCTTGTCGAGCCGGAAGAACTCGTCCACCAACAGGCGGTTGGTGGGGCCGATGGGGGCGCCGAGGGACTTGGCGAGGTCCGTCGGGCCGATGCCGGTGGACCACACGACGAGGCCGCAGGGAATCCGGCTGCCGTCCTTGAGCGTCACGCCGTTGGCCACCGCGTCCTCGTCCACACCGGCGACGACGGAGTTGGTCTTGACGGTAATGTGCGAGCGCTTGAAGATCTTGAGGGCGTATTCGCTCAGTTTGGCGTCGAACTGGGTGAGGATGTTGCCGGTCGCCTCGAGCAGGGTAATCTGCACATATTCCATGACATCGGGAAACCATTTCTGCACATCCTGGGTGACGAAATCGTGCAGTTCGGCGGCAAACTCGACACCGGTAGGTCCGCCACCGACGACAACGAAGTGAAGGAGCTGCTTGACCTCTTCGACATCGCGCTGGGGCTTGGTGGCGCGCTCGAAATTCTCGATCACCTTCTGGCGGATATCCCGGGCATCGCCGAGTTCCTTGAGGAAGAAGGCGTGTTCCTTCACGCCGGGAATCTCGAAGGTGCGATTCTTCCCGCCCACCCCGACGACGAGGATGTCGTAGTCGATGAAGAAGTTCGAGCCTTTAAATGCGCCGCGGCACTCGATCTGTTGCTTTTCGAAGTCGACATGGTCGCACCACGCCTGGTGGAAGCGAATCCCCTTGCGCGCCGTACGGATCGGCTCAATGATGCTGCGGAACTCGATGGTGCCCACGGTCGTGCTGGGCAGCAGCGGAGTGAATAGGAAATGGTTGCGCGGACTCACGAGGGTGACGGCATAGCGTTTGACATCCACTTCTTTCAGTAGTGAAAACGCCGCAAAGCCCGACCCGAGTAAAACCAATTTTGGCCTGATGGCGCTCATCCGCTTTATCCCAATGTGTTTTTCGCCAGAAAGGCGCACGCGTTCAATATAAGCCGCCTATACTATAGCACAAGCCGGGGTCACACAGTTTCAGGGAGCACTCAGCACCTTCTCGTATACCCGCAGATTGCCCTCCACCATGCTCGGAACAGCGAAGCGCTCGTGGACCATTCGGGATGCATTTGCGGTCATCACGGCGGACAACTCCGGCTCGGACAGGAGGCGCAGCACGGCCTGGCCCAAGGCCTCCCCATCCCCAACAGGAGTGAGGAGGCCGGTCTCACGGTCAATCACCATCTCGGGGATTCCCCCCGCGGCCGTCGCGGCAACAGGAACGCCCGCGGCCATGGCATCGAGTACGCTTGTGCCGAGGCCCTCCTCGTTGCTGGACATCGCGAAAGCGTCCAACGCACGCAGAATCGCGGGGACATCCTCCCGGTATCCCAGCAGATGCACGCAATCCTGGAGGCCCTTTTCACGAATGCGTGATTCTATCGCCGTGCGTTCGGGGCCCTCACCCACGATCACGGCGTGTACCTCCGGACGGGCGGCACACACGACTGCCATGGCATCCACAAAGGTCGGTATATCCTTGTGCCCGACGAGCGCCGCCACGATTCCGACCAGCGTCTTTCCCTCGGAAACGCCCAGCTCCGCGCGGGCAATGGGCGGTACTTTGAGCCGCTTCGGGTCAATGGCGCTATGCACAATGCTGAGCTTGGCCTCGGGTATCCCCCAGTCCTGCAACACCCGACCAATGGCCTCGCTGATCGCGATGAAGTGGTCCGGCCAGGCGTATTTCCAGCGGCTGAAGGCATTCGATTTTGGCGGGAAGTCCACCCGTCGCGACACGATGATCTTGCCGCGCCCTGCGAGCCGCCGAGCGATGCAAGCCGTCGCGTGGGCGTGGCTGGTGTGGGCGTGGATGATGTCGATCTGCTCGCGGCGGATGACCTGCGCCAGCTTCCAAGCCGTAGCAACATCCCATTCGCCGCGAAAAGGCAAGGCGATGCGCTCCAGATTCGCCGAGCCGTGATCGCGCGAAACAAAAGGCGAGCCTGTTCGCCCTGCAAGATAAACCCGGTGGCCTCGCTCGGCCAGCCCCTGCATCAGGTAGCTGGCCTGCTGCTCTCCCCCGCGCCAGCCGCGTTGCTCGTCAATGTGCAGCGAGTTCACGGTGAAACTCGAGGGCCGTTCGATAGGCCGCGACCGTTTTCTCGGCAAAGGCCTCGATCGTGAACTCGCGCAGCACGCGTTCGCGGGCCCGCTCCCCCATCACCGCGCGTGAATCCGCATCCCGGAGAAGGTCGCCCAACGCTTTCGACAGCGGGGCGATGCTCCCCGCGGGCACGATACGCCCTTCGTCGCCATCGGTGACAATCTCGGTGAGACCGCCGTAGTCCGAGGCGACGACAGGCTTGCCGGCGGCCATCTGCTCCTTCAATGCGAAGGACGAGGTGTCGCAGTCAATGCTGGGCTGCACGCCGATGTCGAATGCCTGCACGCAGGCCGGCATATCCTCCCGGTAGCCGGCAAACTGGATGATGCCGCCGAGCCCGCAGATGAGAGAGGACTGCCGAAGGTTTGCTTCCAGCGGCCCCTGCCCGAGCACGAGCAGGCGCATGTTGGGGAAATCCCTCACGAGCATGGAGGCGGCCTTGAAGAGAAACGAGTGGCCCTTGGCCAATACCAGCCGGGCCGCGATACCTACCACAAGGTGGTTGTCCCGGTAGCCAAACTCCTCGCGGATCCGCGCGCGTGCTTCGGGATCGGGACGGTACTCCTCTGCGTTCACGCCGTTGTGGATTGTGCAAAGGCGTTCCGGGTGAAAGGAGGGCTGGGAGGCCAACTGCCGGCGCACGGCATCGCACACCACAATCTGATAGTCCGTCCACTTGCGATTCAGCACACGGTTGGGAAGTGCATCGCTCACGCGGTAAGTGTTGTGACGCGTGCGCACGAGGCAGATTGGCCGCTTAAGCGACTTATTGGCACTTGCCGCGATCCAGTGGTCCTGCGAGCCGCTGGCGTGCACGATATCCGGCTGTTCCCAACGAATGTAGGCACGCATCGCCGCGAGGTCGTGCTTCCATGCCCCGGGGCGCAATCCCCCGCGAAAGACGAACTGATTGCGCGCTTCGCAACCGGCTTCCTGCGCCTTTTCGACCAGGATGCTGTCGGGTTTGCACCCAATCGCGACGGCATGTCCCATCTTCGTGAGCGCAGTCGCGAGGTTGGTGACATAGCGCACCTGTCCGCCCCCCTTGAGGTGCGGGTCCGTCAGCAGAATCTTGAGCGGTTCGTCGGACATGGTGTCGGCAGTGGCCCTAGGCCTCCGCTGGGGTCTCGGTTTTGTCGGCGATTTCCGGAGCCGCACTCGAAACGGCGGCTTCGCCTCCCTCCACAATGGGCTCTTCGGACAGCACATCGGCGCCCTGTTCCACGCGCTGCAGAACGGTCGCCGTGCGCTCATTGACGGATTCCAACGCGCGCATCGCCTCCTCGAGTTGAAGGTCCAACTCCTCGAAGTCCTCGTCACGGCGTACAGGTGATTTTTTCTTGCTCATGGTTCCTCGCGTGCGCTGCGTATGCGGTTGTAGCTTATGCAAACCCCTCGGGCGGGGCATCTGCGATTTCCTCAACAAGGGACAACAAGGCGGCCTCGCGGCCAGATTCCGCGAGTTCACCCGGGGCCGTGCCCAAGGCAGCCCAGGCCTCCGTCTGCGCAAGGGCCTCATCAACCCGGACCGGTTCGGCGGGAAGAATCCCGCGCTTCGCGTAGTACGCGATGCGTACCGTCGCCGCCATGCGCGGATCCTTCGCATCCGCCAGGCGCATCTCCGGATTCGGATAGTGCAACCAGATGGCGTCGCAGATGGCCTGCGGCAGATTCCAGCGCTCCCCCAGCGCGGCGGAGACATCGGCGTAGCTGAAGCCCAGCACCTCGCGCTCGCGGGCCACCAAGGCGTCGTCATCGGCGGCCTCGGAGATGATGGGCGCATAGTCCTTCTGCAAATGGCGACACAGGACCATCTTGCCCATGCCGTGCAACAAGCCGGAGATGAAGTCCTCTCCCTGGCACCCGAGTTTGAGGGCCTGTCCCAGGCGTTTGGAGAGCGACGCCACCCGAAAGGCATCCTGCCAGAAGCGGTCCTTGAGCAGGCGGTCGGTATCGGCATCGCGCAGGGTGTCGAACAACGACACCCCCAAGACGATGTTGCGAATCTCCCGCACGCCGAGGATGACCATGGCCAGCTTCAGCGTGCCAACATTCTGGCGCATGCCGAAGTAGGGCGAATTGCTCACGCGCAGAATGCGGGCCGCGAGGGCCGGGTCCCGCTCCAAGATGTGACTCACAGTGTCCATGTTGGAATTCGGGTCATCAATTCGAGACAAAACCTGAGACACCACCTCCGGCATGGCAGGCAAATCGCCTACGCGCTCGAGGATTCGGTCCAAGTTGGAGTTCTTCACGCTGATTCCTTTATCGACAGCCGGGCAAGCACGCCTCAGGCCTCAATGACGCCCTTGGTCGAGGGGATGCCGGTCACGCGCGGATCGAGGGCCACGGCTACCGCCAATGCCCGTGCAAAGGCCTTGAAGAGCACCTCTACCGAGTGGTGGACATTGCTCGCATAGCGCACCTCGAGGTGCACGGTGCATTTGCTGTGCATGGCGAAGGCACGCATGAATTCCTCGGCCAACTCGGCATCGAAATCGCCCAATTTCACCTTCGGAATGTCCGCACGAAACACCAGGAACGGGCGGCCGCTGACATCCACGGCTGCCTCGGCGAGGGCCTCGTCCATCGGCACGACGGCATGACCAAAACGCGCGATCCCGCGCGGCTCACCCAGCGCGGCGCGAAACGCCTGGCCCAGGCAGATCCCGACATCCTCGACCGTGTGGTGCGGGTCGATGTGCAGGTCTCCCTTGGCCTCGACCGTAAGGTTCATACGGCCGTGGTGCGCGAGGTGAACGAGCATGTGATCGAAGAAGCCAATGCCCGTGTTGACGGTGGCTTCACCGATACCATCGAGGTCGACGGATACTCGGATGCTCGTTTCGCGCGTCTCGCGGCTCAACTCATGCGTGCGCATGGGTGCGGTTCTCCATTTGTCGTGTTCACGGCAATTTGTGCTGGCATTCTAAAGGAAAGAGCGGGGTTGGCGCCTAACGGCCAACCAGCAGCCGCTCGGCAAGGAACGGCGGCAAGCCATGTCTCAGCACCGTCTCGGCCGCTTCCTCCACCGGATACTCGACTCGCACATGCTCGTATTCGCGCGTCTCGGAGTCGTAGAGACCGAAGGATGCCCTTGGGTCGCCGTCACGCGGCTGCCCAACACTACCGGGGTTGATGAAAAAGGCCTTGCCATTGCCGAGGCTGAAATGCGACTTCTCATCAATGGAGTAGACGCCGTCCCCGGCGAAGATACCGGGACTATGCGTATGTCCGAAGAAGCAGACATCACACGCGCTCTCTTCCAAGTAGGAAACATAAGGCAGGACATCGTCCCAGGTGAACATGTAGAAATCCCGGTCAAACGGCGAGCCATGCACGAGCAGCATGTTTGCGACCTGGCGTGAATCCGGAAGACTCACCAGCCACTTGCGGTTTTCCTCGGTCAGCATCTCGCGAGTCCAGAGGGCGGCCGACAGGGCGACGGGGTTGAAGCCCCATGGCTCCTCGAGCCCGCATGCCACGGCGTCGTGGTTGCCCAAGACGGTCGGGATGTTCAAGTCGCGCATCAGGTTGCAGCACTCGTTCGGCCGCGCGTTGTACCCCACGACATCGCCCAGGCAAAAGGTGGCATCCACGGACATTTCCTGAATGCGTTCCAGAACGCATTCAGTTGCTTCCAAGTTTGCGTGCAGATCCGAGATTATTGCATATCGCAAAGGGCCGGTCCTTTGATGGCACCCACAAAGCCTCTCCCCAATTCACCAGGCAAGCTCCCCGATTCACCAAGCAAGGGGACGCGTGGAGCATACTCCGGGAGGGGTCCACGGCGCAATCCGAGCCAATCAGCATGACGGAGTTTCTATTGCCCGAGCACTCCGTAGTCCACGGCATCGTGACGCCCGTCCTCAAGGAATCGGGCCATCACATACAGCGTGTCGCTCAAACGATTTACAAAAGGAAGCAGAACATCACCCGGAAAGTCGGGATACTCTTCGCGAAGGGCCACCATCCGCCGCTCAAGCGTGCGCGCCGAGATGGCCGCGATGTCGGCCTGCGCTGCCAATACCGTGCTGGCCCCATTGATGAAGGCATTGGGCCACTGAATGGCGGCCTCCATGCGTGCTTGCTCTTTTTCGAGGTGGGCCAAATGGTCCGCCGTCAGCTCGACTGCCCGGTAGGAGGGCTTCGATCTTCCGGGGTCGCTGCATTCCGTACCAATAGGGAACGACGCGGTCATAATCCAGCGCAGCAACTCTGCGGAATCATGGTCCTCCGGCCGCTCTTGAAGCAGCAACTGCCGCAACAGGGCTACCGACGCGCGAAATTCATCGGTCGCACCGACCGCTTCCATGATCCGGTGTGACTTGGGCAAGGATTCACCCCCGAGGGTACGGGAGAAACCGCCGTCGCCGTGGCCCGTGGTGACGCGCGAGCTCATTTCAGGGTCAACGACACCGGACAATGGTCCGAGCCCAGCACATCCGCGTGGATTTCTGCCTTCTTTACCAGAGGCATCAGGCCCTCGTTCACCAGGTGATAGTCCAGCCGCCATCCAACATTGTTCGCGCGTGCCTGGCCACGGTAGGACCACCAAGTGTATTGATCCGGCTCCGGGTTGAAGGAGCGGAAGGCATCCACAAAGCCCGCCTCGATGAATTTATCCATGAAGGCGCATTCCTCGGGGTAGAAGCCGGGGTTGTCACGGTTCTGCTTCGGCCGGGCGAGGTCGATATCCTTGTGGGCGATGTTGCCATCGCCGCAGACGATGACGCCGCGTCCGTCCTTCACCCAACGCTGGCAGCAGGCCAGAAGTGCCTCACCAAACGCCAGCTTGTATGGAAGGCGCGCGCGCTCCGGCTGGCTGTTGGGCCAATAGGTATTGATGACCACGAAGTCGTTGTAGACGAGCTGCTGCACGCGGCCCTCTTCGTCGAACTCAGCGGCCCCGAGTTTCTCGATGGCCTGCGGGGCATGCTTCTTCTTGAACAACACGCCGACACCGCTGTAGCCGGGCTTCTTTGCCGGCATCCAGGCGTTCTCGTATCCGGGCAAGGCATGCACCTCGGCGGGAACATCGGCCGGTTTCGCTTTCGTTTCCTGCAGGCAGAGAATGTCCGGCTTGGCACGCTCGACCCACTCGGGGAAACCCTTCTTCGCAATCGCCCGCAACCCGTTCACATTCCAAGAATAGACAGTGGTCATGAAGTAAAACCTTCCTCGATTGGCATCATTGGCAAGCTGCGGAGCATACTGCGTGTGTCGCTGCCGCTGCAACCAAAGGCCGGGCGAGGCCTTCTGGAGAGAACCATCCCCATGGCTGATTTGCTCCCCCTTTTCCCCCTGCAGGCCGTCGTGTTTCCCGGTGAACAGATGCGTCTGCACATCTTCGAGCCCCGCTACCGCCAGTTGATCGCCGAATGCGAGTCGGATGGGATCACCTTCGGCATTCCATGTTATCTGCAGGCTGGCCTGGCAGATATCGGGACGGAGATGCGCCTCGTGCAGGTGTTCGAGCGCTACCCGGACGGGGAATCGGACATCCTCGTGGAGGGCATTGGTGTGTTTCGGCTGCGGCGATTCGTGAAGGATGTACCGGGAAAGCTCTACTCCGCCGGTGAAATCGAACGCATGCCCGAGGATCCCCAATCGCCTTCGGTGGAGGGGAATCGCGAATCCCTGCGGGCCCGGTACACCCAGTTGCGCGAGGTGCTGGGACTCGACCCGACCGAGGAAGCGCCGGAAATGCCCAAGCTCGCCTATGCCCTCGGGCAGGAAATTGGCCTTCGGCTCGAGCAGAAGCTGCACTTGCTGGCGCTGCGCGACGAGGCCGAGCGACAGGCATACCTCTTGCACCACTTGGAGGAGATAATCCCCGTGCTGGAGGCTGCCGAGGAGACCCGGAGGCGGGTCCGGGGCAATGGCCATTTCCACAAGTTTCCAGAACTCGAGCTATAAGCCGCTTGGAAGGCCCCAAGCCACCTTGGTACACTCTCCCTATGCGCATAACTGGGGAGAATTACGCCATGGGGTTGTCCGTTAGCGGGGGCGAGCGTCGTCCGGCGGGGTCTTGTACATGGGGACCTTGTACATGGGGACCTTGTACATGGGGACCTTGTACATGGGGACCTTGTACATGAAGGTGCGTGATATTGGCGCCATCGTGTCCGAATTGGCTCCGGAGTCCTACGCGTACACATGGGACCGCGTCGGGCTGCGTGTGGGCGACCCTTCCGCCGAGGTGAAGGGCATTCTCGTGGTCTTGAGCGTCACCCCGGCAGCGGTGGCTGCGGCACGCAAGGCCAAGGCGAACCTGATCGTGGCCCACCATCCGCCTTTGTGGGATCCCATCAAGGTGTTGCGTACCGACGATCCTGAGACCCGGCTCTGGGTTGAAATGGCCCATGAGGGCATCGCCTGTTACGCGGCACACACCAATCTCGATGTCGTGCCGGGGGGCGTCAACTCGGTGTTGGCGGAACGCGTGGGCCTGACAAACACGCGGATCCTCTTCCCCGCTCCGCATGCGGCCATGTTGAAGTTGGTAGCCTTTGTGCCGGAGTCCCACCTGAAAGTCGTGCGGGAGGCGGTATGTGCGGCCGGCGCCGGCGTGATCGGTGATTACACGCAGTGCTCCTTCTCAAGTGAAGGCATCGGCACCTTTCTTCCGGGAGAGGGAACGACGCCATTCAGCGGCAAGAAGAATGCCGTGAACGAGGAACCGGAACGCCGGTTCGAGGTTTTGCTGCCAAAGGCTCGACTTGCGCCGGTGCTCAAGGCCCTGTTCGTGGCTCACCCCTACGAGGAAGTCGCCTACGACCTCGTCCAACTCGAAAATACCGCGGATGATATTGGCCTCGGTCTCGTCGGGGAGCTGCCCAAGAGCATGACGCTGAACGCTTTCGCCGCCCATGTGCGCGATGCCCTTGGCGTGAGCCATGTGCGCCTCGCGGGGGCCCGGGTGCGGCGGGTCAAGACGGTGGCCGTGCTCGGCGGTTCCGGCGGTGGAGAGATTGCCAAGGTACCCGCAGGAATCGACGCCTATGTGACCGGGGATGTGAAATACCACGACGCATTGCTCGCAGAGGACAAGGGATTTGCCGTGGTCGATGCCGGTCATCACGGTACGGAGGCGCCGATGATTCCAGTCTGGGCAAAGTGGCTGCGACAGCGCCTTCGTGCGACGGGCATCCGCGTTGCGGCCTACGCCGAGCCAGAGACTTTTCGGGTCGTGTCCAAGTGAGCCCCGAGGTAGAGCACCCATTGAAGGTGCTGTTCGTTACCGCGGAGGTAGCGCCGCTGGTGAAGACCGGCGGTCTCGCCGATGTGTCCTACGCCCTGCCGAAAGCCCTCAAGGAGGCCGGACACGATGTGCGCGTTGGTTTGCCGCTGTACGGCACCTTGCCCGACGAGTCGCGCGGGGAGCATCGCTGCATCGTCTCGGCCGATCTGGGCCATGGGCGCGTCACGGGTGGCCTGCGGGAGAGCAAGTTGCCCGGCACGGAGGTGCCGCTCTACCTGATCGAGCATAAGGCGTATTTCGACCGTATGCACCCGTATCACCACCAGAACATCGAGTACGCGGACAATCTGTCCCGTTTCAGCTTCTTTTCCCTGGCCCTGTTGGATGGCATCCGGCAATTGGATTGGCGGCCGGATGTCGTGCACTGCAACGACTGGCACTCGGCCGGTATCCCGATCCATTTGAAGATGCACCGTTTCGCAAGTGACCCCTTCTGGGCGGGTGTTGCCAGTGTGTTTACCATCCACAACCTCGCCTACCAAGGGCGCTTTCGTTCATGGCAACTACCGGAATCCGGCCTCGGCCTCGACCTGTTTCACCCCGGATGCCTCGAGTATTACGGTGACCTCAACCTGATGAAGGGCGCCATCGCCTTTGCCAGCCAGATCAACACTGTGAGCCCGCGTTACGCCAAGGAAATCCAGACGCCGGCCTACGGCGAAGGGCTGGACGGCTTCCTGCGCACGCGTTCGCGTGATATCAGCGGCATCCTGAACGGCGTTGACTACACCGAGTGGCACCCGGCGACGGATGTCCACATCCCGGCGAATTACAGCGTCGATGATCTCTCGGGCAAAGCCGTATGCAAGCGCGCGCTTCAGGAGGAGTGCGGCCTGCCGGTATCCGATGCCCCCCTCTTTGGCATGGTGTCGCGCTTTGATCGGCAAAAGGGCCTCGACTTTCAGATCGATGCCTTGGAACGCATGCTGCTGCAGGATATTCAGGTCATCGTGCAGGGCGCCGGCGCACCCGATCTTGAGCAGCAGTACGAGGCGATAGCCGAGCGGTTTCCAAGCAAAATGAGAAGCATCTTTCGTTACGACGCAGGGCTTGCACACCGCATTGAAGCCGGCGCTGACTTTTTCCTCATGCCTTCGCGTTTCGAGCCAAGCGGACTGAGCCAGCTGTACAGCCTGGCCTATGGCACCGTGCCGATCGTCCGCAAGACAGGAGGATTGGCCGACAGCATCCGCGACCTTACGCGCACGAATCTCAACCGGAACCGGGCCACGGGCATCGTATTCGAGCCCATCAGCGGGGATGCGCTGGCAAATGCCATGGACCGAGCAATTCGCCTGTACCATGAACCGGCTTTGTTGCATCAGGTTCGTCTCAATGCCATGCGCGAGGATTTTTCGTGGGAACACTCGGCAAACGAGTACCTGCGCCTCTACCGGAAGGCCATCGCACGCCCATGAGCACCGCGGAAGTCGTCAGCACATCACCGGAAGAAACGGAGCGCATGGGAGAGCACTTGGCCACGGTCCTGCCCGAAGGCACCGTCGTGGCCTTGCACGGGGACCTGGCGACAGGCAAAACCTGTCTTGTGCGCGGCATGGCGCGGGTGTTTGGGCCGTCCGACCTCGTGCACAGCCCCACTTTTACGCTCGTCAATCGCTACGGCACGGGGCCGTTCCTCTACCACCTCGATCTCTACCGCCTCCGCGGCCCCGAGGAAACGCTCGACCTCGGCATCGAGGAACTCATGGCGCCCGACGGAATCTGCGTCGTGGAGTGGGCAGAACGGGCCGAGGGCATCCTTCCCGACGGCTGTCTCCGTCTCTACCTCGAGCATCTCGGGGGTGACAAGCGCCGCATCTCGTGGCGGGCAGCGGACCCGGCGTTCAGTGCATTCCTCGAGGGCCTGTAGGTTCTCCCCCTATTCGAGTCCGATATCGGCTTCGTTCATCAGGTGCGCCTCCCCGAGTGAGCCGAGAATGAAGTCTTCCTCCGTGAATTCCTTCAGGATTTTGATGATCCCCATCAGGTTGTGCTGGACATTGTCCACGCGGATCTCATTGTTGTAGACCGTTTCCCGGACGCCACCGTAGGCCCGGTTGCGCGCGCCCACATAGAACATATCGACATCGTCCTTGAAGGTGAGCTGCATCACGCTGCGCAGGCCTCGGCAGATCGCCTGCCGATAAACGGCCATGCGTTCCTCGTCGCCCGTCTCGCGCGCCATGACGAAGGCATCGATGAGGCCTTCCAGATACACGCCGGTCGAGGAGGAATGCGGAGGACCGTAGCGCCCCCCGGGCTTGTAGAAGCGGCCGCGCATGTCGTCGTAGCCGACGCCGTCCCATTGCACCATTTCCTCGACGAGCCAGTCGTTCATTACGAACACGAAGTCGAGCAACTCCGGATCCCGCGTCTTTTCCCAGATGAGGTAGTGGGCCTGGGTGTGCCAAGGCACGAACGCGGGATTGCGATTCGCAGGGTCCAAATGCCAATCGCGGTAGTAGCGGAAGGCGCGCATGTAGCGCTCGAGAAGTTCCGGATCCTCGTTCTGCTGATAGAGGGTCCCCCACGCCAGCATCGCCTCCCCGGGATAGAAGTTCTGGTTGTCCCGGCGCCGCTCGAAGGGGCGGTAAAATGTGTAGAAAGAGCCGTCATCCTGGTGCAGGTGGAAGGTCATTCGCAGAAGGGCCTCGCGCTCCTCGGCGAACTGGGTCAGGTCGGGCCGCTCGAGCAGGCACAGAGCCGCAAGGCCCATCGCTCCGAGTTTTGCCCCCTCGCGCCGATTGCCGATCACATTGTCAATCACCCCAAGCCCGCGCTCTTCGGTGTAAAAATTCTTAAGGTTGTATTCAATGTTTTTGAGCTGCCGGTCCAGAATTTCCTGCGAGTTCTGCCAGCGCCCCATGCGGCCAAGGCAGGCGGTGGCCATGAACTGACGAATCATGTTGTTCATCACGCTTTCCTGCGCCGGGCTCGGCCACCACTTGTAGGTCATGCGGCCGTCCTCGTGCAGGTTCTCGAGCATCCAGGTCATCTGCATCTCGGCGAGTTCGGTCACTTTCTCCTTCGTGATGTCCGTCATGGGAACGGGAATGTTGCCCCGCAGCATGGGCGTGACGACAATCCCATCGCCATCCCGTTGCGCCAGAAACTGGTAACCCTCGAAGACATGAAGCGCCACGCCCGCGCGGTACTCGGCATCGGAGACGCCGACTTCCTGCTGATGCAACTCCATAAAGCGGCGAATGGACCGGTTCTGTGAGATTGCCTCCGTTGGGCTGCGGGCCCAGGCCACGCCATCGTATTCGAGATGGATGCCCAGGATGCCGCGCCGCATGTTGCTCAACCAGGTGCCCGGCGCCGTGACATCAACAGCGCGAGAAGTGTGCGACAGGACCAGAACGATGCTGTCTACCTCGCGGCGGATACCGCGTTCGTGCGCATCCTCATGAGCACCCCGGATGGCCCCTGGTATCGCCTCGAGCCAGTTTTCCGCGACGGCCCATGCATTGCCCACGCGAAACCCGTTGCTGCGCAACTCGGCAAACACCGGCCCCGGGCGGGGTGGATCCACCAGCGCAATATGAAAAGGGCGCCGCTGAGCCGCTTCCGGCGTGAACTTATCAATGACCGCCTGGGCGGTTTCGTTGATCAATTCGTCGGACCATGTGACCAACGCCCGGCCCTGTGGCGTCGTGGCAATGCCGTCGATGGAGCCCGTTTCCACGGGCGGAGACATGTAATCCCGCGTGAAGTAGAAGGTGCCAGCGAAAACCAGTCCGACAAATGCTGCGAACAGGACAAATTCCACCGCGCGGCGCGCGGCACTGCTTTTTGCCATTAACGGATGCTCCCTTGGTGCAACTGCAATTCCCCATGACCCTACGATCCGGGGATTCGGATTTCAAGCGCTGTTGAAGCAGGATGGGCTCCGGTGTACTCTGAGAATGAACCATTCGCACCTTGCTGGAGCTTTGACGGCATGATTCTGAACTTCAATGAAGCGCCTTTTGCTGCCACGCGGCCTCCGGTCCGCCCCGACGGCACCCACGAGAGCGTCAGTTTCTGGCACGAAACCGTCAACATCACCCCCGGCGCCCCCCTGCAAGGCAACATCGAGTGCGGCGTGCTCATTATCGGAGGGGGGTTCACCGGCCTCTCCACGGCGATTGAACTGAAGCGGGCCGCCCCGCAGACCGAGGTGGTGCTGCTCGAGCGCGGCGTTTGTGGCCATGGCGCCAGCGGACGCAACGGCGGATTCGCCATGCCCTTGATTGGTTGGGACCTCAGCGATGCCGCGCGGCAACTCGGCAACGAGGCCGCCCGGAATGCCTATCGCCTCATGTACAAGGCCGTCGCGCATCTCAAGCGCGAGATCAAGGAAAACGACATCGATTGCGACCTCGAAGAGTCGGGGTACCTCTTGCTGGCCACCTGCAATAGCCGCAAACGGCGGCTTTTGCACGAGGATCGCCTTGCGCAGGAACTCGGCTTCGATATCACCTGGCTGGAGGGGGAGGCGCTGCGGGAGCACATCGCGAGCGAGAGGTTTATCGGTGGCCTGTACGATCCCTACCCCTGTATCGTCAATCCCGCCAAGCTGGCCCGCGGATTGAAAGACCTGGCGGAGCAGTTGGGCGTGCGCGTGTACGAGCAGACCCCGTTGAAGCGGCTGGAGATTTCCAACTCCGGGGCGATGGCGGTCACGGCGGACGGAACCGTCCAAGCACAGATGGGCATGTTGGCCGTCAACGGATACGGCAACGCCTTGGGCTTCATGCAGAACCAGGTGCTGCCCGTGCACACCTACATCGTCCTGACGGAGCCCCTCTCGCCGGCGCAACTGGAGGAAATCGGTTGGGCCACCAAGCGCACGAGCCTTGAGACGGCCCGAAACATGATTCACTACTTCCGGCTGACCGCCGACAATCGCATTCTTTTCGGTGGCGAGGATGTGGAACTGTACTACGGCGGCCGCTACGAGGACGCCCACGAGCCGATCTTCAACGCCTTGACCGCCCGTTTCCGGGAGTACTTCCCAAGCCTCTCCAATGTCGCCATCACCCACCGATGGGGCGGTCAACTGGGCGTAACCATGGACATGTTTCCCAGTTTTGGCGAGACCGGCCCCGGCAACAACCTGTTCTATGCCACCGGCTACAGCGGGCACGGAGTCTCCCTGAGCAACTACGCCGGGCGCATCATGGCCCCGCGCATCCTTGGACGAATGGGGATCGAGACGGATGTGCACGACGAGCCCTTCTTCTACAATCGCCAGCCCATGCGCCTGCCTCCGGACCCCCTGCGCTATGCCGGCATGCGGGCGTATCGGCAAGTCCTGCGGGTGCAAGACCGCATCCAGCGCGCATGAGCCCCTCCCCTCCTCGTCTGGCCTTCGTGGTGAGTTCGCCCCGCTCGGGCAGCACGCTGCTCGAACGAATGCTGGAGACCCACAGCCAGGTCCTCGGCGGGCCGGAGCCGCACCTGATGACGCCCCTCGCTCATCTCGGTGTCTGGGCCAACGCCGACCGCGCGCCGTATGACATCAACGGCGCATCGGAGGCGCTGCGCGCATTCGTCAATCAACTGCCATGCGGCGAGGCGGATTACTACCGCTCCATCCGGGCCTATGCGGACACCCTGTACGGCCGCTGGCATGCCACGCGGCCGGATGGGTTAGTCTGTCTGGACAAGACCCCCGCATACGCGCTGGTGCTTCCTTTCCTCGAGCGGGTCTATCCCGATGCGGCCTATATCGCCCTCACGCGCCACCCCTTGGCGACCTTTGCCTCCTACGCCAACTCCTTTTTCGATGGTGACTACGCCGCAGCGCACGAATACAACCCTATCCTGGAGCGCTATGTCCCCGCGTTGGCTGCATTCGTGCGGGATAGTGCAACGAATCGGCTCCACATTCGCTACGAAGACCTTGTCGCGGAGCCGGAGGCGTGGTTGCGCCGGATCTGCGAACACTGGGGAATCCCCTACGAACCGGCGATGGTCACTTACGGAGCGAAGGCCAAATCACGCCCGGAGGGATTGGGCGACCCCATCGGTGTCGCCCAGCACGACCGCCCGGTCACAGCCTCGGTGGATAAATGGGCCGTGGACCTGGCGAGGAAGCCGGAGGCATTGCGCCTCATGCAGGGCGTGATCGAGCGGCTCGCGCCGGATGACCTTGCGACGCTGGGGTACCCGGTTGAGACCCTGTGGGCGCCGTTGGAAGCCGCCCGGGCGCAATCCCCGCCCGAGCCACCCAAGGGCTGGAATCGCTACCGTCTGCAGCGTCTGGCCATCGTGCGGCTGCGTGCGGCCGTGCGCGGCATTCCCCCCATGCGGGCCGCGGTGCGGGGCGTGCGTAGGGCCTGTGAGGCCGTCCTGCCACCCGAATAGATCCGGGACATCCATTCCACTATGGCCGCCCGCCGGTGGTACAATTGAGTCAATCCACCGGGATGGACGGAAACCCATCGTGCGTACTGAATTCGCCAAGCTATTAAAACTCCTCCGGAAGCATCACCCGGACCTTGATGAGGACCTCATTCGCCGCGCCTACAGGGTGGCCAATGAGGCTCACGGCGGACAGGTACGCCTTTCCGGCGAGCCCTACATCATGCACCCCTTGGCGGTGGCGCGAATCCTTGCTTCCCTCCATCTCGATGTCACCACCGTGGCCGCAGGCCTGCTGCACGATGTCCTCGAGGACACCCAGATCGAGAAGAAAGACCTTGAAAAGCAGTTTGGCAAGGACATTGCCATGCTGGTCGACTCGGTCAGCAAGATCACTCAGCTCCACCTCACCCACCCGACGCTCTCCGCGCAGGAGAAGCAGGCGGAGAACATCCGCAAGCTGCTCGTGGCCACGGCGCAGGATATCCGCGTACTGCTGATAAAGCTGGCGGACCGTCTGCACAATATCCGCACCATTGAGCACCTGCCCGAGCGGAAAATCCGCCGAATTTGCAGGGAAACGCTCGATATTTACGCCCCCCTCGCCCACCGGCTTGGTATTGAGCAATGGAAGTGGGAACTCGAGGACCACGCCTTCCATCACCTCTACACCGACGAGTATCACCGCATCGCCAAGCGCATCGCGATGAAACGGCGCGAGCGCGAGCAATTGCTGACGCGCACCTGTGGCTATCTCGAGGAACGCCTGCTCGAGGCCGAGGTCGAGGCGCGGGTCATTGGCCGCCCGAAGCACCTTTACAGCATCTACCAGAAGATGGTGCAACAGGGAAAAGACTTCGATCAGGTGATGGACATCCTCGCCATTCGCATCATCGCGCAGAGCATCGGCGGGTGTTACAACGCCCTCGGCGTTGTCCATCAGCTTTGGCCGCCGGTGCCGGGCCGATTCAAAGACTACATCGCCATGCCGAAGGTGAACATGTACCAGTCGATTCACACCACGGTCATGCGTGAGAACGGCCTGCCCATGGAGGTGCAGATTCGCACGGAGGACATGGATCGCACCGCCCGCGAGGGCATCGCGGCGCACTGGAAGTACAAGGAGGGCCGTGCGAAGGGCAACGAGAAGCTCGACAAGGAACTGGGCTGGCTCAAGCAAATGTATGAGTGGCTCGTGGACGCCAGCACGCCCGAGGAACTTTTCGACAGCATGCGTCGCGATGTCAGCCTGTCGGACATTTACGCGTTCACGCCAAAGGGGGAGGTAAAAGAGCTTCCCAACGGGGCTACCGCCCTCGATTTCGCCTATATCGTGCATTCCGAGGTTGGACATTCCTGCATCGGCGCGCGGGTGAACGGCAACATCGTGCCGCTGCACTACAACCTGCAGACGGGCGATATGGTGGATATCCTGACCTCCAAATCGCAGAAGCCCCACCTCGATTGGCTCAAGACCGTCGTGACCGGAAAGGCGCGTACGCGCATCCGTCAGAAATTGCGCGAGATGGGCGAGATTGAGCCGCTGGATGTCCAGATCGATTTCGAGCCGGGGGTTGCCACGCCGCCGCAGCCCGCGAAGCCCAAGCCGAAGGCGCCGCTCATCGACGAGGCCCGCCGTCATCAACTCGTGCGCGTGGCGGGCGAAAAGGGCCTGGATGTCGAGTTCGCCCGCTGCTGCAACCCGCTGCCCGGCGACACCATCATCGCGTACGCGCTCATCAGCGGGGGGATGCGCGTGCATCGGGTCGATTGCAAGGTCTTTAATAACGGGCAGCGCGACCCCAAGCGAACCTTCATGGCGCACTGGGTGGGTTCGGAGACCCTGGAGATCGGCGTGCGCGTCACGACGGGCCAGCGGCCCAACCTTCTGGCCGATATCACGAATGTGCTCCGGCCGATGAATATCACGATCACCCGCGCCCGCTTCGAGCCGCAGGAGAATAACCAGACCAGTTTTGAGTTCGTGTTCGAGGCGGACAACCAGGAGCACGCCGATCGCGTGATGCGCACCATCAAGACCATCGCCGGAATCCAGGAAGTGCAGCTGTTGCCGCCCGGCGAGTTGGCCAAAGCCTCATGAGTGGTGTGCATCCTCTGCGGCGCGAGGGCTCCATGCTGCCGACGGACTACGCCGATACCCCCTTTCGGCTTGTCACGGACTTCAAACCCAGCGGCGATCAACCGGAGGCAATTGTTGCCCTGACGGCCGGCGTCGAGGAGGGCCTTCGCGATCAGGTTCTGCTCGGCGTGACGGGCTCGGGCAAGACCTTCACGATCGCCAATGTGGTCGCCCGCACCAATCGCCCGGCACTGGTCATCGCACCGAACAAGATTCTCGCGGCGCAGCTCTACTCCGAGTTCAAGGAATTGTTCCCCGAGAATGCGGTCGAGTACTTCGTAAGCTACTACGACTACTACCAGCCCGAGGCCTATGTCCCCAGCTCGGACACCTATATCGAGAAGGAATCGTCGATCAACGATGAGATCGACAAGATGCGGCACTCTGCCACGCGCTCGCTCCTCACCCGGCGCGACACCCTTATCGTGGCGAGCGTGTCCTGCATCTACGGCATCGGTTCACCCGACTCGTATCAGTCGATGCGTGTCGAGCTGGTGCCGGGCGAACAGCAGGATCGCGACCAACTCATCGCGGGCCTGATCGCAATGCAGTACGCCCGCAACGACATCGACTTCCACCGCGGTACCTTCCGAGTGCGCGGGGATACCATCGACATTTTCCCGGCGTACGAGAAGGATGCCGCCATTCGTGTCGAGATGTTCGGCGACGAAGTCGAGGGCTTGTACCAGATTGACCCCCTGCGCGGCGCCGTGTTGCACAAGCTGCGGCGTGTCTCGATCTATCCCGGCTCGCACTACGCCACCAGCAAGGATGTGCAATTGCGGGCGGTGGAGACCATCAAGCACGAGTTGATCGAGCAGATCGGGAATCTGGACCGCGAGAACCGCCTGCTGGAGTCGCAACGCCTGCAGCAACGCACCGAGTACGACCTTGAGATGATCGCGGAGATGGGATACTGCAATGGCATCGAGAATTATTCGCGGCATCTCGACGGGCGCATGCCCGGCACGCCCCCATACACGCTTCTGGACTACTTCCCCGACGATCACCTGATTGTCGTCGATGAAAGCCATGTCACGGTCCCGCAAATCGGGGCAATGTACAAGGGCGACCTGTCGCGCAAGGAGAAGCTCGTCGAGTATGGCTTCCGCCTGCCCTGCGCGAAGGACAACCGCCCGCTGAAGTTCGAAGAGTTCGTCAAACGCGTCAATCAGGTCATCTATGTGAGCGCTACCCCAGGCCCGTACGAGCTGAAGAAGAGCGAAGGACTGATCATTGAGCAGGTCGTCCGGCCGACCGGGTTGATCGATCCCGAGGTGGAAGTGCGGCCCGCGTCGGATCAGGTTGACGACCTGCTGGATCAGGTTGCCAAGGTCGTGAAAAGTGGCTTTCGCGTGCTGGTCACGACCCTCACGAAGCGCATGGCGGAAGATCTCACGGAGTACATGGCGGACCTCAAGATTCGTGTGCGCTACATGCACAGCGATGTGGAGACCCTCGAGCGCATTGAGCTGGTTCGGGCCCTGCGTGCGGGCGACTACGATGTCCTCATTGGCATCAACCTGTTGCGGGAGGGGCTTGATATCCCCGAGGTTGCCCTTGTCGCCATTCTCGATGCGGACAAGGAGGGCTTTCTGCGCTCGGAGACCAGCCTGGTGCAGACCTGCGGCCGCGCGGCGCGCAATGTCCATGGCCGGGTCATCATGTATGCCGACAGGGTAACGGGCTCGATGGAGCGCGCGCTGGGCGAGATGTCCCGGCGCCGGGAGAAGCAGCTCGCCTACAACAAGCTGCACAAGATCACGCCGCGTACGGTCCAGAAGAAGCTCGCAAGCGTGTTGGACAGCATCTATGAGCGCGACTATGTGACGGTGCCCAAGGCGGCCGAGGCGGAAGAGGAATACATCGCTTCCGTCAACATCAAGAAGACGATCAAGGACCTGCGCAAGCAGATGAAGGCTGCCGCGGACACGATGGAATTCGAGAAGGCCGCGGAGCTGCGCGATCGCATTCATGCCTTGGAGCAGCGAATGATCGACGAGGGGCTTTAGGCCCACGCCGCATCGAACGATTAGGGCATTTTAACTAATTCTGTAGCCGACTTTCGGGATGTACGGGAGCAAAAAGGGAATTGGGAAGCGGTTTGGGTGCAGCCTGAAAGGCTGCCGCAAAACAGCCCAGGGTAAGCCTCCGCAGCTCGAAGAGCGCAGGAGGCGCGGCCCTGGGTTAGGCATCGCCCCGCCAGCGTGCCCTGAAAGGGTACGACAGGCAAAATGACCAGGCTCTTGTCATACCCTTTCAGGGCATGGGTGTTTTAATTCAACCGTGACCCAGGGCTGCGCCGCCTTCGCGCGATGCGCATCGGCGGCTTACCCTGGGCTGTTTTGTTGTGCCCCGTTGGGGCACGGAAGGCCGACCGAAATCCCGTGTTATTCCAATGTTTCCATACGAGCAAGACAAGTGCGCTCCATCTAATTTTCCCATTCCGGGGTATCGGTGCGCGTGGGAGAAAATGGCTACATCATTTCTTAATATGCTCTAGTCCCGCAAGAGCACATCCGTCGTGAGTTTGAGCTTTCGGACCTTTGCGGCAAGCCCAGGCCGTGCGCCAACAATACGGGCGGCGGTTGCCTGAAGGCTGCTGAGTAGTTGATACCATCGCACCCGCACAGGGCTGTACGATACCGGGTACCCCAGCAGGGCCTCAACGGTTTCCCAGGCACTCGCCCAGGGGTATCCCAGGGTTTCCAAGTCCCGGACGGGCACGCGCTCCAACACGCGCCGCACCCGGCGGAGGAGCAGTGGGTTGGAGACCAGCTCGTGGGGCCATGCGGTTTCCCGCTCCGCCGCCGCATCGAATTGTCCGTCGTAGGTGGTAATGGTGGTGCTCTTTTTGCCGAACTGGTCGGCAAGCCCGGAAAGCTCAGCTTCCGGTGTCAGCACAAGATTTTCGTACCGCAGGATGCGCGCATCACCGGATTCGCGCACGAGTCGAACGATTTGATGCCATGTTTCCAGCAGATGCGCCTCGTCTCGGGCATCCTCAGAGCGGGCAAGCACCTCCGCAGCCGTCGCGACAGGGTTGCGAATGAGGACAATCGGCTGGGATTCCGGCATCACCTTGTGGATGAACGGCCACAGGCGGGCGTATTCCGGGGCGGAGTCCAGCAGGTAGGGCTCGTCGATCGTGGCTGAAGCGGCATCGAGGAGTGCATCGATATACGCGCGGCACGCGAGCGGCCACGCATCGATCCCCCCCTCCACGCGTTGGAGGAACTGCCGTTGCGCGGGCCCGGCGAGCACATGGTCATACGCCGCCTTGTCGATGTTCGCGCTGATTCCCACATGGGCAAGGGCGGTCAACAGCCGGCCCGGCGGGACCCGGGCAATCCGCTTCCGCCTGCCCAGAACACTCGCCGCCAGCTTCAGGCTCGAATCGGGAGGTCCGATGAGAATAACGAATTGCATGCGATGCGGTTCCCCCTTTTGTATGAAGTCGCAATTATAGGCTGAAAAGTGGCACGGCTGCACATTGGCCTGCCCTTCCGCCTCTGATATGATTCCACGATGAAAATCTCGACTGTCCGGCTGATTGCTTTCGTCATTCTCGGGTGTGTGCTCGCAAGTATCGCCCCAGCGCAGGAATCCGCCCTGCGACGCGCGGTGGACCCCGTGTCACCCACAGAACGCTCCGAGCGGGAAGCCGCCGAGGCCGAGGCTGAACGGGCAGCGGAGGCGGATGCCTCCCCCTCCGAGGAGACCGCCGAACCGCAACCGATCGGCGGCACCATCGGACCGGCCATTGCGCAGATGATGATGGTAACGCTGGGCGGCACACAAGGGCCCAACCCAAGCGATCGCCAGTTTCTTCGCACGATCGGACCCGGCGCGGTGATCATCCCCCCCGTCACGCGTCAAACCGTCGCTGCGGCGTATGTGGGCGATGTGATGCGCATGAATGCCTTTCGGGCGCAGTACGGCCCGCCATTGATTGGCACGGATTTGTTCAACCTGCCGCGCAGTCAGCCCGTTTTCCGGAGCTACTTCGCGCAGATGCCCTCCTTGATGGCCATCGCCGCGGCCGACCACCCCCCGGCGACAGCGCGTTTTGCCGAGGCCACGGCCGAGCAGCTCAAGGCAATGGGTTTCTCCCTTCACCTTGGCCCGGCGCTGTCACTCTCCCCGGATGTCACCGGTGGCATCTCGAGCGTGCAAAGTCTCGGAAGTGATCCCGCCTTTGCGGCCCGCACGGCGTCCACCATCTGCACCGCCCTGATGGCCGAGTCGATCATCCCCATGTGCACGGGATTTCCCGGCGGCGGCAACAACCGCACCGCTGGCGCCCCCCCCGTACTGCTGACCGCAACGCAGCAGTTGGGCGCGCGTGACCTGCTCCCCTTTCGCGCGGCGATCGAGGCGGGCGTTCCGATCATGCATGTAGGCACGACGCTCGTGCCGACGATTGACCCCAGCGGCTCCCCGGCCTGCCTCTCCCCCATCGTGATGCAGGAATACCTCCGGGGTCATCTGGGATTCGAGGGGGTCATCGTGGCTGGACCGATCGACTCCCCCGATCTGACCGCCAATCGCTCGATATTCGAGGTTGCCAGAGAGGCTATCATGGCCGGGGCCGACATGCTGGTCTTTACCGGTGAACTCAACACCGCGGCCGCCACCGTGGAGCGCCTGATGCGCGCGGTCGAGGCAGGCGACATTCCAGAGGAGCGTATTCGGGCGAGTGTTGCGCGTATTGCGGCACTCAAGGCGGAGTATGCCCTCGCGGAGCGCGCCGCACCGCGTGAAGCCGTGGCACGACGCCAGGAAACAAGCCGCACCTACGGCGAAATTGCGTATGAGATCGAGCGGCGTTCCGTCACCCTGCTGTACGACAACGGCGGTGTCCTGCCGCTGCGGGAAGGGGCCTCCGAGCCGATTCTGGTGACCGGCGGTCATTATGTGGTCGAATTGGACGAGGCCCTCGAACGGCATTTTCGTCGTGTGCTGATACAACCGCTGAAAAGCGCAGAGCATGGCGGGGCCATTTTGGATTTTGATGTGCAACGCGCCGTACGCCAAGCCGAGGCGTTGGGAACCGTGATTGCCATCTTCCCGGTTGGCACGCCCGAATCCCGCACCCCGAAAGTGCGCGGAGGACAGCGGGACCTGGTCGCCGCCGTCAAGGCCCGGGGCACGCGGATCGTGGTCCTGCTGCTGGGGCATCCCGACAATATCGACCATCTGCTCGAGGCGGATGCCATTATTCAGGCCTATCCCTCGCTCCCGGATCGGGGCGGACCGCCCATGATCACGCAGACCATACGCGCCGTTGCCGATGTCATGGTCGGGCAGGGTCCGATTCGGATACTGCCACCCGTGCGTGATATCGAGGCCGTGGCCGGGTCCCCGGAGCAGTACAACGCCCTGGAGGTCGTTGTGACGCCAACGGGCCGTTTGCCCGTGGCGATTTCGACCGCGCGCGATACGGGTAGTGTGCTCTTTCCCGCCGGGCATGGTGTGCCTTACAGTACAGAGGCCACCATCCGCCGCGCGCGCTGGGAGTTTGGCGATGGCGGCCGCTCCAACGGTGTTTCCACGCAGTACACGCACAAGACCCCGGGCCGGTACCCGATTACCTTATCGATCGAGGACCAGACGCGTGAGCAGGTCGACGCCACCTTCCATGTCGTCGTGCGGGATCCGGCTGACGCTACGGCAGCAGCGGCGGAATAGCGGGAAACCTACGCATGCCGAATTCAGAAGGTCCTCCGGATGTCTCGCCGAGCGTCCTTTGTTGCCCGGCGGATGGACGATTCCGCATTCTGATCCTCGCCGATTTTCACAATGACGCCGATGAGGACGCCGCCCGCCGCACTTGGGATGATGTACACACCATGATCACCCAGCGACAGCCCCATTTCCTTGTGTTGCTCGGCGACATCTGGTGTGGGGATGACGAGCCGGCGCGCGCGCGTCACCTGATGGAGCGCGACCTGGCCCAGTTGGCGGACATCGGATTGCCTTGGGTGTTCGTCTGGGGGAATCACGACTATGCAGGCGCGATGGAAGAGGATATCGCCCTCCTTCGGTCCGCCCCATTCAGCCAGATGCAGGGTTTCGATGCGCTTGGTAATTGCCGTGTGGAACTCCGCGATCCCGCAGGCGAGCAAGCGCGATGGGATTTCTATATTCTCAATTCCCGCGAGCTTTGGCGCCCGGAGGAAGACTGGCGTTGGTTTACCGAGGAAACGGCCCGGATGAAGGCCGCACGCGGCGAAACCCTGCCCTCCTTGCTGTTTTTCCACATTCCCCTGATGCAATACGAAGAGGCACGGCTTGCGGGCCATTACACGGGCGTGGCGAAGGAACCCGTGCTCTGCTGGGGTGACGATGGGACCGGCGTCGAGCATATCGAGGCTGCCGGTGGGGTGAAAGCCTGCTTCTGCGGGCATTCCCACACCAACGATTTCTACTTTGAGCGAGGGGGCACCATATACGCCTATGGCCGGGCAACGGGTCACGGTGGGTACGGTGGCGAGAAGCTTGCCAAAGGGGCCAAGCTCGTTGAATTGAATGCGTTGGACCCTTCGCTTCCGCTGACGATGCTCACCGTCTTCGCGGATGGCACGGAGTGGCGCCCCGAGGGGCACCGGTAACACGGTCAATCAAGTCTGCACCGTAGGGTGTGTACAAGGAGAGGATTTCCCATGAAAGCGGTGTACATCGAAGAGAATGGTGGCCCAGAGGTCGTCAAAGTCGGTGACCTTCCCGAGCCCGGACCTCCGGGACGCGGCGAAGTGCGCTTGCGCGTCAGGGCGGCGGCCTTGAATCACCTCGACATCTGGGTGCGGATGGGGCGCCCGGGGATGGCAGAGGTGCGTCCCCATGTCCTGGGCTCGGACTGCTGCGGAGTGGTCGACGCGTTGGGAGAAGGAGTCGAGGGGCTGGCCGTGGGGGACCCGGTCATCCTGAACCCGGGATTGCATGGCGAGGACGAATACACCCGGCGCGGTGAGCAAAACATCAGCCCGAGTTACGGCATTACTGGCGCTCATCGTCAGGGTACCTTCGCGGAATTCACCAATGTGCGTGCCGATAAGCTTCTGCCGAAGCCGGAGCACCTCTCCGACGCCGAGGCCGCTGCGTTGCCCTTGGCCCACTTGACGGCGTGGTGCATGCTCATCCGGCGGGCTCAACTCAAAGCGGGTGAGACGGTACTGATCCACGGCATTGGCGGTGGTGCGGCCTTGGCGGCGCTTCAGATCGCGAGCCTCGCGGGGGCGGAGCCCATGGTGACTTCCTCCTCCCACGATAAGCTGGACCGCTCGCTGATGCACGGCGCCGCGGCCCTCATCAACTACCGCGAAGACGATGTGGTGGAGTCCGTCATGGCCTTGACCAATGGCCGCGGGGTGGATGTCGTGTTCGACGCCGTCGGGGCAGCGACCTGGCCCATCAATATGGGTGCGACGCGGCGCGGGGGGCGCATCGTGCATTGCGGCGTGACAACGGGTGCGGAGGCCACGGTCAATATCGCGCAGTTGTACTGGAATCACCTGACCGTCATGGGGTCTACGATGGGCTCCGACGAAGATTTCCGGCAGATGGTTGCCGCGGTCAGCGCGGGCGTGATCGCGCCGGTGGTCGACAAGGTCTTTCCGATCGAGGAGGCCGCCGCGGCGCAGGCGCGTATGGAGGCAGGCGAGCAGTTCGGGAAGATTGTCCTGTCCATCTCCGAATAGCCCTGTCTTTCGCCGAATAACATGGCCGAGCAATAAGAAACCTCCCCTCGATACTGCTTCCGCAGGACCGGGGGGAGGTTTTTGCTGTTAGTTTCGTGGGTGTGCGCCCTACGAGAAGAGCTTCTTCCGCACCATGAACAGGCCGCCGATCGCGACCAAGGCAATCGCCGCCGTAATCAACAGGGGCAAGAGGGTGGGGTTGCCGGTGGTCTCCGGAAGTCCACGGGGCTGCTGTCCCCCCGTGCTCTCGCCGGCGCGACTGGCCGGTCCCGTCACTTCACGGGCCTGCGACACCTGAATGCGAGCATCTACCGTCTGGCCCTGTTGCGAGACATCCGAGCCGTCCGTGGACGCAGCTTGCGCGCCTTGCGGTGAGGGAGCTGCCGTACCGGTCGAGCCGCCGCCCTGCGTACCACCCTCGGCGAGGGTATCCACACCTTGGCGGGCTGTATCGGCACTGGCGATGGCGCCGCGGAGTTGGCGTTGGGCATCCGCCGATTGCCCGGCAGCGCCTGTTTCGCCCTCCTCAACGCCTTCCGAAGCCTGTTCCGTCGCGCCAAAGCCCGGCGCTCCACCGGCAGGGGTCTGACCGGGTGCTGCTCCGGGGCCTGTCACGGAGCCGGCGCCACCGACACCAGGCGCGCCATCAACTGCGCCTGCCTGGGCGGTCTGGGTCTGTCCCGGTTGGTCCGACTGCGGGCTGGCCGGCTGCTGCTGATTGCCCGTGTTCGAACCGCTGTCGGCCTGTTGCCCGGAGTCCGGCGCGCTGCTCGTTCCATCCCAATTCAAGGTGCGGCTACTGCCGCGGGACGGAATCTCCAAGGCGTCCGGACTGGCGAAAGTCGTCTGTGTGATGCGCACATCCGCTGCGTTGCCGCCGCCAACCCGCTGAAAGGTGATGCTTGCCACCTCCCCATCGGAAATAATGTTGCGGTTGAGGCCCATCAGCACCACGGAGTATTCGCCCGCGCCCCGCTCGTTGGACATGACATCCTTGTCCGCGTTCTGGGCTGCCGGACCCGGCTGTGCCGCTACCGGCCGCAGTTGGCTCGGGTCGTACCGCACGCGAAAGTCGAGTGTGGAGACTTCGCCGCTCTGTTCCGCCTGCAGGATGATGGGAACCGTGACGGTATCGCCACTGACGACGGGATCGCCAAGCCCAAGTTGCCCTGCAAAGGCCATGGGCATGGCTGCCAGAAGTACGGCCACGCTGAAAAGCCGGGCACCATGGCGCCGAACCCTGGCGCGTCGAGCCATGTGCTTGCGTGATCGATCAGAAAATAGCATATGCTTTACCACTCCCCTGTCGACGGACGAACGGCCGCCGCCGGTTGGTTCATGTTCCCGCACCATCGCGGGAATCCCCTATTCTACTCCGAAAAACGCCGAGCGTTCTCATGTGTTTCAAACGAATCCACCTTGGGGATTGTTGACCCGGTCTCCGCGGAACTTTCGTTCTCCTCTTCGTTCCAGCGGTGAGCACTGGGAAAAATGGAAGCCATTTGGGCAAATACCGCGTCGTTCCCCAGCAAGTAATACCGAAATAGAAACGAAAAGAGGTAAATCCACGCCACGAGCTTCACGAATGCCGTGGACAACACGACAACCGACACGAAAAACAGGTTGGCGTACTGCATTGCGACGGCAAATCGCAGCGCTTCGAGCGTGATGGGCAAGAAGGCCAGGAGGGCAATCGCGCCAGTTTGGATCGCATTGGCCAGCGACAGGTGTTGCGGACATCCCGCCCGCACGGCCTCGCTATACACAAATGCGGCGAAATACCCGGCAAAAGCCACGGTCAGCACCAAGGGCGAGGCAACCATGGCCTCGTAACGGATGACGCCGGCGCTCGACTGCAGCAGGCGAAAGATATTCTCTGGCAGGAGGCCGAACAGCATGAACACCAGCCAGAGCAGGAAGGTTGGCAGTCGCCAGGGATCGCTTGTGGATGCTTGCCTCACGGGGACGGTGCCTTATGCAATTTGGTGATCATGAGCGCAGTGCCCATGGGGCACGGTAAGGGCGGCCGCGATAGGCATTGGCTTCCTCATCGCCGGGAAAGGACTCCGTGGCCGGGTCAAATGCCAGATGGCGGTTCAACTCGACGGCCAGGTTGCCCAGGTGACATACGACAGCGGTCTTGTGCCCGTCCTCCATCGGCGCCAGGTTCTCGGCTTCACCTCGAATGGCCTCGGCGAAGTTATGGGCGTGGGGCATCTCCTGGCCCGTGCCGCGATGCTCGACCATCTCGCCGTCGCGCGGGTAGTACTTCCACCAGCTCCGGGTGATGATGACCGTACCATTCTCGCCCCCGAACTCGACGCCCGTGCTATTGCCGTTGTTGGCGTGGCTTGTCCAGAGGCGTTGTTCCCACAGCATCGTCATCCGCGGGAACTCATAGAGCACGGTCTGCGTGTCCGGCCATTGCTTCGCATCTTGCATGACGAAGGTACCACCGGTGCCGCTCACGCCCGTGGGAAGGTCAAGGCCGAGAGTCCAGCGGGCGATATCAATCCAATGCGCGCCCCAATTGCCCATCTCGCCGGTGCCCCAGTCTTTCATGAAGCGCCAGTTGTAGTGGACGGTCTCGTCGTTGTACGGGACCTCCGGCGCCGGTCCAAGCCACATGTCGTAATCGAGCGTCGCGGGTGGAGGGCCGTCCGGAACGGTGCGCACGCGTCCTCGGGTATGCGTGACCCACGCGCGGCAGAAGCCAATGTGACCCAGCGCGCCAGAGCGGATAAACTCGCGAGCGTCGGCAAAATGCGGTCCACTTCGCTGCTGGGTACCCACCTGCACCACCAACTCGGGGTGATTATTGGCTGCGGCAACCATCGCGCGGCCATCTTCGATGTTGAACGAGGCTGGCTTTTCGACCATCACATGCTTGCCCGCGTCCAGTGCCATCTGCGTCATCATTGCGTGCCAGTGGTCGGGAGTCGCAATCGCGACGGCGTCGATATCTTGCCGGTCCAGCAGCTCGCGAAAATCCTTGATACGGTCAGGCTCGGGCTTGCCCTCGAGAAGGCCGCCCAATTCACCGCGCGCGCGCTCGATCATGGCATCGTCGCAATCACAAAGGGCCGCAAGGTCAAACTGCCCGGTGCGGATGTAGTTCGAGGCAACTTGATGCCCGCGATTTCGGCAGCCAATCACGCCGATCGAGATGCGATCATTGGCCGATGCCGGGCGCGTGGCAACGGCTGAGGCTACCGTTGCTGCTGCCCCCATCCGGATAAAGTCCCGGCGGCTCCAATTGCTCATCTGGTACTCCTCCTCGGGGCTCAACGCGCGCTAGCAGTCGCGGAGCACGAAATCCTGCTCTGTGGGCGCCGGGCGCAACAACCCGGAAGTCTTTCCAATGGCCACGGCCGCCTCGTGCACAAGGGCCCCACTGGCCCCGGCGGATACATAGGTTGCGACACTGCCACCATACCCACCTTGCGCGGCTGCCGCAACCGTGGGGAAATAGAGATGGTAGTCGAGCGCATATCCACAGAAGAACGGGGCGGGAATGGGTGAGTTTGCCTTGAAATCGAGCTGAGCCTGAACGAAAAACTCGCCGGGAAAGAACGCGAAGGCATGCGACCGGCCGATGGTCAGTACACCCAGGGGTACCGATAGTTCATCATTCAGGAAGGGCTCGTATGGGGTGAACATATCCCCGTACATCTGCTCAAACACCGCGCGCACTTCCGCTTGCGAGAAATCCCACCGCGTGCCGACGCGAACCATCTGCTCGTCGTAGGCCAAGGTGGCATCGGAGACGGGTTCGCACTCGATAGCCTGCAGGGCCGGAATCACCGCAACGGCGGCCTCCCGCCCGGTCGACAGCATGGACTCGACCCCGCCCTCGTCCACGGGCGTCTTGTCGAGGTAAGGATTGATGTCTCCCGCGCCGCCCTGAAGGAAAAGGCACTCGGCGCCCGTGGATTCCTTCACGAGGCGGCACATCTCGCCGCTCCAGTCCGCCGTGTACTCGAGGTTGTCCCCGGCAAGCACGACGGGATGGCAGGCATAATTCACCAGATGCGCCAATGGTTCCCCGGATTCCTTCTCGAGGGTCATCAGAAGGGCTTCGTGGTCCAGCGGACTCGTCGGGAGCCGCTCGGCATTCCGCCACAGCATGCAGCATTCGCCGTCCTTGATGACGCGGCGATTGTGGGCGATGTCGATGGTGGTGCGGCCGCGCCCCAGGCGCACGGGTTCAAGCTTTCCCACGGCCTCGGCAATCGCCTCGACGATCAGGTGCGCCAGGTGCGCGACATGCGGACGATCGCTCAGCTCGACGGCCGGGCCGCCATGGGTGTGCGTGGCGGACATGATGACGGTGTCCACTCCGGCTTCCGCCGCACGCGCACGAATCCGTGCGGTCAGGTCCGGCATGGGCACGCGCCCGAGATCGAGCACGACGAGTGCAATGGTGGCGGCGCCATCGGAAAGCAACAGGGCCTTGGCGTAGAGCGGGTCGAGGGTTCCCTGCGCGTTGCCCGGCCGGTCCGCGTAGCCCCACATTCGAATGCCCGGCTCGGGGGTGATATCGCGTACGGCCACAGCAGCTTTCAACATGACTTACCTCTCGGATGGGGAGGTGGACGCCCCGATGCGGCGCAATTTCTCTACATGCACATGCAACACGGCGATATCGGCCGGGCGCATGCCGCTGATACGGGCGGCCTGGCCAAAATTGACGGGTTTCACCCGCTCCAGTAGCTGGCGGCACTCGGACGCGAGCCCGCGCACGCTGGTGTAGTCGAGATTCTGTGGGATGCGAAGTGTCTCGATCTTGCGGAAGCGCTCGACCTGCTTTTCCTGTCGATCAATATACCCCTGATACTTCGCGCGGATCTCCACCTGCTCGGCGATCTCGAAGGGAAGGCCCAGCTCGATATTGGCAAGCGCGCAGACTTCCTTCAGGCCGATTCCCGGGCGCCGCAGTGCCTGCGTGGCGGTGATAGGACCGGCGAGTGGAGGCTCGCCGAGGGCCGCCAGCTTCGCGTGTATTTCCTCGGAGGGGACGAACTGAATGCCCTCGAGTCGGGCCAATTCCGCCTCAACCCGGCGCTCTTTCTCCTGAACCCGCGCCAGTGTTGCCTCATCCGAGAACGAATACGGCGCCATGCGGATGTCGGCGTTGTCGTGACGCAGCAGCAGACGGTACTCCGCGCGCGAGGTGAACAGGCGGTACGGCTCGATCACGCCCCGCGTGGTGATGTCGTCAATCAGCACGCCGAGATAACCCTCGGCGCGGTCGATGAAATAGGGCTCCTGCCCACGCAACGCGCGGACGGCGTTGATACCCGCCCAGAGGCCCTGTGCGGCGGCTTCTTCGTAACCGGAGGTGCCGTTGATCTGCCCGGCGTGGTAGAGGCCCTTGACCAGCTTCGTCTCAAAGGTGTGATGGAGCTGCGTGGGCGGCACGAAGTCGTACTCGACGGCATAGCCGGGACGGACGATCTCGGCCTGCTCGAGGCCGGGCACGGTGCGCAGGTACTCAAGCTGGACTTCCTCCGGCAGGCTGGTCGAAAGGCCGTTGACATAGACCTCCGAGGTGGTCAGGCCCTCGGGCTCGAGGAAGACGCGATGCGTGCCCTTGTCGGGGAAGCGCATGACCTTGTCTTCAATGCTCGGGCAATACCGTGGGCCAATGCCCTCGATTACGCCCGCGTACAAGGGGGATTGGTCCAGATTGCGGCGAATCACCTCGTGCGTGCGCTCGGTCGTGGCGGTGAGCCAGCACTGGACCTTGTTCGGATTAAAACCCTCGATGGGCGTCGAAAATGAAAACGGGCGCGGGTCCGGGTCACCGTCCTGCACTTCCATGTCGGTCGTATCGATGCTGCGGCGGTGAATGCGCGGGACGGTACCGGTCTTCATGCGGCCCACGGTGAACCCAAGGCGGCGGTAAGTCTCGGTCAAGGCGTTGGCCGCCCGCTCGCCGCTGCGGCCACCCTCGATCTGCTTCATGCCGTGGTGGAGGCGGCCGCCCAAAAAAGTACCCGTGCAGATGATGACGATCCGCGCGTGGATTTCATGTCCCAGTCCCGACACGATGCCCTGCACCGTTCCGTCGTGCACGATGAGGTCCTCGACCTCCATCTGCTTGAGCGTGAGGTTGTCCGTCTCCTCGCAGACCCGCTTCATGTCCATCGCATAGAGATGGCGGTCCGCCTGGGCGCGCGGCGAATGCACGGCGGGCCCCTTCGAGCGGTTCAACATCTTGAACTGGATGCCCGTGCGATCGATGCAGCGGCCCATTTCGCCGCCCAGCGCATCAATCTCGCGAACGAGTTGCCCCTTCGCGATGCCCCCGATGGCCGGGTTGCACGGCATCGTGGCGATATCGTCCAGCCGCATCGTCGCCAGCAAGGTCCGGTGGCCCTGCCGTGCACAGGCAAGCGCCGCCTCGACGCCGGCATGGCCAGCGCCCACGACAATGACTTCGAAATCAGGGGGAGGATTCATGGGGGATGGGGGTCCAAGTGGTTGTCATTGCAGCGCATTGGAATAAATGCGCCGCCGCAATTCTATCAAATGCAGGCATGCGGCGTCATTGAGTGTAGGCCAGCCGCCCTCGGCTGGCAAAGGCATTCTCGTTGCCCGATACACAGGCGAGGGCGCCTGTGCCTACACCTGTCATTCTCCTTGCCCTATCCACAACCTCTGCCTACCCCGGCACATAGTCTTCCGGTTCCCACAACCACGGCCAATCCTCCGGTCGTGCGCACAAACCTTTACGCACCGGATTCATCCGGACATACTCGATCTTCTCGGCCAGGCTATCCCGTTGGCGAATCACATGATCGAACCGTTCAGACTGCCAAACCGGCCCCGAACGCTTAAGGACGCGGTTGATGGTATGTGCCGAGGCTCCCTTGATGCTCGACAGCACTTCCGCCATAGGAATAATCGAGTCATCCGGCCGCGTCCACGGTTGATATACGAGATGCACATGGTCCGGCATGACCAACGCGCATAGGACATACATCTTGCGGTTGTGGTCGTGAATGCAATGATCCAGCACCCGGGCCCGCACAGAGTCCGGCAGAATCCAACGCTTATGCGTGCAAAATGTGATGAAAAGCGGTCGGCCTCGGCCCTGATAATGCGGCAGTTTCCGGCGATAAAACGACGCATCGCACAACCTGCGCGGAATTGATTTGTCAGGGTCGTCATTCATGACTCAAGAGTGTATACGCTTCGAGAAGTGTAGGCCAGTCGCCCCCGGCTGGCAAAGGCATTCTCGTTGCCCCCGCACAGCCGAGGGCGGCTGTGCCTACACTTGTCATTGTGTTCACAGCCTCGGACACCATTCCCCTACACTCCCCCGCCTAACCCCGCTATAATGCCGGCAGTAAACGCGACCACGACCGCAGAGGGAGAAATCCGCATGAAACGCCTGCCTGCTTTTGCCATTGCCACGCTTGTTGCCGCCGGATGCGCGGTGGCTCAGTCTCCTGTCGAGCACCATTACGCAGATATCCCCTTGCGTGGGGTGACGGCCCTGCGCACGCAGGTCACGCCCTTGAATGAGGCGAATCGCGAGGAGACCTACAAGGTCTACACGCACCTGATGGATTTCGAGGGCGAGGAGCCCATCACGAAGGGACCGGGAGGCAAGTTCACGCACCATCGCGGCCTGTTCATCGGCTGGAACCACACGCTGGTGGACGACGAGCGCTACGACACCTGGCACATGTCCTCGTCGTATCAGCAGTTCGATTCGTGGGTAACTGCGCCTCTGCCGGAGGGCAAGGAGGCTGGCCACACCCTCGTCGTCAACTGGAACAAGAACGATGGGGAGACGATCATCCGCGAAACGCGGGCAATCTATGCCGCGCAGCCGGAGGACCACCTGCGGATCATTGACTTTTCCTCGCTCCTGGAGTCCAATGCGGGCGACATCCCGCTGAAGGGCGACTCGCACCACGCCGGCATGCAGATTCGCATGCACAACGAGGTGAGCGAGCACGAGGAGACCACGGACTACATCCTGCCCGAGGGCGCCGAGGAGATTGCCAATGACGAGGTCATCGGCGGCTGGTGGGCCTGCGCGGCCGTGGATGTGGCGGACAAGCGGTACTGGGTGCTGCACATGACCCCGCCGGACCACCCCGGTGGCGAGCCGATGTACTCGATTCGCCGTTACGCGCGCTTTGGCGCCTTCTGGGAGCCTACCTTGATGGCGGACGAGCCGATGGCGCTGCACTTCCGCATAGTTGTGTCCTCCGAGCCGATGGATCGCGACGCCTGCCAGGCCCTCTACGACGCCTACGCGGCCTCGCGGTAACACCTCCTTGCAGGCCGGGCTGGACCCCACGCGTCCGATTCACCCCCCCATGGGAAGGCGGGTCGGGCGTTTTTTGCTTGTCTGCGCGTTCGTGGCGCTCGTGGTGGTGGGCATCACCCTGCGCAACGCATGGCTCGAGCGCCAACAGGATCTTGCTGCGCTTGCGGCGGAGGTGGAGGCAGCGGGCTATACGCTCGATCCCGCGGTGTTCGAGTCGGCCTATCACGCGGGCAAGCCAGACCCGAACGCGGCGGATGCCTACCTCGAAGCCCTCGCCCTCCTGAGCGCAGGCGACGGCGACGGGGCCGTCGCGAAGGCAATGGCGGCGGCAGAAATCCCCCGCAGCCGGTTCCCGCTGCGATTTCAGCAGGAGGCGTCCATTCCCTTCGATTATTCACAGATCCGGGATTTGTCCAGCGCGATTAGTGAGCGGATGGCGGCAGCTTTGGAAATTAACGACCGAGACAGCGCCCGCAGCCTGCTGGATGCCCAATTTGCCCTTGCTGAGTCGCTCAACGAGGCCCCGTTGCTATTGATGCAGGCGATTCGATATCACCTGCTTCGGCTCGCGCTGGATGACTTGGTAGGCGTCTTTGAATCGGGCGTGGTGGATGCCACCTGGCTCGACGCGATCGATGCAACGCTGTCTGCCATCGATCTGCAACCGGCATTGGTCGATGCCATGGCTGCCGAGCGGACCGCGACCTTCGCTGGAACCGTCGAGAGGGCAGCAAGCCGGAGTGCGTTTGGCCGCGCGTACGATCTCGTTTCTGGTTCGCAGGAGGCGCTGCAGCGCGGGTCATTGCGGGCCTACGGCGAGTTGATTGCCGCCCTTGAGTCTCCCCCACGCTACCGCCCGATCGAACTCGAGCGCATTGCCACCCTCACGGCCTCCATGCCCACCTACGAGCGCATGTCCGCCGAGGCCATTGTGACAGCGGCAGTGCGCATCATCTCCGTGGGCGTCGAGATCGAGGGCTTGCTCGCCGCGGCCCGTGGCGCATGCGTGGTTGAGCGGTATCGAATCACACACGGGAATCTGCCGGAATCGGAGTCCGACTTGGCGAGTATTGGCTGGACTTTGCCGGATGACCCCCTGGGATCGGGAATCATCCGCTACGCATCGAATCCGGAAGGCGGCTACCGGCTCTGGAGCGTTGGGCGCGATGGCTTGGACCACGGCGGGCAGTCTTCTCTGGACGATGTCGTGTTCGTGGTGGACGGGGCATCATGATCCATGGCTCGATTCGGCGGATCGGGCTTCGCGTTGGCGCAGGCGCCCTGCTCGCCCTTGGTTTGTTGTTGGTGGCAGCCGTCATTCTCCAACAATCGGCGCCCGTGGTCGAAGACATACTCGACGCGCGCGACCTGCCCTTCACCCTCACCGAATGGGAGGCGTGGCACGCGTTGCCCCCTGACGAGTCCAATGCCGCGCCCCTGCTCCTGCAAGCCGTGGATGCGTTACCCGCTGATGAGGACAGCGCGATCGCCCTGCTCATCGAAGCGGCGTCATACGATGGCTGCCGCTTTGAGCTGCCCGCCTCCAGCCCTCGCGAGGAAACGCTTCGTCTATACGCTGACTTGCGTGCCCTTAACGATACCCTTCGCGTTCGCTGCGACCACGCCCTTTCGCAGGGTGATGGCGATACGCTGGCACTACTGATCGAGGCCATGCTCTTCCTCGCTTTTGCCGCAATGCAACACCCTGATTTCTTCGGGTACTACACGGCATCCGCCATGGTGCTGCAACCTTTGGAGAAGCTTTCCAACGCATTGTCGGCCGGATTGCTTGATCTCGATGCCATTAATCGAATTGACTCGCATTTGGCACGACTGGAAGACCCCGAGCTTGCTCGGAGGGCCGTGCTCGGTGGGATGGCAACGGCGATCCATCACGGCGGGGATTCTCCCGACCTCGATGCCGTGATGTCGCGGATTCCGGGCCTCTTTCGCGCGTGGGTCTGGACCAGCATCCCCGCACGGCTGCAGGCCGTCTACGCGCGAGACCATCTGCGCGCCCACGACATCCTTGCCCTTCCCTACGCCGAGCAACGCGCATCGCTTGCTGAGTGGGAGTACACGACGGACACCCTGATAAGTGCGATCGAGCAGTTCACACGATTTCCGTACTACCTCGCACGCATTGGTGACCCAGACTACTTCGTGACCGGGATGGCCCTGCACCAAGGGCGAATGGCGGCGGCGCGTGGCGCGCTCAATGTGGAGCGGTATCGAATCGCGCATGAGAATTTGCCAGAATCGGCCGACCAACTCTCGCAGACAGGCCTTCCCTTGCCCGGTGATCCGCTTGGAGACGGCCCAATACGCTATGCTCTGGACGGCGATGGTTCCTACCGCACTTGGAGCATCGGACTCAACCAGCTCGACAACGGTGGGTATATGGAGCGCTATGCGGGGCCGGATTTGGTGTTTCGCGTCGTTCCATCCCTCGTTGTTGAAACCGTCGCCGTTGAACCTGTCGCCTCCGAAGGGGAATAGCCACATGACGACTCGCCCATGCGCGCGCTGAATCTGCTATCCGTCGTTGCGCCAGCCTACAACGAGCGCGAGAACATTGAGGTTTTCTGCACGCGGGTGCGGGAAGCCTTGGGGCCGTTGGGGTGTGACTGGGAAATCATCCTAGTGGACGACGGAAGCACGGACGGCTCGGAGGATGTGTTGCGATTGCTCCATGCAGGCGACAGCCGCATCAAGGCCCTGCGCCTTTCCCGAAACTTCGGGCATGAGCCCGCGTGCACAGCGGGACTCGAAGCGGCCCGGGGCGATGCGGTGGTCCTGCTCGATGCGGATCTGCAGGATCCTCCGGAACTCATCCCCGAATTGGTGGCGGCATGGCGGGATGGAGCAGAAGTCGTCGGTGCCGTTCGCGCAAGCCGCGAAGGTGAAGGGGCGCTCAAACGGGGCTTGGCGTTTTCGTTTTACCGGGTCATGAATTGGCTCACGCGCTGGGAGTTCCCCAAGGATGCCGGCAACTACCGCCTGATCGACCGTAAAGTGCTAGACGCGTTCCTGGCCTGCGGCGAACGCGCCCGGCTCGTGCGCGCGCTGACGGCCTGGACCGGCTTCCGCCAGGCCACCGTCGAGTTTGACCGTCCCCCGCGCCTGCATGGCCACACGAAGTACAACTGGGTCCGCATGATCAGTCTCGGACTCACGGCCGTGACGACCTACACAAACGACCCGTTGCGAATCGCGTCGCTCATCGGGCTGGTGATTACCCCGACGGCATTCCTTGCCGGTCTCATTCTGTTGCTGGCAGCGTTGGTGGGGTATTCGGTATCACTGGGCGCATTTGCCTTGGTGAGCGTATGGTTCGTGGGTGGTCTGCAATGCCTGCTGCTCGGCATTATCGGCGAGTACCTCGGCAAAGTCGCCATCGAGGCCCGCAGGCGCCCGCTCTACTTCGTAAGCGAGCGCGTGGGGATCGAGCGCTAGAGCGTTTCTATTAATTGCGTCTCCGTTTCACCGCCGCCCCATTGATTCTCCGGAATTGGGAAAGGGAATGGAATAGGCTTGGATCCCCCCCCTTTTCAGGCTTGTTGGGCAACTTGATGAGATAACTTGCGCTCCCCATCGGCCTCCCGTGCCCCAACGGGGCATGACATGGCAGCCCAGGGCAAGTCGCCGGAGCGTCCCACGCGGAGGCGCCGCCGCCCTGGGTATACGCGGCACCCCAAATCGTGCCCTGTCGGGGCACGACAAACCGTGAATCCAAACACATAGCATTTACTGTGTTTTTGTCATGCCCCTGCAGGGCATAAGCGATTTGCCGTCTACCTGACCCAGGGCGACGCTACGCTTGCCCTGGGTTCCTGAATCCCAAGATCGTTAAAAAGTTTTGCCTTTTCGGGCGTCCCTCATGCCAACTCCCTGCAATGT
>ERZ869909.518-NODE-518-length-43852-cov-20.340103_pt1 | contig 43852 bp, 43 predicted proteins | sample MGYA00520892_ERZ869909 | MGnify/ENA primary metagenome ERZ869909 (study PRJEB32215, sample SAMEA104723947) | bioreactor metagenome | biome: bioreactor; feature: anaerobic bioreactor; material: water | place: China | collected 2015-03-12 ... | reverse complement strand
TTTTATAGCTAAAACAATTTACTGATTATCAGTAATATGGACAACTTTTTTCTTTTAAATTATAATGCACAACGGGTTAAAACCTTTTTTAGACAATACACTCAAACTGTTAAAAACACAGATTTCCGAAGCCAATGCAACTATCATCACAGAAATCCCTGAGGATGTTGAAATTAATTTTAGTGTGAGTTATTTGGAAAGTATATTGCAAAACCTTATTCTAAATTCGGTTAAATACAAACACCCGGATCGTAATCCTGAAATTAAAATAGATTGTTGTTATAAAGAAAATTATTTAACTTTGAATATTACCGATAACGGAATAGGAATAAATTTAGAAAAATACAAGGACAAACTTTTTGGAATGTACAAAACATTCCACGCAAACAAAGACTCCAAGGGTCTTGGTTTGTTCATGAGTAAAAACCAAATAGAGTCTCTTGGCGGTAAAATTATCGTTGAAAGTAAAATTGATGAAGGAACAACTTTCAAACTGTATTTTAAGTAAATTCATTTTTTTTATAAATTAGGTTACCCTATAGACTTGATTGATGCCATAAGTCAAACTAATTTTATTAAAAAATGAGGGTAAAAAAACTTTGTATTATTGACGATGATGACTTGTACAAGTTATTGCTTAAGAAGTCTATCAAAAATCTGGGGAATAATGTAGATATACTTACATATTCCAATGGCGAGGAGGCCCTACTCGGTTTGTCAGCTTTTAAAGATTCACCAGATTTACTTCCAGACTTGATTTTGCTAGACATTAATATGCCGATAATGGACGGCTGGGAGTTTATGGAAAAATTTGTTGATGTTAAAAAGCACCTTAAGAAGTCAATTACAATTTTCATCGCCAGTTCATCCATAGCCAAACAAGACCTTGAAAAGTCTAAAAGCTTTAATGAAATTTCCGGTTATATTGTCAAACCCATCTTAAAAGACACTGTAGCAAATCTTCTAATCTCAAAAAAAGCTTTGTAACATTTTTAAATTTTTGGATACCTATTGGTATCATCAATCAAAAATCAAAATGTTATGCACGAGTTTAATCAAAACAATCCACATTATGCGATGAGAACAGACAATCAGCTGTTACTCATCACTCACCTCTCTCAATTATTAACATATATCACCGGTTTTGGAGGCTTACTCGTGCCATTAATTATTTGGGCAGTAAACCGCGATAAGGTGGCCGGCTTAAATGAACACGGTAAGGAAGTCATCAATTTTCAGTTGACTATGATTTTATTGGCCATCATCTGCATTCCGTTGATTTTTGTGGTTGGTTTAGGAATCATTGGCTTAATTATCATCGGTATTTTGTCTTTTGTCATGCCCATTGTAAATGGCATCAATGCCTCTAACGGCATATTTAAACGATATCCGTTGACCATTCGTTTTATATCATAAAAAAAACCACAGAGAAACTCTGCGGTTTTAAGAATTGTGAGATTAAAAATACTAACAGTTTGGTTAAGACATTTTCAGTTAGTAATACTTTCAAAAGGTTAAAACCCTAATTATTCAACATAACCGGCATGACCAGCATGATGATTTGTTCACCTTCGTCAAGGCCATCAACAGGGGTTAAAATACCTGCGCGGTTGGGCAATGACATTTCCAAAGATACTTCATCGCTGGTTAAGTTGGATAACATTTCGGTTAAAAAACGCGAGTTAAACCCAATTTGCATATCATCTCCTGTGTAAGTACAGGTCAAACGCTCCTCAGCCTTGTTTGAATAGTCCAGGTCTTCTGCAGAAATATTCAGCTCTGCACCGGCAATTTTTAATCGTATTTGGTGGGTTGATTTATTGGAAAAAATAGACACCCGTTTTACTGAACTCAAAAACTGTATTCTGTCAATAGTGAGTTGATTGGGATTCTCTTTTGGGATTACAGCTTCATAATTGGGGTATTTGCCCTCGATGAGCCTGCACACCAACTCGATATTGTCATAAATAAACTTGGCGTTTGACTCGTTGTATTCCACCAAAACATCTTCTTCACTACCAGCAAAAATAGATTTCATCAGGGTAAGTGGTTTTTTGGGCATGATAAATTCTGCTGTGTCAGAAGCTTTTAAATCTGCTCGGGTATATTTTACTAGCTTGTGGGCATCGGTAGCTACAAAAGTGAGGCTTTCGGTAGAGAATTGAAAAAACACACCACTCATCACCGGGCGTAAATCGTCATTACCGCTGGCAAAAAGCGTGTTGCTTATGGCCGTGGCAAGTATGTCTGCCTGTATGACTGTGTTTTTTGGATTACTAATGTCTATAGCTTTCGGGAATTCTTCTCCCTTTTCATAAGCCAAAGCATATTTACCGTGACTGGAGCTAATCTCAAGACTGTTGTTTTCTTCTACAACAAAAGTCAGGGGCTGCTCAGGAAACGATTTTAAAATGTCCAGAAGTAACCTCGCCGGCACTGCAATGCTTCCGGTGCTGTCACATTCTACTTCCAGTTTTCCGGTAATGGTTGTCTGTAAATCCGATGCTGTAACGTGCAGCGAATTGTTATCAAACTCAAACAGGAAATTATCAAGTATGGGCAATGCATTGTTGGTGTTTATGATTCCGCCTAAAACCTGAAGTTGTTTTAGCAGGTAGGAACTTGATACAATAAATTTCATTCTCTTATGTGTGTTATTTTACGATGAATAGAATTCTGCTAACTACAAATATATTGCAATATGCCTGAAACGTGAAACATTTTTATTAACAAATATCAGGTATATTTTTTCTTGCGGTAAAACGAAAACAGCAAACCAAAAATTAACAGCAACACCAGTGGAAACACTAAATTCAGGGTTTGCCAATAGGTTCTTTCCTGTATCACTTTTTGCTGATCCAGAAATGGAATGACAATTTCTTTGCTTCTGATGTTTATAAGTCCGGTTTCGTCCAGCAGGTAGTTGACAGTATTGAGCAGAAAGTCCTTATTGCCATAGCGGGTATTGGTCCATTTATCAAAACCCAGCTCAAGCGGCCTGTTGCCCTGCATCTGGTTTTTAATCACGTTGCCGTCGCTAATAACCACCATTTTGGTTTCCACGCCCTCATCTATGTGATTGTTGATGGGGAATGGCTTTACCCTGTTTCTGTACACCGAAGTGAAATTGCCTTCGAGCAACACCGCCAGAGGTACTTCCCCGGCTGAAAACTGCTGCATATCCGGCCCGTTGTTATACACCTCCAGGTTAAAAATAATTTCCTGATCAAGGCTGATTCTTGTAGGCATACCAACAACCCTTGTAATGGGTGAGGTGCTGAGTAAAATTGTTTTTTTGATGTCGTTTTCCAAAGTATCAATGGCACTGGCAAAATCAAACTTCACGGCTTCAATATTGTTGACTATTGGGTGTGGACTGGCACTGCTGGTCAATGGACTGTAAAACCAAGGATACCTATCAAATTGACTATCGGCTTCTGTGCCTGTTGCCAGCACAATTGGGGCAGAGTAGAGGTCATTCACCAGCACGGGGTTGATCCTTACGCCATAGCGAAAGAAAAAATCGGTGAGATTCAAACTGTTCCCAAAAGCAAACGTATAGCCCAGATTGAACAAACTGTCCATTTCAACATTGACCTTGTCCACAAGCCAAAGGCTTTTACCACCGTTCATAGTGTACTGATCAAGCACATATTTTTCTTCATCGGTAAAGGCCTCCCGGGGCTGAGCAGAAATCAAGAGGTCGTAATTTTTGATTTCTTCAAGAGTTCTCTGTGGGCTAACAGCTACAGAATCAAGCGTGAATTTTGCCGTAAAATAATAATCCCTAAGGGTGGAAATAAAATCGGCTATATAACGGTCGGGCAATTGACCATTGCCACTTAAAACAGCAATTTTTTTGGATTTGGGCGTGATGATTTTATTAAATCCATCGGCAAATGCATATTCCAGATTTTGGATGGAGTTGGTGATGCGTTCTTCCTGAGAGGCACCCAATTGGTTTTTCAGTAAGTTGACCTTCACAAGTCTGCCTTCGTGCATGATGATGGCCCAGGGATAAATCAATTCCTGAGTCATCCTTCCACCATCCTGAACACTCACTTGCGCCGGGAGAATCCCCAACTGCGCCAATTGTGCCCTTACTTCATCAGGGTCATCGGTATCTTTGGTGGGGTCGATAAATTCAAACTTTACATTGGAGTTTTTAGATGCAAACTCCTCTAAAATTTGCCGGGTTTCACTTTGCAAACGCCTGAACTCAGCAGGAAAACTGCCCTCAAGCAATACTTCAACAAAAACTACAGATTCTGCAGCATCCAGGGTTTGTATGGCCGCTTCAGAAAGCGTGTAACGTTTGTCGTGGGTAAGGTCAAACCGTTGATAGATGTGACCGCTGAGATAGTTCAGACCAAACACTACAAAAAGTAGGATCGTGATTTGTTTGTAGATGTTGTTTTGCTTAGCCATTGTCTTTCTGAAGTTTGAACGTGGTTAAACCTAAAAAGAAAACAGCAATGCTCACAAAGTAAACAATGTCGCGGGTGTCCAGAACCCCGCGCGATACACTTTGAAAATGGGCCTGCATACCCAGTTTGGAAACAAAATAATCATAAGTACCAAACAGGTTATAACTCGCCAAGCCCTCAAAACCATAGTACATAAAAAAGCACAAAAACACGGCTATGATAAAAGCCACTATCTGGTTTTCAGAGAGTGAAGAGGCAAAAACACCAATGGAAGTGTAAGCAATTATCAGAAAAAACAAACCGATGTATGAACCGATGGTACTACCCGTATCCCAGTTGCCGGGCGGGTTTCCCAATTCAGAAATGGTAAGCACATACAAAAATGTGGGAATTAAAGCCAGTAAAATCAAAATCACGGCACCCATGTATTTTCCAATCACGATTTGTTTGATTGAAATGGGTTTGGTGAGCAGCAATTCCAGGGTGCCCATTCGTTTTTCATCACTAAAACTGCGCATGGTTACTGCCGGAATCAAAAAGATCATCACCCAGGGCGCTAGTTGAAAAAAGGAAGAAAGCTCTGCAAAACCGGCATTGAGGATGTTAAACGGGCCGTCAAAAAGCCAGAGAAACAAGCCGTTAATCAATAGAAAAACAGCAATCACCAGATACCCGATCAGCGATCCGAAAAAAGAATTGATTTCCCTGAAAATAAGTGCCATCATAAACTGTTACTTAAACTAAAGTGGAATAGCAATATTGTACAAAGCCATAAAAAATTGGGCTTGCGCAAAAATAGCAATAAGTTTGTATAAATGACCTAAACCTGTTTGAATTCCTAATGTCTTTAAACCTAAAGTTTAGAATTCAATCAATAATATTTAAATTTCATTTTATACGGATATTTTTGTTATATTTGTACGTATAAGCTATAATGTAATGGATACAAAATTAACACTAAAACTCAAACAGGAAATCATTGAGAAAGCAAAAAAATATGCTTCAGATAAAAAGATGAGCTTGTCCCGTCTTGTGGAATTTTACTTGCAGTCTTTAACACAAGAGAATGACAACGACAAGTTTGAAATTTCACCTTTTGTCAAAAGTATTGCGACCGGAACAAGCATTCCTTTAGATTTGGATTACAAAAAGGAATATTCTGAACACCTAGCAGATAAACATCAATGAAAACCAGACTTTTTATTGATACCAATGTCATGTTGGATTTTCTTGGGGAAAGACATCCATTTTATGAATCCATGGCCAAACTGGCTACATTGGCTGATAAAGGAAAGTTGAAACTGGTGGTTTCCCCGATATCATTTGCTACCGTAAATTATTTTCTTACAAAATTTGAAAACCATAAAATAGCCAAAGAGAAACTCAGAAAGTTTAAAATACTCTGCGAAATAACCAAGCTGGATGAACATATCATAGAAAAAGGCCTGAATGTTGACTTCAAGGATTTTGAAGATTCCCTCCAATATTTTAGTGCTATTGAATCAAATTGTAATATTATAATTTCCCGAAATGGAAAAGATTTTAAAAACTCATACATCCCTGTAATGACAGCAGAAGAATATTTAAACAGCATTCGGAAAAAATAGCAAGATGGATTGTTTCAGTCCAATGGATTTCGTCGGCTTCGTTAGGTTTTTTATAACCCCAACTTCAAACAAAAACATATATTTGCAGTACACATACAACTATGGAGTACATCAAAACCCAATTTCTCGACCTGATTGTTTGCCGGCCCAAGCTGTTGGGCGACAGCAGGGGGTATTTCTATGAAACCTTTAACGAGCGGCATTTCAAGTCCAATACCGGCATAAGTGTGCATTTTGTGCAAGACAACCAGTCGATGTCACAGTATGGCGTGGTGCGTGGTTTGCATATGCAGGGCGGGGAGTATGCCCAGGCCAAGCTTGTGCGCTGCATCAAAGGCCAGGTGCTGGATGTGGTGGTGGATATGCGAAAAGAAGAACCCACCTTTGGTAAAGCGTTTTCATTAGTGTTGTCTGAAGAAAACCATACCCAACTCTTCATCCCCCGCGGATTTGCACACGGGTTCTCAGTCTTGAGCGAGACGGCTGTGTTTGTGTATAAATGTGACAATTTTTACAACCGCGATTTTGAAATCGGGTTGGCTTATAACGACCCCAAACTCGCCATCGACTGGCAATTGCCCGCAGCAGATTTAATCGTTTCAGAAAAAGACCAAAACAATCCCGCTTTTGCGGAAGCGGTCGTGCAACTTTATGCATTGTAGTTATGGGACATAAACCCTTCATCATCGTTACCGGAGCAGAAGGTCAGCTGGCACAAGCGCTTAAAAATCAGAAGTTTGATGCTGAAGTGCTTTTTTTAAATAAAAACGAATTTGACCTGACCGATTTTGATCAAATGAATGGGGTTTTTAATAAACACCAGCCCTCACTTATCATAAATACAGCCGCATATACCAAAGTGGACGATGCTGAAACAAATCAGGATACCGCATCGACAGTAAACACTACCGGTGTGGGTTATCTTGCTGAACTATGTATTAAACATCAATCCAAACTTATCCATATCTCTACCGATTATGTGTTTGACGGAAAAAAACAAAGCCCTTATAATGAAGAAGATACTGTCAATCCGGTAACCGTTTACGGAAAAACCAAACTAATGGGTGAAAAATTGATCCTTACTTCAGGTTTAACCGCTTTTGCCATCATCAGAACTTCCTGGCTTTATAGTCAATACGGTCACAATTTTTATAAAACCATGCTGCGGCTTTCCGAAACCAAAAACGAACTTCAGGTGGTTGACGACCAGACCGGTTGTCCAACCAATGCCAATGATTTGGCTGAAGCCCTTGTGAAGATAATCCCACAACTCAATCGTGAAAACTCGGGGATTTACCATTTTTCCAATGCGGGTGCCACTACCTGGTTTGGTTTCGCGCAAGCGATTTTTAAAAAACACAAAATCGATATCAAGCTAAACCCAGTTACATCTGAACAATTTCCCACAGCAGCAAAAAGACCGCGTTACAGCGTGCTGGACCACAGCAAAATCAAAGTGGCTTTTGGTTTGCAAATTGAAAATTGGGAAACCACCCTGAACAAATTATAGATTTATTCGTGCAGTACCAAAAATGGAATCTCTTTTTGGTAGCGTGTGTCTGAAGTATTTGAACTAAAAAAAATCTGCTGAAAAAAGTGGATGTTTTTGGCCACCATGGCAATCAACCTGATGTCGTGTTTTTCAACACATTCCTGTATGGCTTTATCCAGGTTTTTGTTGGTTAAAGACATAAACCGGTGGTTGTCTTCCATAAAATAATCCTGCAACAACTCTTTGTTTTGCATTTGGTCATCCACGATGAGTTCATTTTTTTTGGCCAGATGTATAATATGGATTTGTGCATCAAACATCTCCATAATGTCTGAAATGGTTTCAAGAATTCTTGCCCCGTAAAAAATATTGTAATCGGTGGGGAGTGCCAGGTTGTTAACTCCTGTAAAACGGGCATCTTCAGGGACAACCAGCGTGTTGCATTTTACTTTGATGATGACATCGGTAGAGTTTGAACCTACGGCTATTTTTTTGATGCCTGAAGCGCCTTTGGTGCCCATCACAATCAAATCGATGTGCTTGCTTTCAACTTCATTTCTAATAGCATCCACTATGGCTCCTGTCGCACTGAGGGTAAAAAAATTGTGATTTTTGTTATGAAAACCCGACTCAATTTTATGAATCAGTGCCTGCAATTGGTTTCTGCTTTCGGTTAAGAGGACTCTTTCTGTTGATGGAGAACCATTGTTTTCATTGACGTGAAGCAAATAAAAAGTACACTTTCGGTCTTTTAGAAACGAAATGGCATACTGAATCGCATTCCACGAGTTTTCAGAAAAATCTGTTGGTATTAGTACATTTGATATCACCCCTTAAATCTGTATTATCCGGCAAAATTAACCTGAAAGTGCTGTTTGTAAAATGATAAAAATCATAAACTGAAAAACAAGTTGAATGTTAACAAATTTTAACCGGTGGGATACGGCATTCTTTTTGTTTTTAAGTAACTTTGAAAATTGATAGATTATGGGAATTTTAAAGACACGCAAAAATAAAAGGTTCAACTATGAGCCCCGGTATTATAAGTCTGATAAAGAGGGAAGCCCCTATCAGATGGAGCGAAAGTTTGACCAGTTCAGGCGTTCCACCGGTGATACTAAAGGACTAAAAGCCAAGTTTTCCTTGGCCTGGGAAGACCTTAGAAACAACACCGATAAAAAAACCGGACGCATCATTTTAATCATCATCAGCATTCTGATTCTCATTTTCTTGTTTATCATTGATTTTGACCTTTCTATCTTTAAGCAGCCTTTCTAAATGCCTGATAAAATTCAATTACTTCCTGATCATGTTGCCAATCAGATTGCCGCAGGCGAAGTGGTTCAACGGCCGGCTTCAGTAGTCAAGGAACTGCTTGAAAACGCTATTGACGCCGGTGCTTCACACATCAAACTGCTCATTAAAGATGCAGGTAAAACCCTGGTGCAAGTCATTGATGACGGCGAAGGCATGAGTGCTACAGACGCCCGTTTGAGCTTTGAACGCCACGCCACTTCCAAAATAAAGTCGGCTGAGGATTTGTTTCAGCTACATACCAAAGGGTTCAGGGGTGAGGCTTTGGCTTCCATAGCTGCAGTGGCCCATGTCGAACTCAAAACCAAAACCGAAAACATTGATGTGGGCACTTTGCTCAAGATTGAAGGCAGCGAAGTGATGGAGCAGGAGGTCATCGTGACCCCCAAAGGAACCTCGGTAGCTGTAAAGAATTTGTTTTTTAACATCCCGGCGCGACGCAATTTCCTGAAATCAAATCCGGTGGAGACCCGTCATATTATTGATGAGTTTCACAGAGTAGCGCTTGCTCATCCTAACATTGGATTCTCCATGCTCAACAACGGCGCTGAGGTGTTTCTGCTTCCGGCGTCCAATCTCAGGCAGCGCATTGTCAATATTTTTGGTCCCAAAACCAATGAAAAACTGGTGCCGGTTGCTGAAGAGTCTCCTTACCTGAACATCAAAGGGTTTGTACTTAAACCCGAATTTGCCAAAAAGAGCAGGGGCGACCAGTTCTTTTTTGTCAATAACCGTTATATCAAAAGCGGGTATTTGCATCATGCGGTGCTTTCGGCTTTTGAGGGTTTGCTTAAAGACGGTATGCAGCCCGGTTATTTTCTGTTTCTCGATGTGGACCCCAAAACCATCGACATCAACATTCACCCCACAAAAACCGAAGTGAAATTTGAAGACGAGCACACGCTCTATGCCATGCTTCGCTCTGCGATAAAACACAGTTTGGGACAGTTCAATGTGGCACCCGTTCTGGACTTTGATCGCGACAAAACACTGGACACGCCTTACGATTATTCAAAAAAAACACCCAACATCCCTCAAATAGAAGTGGATAAGGATTTTAACCCGTTTAGCGACTCCAAGCCGGTTCAAAAAAACATTGCTTTTCCGTTTAAACGGGAAAAAGCACCTTCCTGGGAAGTGTTGTACACCGGACTTGAAGGGCAAAACGAAATTACAAGCAAAACCATAGACCTCGATGAAATCGAACTGGAAAGCGAGGAGGTAACCGGCTCTTTGTTCACCGATGAAGAATCAACTTCTTCACAACAAATTTTTTCGCTGCACAATAAGTACCTTTTGATTTCGGTGAAGAGTGGTTTTCTGGCCATTCACCGCCGTCGGGCACACGAGCGCATTTTGTATGAAGAGTTTTTAAAAAACATCACCGTTCAAGAAGCCATCAGCCAGCAGTTGTTGTTTCCCTTGGAGTTTTCGTTTGCACAAAATGATGTCGCCCTGTTGCAGCAGGTAAAAGAGCAGTTGGAGTTTACCGGGTTTGGCTTTGAGCGCTTTGAAAATGAAAACATCACCATAAAGGGCATCCCGGCAGGGGTAAGTGAGTCTGACATCAAATTGATTTTTGACCAATTGCTGGACGATTTAAGTCACGATGTGCCTGAGAGCTCATACAGCCTCAATGATGCATTGGCCAAATCACTGGCCAAGTCACTGGCGGCAAAAACCGGGACACATTTAAATAAAGAACAACAGGACCATTTGGTCAACAGCTTGTTTGCCTGTAAGGAACCTTCAGTTTCACCCGAAAACAAACCGGTGATTGTAACTGTTCCTTTAGGGGAAATTGATAAAAAATTTAATTAGTTTTAAAGCATGGGAAGAATATCAGATACTGTCAAGGTTTTATTGATTATTAATGTCTTGTTTTTTGTGGGCACTATGTCGATGGGGCCATATGCATACGAATTATTTGCATTGCATTACCCTTCAAACGAACGGTTTGAATACTGGCAACTAATCACCCATATGTTTATGCACGGCAGTACGGCTCACATCTTTTTAAATATGTTTATGTTGTATATGTTTGGAAGCCATCTGGAGTACAGCATTGGGCAGAAAAAGTTTTTATTCCTGTATTTCTCGGCAGGTTTTGGTGCAGCGGCTTTTCAGTTGCTCTTTTTATATGTTGGTTTTCAGGATGCCTGGCAAGCTTATATCAATGCAGGAGCCAGCCCGGAACAAATTCGGGAAACCTTAATGATGATTACCCAAAGCGGCAGGTATTTCCCCATAGAAGGGGTTTCTGAAGAAGTTACATCACAATTGTATTCCAGCTATGCTTCAAGTATGGTAGGCGCATCTGGAGCGGTGTTTGGAGTTTTAGCGGCATTTGCCGTGCTGTATCCCAATTTGCCGTTGTACTTGTTTTTTATTCCTGTTCCAATCAAGGCCAAATACCTTATTGGAGCTTATTTTGCCATCGATCTGTACAGCGCGGCTACAGGAACAAACATCATTGGTCCATCAAACGTAGCACACTGGGCACACATTGGCGGGGCGGTCATCGGGTTTATCACGATGTGGTACTGGAAGAAAAACAGTTTTGACCAGAATAGATGGTATTAATGATTCAAGGTTTAAGGTTCAAGGTTCAAAGTTCAATTATTAATTACCTAATTCCATTGTTCAAATCTAATAACTTAAAACTATAGAAGTCCCCCTCTCTTGGAGGGGGATTTAGGTCGCCGACGCTTCAAAGCTTTAGCGACGAAACGGAGAGGATAACCATTAACCAAACAAATGAACACATTAGAACAAGCAAAATACAAATTCAGGATGGCCAATGTGGTGGAGAAACTCATCATTGTCAATGTGGTGGTGTTTATCTTGATGTACCTGATTCAAGCAATCTTGTTTTTGTTTGAATTGCCTTTAAATACTGTTCAGCAGTGGCTCGTGTTTTCAAAAGACCCCGGCGATATGTTCTACAAGCCATGGAGTATAATTACTTATGCCTTCCTCCATCAGGGGATGTTGCATATTTTCTTTAATATGCTGATAATGTATTATTTCGGGCAGTATTTTTTGGTTTATTTCACCCCCAAGCGTTTGCTGAATTTTTATTTTCTGGGAGCTATTGCGGGCGCTTTGGTGTATATGTTGAGTTATAATTTGTTTCCCGCTTTTTCAGGAACAGGCAGGTCCTTTTTATTGGGTGCATCGGCATCGGTAATGGCCATTGTTGTGGGCATTGCCACTAAGGTGCCCCATCTGGGTGTGCGTTTGTTTTTCCTGGGTACAGTCAAACTTTGGCACATCGCTTTGTTTTTTGTAGTACTGGATTTAGTCAGGATTCCAATGGGCAACCACGGCGGTCACCTGGCACATCTTGGCGGAGCTTTTCTGGGGTATTTTTACGTAAAGCAACTCGAAAAAGGCAATGATATCGGGCTTTGGTGGGAGAGACTTTCAGATTGGTTTGTGGGATTGTTCACGCCCTCAAAAAAGAAACCGTTCAGAACAGTGCACCGAAATACAACTTCTAAAAAGACCCCACCCAAAAAACAGGACAAAAACGACAAGCAGAAAAAAATTGATGCCATTTTAGATAAAATCAGTAAAAGTGGCTATGACAGCCTGAGTAAGGAAGAGAAGGACTTTTTGTTTAAGTCGGGCAATGATTAGGTTCAAGGTTCAAAATTTAAAGTTCAATGTTTATTGTTTGAACTTATTAAGTGCCAAATTTTTATAAAACAAATCAAGTAATTTTAAACTTTAAACCTTAAATTTTGAACCTTAAACCTTAAACCACTTTCGTGAAAAAACTCGGGCTTATCGATAAACTCATTTACCTGCTCAACTCCATATTTGCATTTGGGTTGTTGATGTCGTTATTAATCCCCTACATTCCGCCTAAGAGTTTTCCCTTGCTTTCGGTATTGAGTTTGGTGGTTTCGCCCTTGTTGCTCATCAATGTGTTGTTTTTGGTGTATTGGGTGCTTCGCGTAAAGCGGCAAATGTTGCTTTCGCTCATTGTGTTATTGATTTGCATTGTGCAGTTCAATGCTTTTTACAGAATCGACCTGAAAGAAGCACCGCCCCTCAAAGAAAACAGCTTGAAGGTGATGAATTACAACGTGCGCCTGTTTAATTTGTACGACTGGATTCCCGATAAAACCATACCCGCACAAATCAGTGCGTTTATTGCCGAAAACGACCCCGACATCATCAGTTTTCAGGAGTATTCATCCACGACAAAAGTAAACCTGAAAGCTTATCCCCACAAACACGTGGTGTTGAAAAAGCAAAGCCCTTCGTTTGGGCAGGCCATTTATTCTAAATTTCCGGTTGTAAACGCCGGTGACCTCAATTTCAAAAACTCCGGCAACAACGCTATTTATGCCGATGTGCTAAAAGGAAAAGACACCATTCGCATTTACAATGTGCATCTACAGTCGCTGCAAATCAATGAGAGCGATATCGATTTTGACCAGGAAGCCTCCAAGCGATTGATTCGAAGGATGTCACATTCATTTAAAATACAGCAAGCCCAGGCCGAAATACTGGCTGATCACATTCAAAATTCCCCTCATAAAACCATCGTGATGGCCGATTTAAACAACACGGCTTTTTCATATGCTTACCGAAAAATAAAAGGCACTAAAAAAGACGCTTTCGCCGAAAGGGGGAAAGGACTGGGCAAAACCTTTGTCATCAAACGCATTCCCTTGCGCATTGATTTTATACTGACTGACCGCGCTTTTACAGTCAACGAATTCTACACTCACACCGAAGAATTGTCAGACCATTTTGCTATCAGTTCGGTTTTGAGTTGGGAGTGAGGACTAGTTGAGTGGGTGAAAAATAAAGTGCTCAGTGTTCAGTAGCAGTAATCAGTTATCCTTAACTAAGTTTTCTTATTTGATTTCTCTGTGAAGCTCTATGAAACCTCTGTGTGCCCTGTGGTTAAATCTTAAGTGGATGAGTGTTTTAAAAGAAAATTGAAAATTGAGAAAACGGTCATCCCAATCCCGATAGCTATCCGGACTAATCAGGGAAGTTCAATTGGATTTTTAATAAAAAACTCCCCACTGAAAAGCAGGGAGCCGTTGTGTGAAATAATAAAAACTTAGGTTACAAAGATTATTCTTCTGTCAATTCTTTTTCTTCCATTGCATTCATCGCTTCAGCTTCTTGAAAAGCCATATAAAGGATCAGCTCGTTCCAATAGCCATGTTCTTCGACTATTTTTCCGTCAATAAATTTAGATGTTAGATGAACAGGCATTTCTACTCGAGTTTCGGTTGCCGCTAAAACGCCACTCCAGGTACCCCAGAAGTTGACCCACATTTCTCCGTCATCTGTAATTACACGTTCATATTCACTTTCGTTAGGTACAAATCCGTAAGAAGAAAATTGACTTACCATAGATTTATGGCCTTCAATTACTTCTGAAACACTCTGAGAGTTTCCTTTAAGCGCATTGTAAGATATCTTTGCGTCATCAGCAAAGTTGGCTTTCATGGCATCCCAGTCCTGGCTTTCATAAGCAACAAGCCCTTGCTTGTAAGTGTCAATTTCAGGAGCATTTTGAGTGTAGCGTTCCGGGCAGTCGTTTTGACAGGCTGTAAAGAGCATTACACTTAGAAATAAGTACATTGTGGTTTTCATAATATTTAGTGTTTAATTGGTTGATAATCATATTGCTTATTTCTTTAAAAAAAAAGCAAGTAAAATTACAAAAATATTAATAAACATTAATAAAAATTCTTTTTTCTTACAAAATATATAATTTAAGCTTAAAGCAATGGCAATTGACCCATGTTTTATAATGGTTGCAGGATTCTTCCGGGATTCTTCTTAAAAACCGCATTTTTAAAAACCTCACTGGAACAAATGTGGGAGAAAACCGGGAGAAAACCACCCTTTTTTTGACCAAAAGGGTCAAATGGTGTCAAAAAGGGTCAAAAGGGGTCAAAAAGGGTCAAAAGGTGTCAAAAGGGGTCAAAAAGGGTCAATTGGTGTCATGAATATACAACCAATTATTTTTTTTTGTACTTTCACAAGTCAAACTGTTTTGTAGAAAATGCTCTAAGTTCACTAAGCATAACTCAAACCATAAACCATAAACCATAAACACCATACCCCCTTTAACGAAAAAAATCTGCGAGTTATCGAAAAGCCTGGTACTTAATCGTTTTATAACCTTTAGATAATATAAATATTGAAAAATTAAGGGTATTTTTACCCTTTTAAAACGCACTTCTATGAAAACACATTTACGATTACCGATTTTTACTTTTTTATTAGCCCTTTTTAGCCTTGCTTTTACCGCCGATGGGTGGGGGCAGGTTTCAATAACTGTGGGAAGTACAATTTATTCCGATGAATTTACTGGATTTGATGGGACTACCGATCCTGTAAATTGGTTTACTTCTGACGTTGCTAACACCTCTATTTGGCAAGGAACGAATGCTGGCACAAGTACTACTGGCGGCAAATATTCTTATGGAGATATTGGTTCCGGTGCTACTTTTGAAGGATCATTGGGTTTTTTACCATCCAGTACAAGAGCAATTAATGCCGACATTTCGTTTGTAAACAATACAGGTCAAGAAATTATTGGTTTTGAAATTGCTTACGTTGCAGAACATTGGCGCAGTGCAAATGGAGGAAATAATAATGGGTGGAGTGTAAGCTACAGTATTAATGGAGGCGCATTTGTAAATTTAACTTCATTAACATATGTTGCTCCAAATACAAATCCAACAGGTGTTAACCCAGGTGGAGGCCCATGGAGTGCGAATTCTTTAAGTCAAAATGTATTAGCGGTATCAATTCCTGTGGGTCAGGTCATTACATTTCGGTTTTTTGGCAATAATGGTACAGCAGGTGGTACAAGACAAGGTGTTGCGATTGATGATTTTTTTGTAAATTTCACTATTGGCGGTGGGGGTGGCTCACCTGTACTTGCTGTAAACCCATCCACCATCTCAGGGTTGGATTATATAGTAGGCAGTGGCCCTTCAGCCTCTCAATCGTTTGACGTTAGCGGTTTAAACCTGGACCCTGCAGCGGGTAACATCAGTGTTACTGCACCAACCAACTTTGAGGTGTCCACAGATGATATCACTTTTAGCAGTGCAGTGAACCTGCCTTATAGCGGTGGCGAACTCACAGCTACTCCCGTGTATGTGCGTTTGCAAAGCGGTTTGGCTATCAATACTTATAGCGATGATGTGACCATTAGTGGTGGAAATGCCACTAGCGTGACTGTAGCGGTGAGTGGGGAAGTAAGCCCGGTACCGGTACCTGAACTTACAGCAAACCCGACTTCACTTTCGGGATTGAACTATATGGAAGGCAATGGTCCTTCATCGGTTCAGACTTTTGTGTTGAGCGGCGATAATCTGGACGGTACCAATGTGAACATCAGTGTTCCGGCTCAGTTTGAAATTTCTACTGACAATGGAACTTACTCAGGAGCTGTAATGCTTGCTGCTTATGACGGCAGCAATACCACTATTTATGTTAGACTGGCTGCCGGACAATTAGAAAACACCTATAACGCCAATGCCGATATTACCGGCGGTGGCGCAACAGCCATTGCGGTTAGCCTTGAAGGAAGCGTGATTGAGCCTTTTGAGTTGCCGTACTTTAATGGTTTGCGCAATCAGGCAGATTGGGATGAAGCCACCGCTTATGATTTTGAATTTAACAATACAAGTTTTTCTACCGGTGCCGGGGGCTATGTAAAAATTCCGCTTAATGCAAGCATAGTTTCTGCTCCAATTGATCTTTCAGCATATGATTTATTGGTGGTATCATTTGATATTGCCTCCTTTGGAGCAGGAAGCGGCAGAGAACTAACTGTTTCTGTTTCAGACAACAATGGTGCTACTTACACAGATTTGGATAGCTTTCCCGCAGATCAAGGGGCATCACCTTATATTACCTTCACTCAATACATTGACGTTTCCGGCTTAAGCGGAACAGATGGACGCATCAAATTTGAAATGACAGATGGAGGCGGAAGTATCCGTTTCCGTGATTTGGATATGGATTTTTATGAGGGTTACTTCTATATGGACGCTGCCTGGTTTCCGGGCAATCCCAACGGTTTAAACATTCCTGCAGAAGATTTACTGGTGGTTAACGGTGAGACTTCGTTAACATCAAACACTACTTTTAATTCACTTACCGTGGCAGATGGTGCTGTGCTGAATGTTGAAGCTGCTATTACGGCCAACGGTGATATCACCAACAACGGTTCATTGGTTTTTGTCAGCAATGCTACTACCACGGGTCAGTTAGACACATTTGCAGGTGCTGTAAGCGGCGACGTTACTGTGCAGCGCTATATTCCTGCACGCCGTGCGTTCCGTTTGTTGAGTTCGGCGGTTACTACTTCCGGCAGCATTCGCGACAACTGGCAGGAGGGTGTAAACAATCCTGATACATCGACCAATCATGACCCCCATCCCGGTTTTGGTACACACATTACAGGTTCCATGTCAGGCGAAAACGGTTTTGACGCTACTGCATCCGGTAATCCATCATTGTTTACACTAAACAATGCCACTCAATCGTGGGTAGCGGTTACAAATACAGATGTCAACACCATTACTGCCGGTACTCCATACCGCTTGCTGGTGCGCGGTGACCGCAGCATCGATTTAAACTCAAACACAGCTGAACCCTCAAACACTGTTTTGCGTACTACCGGAATCCTACACACGGGAACTTTTACAACAACCGACTTTAATGAAAATGAAGGGGGGTCAAACTTTTTTGGAAACCCATATCCTGCAGCTGTAAATATGAATGCTGTAATGACAGTTTCAGAGAATATCAATGATGAGCACTATTTTGTTTGGGATCCCAATATGGGTATACGTGGTGCCTATGTGACTGTTGAATTGCCTGACGGAACGAGTCCCGGAGGATCAGAAGCAAATCAATACCTGCAACCCGGCCAGGCTGCTTTTGTAATCACACTGGAAAACGGTCCTGCATCTCTTACTTTTCAGGAATCACATAAATTAGTCTCTCAACCATTGACTCAGGTATTTGATGTGGTTTCAAAAATAGATTTAAGATTGTATACTGCTACTGCTTTCGCTCAAGGCGAAATGGCTGCAGACGCCGTGAGAATCAAGTTTAGTGAAACAGGTTCAAATGCTGTAACCCCATCTGATGCAACCAAGTTTTTTAACCTTGATGAAAACCTGGCTACCAATAATGGCGGGAGCATACTGAGCATTGAAAGCAGGGCATTACCGCAAGAAGGTGAGAGCATTCAACTGTTTAACAGTCAGTACCGCACTACAGCTTATGTGTTTGAAGCCCGCCTGAGCGAGGTGAACGACATCACAACCCTATTGATTGACCACTATACAAATACTACCACAACCTTGGAAAACAATACCAACACGCTTTATGCTTTTGAGGTTGACGCAACTATTCCTGAAAGCATTGCGACAGACCGATTTGAAATTGTTTTTGAAGAATTGTTGAGCACCGGTAATGTGAGTTTTGGAAACGGTTTTGTGCTGTTCCCCAATCCCGCTCAAGGCGAAATCAATATTGCCACCAAAGGAATTTCAGGAGAGGATGTTCAACTGAGTATCACCGGAGTATTGGGACAAAATGTATATAACAAAACCCATAAAGTGAATTCAAACGGTTTGCTTTCAATTGATACCACCACATTTGCAAACGGAGTATATATTCTGAAACTTACCGGAGCTGATGGTGGACAGTTTACCACAAAATTCATAAAAAAATAAAACCCTATAGTAATGAAGCATTTAAAGAAACCATTATCCAAAATACTTTTTGCATTAGCCCTGTTCTTTTGTGCATTGGCAACAAAACCGGTTCAGGCACAAATCACTTTTGATGACGATGTGGACGATACTACTCCCGGAGCACCCATTGACGGCCTTATAGGTCTGGGAATCGCTGCCGGAGCTTGGTATGGGATTAGAAAACTGAAATCAAAAAAGTAATAAGCTCAATTTTTTAGTTTAAAATATCCGCTTTCTCCAATTGGAGTAGGCGGATTTTTTTTTACAATTTTTATTTGTGTTCACACCATTTGAGTCATTAGATAAGTATTTGAATTGAATTAAATGATTAAAAATCAATAGACTAACCACTGCCTCCTGTTAGCTTTTACTTAAATTTGTAGTATTATTGGTTTATTCATTATATTTTTGCAGAAAATCAACAGGGATGATCATCAAACTTCAATCCGGCCTCAATAAATTAGGTATTGTGGGGCTTTTACTACTGCTCACAGCAGCTTGCTCAAGTAAGAAAGACATACTCTATATGCAAGACATTGCAAGAGTGGCTCAAATGACTACAGAAAATTATTCTCCTCCTGCAATCAGACCAAATGACATTTTGATTATCAATGTGGCGGCTTTTGATATGGAAACAGCTGCACCATTTAATCTGGTTCAACCTGCCAGAAACCTGATGCAGGTTCAAAATTTAGCCAATAGGGAAGTGCAGGGCTATTTGGTCAATGACGATGGAACTATTGAATTTCCGGTTTTGGGAACCATTCAAGTGGGAGGTCTTACCCGTCAGGAATTGGTGAATTATTTAAAACAAGAAATCAGTACCTACATTAAAAACCCAATAATCAATATTGACATTGTTAATTATAAAGTAACTGTTTTGGGTGAAGTCAATCGCCCAGGAACATTTACAATACCCGATGAGCGCATTACACTTCTCGAAGCATTAGGTATGGCAGGAGACCTGAATATTTACGGTAAACGAAATGATATAATGATTTTAAGGGAAGAAAACGGGGTGAGAACATATAGTGTGGTTGATATAACAAAAACTGATTTTATCCAATCCCCTTTTTATTATTTAAAACAAAATGATGTGGTTTATGTTCAACCCAACAATGCCCAGGTTGGGGCTGCAGCATACAACAGAAATGCCTCTGTGTATATATCAATTGCCTCTGTTTTGATTTCATTGGCTGTATTAATTACGAGATAAAATTATGGAACAACAGTCTCTACAAAATAACCTACACCAACAAGAGCCTAACCTCCGGGAACAGATAGACCTGTACTTAAGAAATTGGTTTTGGTTTATACTCGCTGTTTTAATGAGTTTAACCGGGGCCTATCTGTATTTAAGATACAGCACACCTTTATTCAAAACCACAACTTCCATCATAATAAAAGACAGTAAAGGACGCGGTGCAGCATCTGAACTTGCTGCCTTTGAAGATATAGGATTGATTAGTGGCATGAATGCCAACAGTATCGAAAACGAAATAGAAATACTTCGTTCCAAACGCCTTTTTAGAAATGTGGTAGATAAACTTGACCTGCACATTCGTTATTTTTCTGAAGGCAGTATAAAAACTACCGAGGTTTATTCAAATAAACCTTTTACAGTGAGAGTTCAAGAAGAAAATAAGGAGTTTTCAAATCCAAGGTATCCATTGACTTTTAAAATAAACTCGCCAACTTCTGTAACCATTACAGATGATGTGGCCGGATACTCAAGGGAAGTGAATTTTGGCGAACTGGTCGAACTCCCTTTTGCCTCCATCACTTTGATACCCGAAATGGACCGACTGGAATCAACAGCTGTTGGAAGAGAGATTCTTGTTCAGTTTTACTCTAAAGAAGCTATGGTTTCTTATTACCAAAGCAGAATACAAGTGAATCCCATTGCCAGAAATTCAAGTGTCATTGAATTGTCCCTCAACGACCCTGTTAAAGAAAAAGCACAGGATATTCTCAACGAACTTGTTGAGCAATACAACAAAGACGCCATTGATGATCGAAATATTGTTGCAAACAATACAGCTGCTTTTATTGATGAAAGGTTAAGTATTATCACCGATGAGCTCGATTCGGTTGAGACCGATAAAGTAATTTTCAAACAAGACAACAGAATCACCAGTATTGAGGCAGAAGCCCAATTGTTTTTGGAAAGCGCCAGTGAGTTTAATAAAAAGCAAATCGCTTTTCAAACCCAGCGTGAACTTGTCAATGATTTACTCAATTACCTTCAAACCACTGACGAATTTAACTTACTTCCTGCCAATCTGGGCATTTCAGAGGGCGGTATGGACGGCTTGATCAAGAGCTACAATGAATTGGTGATGGACAGAAACAGGCTTCTGCGAGGCTCAACCCCTCAAAATCCTGTAGTAGTCAACCTCGAAAGCCGAATCAATCAATTGAAGGGTAGTATTGTCAGCGGTCTTCAAAATGTGAGAAGTTCCATAGAAACAAATTTGAGGGATTTACGCAGGCAGGAATCCATGTTTGGTTCAAGAATCGCCGAAGTACCGGGCAGGGAAAAGGAGTTTAGAGGAATTGAAAGACAACAAAGCATTAAGGAAGCCTTGTATTTGTTCCTTTTACAAAAACGAGAGGAAACCTCCATATCGCTTGCTGTAACTGCACCCAAAGCCAAAGTGGTTGATGCGGCTTACAGTTCAAATAATCCCATTGCGCCAAAGCGAAACATTATCTATCTGGCTGCACTGCTTATTGGGTTATTGGTTCCATTTTTAATCATCTATTTGAGTCAGTTGCTCAACAATAAAGTAAGTAACAGAAAAGACATTGAGCGCCATGCTGGTCAAATTCCTTTTGTGGGCGAAATTCCAAAATTAAGCAGTAAAGAAGAAGAAATTATAAAACAAAACGATATGTCAGTATTGGCAGAATCGTTCAGGATTCTACGCACAAACCTGCAATATTTATTTGTTAGTAGAAACGTTGAAACAGATGTGGGTAAAACAGTTTTTGTAACTTCAACAGTAAAAGGCGAGGGTAAAACCTTTGTTGCTGTCAACTTGGCTTTGACTCTAGCCTATACCGGAAAGAAAGTAGTCCTTGTGGGGGCAGATATTAGAAATCCGCAGTTAAGGCGCTATTTCACATCTATTCAGGCCAATGCTAAAGGGGTGACAAACTATCTGGTGGATAATGAAAGTAAAGCACAGGATTTTATTATTAATTCACCCTTTAGTCCTCAATTGAATTTATTGCATTCAGGTGCTATACCCCCCAATCCTGCAGAAATGTGGATGAGCAAAAGATCAGCTTCTCTTTTTAAAGAATTAAAGGAAAATTATGATTATGTCATTGTTGATACTGCACCCTGTTTACTTGTTACAGATACTTTTTTGATTAGTCCCTATGCAGATACAACCCTCTATGTTGTAAGGGCTGACTATACAGAACGTCAATTGTTGGAGTTTCCTAAAGAACAGGTAGAAGAAGGCAAGCTAAAAAATGTAACCTTTGTGCTGAATAATGTGAAAATGGCCAATTTTGGGTATGGTAATAAATATGGCTATACCTATGGAGCTGAAAAACAAACACTCTGGACAAGGCTCAGCAGGGCATTTGGTTAAACTATTTTGGGTTTTCATTACCAATAAAAAAGGCTTCCTATGCGGGAGCCTTTTTTATATGCATAACTGTAATCCTATGCGTTTTTCTTCTTCCGCTTTCTTACGAAATCAAAGATAAACCAACCGGCAAGTAGAATTAAAAAATACCTGAAATAGGAGACAGGCTCACCATCACCTCCCACGGTGGTAAACATTCTGTTCCAGCGAATCTTATTTAAACCGGAAGCATTGCTGTCAATACTCAGCCAGATAAATACCGGCTTACCCACCACGTGGTTGTGTGGTACATAACCCCAGTTACGGGCATCCTCAGAGTTGTGGCGGTTGTCACCCATCATCCAGTAGTAGTCTTGCAGAAAAGTGTATGAGGTTAGAGGATTTCCATTTAACATGACCTGTGTTCCTGCAAAAGTAATCTTGTTCTCAATGCCTAATTCGCTGCCCTCATACACTTCAATTATTCTTCTGTAAAAAGGAATACTTTCCGGTGTAATAGCTACAGTCGCACCTGCTTGGGGAATATAAATTGGCCCATAATGTGACGAATTCCAGGGGTATTTCGGGTCGTGGGGAAAGGTTCTTTCATCATATGTTCCCGGTTCAGCACGCATGGGAACCAGTTGAACAACATTGGGGTTGTTTCTAAGCTTTTCTACCGCTTCATCTGTTAAAAACAATTGAAATTGTTTGAATTCATTGTCCAAAGGGTAAATTTCATTGATTCCGTAACGATCTCTGAGAAATTGAATATTTCTCACAGACTCATTGGTAATCATATAATACAAAAACTGCAATTGAGCCCTATCGGGTAAATCGTTCAACTCACCGTTAATATACACACGGCCTTCCCTGATTTCAAGTGAATCTCCCGGGATACCCACAGCACGTTTTACATAGTTGGACTTTTTGTCAATGGGTTTAATATAGGTATTTGGCCCTGTGTACCTGAAGTAAGGCACAGTATCAGTAGGCCAGTTAAACACCACAATGTCATTTCGCTTGATGTCCTGAAATGCCGGAAACCTGAAATAAGGAATCTGTGGCTTATTGGTGTATGATTTGGTTTTAGCCAAAGGAATGGTGTCATGGACCATTGGAAACGAAACAGCTGTCATGGGTGTGCGCTGCCCATAGTGCATTTTACTCACAAACAAAAAATCACCCACCAAAAGTGTGCGTTCCAAAGAAGAAGTGGGGATGGTAAAGGGTTGAATAAAGTAAGTATGAACAATAGTAGCCACAACTACCGCAAAAAGTATGGCACCTGTCCATTCCCCTGAAGCACTCTTGGGCTTTAAATCACGTTCAGGAAGGTGCTTGACATCCTGAGTATAATTGATGTAGGTGATATAAAAACCAAGTGTCACAACACCCAGTATGGTGTCTGTCCAACTGTTTTTCCCAAAACTGCGCAGGGTTTCCACCCAAATCACAGGAAACATGATCAAATTGATGATGGGAATAAAAAGCAGCAGGGTGTACCACCAAGGCCTGTTGATGATTTTCATCAATACAATAGCATTATAAACCGGAACCGCAGCTTCCCAGGCTTGTCTCCCCGCTTTTTGGTATAGTCTCCAGGTACTCAAAAAATGAATTCCCTGAACAATCAGGAAAAATAAAAACCATTCTAATAGTGTCATTCGCTTAGGTATTTTATATTTTTTTAACTTTTACTCATAAACTCAGCTTCGGCTTCGCTCAGCCACCGCTTATACAAACTCACCTCTCACCACTAACCTCTATCAACTAATCCCAAAACATCCTTCATCGTAAAAACCCCTTTCTTTCCCTGCAACCACTCCGCAGCGAGTATGGCTCCCAAAGCAAACCCTTCACGGCTGTGTGCTTCGTGTTTGATGCTCAAAGTGTCAATGGCTGAACGGTAAGAAACAGTATGTGTTCCTTTTACGTCCCCGATGCGCAAGGCTTTGATTGGAATTTCAGTTGGCGATGCTTCATTCAGTTTCCAGCCTGTATAATCACTTTTTTCAATAATATCTTTGGCAAGCGAAATGGCGGTTCCGCTGGGGGAATCCAGTTTTTGGGTGTGGTGAATCTCTTCAATATCCACAGTATAGACCTTGTGCTTTGCCATCATTTGTGCAAGCTGTTTATTTAATTCAAAAAACAAATTGACGCCCACACTGAAATTAGAAGCATAAATAAAACTTCCGTTACACAATTGGCAGGCATTTAACACTTCGTCATAGTGCTCAAGCCAACCGGTGGTGCCGCTCACTACGGGAATTCCAAGTTCAAAACAAGCAGTGATATTTTTGACTGCTGCTTCAGGAATACTGAAATCGATGGCGACATCTGCTTTTTGGAGTTCAGAAAAATCACTGTTTGATGAAATTCGGGCTACGATTTGATGTTCTTTCGCTTCGGCCAGTTTTTCAATGGTTTTTCCCATTTTCCCATATCCCAAAAGTGCAATTTTCATGTTACCAAAGATTATAAGTAAGAGATAGACCGTAATTGTTTTTTCCCATAATGGGATTGTAATCCACCTGCGGGACCAAAGATAGATCTTCAGAAACATTGTATTGTTTCAAATGAGCGTCCACATTGGCATCTACAATATTAAGCAAATAAAAGCCAACGGCTACTGCAAGGCTCACATCCATATTCCGGCGGGTATTGCGTTGTGCACGAATTAGCGTTTCGTTGGCAATGCCTTGAAATTCGTCATCGGTAAAACCTGCTAGTCGGCGCTTGTAAGCATCCCTGAACCGGTTGTAGTCTTTTCGGTTGGTGGTGTAAAAATAAATACCGGTGCCTATTCCGGCATAAATGATAGGAATTTTCCAGTATTTTTCGTTGTAACTCTGACCCAAACCCGGAATTACAGCCGAATAAAAAGCAGCCCTCGAAGGAGCAAGCGGGTCATATTCTTCAGTGATGATTTGATCAGCTATTAGCAGTCTTTCTTCGGTAACTACATTCAGCGTGTCTGCCACCTGACTTTGCATTTGCAAGACAGAAAAGCACAACAGCAGTAGTACCAAAAATTTATTTTTCACCCTGAATCAGTTTGGAAATGCGTTCAAATTCGGCTTTGTTTTTAAAAGGTATGATGAGTTTACCTTTTCCGGAAGCATTGGCCTTGACATCCACCTTGACATCAAACAAGTCTGAAAATTCTTTTCCTGCTTTACGGGCAAATACCGGAAGTTCAGCTTTTGGGCTTGCCTTTTTTTGACCGGGGTTTTGAATGTTTCTCACCAACGCCTCTGTATCTCTTACAGATAGAGAATCTGAAATGATTTTTTCATACACATCAAGTTGGTCAGAAGTATCTTCCAGTGTAATCAATGCACGCCCATGACCCATGGAGATAAAGCCGTCACGCATTCCGGTTTGGATAATGGGGTCTAGCTTCAACAGGCGCAGGTAATTGGCTATGGTCGAGCGGTTCTTACCCACACGGTTGCTCATTTCTTCCTGGGTGAGTTGTATTTCTTCGATTAATCGACGGTAGGAAAGGGCTATTTCAATAGGGTCTAAATCCTGCCGCTGTATGTTTTCCACCAAAGCCATTTCAAGTGACTCCTGGTCGTTGGCAATGCGGATGTATGCCGGGATTGTTTTTAAACCCACCAGTTTTGAAGCGCGATAACGACGCTCACCTGAAACAAGCTGAAAAGTATTAAATCCCAGCTTTCTAACTGTTATGGGTTGAATCACCCCAAGTTCCTTGATAGATGAAGCCAGTTCTTGCAGGGTTTCTTCATTGAAACTGCTTCGTGGTTGATGAGGGTTAACTTCAATGCTTTCCAGCTCAAGCTCAACGATGCTTCCCACCACCTTGTCAGCACCTTTGTCGTTTGCTGATTGGATGTCGTTGTTTGGGTCTTTCAGTAAGGCTGAAAGTCCTCTGCCGAGCGCTTGTTTTTTTGTGGCTTTGGCCATTTTAACTGTTTTTATTAATAAGTTCTTCTGCCAGGCTCAGGTAGTTGTTTGCTCCTTTGCTATCTGCATCATAGGTTATTATACTTTCACCATAACTGGGTGCTTCACTTAAACGCACATTTCGTTGAATGATTGTTTTAAATACCATTTCGCTAAAGTGTTTTTTCACTTCGTCAACCACTTGATTTGAAAGGCGTAAACGTGAGTCATACATCGTGAGCAACAAGCCTTCAATGTCTAATTCAGCATTGTGAATTTTTTGAACACTTTTGATGGTGTTGAGTAACTTTCCAAGCCCTTCAAGCGCAAAATATTCACACTGAATAGGGATTAAAACTGAGTCGGCAGCTGTTAGTGCATTGAGTGTCAAAAGCCCTAACGATGGTGCACAATCAATAATGATAAAATCGTAATCGTTTTTGATGTCCCCAAGTGCCTTTTTTAGCATATACTCGCGTTCTTCCACATCAACAAGTTCAATTTCAATCGCTACCAGGTCAATATGTGAGGGAATAATATCCAGATTTGGGGATTGGGTTTTCATAATAGCATCCCTCACACCGGTGCTGTGCTCAAGCAATTGGTAAGTTCCCACTTCAACACCTTCCACATCAATACCTAAACCGGAAGTAGCATTGGCCTGAGGGTCTGCATCGATGAGCAACACTTTTTTTTCAAGTACACCAAGTGAAGCAGCGAGATTGACAGATGTGGTTGTTTTTCCAACGCCACCTTTTTGATTTGCAATAGCAATGATTTTTCCCATGTATTGTTACAAATATTATCGGGTAAAAATACAATTATTTATATCGATAAAAAATGAAATTTGTTAACAACCGGCGGGGTTTAATTGTTTATAGTATATAGCTATGGAGTTTAGTGTTTTACTTAGGTCAAGCAAGTATTAAGTATTAATAACCACATAAGACACATATGCATCTGTAGCACTTAGATCAGACATTGCTTTAATATAATTGAAGTTGTATTTTTTTTCTTTTGATAGGAAATACACAATATTGTCTTATTTTTGAACTTCTGTAAATAAAACCAGTTTCTCTTGAAAAATCAGTCTTTAAAAGTGATAGCGATGATACCGGCACGCTATGCTGCTTCCCGTTTTCCCGGAAAATTAATGCAGGATCTTGGAGGGAAAAGTGTAATATTAACAACATACCAGGCCACTGTGAATACAGGTTTGTTTGATGAAGTGTATGTGGTCACCGATAGCGAAATTATTTATGACGAAATAAAATCAAACGGAGGAAATGTTATTAGGAGTACTAAAGAGCATGACTGTGGGACAGACCGTATCGCTGAAGCTGTTGAAAACCTTGATGTTGACATTGTAGTAAACGTTCAGGGCGATGAGCCGTTCACCAACAGGGAAGGTTTGGAAAAAGTGCTCAATGTATTTGATGGTGAAGATGCTGAAAAAATTGACCTGGCTTCATTGATGAGCGAAATATCAGACTGGAAAGAAATCAGTGACCCCAATACGGTTAAAGTTGTGGTTGATAAAGACAATTTTGCGCTTTATTTTTCCCGTTCACCCATTCCATACCCCCGTGATAAAAACATCAGGGTAAAATACTACAAACACAAGGGCATTTATGCTTTCAGGAAACAAGCCATCCTCGATTTTTACAGATTGCCGATGGGGGAGTTGGAAGCTACAGAAAAAGTAGAATGCATCCGTTTTCTGGAATATGGCAAAAACATTAAAATGGCTGTTTCCAATTCGCGAAGTGTTGAAATAGACACACCTGAAGATTTAAAACGCGCCAACCTTTTGATGAAAAAGTCAAAACAAAGCATTAATAATACACACCGCAATTTCCCTATGGTTCCAAAAGTGGTTTTTGGAAACGGTAGTTTTGACCAATTGGCAACCATACTTGAGCCGCAACGAAAAGAAAATGCGCCAATGGTTTATTTGGTTGACGATGTTTTTAAAGGAAACACATTATTTGTAAATCGCATTCCCATTCAGGGCAATGACAAAATTCAGTTTATATCAACGGCCGAAGAACCCAAGACATCTCAGGTTGATGACATTGTTAGTGATTTAAAAAGAGATTTCAACGATTTGCCCTGTGGTATTATCGGGATAGGAGGAGGCAGTATACTCGATCTTGCCAAAGCAGTTTCTATTATGTTGACCAATCCCGGCAGTGCATCTGAGTATCAAGGTTGGGATTTAGTCGAAAACAAAGCGGTCTATCACGTGGGCATTCCCACCATCTCAGGAACCGGAGCTGAAGTGTCCCGTACCTGTGTTTTGAGCGGACCCGAACGTAAACTGGGTATAAACAGTGACTTTACGCCATTTGATCAGGTGGTGCTTGATCCTGAATTGACCGTTGGTGTGCCTAAAAACCAATGGTTTTATACAGGTATGGATTGTTATATACATTGTGTGGAATCTCTATCAGGAACCTTTTTAAATGCATTTAGCCAAAGCTATGGTGAAAAAGCACTCGATTTATGCAAGGAAATATTTTTAACAGATGATTTAAGCGAGGAAGATTCAAGGGCAAAACTAATGATGGCATCCTGGCATGGCGGGATGAGTATTGCCTACTCACAGGTGGGTGTGGCTCACGCACTCAGTTATGGATTGTCATTTGTATTGGGAACCAAACACGGTATTGGAAACTGTATAGTTTTTGACCATCTTGAAGAGTTTTATCCTGAAGGTGTAGCCATGTTTAAAGATATGGTTAAAAAGCACAATATATTTATTCCAAAAGGAATTTGTGCCAATGTTACAGAAGAAGAAATGAATGTTATGATTAGAGTAGCATTAAGTCTGGTTCCGCTATGGGAAAATGCACTGGGGCCCAAATGGCAGGAAACCATAACCCCTGAAAAGCTAAAATCCATTTACCAAAAACTTTAAACATGAGATGGCTGGCATCCTTTATTTATTTCAAACTTCTGGGCTGGAAGATTGAAGGTGGATTTCCTCCCGATTTAAATAAGTGTGTTATCATTGTTGTGCCCCATACAAGTTGGCATGACTTCTACATTGGAGCCTTTGTTAGAAAAACATTGGACATAGACATCAATTTTATTGCTAAGAAAGAGTTGTTCAGGCCTCCGTTTGGATGGTATTTCAGGTGGATGGGCGGAGCACCGGTTGATCGAAAATCAAATAAAAATATGGTTCAGCAAGTAAGTGAGATGTTTAATAAGCGGGATGAATTTCGACTTGCATTAGCCCCGGAAGGAACCCGAAAGAAAGTTGAGCACTGGCGCTCGGGATTTTACCATATGGCTCACAATGCAGGTGTACCCATTGTTTGTGTGGCATTTGACTACAAAACAAAAACCGTAAAGATTGGTACACCATTCAAAACCACCGGAAATTATGAGATTGACTACCCCATATTAAAGTCTTTTTACAAAAATATTATGGGTAAAATACCTGCATACACGTGATAGACAATAATTTATACGACCATCTATGTTTTATCTATGTGCTTTCTTTTGATTTTTGAAGTATTTCATACAAATTTGTAACACAGGCATTTGATGTTCTTAAAAATATTTTCCCTATATCATTAAAATTCCCTGTATCAAGTAATTGAAAGTAAACAAAGGTTTTTTAATCTGAATAAGAGGTTATATGCCTTAACGGCTTTTCGGTTAAATACCGAAAATAGGTATGAAACACTTTTTACTTTTTCACTAAATTATTTGGTATTACCTGCTTGACATCCCTAACTGTCGAGCAGGTTTTTTTTATAACAAAAATTCATTTCAGGCTTTTTCATGATTAAGTTTTGTAATTTTGCCCATTGGACTAATTACTCTACCTTTAAATGGAAAAGAAAAAAATCTATTTGTCTTCACCCCATATGGGCGGTAACGAGATTTCATTCGTTAATGAAGCATTTGAAACCAACTGGATAGCTCCTTTGGGCCCAAATGTAAATGGATTTGAAAATGACTTGTCTGAATATCTTTCTCAAAAAAATCAGCGTTTTGAAGTTGCAGCATTGAGTTCCGGAACAGCAGCTTTGCACTTGGCATTAATCTTATTGGATGTAAAAAGAGGAGATGAGGTGATTTGTCAAAGTATGACCTTTTCAGCTTCTGCAAATCCAATAGTCTATCAGGGAGCAACGCCTGTATTTGTGGACAGTGAATCAGAAACCTGGAATATCTGTCCACATTTTTTAGAAGAAGCCATTAAAGACCGCATAAAAAAGGGAAAGAAACCCAAGGCCATTATTGCAGTTCACCTTTACGGAATGCCTTATCAGGTTGACCGTATAAGAAAAATAGCAGATAAATATGAAATACCAATTGTTGAAGACAGTGCAGAAGCCTTGGGAAGTAGTTTTAACAACATAAAATGTGGAACTTTTGGCGACATTTCAATACTGTCATTCAACGGAAACAAAATCATCACAACTTCCGGGGGTGGAGCTTTGGTAACAAAAAGCAAATCCATCAAAGAAAAAGCAGTCTATTTATCCACACAGGCCAGAGACAATGCCCCACACTACCAGCACAGCGAGATTGGTTATAATTACCGAATGAGTAATATATCTGCCGGAATTGGAAGAGGACAAATGCAAGTGCTTGACAATCATGTGGGAAAGCGCAGACAAATTCATAATTTTTATATGAAATTGTTTGAAAATACAAATGGTGTAACTATATTTAATGAACCTAATGAACGATATTTTTCAAACCATTGGTTGAGTTGTATCACAATCGATAAAGCAAATACCATAGGTTTATCCCCTGAAAAAATTCGCATTTTTTTAGAAAATGAGAATATTGAATCCAGACCTTTGTGGAAGCCCATGCATTTACAGCCTGTTTTTTCAGATGCACCATATTATGGCGACGATATTGCTCAAAATCTGTTTGAAAGAGGACTGTGTTTGCCCTCGGCATCAAACCTAAATGAAGAGGACTTAAATAGAATTAAGGAAGTTTTCGTTCGCTTATTGTAATAGGTGTTTACTCCTCGGTTTTTTTAAGGATTTAGTTTATTTTTTATGAAAGTTTTTAATGATACAAAGTATTAAAAATAAATTGGTTCAGGTTATCTATAAAGGGGATAATCAGATAGGGATAACAAACATCAGATACTTGCCGCGATGGATAGTATTGATGATTGACGTTGTGATTTTGGTGATATCTATGTTGTTGACCTATGTTTTGCTTGAGAATTTAAATATAAGGCATTACAAGACTTTTACCATTTTTGAGCAATTTTTATTGCTGTTTGTTTTAAACACCGGTTTCTTTTTTGTTTTTAGAACTTATTCCGGTTTAATCAGGCATTCTACTTTCACCGATATTGCAAAAATGGTATTGGCTTCATTCAGTACTTTATTTCTTGCAATAGTAATAAACTATAGCTTTTTTTACATTACAGGTAATAAAATTTACCTGATACCCGGTCTAATCTTCTATGCATTTTTTTCTTTCTCTTTATTGCTTCTTTTCAGATTGTTGGTAAAACAACTGTACCGATTACTCAAGGATAAAAAACATCGGGGAAGCTTTAAAAAACGGGTTGTAATCTATGGAACCGATGATCAGGCCATTTCAATAGCAGAAGCCCTTCAAACTGAGTCTGTCCAACCTTTTGAACTGGTAGGGTTTATTACTCAAAATAAAGATTATAAAAAATTGAGAATACTGGATAAACCGGTTATTATAATCAATTCCAATTTAATTGAACAAATCAAAAATTACAACATCAATGCACTGCTCATTATAGAAGACACACTGTCTGTTAAAAGAAAAAATGAAATAGTTGATGAATGCATACAGGAAGGAATTCAAATTTACAATGTACCCAAAGTTGAAAAATTACATCAGAAAAAGGAAATCAACGCTCAAATTCGCGCCATTGAAATTGAAGACCTTTTAAACCGGGAGGAAATTTTAATCGAGCACGAGAACATCAGTGAAATCGTAGCAGGAAAAACAGTACTTGTTACCGGTGGTGCCGGGTCAATTGGTAGTGAAATAGTAAGACAAGTCTTAAGCTTTGACCCAAAACTTGTTGTTGTTCTAGACCAGGCAGAAACACCCTTGTATGATTTAGAATTGAGACTAAAAGAAACCTACCCCAATGCAAATATCATTACCGAATTGGTCAATATTACAAACATGTACCGCATGGCAATGGTATTTGACACTTATGATTTTGATTTGGTTTATCATGCTGCAGCATACAAACACGTTCCAATTATTGAAAGAAATCCGCACGAGGCCATTTATGTGAATATTCTTGGAACAATGAACCTGGTTAAACTGGCCATTGCCGGTGGTGTTGATCGTTTTGTAATGATTTCAACAGATAAAGCTGTAAATCCAACCAATGTGATGGGTGCTTCAAAACGCGCTGCAGAAATGTATGTACAATCCATACAAGAAGAGAAGGGCGTCACTACCAAGTTTATAACAACAAGATTTGGAAATGTTTTAGGCTCAAATGGCTCGGTAATTCCACATTTTAAACGACAAATTGCCAAAGGTGGCCCAATTACAGTAACACATCCTGATATCATTAGGTACTTTATGACCATTACTGAAGCTTGTCAACTGGTTCTTCAAGCAGGCACTATGGGTAAAGGAGGTGAAATTTTTGTATTTGACATGGGAAAACCCATAAAAATCATGGATTTAGCAACCCGAATGATAAGACTTTCAGGCCTATTGCCTCATGAGGATATTAAAATTGAAGTCACCGGCTTAAGACCCGGCGAAAAGCTTTATGAAGAACTCCTGGCAGACACTTCAATCAACCTGCCAACTCACCACGAAAAAATTATGGTGGCAAAAGACCTGCCAAAACCTTTTTCGGAAATTAAATCAAAATATGAAACATTGATAAAAGTTTCATTAAGAGGTGAAGAAGAAAAAGTGGTAATGGTATTAAAAGAAATCGTTGAAGAATACAAAAGTGAAAACTCTAAATTTTCATTTTTAGACAACTAATTTAAGATTTTCTTTGTAAAATATACTGTTAAACAAAGGTTATGCGCTTGGATTTTAACTGCCTGATAAACAGCAATTAGCTGTTAAATTCTAGTTAACTCTCTGTGTCTTTCAAACTTATTTTTGGGTTTTTGACGTATCTATGTACATAACCTAAAAATAAAATTATGAAAACGTTAAAATCAATTTTTCTTTCAATAATGGTTGTTGTTGTCTTTGCTGCATGTTCAAGTGATGATGACGGAACCCAAACTGATCCAACTCCTGATGGGAAAGCTGAACTTTATGCCACCAGCAACACAAATGGAAATGTTACAAGGTATGATGTGAAGGACAGGGACAATGTAAGTTCTTCAACATTCCTGACTTTATCCCTAGATTCAGAAGGTATTTTTTATGATGCAGAAAGGGATGAGTTAACAAAAGCCTCACGCTCTTTATTTCAATTGAATACCTATGCCAACATCTCAACGGCAACTCCGGGTGAATTGATCGATGTAGTGCTTTCAGGTTCTGCAGATCTTCAAAGTCCCCGAGATATTGCTGTTAATGGTAATCTATATGTGGTTGCAGACGATGCTGAAGCAAACGGAAGATTCTTTGTGTATAACAGAACCAGTAACGGCTTAACTTTGCGTAATGTAATTACGGTTGATTTTGAAGTATGGGGAATCACTTTTGTTGGAAACGATTTGTATGCAGTTGTTGATAATACTTCAGACCTTGCAGTATTTAATAACTTTTTAAGCAACACCTCAACAATGACTCTGGAGGCTTCAAAGAGAATTACTATTGAAGGCATTGTGAGAACCCACGGTATTGCCTATGATGGCGGAACAATGATATTAACTGATATTGGAGCTGCAACCGGAGCCGGAGCAGATACAGATGGGGCAATTCATGTAATAACCAATTTCCAGTCAAAATTTAATGCTGTAGCCGATGGAGGAACTATGGCTGTAGCCGGAAACCAAATTAGGATAGAAGGTTCAAGTACCTTCTTAGGTAACCCCGTGGCAGCTGAATTTGACGCTGAAACCAACACCATTTTTATTGCCGAAAGAGCAAATGGAGGCGGTAGAATTCTGGCATTTACAAATTTTGAATCGGGAGGAAATATAGAGCCTTCTATGAACGCTACGTTGTCAGGTGCTTCTTCAATTTATTTCCATAAAGAAGAGTAACCATTGTTTAGTATAAGTTATAAAAAAAGCCCTTTAATCAGGGCTTTTTTTTTTATTCTTCCATTGTGTGATAGACGTTTTGAACGTCATCATCTTCTTCAATCTTTTCGAGGAGTTTCTCTACGTCGGCTGCTTGTTCTTCGGTAAGTTTTTTGGTCACCTGGGGAATGCGCTCAAAACCTGAAGAAAGTATTTCAAGCTTGTTTTCTTCAAGGTATTTTTGAATGGCACCAAAGCTTTCAAAAGGGGCATAAATCAGAATGCCGTCATCGTCCATAAACACTTCTTCAACACCAAAATCAATCAATTCAAGCTCAAGTTCTTCCAGATCGATATCTGTTTTCTGTATGCGGAAGTTACAAGTGTGGTCAAACATAAATGCCACAGAACCACTTGTTCCAAGACTACCGTCACATTTATTAAAATAAGAACGGATGTTGGCAACTGTTCGCGTGTTGTTGTCGGTTGCGGTTTCAACCAAAATGGCGATGCCGTGAGGGGCATAACCTTCAAACAGCACTTCTTTAAAATCGCCCAATGATTTGTCAGACGCGCGTTTAATAGCTCGCTCCACGTTTTCCTTGGGCATATTTACCGATTTGGCATTCTGGATAACAGCACGCAACCTGGAGTTGGAATCGGGATCGGGTCCACCTTCCTTAACAGCCATAACGATGTCTTTCCCAATGCGAGTAAACGCTTTGGACATAGCCGACCAGCGTTTCATTTTTCGTGCTTTCCTGAATTCAAATGCTCTTCCCATTTCAATAAAGAATTTTTAGTTTAAAAAGTGGTCAAAAATAAACAATCCTACAGAAAATTTAGCCTACTAAATCATCAATTATTTGTGCAAGAAAAAAATCTTTTTCTGTTAGTCCACCGGCCTCGTGAGTGGTGAGTGTAATGCTTAACTTGTTGTACACATTAGACCAATCAGGGTGATGATTGAGTTTTTCAGCTTCAAAAGCTATACGGGTCATGACCGAAAAACAGTCCTTAAAATCCTGAAATTCGATAGTGGTGTGTAAAGCATTTTCACTGTATTCCCATCCTTCCAGGTTTTTAAGCATTTCAGTGATTTGATTTTCATTTAATTTACTCATAACAATGTGGATTTTAATGTTGAAATTTCTTCTTTGAGGGTGACTTCATTGATGACATCAGTTACGTTAAAACGGTATTCTGTAACATCAAAACTTTCAGCCGGTAATACGGCCAGAAAACGGTCTGTATTTGAAGCATAACTTCGCTTAAAAACAGGGATTTGTTCGCCTAACTTTTCAGTGATTTCTTCAAACAAGTCACTGTGATGAACCAAATCAGTACTTCCTGAGTGAAAGGTACCGCTTTTTTTCTGATTGATAAGATAATGTAAATGCCTTGGGAATTGGGTATCTGTGGTCACGTTAATCACCAAATCTTCAAACACTTCAAAAGTTGTTTTGTGTTTGATGGCCATTTTCAATCGTATGAGTTCAGGGGAATTGACTCCCAAAACCAGTGGCAATCTGAAAATCAAGTATTTTCCTGAAGGCAACTGTTTCATAAGTTTTTCAATGTAAAGATAAAATTTTCCGGTTTCTGATAGTGCCAGCGGTTTGTCCTTCTCCTTAGCGGGGAATTGCATAGAGCCGTCAAAAACCTGTGCTGTAGAAACAAAAACAAGCTTACAATTTGGGGTTACCGTCACATAGGAAAATAATTGCTGATGCACCCGGAACCCAGAGGCATAGTCTGAAGTAAAACAAGAAATAATCACATCGGGTTGAACAACGTTGAGAATGTTTTCTATATCATCTTTAGTTGCATCAAACTTATAAAACACCTGATTGTCTTCAAAGAGACTTTCCTGAGCGCAATAACTGCCATACACATCAAAGTAAGGCCTCAGTTCTTTATACAATGCATTTCCGATAAAGCCGCTGGCACCAAGTATTAGGATTTTGTTTCCCATCTATACTTTGTAAAACGGAAGTTTCACCACAGTAGCGGGAATGGCATTTTTCCTGATTTGAATGTTAATAACACTTCCGGGTTCTGACAGTTCAACAGGCACATAACCCAAACCGATGCCTTTATTGAGTGAGGGCGACATGGTTCCGCTGGTGACTATACCAATGGAGGTGCCTTGCTCATCTACAATTTCGTAATCGTGGCGCGGGATCCCCCTTTCGTTAAGTTCAAAAGCCACAAGTTTTCTTTTAATACCTGCTTCCTTTTGTTTTTTCAGGTTCTCAGCATTGATAAAGTCTTTGGTGAATTTGGTGATCCAGCCCAGCCCGGCTTCCAGTGGCGAGGTGGTGTCGTTGATGTCGTTTCCGTACAGGCAGTAACCCATTTCCATTCTTAAAGTGTCACGGGCAGCCAGACCGATGGGCTTGATGCCAAAAGGTGCTCCTGCTTCCATCACTTTGCTCCACACTTGTTCCACTTCACTGTTTTTGCAATAGATTTCAAAACCGCCGCTGCCGGTATAGCCGGTGGCAGAAATAATCACGTGCTCAATTCCGGCAAAATCAGCCACTGCAAAACTGTAAAAAGGAATACTGCTCAAATCCACACTGCTTAGGGATTGCATAGCCTCAACCGCTTTGGGGCCTTGAATAGCCAATAAGGAATAATCATCTGAAAGGTTTTTCAGCTCGGCACCCATAGTGTTGTGTTTGTTGATCCACGCCCAGTCTTTTTCAATGTTTGAAGCGTTGACCACCAGCAGGTATTTTTCTTCATTAAAACGGTAAACAATCAGGTCGTCAACAATACCACCGTTTTCGTTGGGAAAACAGCTGTATTGTGCCTTTCCATCAACGAGTTTGGAAGCGTCATTAGAACATACTTTCTGGATTAATGCGAGGGCATTTTTTCCGGTTACGAGAAATTCCCCCATATGGGAAACGTCAAAAACGCCTAAAGTATTTCTAACAGTTTGGTGTTCTATGTTCACGCCTTCATATTGAACCGGCATATTGTAACCCGCAAAAGGAACCATCTTGGCACCCAGGGCTTCGTGTATATGTGATAAAGCAGTATTTTTCATTTGAATGAATATTAAATGGAAATGGAATTTCTTTCGCTTAAAGCGAAGGCAAATTTATCTAAAAACAACCACTTTAACCCAATGAAAACGGGAATGTTTTAAACAATTCTAAAACGAAATATTTACACTTCAATTTTTTTCAATTCATGATAATTGTTGTACAGCTTTTTGAGTAAAATGCCATAAACAATCCTATAAAAAAGAACTAGCAATAAGATAAGAATGATGCCTATAACGACTTGACCAATAAAAAAGTAGGTCAAAAATTCAGGTCCTGTTGGCACAGTGCCATAGGTTTCTTCCAGAGCTACAAGCAGCACATCACTTTTTGTGTAATAAAAATAGTTTATTATGATAAGTGTCAATGCAAAAGCACTAACATTATACCATACAAAATACTTGACGGTCTTTCTGGTTTTTATAATATTGTCCATAAGTGAACGCGTGCTGTCTGTAACTTTTATGGCGATGTAGTTTTTATAAAAAATGATGATGAAAACAACTACCACCACATAATGCAGGATGTTAAAACCAATCATAAATGGTTTCATACCCAATTTTTCAATGATTTCAAAAGACGATTTTGGAGAAACAAAATAGAGCCCTACCCAAAATGCAAGTTCAAGTATACTGATGATAAATATCCACTTCACGATGGAAGTTGATCGTTTAAACAGCATATTGTAAATCTGGACATAGCTTAACTTGGGATGGTCTTGCTCCCGTTGCTTCCAGTTTTGCTTTAATAATTCTAATTGATCCATACGGTTACGGATTGAGGATGTTTCTTAATTTTTCTTTTATACGGTTCATTTTTACGCGGGCATTGACTTCAGTAATACCCAGTGTTTCTGCTATTTCACTGTAATTTTTGTCTTCGAGGTATAAAAACACCAATGCTTTGTCAATGTCGTTGAGCTGTTTGACGGCATCATACATTAATCTTAATTGAACTTCAACGGTATCGTCATATTCATCAGCAGTGATTTTAAAACCAACAGTGTCAAAATTTTGTGTATCGACGCTGCGCTTTGATTTCCTATACAGAGTGATCGCTGTATTTAATCCCACACGGTACATCCAGGTGCTGAACTTGGAGTCACCTCTAAACTTGGGAAATGCCTTCCACAATTGTATGGTGATTTCCTGAAACAAATCGTTGTGAGAATCAGCATCATTGGTGTACAAGCGACATATCTTGTGCACGATGTTCTGATTTTCCTCCAATTGGGTTACAAAGCTATGCTCCAGTTCTTTGCTCAATGTTTGTTTCAGTTAGTTGAAAGGTTAGTAGTGGGTTTTAAAGAATTGTTACAAAACACAACAAAGTTTGCCTAACAGTTCTTGTATTTGTCGTTCAGGCCTTTGCCGTCAAGTATCATTGGGATGCACTTTTCAAGACGCGCTATTCGTGTTTTTTCCTGTTTGGCACTGCCAATGTGCTCTTTGTATTCTTTTTGTTTGTAGGGAGTAAGTGCTTCAAATTGTGATTTGAGTTGTTTATTGTTTTTAAAAGCTGCCTCAAGTTCGACAGGCATATCGAGAGGAGCTTTCTTTTTTGGAGCGATCTTTTTGTTGGCTTCGGCATTGGCCAGGGCTTCTTTGGCATAAGCCAAAACCAGTTTTTCATCCACTTCATCCACATGTTCAAACCGCCATTGAAGCATAGCACTGGTTTTGCCTTCCTGGGCATTTAAGAGTTTTTTATGGGAGTCTTTGAGTAAGGCACCTTGAAAAAACCAAATGCAAAAATGATGTTTGAATCCGCCTAAACCCAAAACATTTTGCCCGTTTGACGCCATATAAACAGGACCTCCCCACTTAACGGTTTCTTCCATTCCGGTTTGAAGCATGAGTTTTCGCAGTAGCGTAAGTTCAGCTTTCCAGTGGACGTTTTTTTCAATGTAGGCCGTAATCTTTTCGTTCATTTTTGAAATTTTTGTTGCGGGGTTTAAAAGTACTAAAATATCCAAAATGGCAGAAATCAAAGTAAATCCAAAGTAGCTACAATTCATCATAAAAAAACAACACTTCGGTTATTTAGATTTTATAAACCAGATGGCTTTGGGCAATTTTGGAAAAAATTCAAGGTGATGCGATACAATTATTTAGTTCTACTGTTTTTTATTTCAAATTTGATTTCGGCCCAAACAACCATATCCGGGACGGTTCAGGATAACAAGGGTAAACCCATTTCAGGTGCCAATGTGTTTCTGGAGGGTACTTTTGACGGCAGTATCAGTAGTGAGGATGGAAACTTCTCCTTTCAAACCTCAGAAACAGAGGCTCAAAAACTTATTGTTTCCTATTTGTCTTTTGAAACGTTTACAATAAGCGCTGAGGTTTCCACAATGAAACACCTCAAAATTGTTTTGCGGGAAGATCTATCTGCCCTGGACGCCGTGATGATTACTGCCGGAACCTTTGAAGCCGGGGACAAAGCCCGAAATTCGGTTTTAAAACCGTTGGATATAGTTACAACCGCAGGAACTGCAGGTGATATTGTTGCGGCCCTGCAAACCCTACCGGGTACACAAACCGTGGGGGAGAGCGGCAGGCTGTTTGTGCGTGGTGGCGAGGCCGGTGAGACCCAAACGTTTATTGACGGCATTCGCGTGGCACAACCCTATGGAGCTACCACCGGAAACATTCCCACACGCGGCAGGTTTTCTCCTTTTTTGTTTAGTGGAATATCATTTTCAACCGGCGGTTACAGCGCCGAATATGGCGATGCACTTTCAAGTGTCCTGTTGCTGAATACCAAAGATGAAGCCGCCCAAAACCAAACCGAAATTTCCTTGATGACCGTGGGCCTGGCCCTGGGGCACACCATCAAAGGAGATAACAACGACCTGACCCTCAATGCAGCTTACATCAATCTGGAGCCTTATCAAGCTGTTGTGCCCGAACTTATTGACTGGAACAAACCTTTTCAGTCCATTTCGGGGGAAGGTGTTTATACACATCGGTATTCCAAAGGGATATTAAAAGTTTATGCTGCCTTTGATGTTTCAGAGTTTGATTTTAACCGCGAAAACATCAACCTCCCTGAACCACAACGCATCGATTTACAAAACAATAATTTTTATGCCAACACTTCATACAAGTCTTACTGGAACAACAACTGGCAGTTTTTTAACGGACTCAGCTATGGGTTCGGCACTAACGACATCAACATAGACAACGCCAATGTCAAGAACGACGAGCACGCCATGCACATCAAATCTAAAGTGAGCCGAAGGTTTTCAAATCGCTTACGCGTAGGCAGTGGCGCAGATATTTTTTATACCCGTTTTGGCGAAAGTTTTACCGAAGAAAATTTCACGTTCAACAGCGGCTATGAATCACTCACAGCAGCCCTTTATACCGAAGCTGATATATTTTTTTCCAAAAATTTTGCTGCCAAGGCAGGGGTAAGGCTGAATTACAATGAACTTTTGGATGAAATCCGGCTTTCTCCCAGGATTTCTTTGGCATACAAAACCGGCGAGCATTCACAGTTTGCTTTGGCTTACGGCATGTTTTCACAGCTTCCAAACTCCGATTATTTGAAATACAACACCTCGTTTAACACCGAAAAAGCCGCTCATTACATACTGAATTATCAGTACAGCCACAACCGCAGGACACTAAGAATTGAAGGTTATTACAAAGATTACAAGGATTTGGTGCGTTACAACACTGACCAGCCGGTTTTTGATTCCGATTTTGACAATCAGGGGTTTGGTTATGCCACCGGGTTGGATGTATTCTGGCGGGACAGTAAAACGTTCAGGAATACAGAATACTGGGTTTCTTATTCGTTTATTGATACCGAGCGTTTGTACAGAAACTTCCCTGTAGCAGCCACACCCGGATTTGTAGCCAATCATACCGCTTCGGTTGTTGTCAAGCGATGGATACAGGACTGGCGCTCACAACTGGGGCTGTCACATACCTTCCACACCGGAAGGCCTTTTGACAATCCCAACCAACCCGGGTTTATGACCGGAAAGACACGGGATTATCACAGCCTGGGTTTCAACTGGGCGTATTTGTTGAGTGCGCAGAAAATACTTTACTTTTCAGTTTCCAATGTTTTGGGAAATCAAAATGTGTTTGGGTATGAATATGCCCAAACCCCCGCTGATAACGGAATTTTTAACCGAAGGGCCGTCACCCCAACAGCTGACCGGTTTTTCTTTATTGGTTTTTTCTGGACAATTAGTGATGATAGAAAGAGCAATCAGTTGGAACAACTATGATGTTAATTAAAGAAAATTATCTAATTCCAGAAGACTTCCGGTTTTACATAAAAAACGGTGTCAATGAAATAAAGTATATCATTCTGGGTTAAAACATTTTCATCGTGGAGATCTTCCAGGATTATACCTAAATAAGGGTGATAATAATCGTGATTTCGAATATTTAAAAACCCATTATTTTCCATAAATTCTTTTACTTTTTTTAAGTCTGTTTTATGGGTAGCTATAACATAGTTCTGTTCAACCACAGCATACAAACTTTCGTCCTGTTTATAGAATCCAGTTAATTTATAGGCTGTATCCGGAAAAAAGTAATTATTTAATAGAAGATTGTTTAAGTAATCAAACCATGAGGCATAATAAATACTGTCATTGAGTTTAAAAACGTGCTTTTCGTCAAGAATGAAAACACGCTGCTCTGCGCCTTGAGAAATAAATTTACTAATGTCTAAATCAACTACCCAAAGTTTATTTTGAGATATATAATTGATTAACTTCTCTGTTTCTTCTTCTTTGTAGAGCTTGCCTGTTTGAGCCAAAGGGCCTGTTGGCGCGCTTGGCTTAAGGTGATTGGCAATTGATAGGATAAGAGTTCCATGGCTAACGCTGCTCTTTCCTGAAAGGAGATTTTGTAATTCATATTTCAATCGGTTTTCTGACACCTAAGATTTTTATAAACAAATGTAATAGTAATGTTTAAATCAAAACCTTAGAAGCAAAAATATTAAAGTTTTTTGAGTATAAAAAATTCCATTCAAGCTTGGGATGAATCAAATACATTTTTAACAATGGGCAAATTAACCGGCTTGAAAAATTAAGGTTATATAAGGTGTATAAATAATCACAGCCACAATCACGGCAATCACAGCCGCAAAAAACACGGCTCCGGCGGCTATGTCTTTGATTAAGCCGATTTTGTTGTGAAAATCGGGATGTACAAAATTGGCGATTTCTTCTACAGCGGTGTTCAGCCCTTCAATACTCAATACCAGGCCGATGGCCAACAATTGAAACATCCATTCGGTAGCGGTAATATCAAAATAAAACCCTGCTGCGATAACCAGCAGGGCTACACAGGTTTGCACCTGAATACTTGCTTCACTTTTTAATAAAATCCAAGCCCCTTTGGTGGCATATACAAAGCCTTTTAATCGGTTTTTATAAAAGGGGTCGGTTTCATTAAATGTTTTTTAGCACATCTTCATAATCAGGTTCTTGTCCAATTTCGGTCACAAGTTGATTGTAAGTAACTTTTCCTTGTTCATCAACTACTACTACAGCCCTGGCGTGTAAACCCTGAAATATTCCGGATTCAATCCTTACGCCATAATCAATTCCGAATTCATTGTCTTTAAAATCTGATAAAGCCTCCACATTATTGAGTCCTTCAGCACCGCAAAAGCCCGATAATGCAAAGGGCAAATCTTTGGAAATGCAAATTACTATTGTGTTTTTTAAATGAGTAGCTTCTTTATTAAACCTTCTAACGGAAGCAGAACAGACTCCTGTTCCCACACTTGGGAATATATTTAAAACGAGTTTGCTGCCTCGATAGTCCTTAAGGGAAACAGCGGATAAATCTGTTTTTGTTAATTTGAAATCGGGAGCTGTTTGCCCCACTTCGGGCAATTCACCAATAGTTGTTGTGGGTGTGCCGTCTAAAGTTATTTTTGCCATATTTTTTTAGTAAAAGTATAAAATATTGTCTGAATTCATAAAAAAAGCCTGTGTTAAAACAGGCTTTTTCAAATAAGTGTGATGTTTGTTTACCGGTCAATGGATGCCATTACTTTTTTTGCAAAGGTATTGGCAGCATCTCGTTCTTCCATGCCGTTTTCAATCATTGCTGCTACTTCAGCAGCACCACATAGATTGGTGATTAACTCACCAATAACGTCCATTTCCTGTTCAGTAATGCGTGGATAATCACTGAATGATTCAAGCACTTCAATACAATGCTGAATTTTTTCAGGTGGATTGCTTTTCTGTAAATGTCTAATTACGGGCAGCTTCATCGATTAAAATTTTTAAAACTTCCATTTTGTTGGTTTGCACCTGATTTAAAAGTTTTCCATTTTTAAATGCAGCAAATGTTGGCAGGTTATCTACGTTTGCCACTTTTCTGCTTTCGGGAAATCTTTCGGCATCTACCAGTATGAAATTAAAACCTTCGGTTTCTTGTGCAAACTTTTTAAATTTGGGTTTCATCAAGCGGCAGTTTCCGCACCATCCGGCTGAAAACTGAACAATTACATTTTTGTTTTCAGCAATCAGCTCCTGCAAATTGT
>ERZ869909.517-NODE-517-length-43999-cov-21.835162_pt1 | contig 43999 bp, 43 predicted proteins | sample MGYA00520892_ERZ869909 | MGnify/ENA primary metagenome ERZ869909 (study PRJEB32215, sample SAMEA104723947) | bioreactor metagenome | biome: bioreactor; feature: anaerobic bioreactor; material: water | place: China | collected 2015-03-12 ... | reverse complement strand
TTTTCTCCTTTTTTCCTACTCTAAGTTTATCACAGTTTAGATCTTATTTATATAAATAATAAGTGTGATAAAAGTATATTCAACATGTGAGAAGAAACTTTGTGTGTAAAAGAAGGATACACTGTGTTCGTTGGTTGAACAATCAAAGGACGAACTTTCCTAGCAAATAAAAAAGCGATATAAACCACATATCACTTTAGCAAGACAAGTTAAATTGTTACCTGATACTGCGCATCACATGTTACCCACATATCAAAAAACAATTCATCTTTCAAAAATAACACTTTTTGAATCGCATAGAGTTAATCAACTACTCACGTATACACCGATTGATCAATTTCCATTAAAAAAATAACCAAACAGGTTATTTTTTTTCTTTTAAGTATGACTGATAATGATTATGAATCGTCTGAGCTAACATGTCTATTGTTTGATCCTCATTTTGGACAATGAGATCAATTTTTTTAAAAGCATCTCTGTAAAAAACTTGTCGATCAAATAAAATACGTTCTAAAACTAAATCGCTAGAATCTCCTCGTTCTAGCATACGTTTTTGTCTTAATGCTTCACTGGTCTCTATATAAACGATATAGACCTCTTGATTAAGTTTATCAATGAGTGTATTTGCTCCTTTTGGTTCAACAATGACTATACCTTGATCAAATACATCCTTCTTTTGTATACCATAGTAATGGTTATGATATGTTGAGACTTCATAAAATAAATCTTTTTTTATTGCCTCAATAAATGTTTCCTGGTCTAAGAAGTGATAGTCTTTGCCATCTGTTTCATTTTGTCTTTTAGGTCTTGTTGTTGTTGTAACACATTTTTGATATCCAAAAATTTCAAACATCTTTTTTGCAATCTCTGTTTTACCACTTGCACTTGCACCAACGAGTACAATCATTTTTCCACTTCCTTCATGTATGTCTTGATGATGTTGATTTTATCTTTTCTTTCCATAAGCTCATAATAAGTAAGCCATATATCAATATCTTCTAAATATATCTTAACATCATCCAATAAATATACATCAAAGATCATGTTTTCTCTTAATGGGAAATGATGCATTTTTTCTTGATGCTTGATAGCAAATCCAGCCATAATATCAATATCAACAGTGTCAATCATATAATTTAAAAATATCTTAGTTCCAAAATTTGAACTTGGCTTTTTATCCTTTAACAAAGCTATATTTGACATGATTTCTTTGACTTTTTCCACATCTTTTTCAAGAATCATAATGTCTAGATCATGAAAATCTGATACGATACCTCTTAAATATAGGTTCGCTGAAGCACCCAAATTCCAAGTGATTTTAGCCTCATTTAAATCAAAAGCAATTTTTTTTAATACTTTAAGCTTTAAAGGTATCGTGCTTTTCATGTGTGCACCACTTTATAAGCTTGGCAAGATACTTCCATGATACCTTTTAGTACAGCTGGATCACTATGTGCATACGCATGAGCTTCATTGATATCTTCTGCATAAAAAACAACAAGTCCAAATCCGTTTTCTTTCGTATCCAGTGTTCTTCCCACATGAATAATTTTGTTTGCGATTATGTCTTCTTTGATTCGATTAAAATGTTCATCAATAATTTTATTATCGTTTTCAGTCCATGAGTTGTCTTCATATAACCTTGGTATTAATTTTAAGACATAGATAAAAGTTTGCATAATATTCCTCTTCTCCAAATTTCATATAGCATATTTATAGTTTCAAAAGAATCTGCTCAATAGTCGATATTTCTTTTTTGATCCATTGCTCTGCCTTTAGATTATCAACTGGGGCTAAATAGCACCCAGCCATAGCACACACACGATTTAATAATAAATAAAGATTGATGGCCCGTTCATTGACTTCTATGGTATATGTCTGTAAAAAAGCCTCCTTTTCTTCAAATGAAATTTCCATAAATGGTGGATATAGTAAGTGAGCGATATCTATCATTGGATCCCACCACATAAAATCACCTAATGATGACAGACCTGTGACAGAGTAAATATCATTATTTTTTTGCAAATAAATACTCCAAGGAAAAGGACTAAAATGAATGAGCGATGTTGGTCTTTCTTTCAAATAGGACATATTTTTATCCCATACAAGACAAATCTTGTCGTATAACTTTTTATTTATAATATGATGGTCCATAAGATATTTGCAACTACCTCCGTAGATTTCAGCTTGTCTATAAAAATCTACTGGATGAATAGGATATTTCCTTTTAGAAGCATGACCATCCCAGATCCCAGCCCAATCATTATGAATACGATGAAGATTATCATACGCTTTGCCTAGTGCTTTGTATATATTTATTCGTTCATCTATTGATCCTCTTTCATATTCATGGTAAAGTTTATTTCCTTTGTGACTTTCAGATAAAATGTATCTAAAACCATATTCATTTTTATCGTGTGAGTAAGATAAGATATCCGGTTGAGAGATCCCTAAAGATTTAATTAACTTGGATGCATGAACTTGATTAAGAATCGTTGAATCATCTGTCCATTCATCTTCAATGCCTATTTTTAACAATAAACATCTACCATCATCTAAATAAATATATTGAGATTGCATGACCCAAGCATGTGGTTCTTCTAATCGAATGTGTTCAATGTTTATGCCAGAAGCAACAAGCATTTTTTCAATCTTTTCAATATTCACACTTTGAGTGTTTGGCGTTTTTAGAATACGCTCCATGATATTATTTCTCTTAAACATTTATACTTCCTTCTTTTAAATCTGGCGGAGGATAAGGGATTTGAACCCTTGCATCGTTTTAACGATCTTCTCGCTTTCGAGACGAGCCCCTTCAGCCGGACTTGGGTAATCCTCCATCTTTCTATATTATACAACAAGGCAAAATATTATCTAAACATTTTCAAGCGTTTCTCTTGATTTTATATACCCCCTGGGGTATCATAGATATGGATAAAAAAGGAGGGATACATTGTGAAATGCGATGTCTCTTTAAAAAATAGAATTAAAAGAGCTCAAGGTCAAATGCAAGGTGTGCTATCAATGATGGATACTGAAGCGAGTTGTATGGATTTACTCACACAACTTAAAGCGATTAGATCGTCTATTGATACAGCCATAGGTATCTTGACAACTTCTAACTTAATTCAAACCATTCAAGAAACCAATGATATAGAACTCATCAACATTGAGGATGCTATTAATTTAGTGGTTAAAGGTATCAAATAAAGGAGGACAACATGTTTAGTTTCAACGTAGAAAAAACATCAGAAAAATCAATATTTGAACATTTAAGCTTTTGGGATTTGATTGTTGTAGGTGGTGGCCCAGCAGGATTAAATGCAGGTCTTTACGCTAAAAGAAAAGGTCTTAAGGTAGGTATTATATCTTATGAGATTGGTGGACAGTTACATAATACATCCACTGTAGATAACTATTTAGGTATTGAATATATCGAAGGTAAGGACCTATCTGATAAATTCTTAAATCACATCAACAGTCTAGAAATTCCTATATTAAAACAGATTAAAATTACTTCATTAAAAAGAATCAAACAAGATTTTGAAATCACACTTTCTGATGGCAAAATATTAAATTCAAAAACTGTTTTGATTGCTACAGGTGGTGCACCAAGAAAATTAGAAATACCTGGTGAAATGACTTTCGCAAATAAAGGCGTTTCATACTGTACAACGTGTGATGCACCCTTCTTCAAAGATAAACACGTGATTGTTGCAGGAGGAGGAAACAGCGCTGCAGAAGCTGTCATAGATTTAGTCCCCTGGGCAAGAAAGATCACTGTTGTACATCGTAGTAAATGGCGTGCAGATCAAATACTTCTAGATAAGCACAAGTCAATTGATGGCTTAACTGTGCATTTAAACACACAAATATTAAATGTATATGGTCATGGAAACATGCAAGGTGTAGAAGTTTTAGATAAGACGACTGGTAAGACATTTAAGATTGACGCAGATGGATTATTCATTGAAATTGGTACAGTTCCAAATAGTACGCTTGTAAAAGACTTAGTAGAAACGAATGGACAAGGTGAGATTCTTGTAGACCAAAATCAAATGACTTCAGTTCCAGGACTATATGCCGCAGGTGATGTCACATCACAACCATATAAACAAATAATTATATCAGCTGCAGAAGGTGCGAAAGCTGCACTAGCAGTAACACAATATTTAAATCAAACATATAAAGGAGAATAAGAATATGCCAACATTATTAAATCAAGATTTACAAAACCAAATTAGAGAGTTTTTAGCACCCATGAAAGAAAAAGTAACACTTGTTCTTTTCACACAAGAAAGCCCATGTGAAACATGTACTGAAACAAGACAATTGTTATCTGAGGTTTCAGCTTTAAATGATAAGATTACTTTTATTGAAAAAGACTTAATCGAAGATATTAAAGATGCAGACCTATATGGAATTAATTTAACACCAAGCTTTGTTATGCTAGATAGCGAAGGCAACTATCGTGGTGTGAAATTTAATGGTATTCCTGCTGGACATGAAATTAACTCATTTTTAACAGCAATCATAGATATGTCAGGTGTTGATTTTGGATTTGATCAAGAGATTATTGATCGCATTAAAAAGATTGATAAACCTGTTAATATTAAAGTCTTTGTTACTTTAAGTTGCCCACATTGCCCTGGTGCAGTCACAACTGCACAAAGATTAGCAATGCTCAATAAGAACATTGAAGGTGAAATGATTGAAGCACAAACATTCTATCATTTATCAGAACAGTACAATGTTTCTGGTGTACCTAAGATCGTGATTAATGAAAAACACGAGTTGCTTGGTAATCAACCGATTGAAGCATTTTTAAGCCAATTAGAAAAACTTTAAAAAAATAAGGTAGCTTGTCGCTACCTTTTTCTTTTGCTTATTGATCACTTGATTCAATGATTAGTCTTGACATGACAAATAATATGATGATGAATGTTACTATCATACCAAAACCACCAATATTATCATCCACATAGACGTAAAATAGTATAAACGCAATCAGCATGATAGCTAATGTCACTAAAATAGCTGATAAGCTAATGATTTTTTTCATGATTTACCCCCCTTTTTTCAACTTAAAAATTAAAATGTTTAAAAATCATCAAGGCAACTTCATTTGCACTAAGACTTGTATTATCAATTTGCAAAAACCTTGGGTGTTTCACTTCACCTGGTCTAGAGATGAACCGATATTTATTTGTTGCTTGTAAGAGTCTTTTTTCGGATGTCTCAATATCTCTTTTTGATGCTTTATGTTTGAGTCTATTTTCTGTTTTATTTCTTTTTAGTCTTTCATCTAATGTGGCATCTAATTCAACAATATAAGAAGTCACACCTCTTTTTTCGAAATAATCGATGAGATCCTCTAAATATTGAACCTCCTCAGGTACGTCAAAAGGTAGTTGTAATGTTAAAATGAGTCCTGGTAAATCTGTTTTCGTGAACTCATCAAAAATAGTGAATCTTAGGGCCTCAATGGCAGGTATGTGAAATGATTTAAAAACATCTAATACAAGTTCTATCGTCATATGATTATGAAAAAGTGAAAAACCAGTCAATTTTTCTAATGCTTGACCTACAGTCATTTTACCTACAGCACTATCCCCTAATATGCATACAAATTTCATCGCTGTCTCCCTGTATTTATATTCATGATAACATTATTTTTTGAAATATAATCCCCCATGAAAACAAAAATATCTTTCTGCGTCTAAAGATAAAATAAAGTCTAAACTCTTTTTAGCATCATCCATGTTCAACGTAAACTGTGGACTGACTGTTTGTATAACTCCTTGTTGCACTGATGCAGCATCACCAGTGATGACCACCTTCTCATGAATGACATACAATGATGCATGATTTGGCATGTGCCCAGGAGTGTGTAAGATTTTTGTACCACCTAACCAAGGTAAGATATCGCCATATTGAATTTTGATATCCACTTCTACTTTTTCGATTGCCTTGAGTCTGTCACAAAAAGCTTGATACATAGGTTTTTGATCGAGAGGTGCATCTTTGAGCATCTCTTCCATTTTTTCTAACCTAAGCGACTTCTTCTTACCAGAAATATAATCACTTTCAGCTTCTGTTGATACAATCTTTATATGTGGATATTTATCTTTCATCCTTCTTAATGCACCGATATGATCTATATCATGATGTGTGATAAAAATGTGTGTTAAGTCTATAGGATTGATATGATGCTTCAAGAGTGCATTTTCTATATTTGTTAAGAAGTCTGGATATGCTGTATCAACTAAAACAAGATGTTTATCATCTTTTAATATGATAGGATGAATTGCTTGTAATGTATTATTTCTTTCAAACTCGATATTTAAATCAATAATTTGGTTCATTCTATAACCTTCTTTCATTGAATACTATAGTTCCATTATAAATAAGCATACTGTTTTAAAGCTTTATCTTTGGATAGTAAAATGATTGTATTATATCGATGTTATTTTGCATTTTTCATCCGACACATTGACCAGTTGAATGAGGTTTCTATAATTTCATCTCTTAAAGAAATGATTTCGGGAAGTATTCTTAGTTCTACATTTCTTCTAAACAACTCATCGATAATATGCGTAACTTTAAACTTATTAATAGGTACCTCGGTATCTTTACTGATGTAAAATCCAGCTATTTCATCTTGTAATTCAAAGTTTTTTGGATCAAACTCATAAATTGTTAGTTCAGTATTTAAAAGTGTATCTAACCATCGATACTCGATTGCCACACAATGGTTTACTCTAGGCGATGAAAAATAGCGATTAATATCATCTTTTTTAGTTTGTGGCCCTACATGAAATGTCACTCTTGGACAATCTCTTGGAGTTAAAAAATTAGGTAGTGTTCTTTCACATAAAGCCCAAACAACACCTGTATTTTGATCCATATCTTTGCGATACGGAATGATAGGTATAAATGTTTCAATATTGGAGTCTTCGCTCACGTGGAATAGTCTCATATTTTCCTCATAAAAAATTGTATTTTCTATTAACATTATAAACTATATAACATCTTTTTTGAAAAAAAAGTGAACTGATACCAAAAACCTGTACTTAGTGTAAACTAGAATATATGCAGGAGGTATCCAGTGAAAGATAAAAAGAAAAAGAATAGGTTATGGAGCGGTGACTTCAAACTTAGAGTGGTTTTAGATATCATTGAAAATGAACTTTCTTATAGTCAAGCGGCGCGTAAATATGATATGTATTTATCATCAGGGAGTCTAAATGATACACTACCTGCTAGATGGGTATATCAGTATAGACTCTATGGGAAAGAGCGTTTCTTTCAAACTCCAAAAGATTACCGTAAGAATCCAGTTAGAAAGTTCCATAAGCCATCTAAAGAGGTTGAAGAAAGTTTAGAACTCAAAGTTAAACACTTAGAGATGGAGCTTGAATATACAAAAAAACTTATCGCCTTAGTTCAAAAACAGGAACAAACAAACAAAAATACCAAGTAGTCAAGGAACTAAGGCGAAAATATGCATTAAAAGATCTACTTCTAATTTCAGGACTTCCTAAGTCTGTTTATTACTACTATGAGCACCATCAGACAATAGATAAATATCATGATATCAAGATACTGATATCAGAAATCTTTGAAGCGAGTAATCGTACATATGGCTATAGACGCATTAAACTCGCTCTTCAGAACTTTTATCAGATTAAAATAGCATATAAGACTGTTGTAAAGCTCATGAAAGAGTTACATATCGTTTGTAAGGTAAGAAAAAAGAGATATCGATATATCTCTCAAATATCAAACAAAATTACACCAAATCTACTTAAGAGAGACTTTAAAAAAGGTGAACCTAATATCGCATGGGTCACAGATGTATCAGAGTTTAGATTTAATCGTAAACGTTTATATCTGTCTGTCATTCAAGATCTTTACAATTGCGAAGTCAAAGGTTATCAAATATCTAGAAGTCAAAATCAAGACTTGATTCTAAAAACTCTTAAGAAAGCAATCAACCCAAATGAAGACTTATCAAAGCTTCTCATACACTCTAATCAAGGTATTCTATATCAATCACCTAAATATCGTAATTATCTTAAAAAATCATCATTTACTCAATCTATGAGTGCTAAAGGTAACGCCTATGATAATGCAGTGGTTGAAAGCTTCTTCGGAACACTAAAGTGTGAAACCATCTACTTACAAAAGGTTAAATCTTTACCTGACTTAATTCGAACTATCGATGAATATATCTACTGGTATAATCACGGAAGGATTAAGTTGACATTAGGGGGATATTCCCCTATCCAATATAGTCTCATGAATCAATAAATGATACAAGAACTACAAAGAACATAAAGTACAAGAAAATGGTATCAATTCATCCTTAACCTATCAAATATAAGTATAAATTCTCTGATTCATTAACCAAGGCCAACAATCATTTTAATAAAATCCGTATAGTCATTTGTTGTATGCGCTTTATCTAGTGCATCATAATAATCTGCTCTATTTTCTGTTTTAATTACGACGGGTGGATAGCCACTTTGAATGAGTTCAAAGTTTAATAAAAGTCTTGCTGTTCTACCATTACCATCAATAAATGGGTGAATTTTTACAAACTCTCCATGTAGGTAACAAGCTCTTACCACAGGATGAAAATCTTTCCAGCTTTGATACTGAACAATCAGATTCTGCATTTTATATGGAACATTCATGTATACTTGTGGCACATGCTTAGCACCACTGATAAACACATTTTCATTTCTATATTTACCAGCATTAGTAGAATCAATTTCTTTCAAAATCAAATAATGTACAGATCTAATATCGTATTCTGAAAGTTTAACGTTTTTGCTGACTAGATCTTCAATGTATTCAATTGCTTCTTTATGATTAATAATCTCTAAATGATCTTTTAATGGTTTCCCTTTAATTGTTATGCCATTTTCTAAGACTACTTTTGTTTCTGATAAGGTAAGTGTATTACCTTCAATTGCATTAGAATTATAAGTCCATTCAATAATTAGTTTATCTCTTAATTGTCTAGTCATGTTTTGAGAGAATGGTCGATGGGAATCAATTGTATCCTTTTTTTCATCAATAATATTAAAATCTATTGAATCAAAGAACAAGTCATTAACTTGTCTATATCTTTTATCAATAGGTTTTTGTGCATCTTCTGGAATTAACCAAGTTTTACCAACTTTTTTCGCACCATGAATTCTACCCTCTGTGCAAAGTATTCGAATTCTTCTTTCTTTAATGTTCCATTTCGTTGCAAAATAAGATATATTTTTATATTCCATTATTTCACCTTTCTATTATGCCGTTATCGGCACAACATTAGTATATCATTGATTTTTAAATCTGTCAATATTATGCCGATAACGGTACAATATAACTTAAAAAATTCAGTTTGATCAATTGTGTTTTTGTTATGCATTCGTTTTTTTATTGACCTTTTGTGTTTTTATACTAACATTTTCGATAGCGCGTTTAAACTCACAAAGCTAAACCTAAAATAGATAGGTATTATTATAAAGAAAAAAAGGATTATCTCCCTATTTTCCTATTCATTAAAGTCGATACTATTGTATCTACACTGTCGTGCTAATATGGCGGAGGAAAGGTATTCTTAAACATAACCTTTGAAAAATGTTTAGTTGCCTCTTCCTTATATAACACTATTTATCAAAATGAAAAAGTTATTAGATAATTTGTAATATGGTAAGTGTCGATTATTTTAATTCTTTATTAACAGGTATTAAAACAACTTCACAATGCTCACAATAAAAAGCGACAGCTTTTCTCGGAGTAGTAAGTGTTAACTCAGACAACGATACACTTCCCTTAGGTAGTTTTGCAACATTCCAAGGTATTCTTTCAACTGGTGTCCAATACAATCTTCCCCGATGAACAGGCACACTACCTTTAGACATTTCGTTTCCACATTTTGAACATAACATATTAATACCCCCAATCGATTATTTTAATGACTAAATTATACCACAATAAAATCAAAAAAAACACTTCCTTTTTCAGGTTGTGTTTAAGAAATCCGATGTCTTGTCATTATGGACTTTATCACTGTTTTTGATAACCTCTAGACTAACTTTACTACAACCTCTATACTAAGTTTACTATAAATGATGCTATAAGTTCATATTTTTAATAACTCAAACAATCCAGCTACTTCGTTTATTTTGTTATAAGAAATTTTGTAATAATTCTTTAAATCACTTTTTTGATAAATATCTAGTATTGGATAATACTCTTCATCATCCCAAATAGAATCATACTTTTCATGTAGTTTATTCATATCTAGTGTATTTACTGTTGATACATCACCTATGATAATTATTCCTTGACTATTAAGGTTCTCATTAATTTTTAGAAGCAAGTCTATTTGACTTTGATAGTCAAGGTGATGAATCGAATAATTGAATATGATGAAATCATACTGAGTATTCAGTTTTGTTAAAGAATTTTGGAAAGTATCACATATGAATATTGCATTAGGCAATTTCTTTTTGGCTATATCTATCATCTTTTCTGATAAATCCACACCTGTTACACTATATCCTAAATTGTATAAAGGACTCGTGATTTCTCCGGTCCCCACACCCATATCAAGAATATGTGCAAATGACCTTTTTGTTATAATATCAATAATCTGATATTTGATGCTAGAATATCCAGCAAATGGATATGTTTCTTCTTGTTCTGATTTAATAACACTTTTACTATAGTTATTCGCCCAGTTATCAAACAATTCTTTTCTAATATAATCCTCAACATTTAGGACAAATTTAGTATCTACATCATCCTTATCTTCTACACTAAATCCGTTTTTATAATGAAAGTTTAATGACTTATGATTATGATTTCTAACAATAGAATAGATGGTTTTAAGTTTGTCTCTTTTTAACTCATACAAAACTTTAGTAAGTAACTTGCTTGCAAAACCTTTTTGATAATAGTTTCTGTGTGTTTCTAGACCTTCTAGATAGTAATTACCATCAACAATCACTATTCTACAAACAGATACAATCGTTCCATCATCTCGTAAAATATAATAAGCATAAAAGTTTTGATTGATTTTACAGCTTTTTAAATAATCAATATAATCCTTTTTAATACCTACTCTAATACTCTCTATGTTGGGATCTGATAAATCATATCCTCTATCTTCTTCAAGACCGTGATTAAGTACATCGAACCACTGTTCGATATCTATTTGAGATAGATTATTAATTTTAGTTTTATTCCAAGTTTCAAACATAAGGCCACCTCTTCTTATAAATTATACCATCTAATGTATAATATTAAAGTTGAAAATTAGAAAGGTGGTAAATAAATGATTTACGCATTAGAATTAAAAAAGAATATTATTGCAAAATACCAGAAAGGAGAAAGCGTATCGAACTTATCAAAATATTATAGTATTCCAAAGACATCTATCTATAATTGGATTGATAAACATACTGACAAATCAATTCAAGAATTAACTACTAGTAAAAAACAAATTTATGATTATCAAAGAAAGATAGAAAAACTTGATAGAGAAAATCAAATCCAGCAATACATTATAGCAAATCTTGATATCGCTAAAAAAAACAAGATTGATTTAGTATACTTACTGGAAGAAAAGCAATATCCAATCAAAACAATTTGCAGAGTACTTAATTTAAACACTTCTGCATTCTATCATGATAAAAATAGAAAACCTGCGGTATATCTCGTTGATGAAGAAGATGATCAATTTAAACCATTAATACTATCTATTTTTAAGGATTCAGATGGTAGATTTGGCGGCCGTAAAATTCGCATCTTATTAAAAAAGGATAATTACATTATTAGTCACGCCCGTGTTGTGAGATTAATGAAGGAAATGAATCTTAAACCTAATCAACCTGATGAAAACTATAATAACTACCATAAAAGAAAATACTCATATAAACCAAATATCATGTCTAAATCCGAGTATTATCCAGAAGTAAATAAAATATGGGTTAGCGATATCACCTATATTCGTGTAAGGAAAGAACATTATTATTTAATTGTTATTATTGATTTATACTCAAGAAAAGTTGTAGGCCATAGATTGGCTAAAACATTAGAAGCATCAGAGTCAATCGAACTAATGAAAAAGACATATAAATCTAGAAACAAACCAAAGGAATTAATATTTCATAGCGATCAAGGTCAACAATATACGGCCAAATCATTCAAGAAATTACTCAAAGAAAACAAAATTACACAATCGTTTTCAAAAAAAGGTTGTCCATATGATAACTCAGTAGCTGAGAGTTTCTTTGCTAGTTTAAAGAAAGAAGAAATCTATCGACATATCTATAATAGCTTTGAAGAATTAGAAAAAGCTATTGACGAATACATTGTCTTTTTTAACACACTGCGTCCACATGCATCTCTTAAATATAATACGCCTGATGAATATGAAAAAATCTCTAAATAAAGCCAAAAAAAAGACCATCATCGCTGATGGTTTTTCTATAAGAATAGGTATAATTCCCAAAATAAGTGTTGGAAATACCCTATACAGTCCATATGGCGGAGGAAAGGGGATTTGAACCCCTGCGCCTTTGACAGCCTACGAGCTTTCCAAGCCCGCCTCTTCAGCCACTTGAGTATTCCTCCATTGATGGCGCACCCGACATGAATTGAACATGCGACCTTAACCTTCGGAGGGTTACGCTCTCATCCAACTGAGCTACGGGTGCACATCATGTCGCGATAATTATTTTATCATGAAAAACATGTTTTGTCTAATCAAAAATAAGTATCGTAGAAACTTTTTTTTCTTGCTGCTAAATGACATGAACACATGTTTTTCTTTTCGTGGTATAATAAAAAAGGCAATCGGTTTTTACACATAATTTACATTTAAGGAGTCCCTAGTGAATCCAACTATTTTTAACAGATTCGAAAGAAAATATCTTATAACAACCTCAGAGAAGGATGAGCTACTTTCTTATTTTAAAACGTACTTAATTGATGATCCATTTTCAAAGAATGGTGAACATTATACAATACATAATCTTTACTTTGATACACCAGATTATGGAGTCATAAGAAATTCCATTCAAAAGCCGAAGTATAAAGATAAACTAAGATTAAGATCCTATAAACTGCCGCTTGAACCATTTGATATTGTCTTTTTAGAAATCAAAAAGAAATTTGAAGGTAGAATTAATAAAAGACGTCTTGATTTAACATATCAGGAAGCATTAGATTATATCTACCATCAAAAGACACCCATTTTAACTACATATGAACAAAAACAGATTTTTGCTGAAATTGATTATTTCATAAATATCCATAAAGCAAAACCTGGGGCTTATATCAAATATGACCGTGTTGCACTTATGTCAGAGACTGATGATTTAAGAGTCACATTTGATCACGATATTCTCTTTAGAAATAAAAATGTCTCTTTTGAATCCACCTCAGGATTACCAATTCTTGCATCTAAGGATTTATGGCTCATGGAAGTTAAGTCAGATCGAAATTTCCCTTTATGGCTCGTAAGCAAGTTATCAAAACATACATTGTATAGTCAAAGTTTTTCAAAATATGGTAAAGCATACCAACAATACTTAACAGGAGGAAACACTGATGATTTTATCCTTTATCACTATTAGTGTCACAGAATTAACCGTTAGAACGATTTTATACGTTCTTCTCACATCTGCATCCCTAGGAGCTATCCTAAGCCTTGTATATGCTTATACGCACCGAAAGAGTGTCTATGATAGAGCTTTTACGACAACGATTTTCTTACTTCCAGTCGTTATCTCAGTGATTGTATTGCTGATCTCTGACAGAATTGCTGCTGCATTTAGTTTGGCTGGGGTCTTTGCGCTGGTTCGATTTAGAACAGCAATTGCAGACTCTAGAGATATCACTTATGTATTAAGTACTGTAGGGATTGCTTTAGCAAGTGCGATTGGCTATGTTGGTGTCGCATTCATTATCGCGGCTTTTATTTCAATCTTAATGCTTGCAATGAATTTCTTGAAAATAGACCGTGAACAAACAAATCATGCAAAACTTAAAATCATCATTCCTGAGAACTTAAATTATAGTAATGTATTCGATGATGTCTTTAAAAAATACGTTAAAAGTTTTCAACTTCAAAAAGTAAAGACCACAGACTTTGGCACAATGTTCGAGCTTACGTATTTAGTAAAAATCAAAGAACATATTGATCAAAAGGCTTTTATGGATGAACTTAGAGTTAGAAACGGTAACTTATCGATTACACTTACATCTGATTATGTGTCTGTTGTGAGTGAATTATAAGAAAAAAAGCGAGCAATCGCTTTTTATTTTTTAATGGTCGGGACGACAAGATTTGAACTTGCGACCTCTTGGACCCCATCCAAGCGCGCTACCAAGCTACGCCACGTCCCGGCAAAGAAATTATATCAAAAACTAGGTTAAAAAAAAAGAGCTATTGCTCTTTTCGTTTATTTTGCAAGTGAACCCATAGGATCCCATGGTTTTAAGACTACTGGGCTTTTTTTCCATGCATCAAGTTGTTCTTTTGTTAAATACTTTTGATGAATGACAGCTTGATATACATAGCGATCAAACCATGTATCACTCATTAAATAATATCCTTTTTGACCATGTTGATCACCCCATGAATTTTCAATTTTCCATCGGTTAGGTTTTTTGTAAATATCTTGATTCACACCTGTAATGACCATTGCATGATTCATAGCACCTTGACTATAATCAAGTTCATCAGCCTTTGACATCGTTAGGCTCATTTCAAGCATTGTTTCATAATCAAGTGAATGATCATCCCAAACACCTAGTTCACGATTACCATATCGTGCAACATCGGCACCAAACCATACTGGTTCGTTGTTGAGTAATTGCTTTAAAACAAGCGCTTTTAACTCATCAATTTCTAGATTTAAATACTTTATCTCTCTACCACCAATGACATTGCCTAAATATTTCACCGTATATGTTTTCATATATGGTTTATCTTTTGTTGGGGCATGAATTATAGATACATAATCTTTTAATGTGTCTTTTAAGTATTCTTTATAAAATTGAACTGGTTTTAAATCTTTGATGATTTTGTACTCATCTTTTGAGATGTATTCAAAATCAAATGCTTGAGGTGGAAGACCAAAATTAGTAGTCAAGAATGTAAAGAGTTCATCCAATGCTTTTACTTTAAGTGCCTGAATCTCATCTTTTTTTCCTTCAGCGTAGAGTCTTCTTACATTTGCAGCATACTGACGGAGCTTCACATTAATAAGTTGGTTCATAAAACGAGTATTACTTGATGAGGATGTTTCTACCATAGCTTCTTTGGGAACGACGCCATATTTTTCAACAAGTGAGACAAACATATCCCATTGTCCGCCATCTTGAATACCTTGTTTTAGTAAAAACTGCAATGTGCGATCATCTTGATCAACTTCAAGGAAGTCATCCATCACTTCAATAAAATAATTGATTTTTTCGAGTTTATCATAAAATGCAATATAGTTTTGTGACAATTCAAAATCTTTAAGTTCAAATCGATTTGCAATCTGCTCTCTTAAAAGATTAAGACCGGCAAAAATCCAACAGCGACCACTTTGCTTTTGATAAGTAACTGGTAATGTTTTAATTTCATGAGAAAACTTAAATTGCACACTGGGTTTCACTTCTGTTTTATCAAATAGGTTTGATAATTCATTTTTGGATAATACACGTCTTAAAGCATTTTGGACAGGCTTTTGATCATAGGATGCTTGTAGCTTTTGTATGTCTTTTAATTCAATTGGTTTCATGCTTTATTTCTCCTTTAAACGCGAAGTAGACGTTCATCTTTAAACGTTTCAACGATCGCGTAATCATTATCCTTCACAATAACTAGTGATGTATTAACATAGTTAATAATGTTTGATACACGTTGTGGTGGTACAGCAATAAAGAGTTGAATGCTTAAGCTATTATAAAATTTCATCATCGCGTCAATTCTTGATTCATCCATATTGTTAAATGCTTCATCAAATAGAACGATACAACCGGAATCCACACGACGATTTTTTGTTAAAAGTTGTTGGAATGAAGCCGCGATGACGATGTAGAATGGCACTTGAGTTTCCCCACCACTCTTTTCTTTTGATACTTTAGAGAAGAGCGATTTATTACCATTTTTGTTGGTCACTTCAATGTCATAAGACATATAATTTCTATAGTCTAAGAACTTATATGTGAGTTGATCGTATTCTGGATCATTAGAGGCAATCTTTTCGAAGAGTTCCATTAAGATTTGCTCGTTTTTCTTTGTTAAACCTTCAGTGAAAAGTGTATGTTTGTTGATCGCATCATTCCCCATAATGATTTCATAGTAAAGCTTATAATCGGGTTGATCACTTGCTTTATAAATAAGTTGATAGGAATCAGAACCAAATGTCTTATCTTGAAGCGCATAGTTAAGCTCTTCGATTTGTTGTTGGGCATTTTCTATGGATGCACGAAGTTTACCAACAAATTCTTCCTTAAAGCCAATTTCAGAGCTTCTTCTAAGTTCGGTTGCTTCTTGTTCATAGCGCACAAGATTATTATTTCTAATCATTTGAGCTTCTTGTTCAAAGTAAATGAGATGCTCTAAATCTGGTGCAGCACCAAAATGATAGAGTGTGATGTATTGCTTCATTAAGTTCACTAAATCAGCATTTGCTTTGATGATTTGGGTGTTTAATGACACATTGGATGAAGCAATATATTCAGAAATGGCATCATAATTTTCTTTATGCTTTAATTTGAGTGCATAAAATTGAGTGTTTGCCAAGCTGAGTTTTTCAGGATGTTTTTTAGCTAGTTCTTTTTGTGCAGACATAAAGAGATCTAGTTTATCTTTTACATCATCGATTAGATCTAAAATACGTTGTCTTTCATCACGATGTGTCGCTATATCACCAACAAGTTGATCAGAATCGATACGTAAATCTCTTCTCTTTTGACGTTCTTTTTCAATTTGTTCATCAATTTTTTGAAGATTTTTATCTTTTCCAAGAGATTGAATATGTGTTTCGAGTTGCGTATATTCTTTTCTAGTTTGCTTGATTAAATCTAAAAATCTAAGCTGTCCTTGATGCACTAATTGACTGGATCTTGATTGATTTAAAAGACGTAAAATTCGGTCATGCTTATCCGTTAAATCATAAAGTTTATCCATCTTAGCTTCTAGTTGTTCAAGGTTTTTAGATTCAAGTTCAATTTGAATTTGAGTAGCCTTATTACCAATAAAAGGTACTTCATAGGTGCGTGGATTGATTTGACGAGCTGTATGATTGCTATAGGTCATACAAGTAGGTGTTATCGCACGATTATAGTTTTTTAAGTCTTGCACATTTAATACACAATATGTGTTATTTAATATCATGTTGACATAATATCTCGCATATGTGTGATCTGATGTGACCTTTTCTGCTAAAGTTCCAGGATTGACTTGTTCAAAATTCGTTAGTTTTTGTGTGTTAACAAGTCCAACACCATAAATCTTTTGCTCAAACTTGACACGATCATAAATCTCTAAAGCATCATTAAAATATCTTGGATCAACAATGATATCAAAACGTTGTGAGCTTAAGTACCCCTCAAGTGCGTTTCTCCATGTCTCATCATTGATTTCGATAAGTTCACATAGTGGCTTTACAGAGACTTCTTTCTTGTAGTAATTAGAAAGCTCTTGGTTAAGTGTATTAATTAAGTTTTCAACATAAAATGGATAGGTCTTAACATGTCTTCTAAGTTGACTTAATCTCGTTTGTGAAAGTCTGATTTGCTCAGATAAATCTCTTTTATCTGATTCCACTTTATCTTTTTCAGCATAATGAGCTTGTAGATAAGCTGAAACTTCCGTGTTTAGTGCAGCTAAATGATGTTGTAAATCATCTGAGTCTGGGTTATCTTCGTTTTGTTGATAGTAATTAACAAATGCCTTCATGGCTTCATTTGGCATAAGGTTAATTAACTCTTTAATGGTTAAAAATTCTTTTTGAAGCGTTTGTTTAAGTGCTGTTAAAATCTCTTTTTGACTTTCATATTCATGTGCTTTTTTCGTAAGAGCATCTTGGTATTGTGAAAGTGTTCTCGATAAATCCGAATCATTTTTTGCTCGTTCAAGATTTAAGATGGCTTGTTCGCTGTCTTCGATTTGTTCATCAATTTGCGCTTTTGCATCTCTTAAATAGTCTAGTCTTTTTTCGATTGAAACTAATTTTTCTTCGTTTTCTTTGATGAAGGATTCACGCTTTTCAACCCAGTTTAACTGATCAACGATCTTGTTAATATCTTGTTGTTGTTCTGAAAGTGTAATATCTTCACCGGTTTGATTGATTTTATCTAGGATCTCTAATTTTTCTTTATCTCTTTTGATTTGTTGCTCAATCTTTTTTAATTGGGCAACATTATTCTTTAGAGATTGAATATCAATCGGATCATCATCTAATAAAAACTCAAAAACAAACGCCTGTAAATCAATCGATCTAAATGCGAGTGCTTTAGGCAATATTTTTGCATATTTGGTTGCATCCATCCCAAAAAAGCGTGCTAAGGCGTCGCGATATTTCTTTTGAGACTCAAAAGGAGAGAAATCTACCTCAATGGACTTAAGGTAAGCCTTCATGCTCTTAAAGTCTCTTGGGTATTTCTTCTCTAAGAATAGACCATCATGGATGGAAATGTTATCTAAAAGGTAAAATCTTTCCTTTAAAGTGCCCCCTTTTGGAAGGTCAAGCATACAACCTATAGTTGTAAATTTTTTACTTTGTTCATCATAAAATTCTAATGCAAGATGAGACACAACATCGCCAGGTCTTAAATATTCTTTGTTTTCAGCACCAATGCGGCCACGAATATAACCTTCTAATGTTCTTTTTGCATCATCGGTTGCTGCAATATTGAATTTAGAACCACTGCGTCCACCTACAAATAAATATTGAAGTGCATCCAGTAGTGTAGATTTCCCTGATCCATTTTCACCAGAAATCAGTGCATTATCTTTAATATCGATGGTTTGGTTTGTAAATAAATGCCAATTGACTAACTTAATCTTCGTCAACTTCTTCATCGTCTACTGCACCTCCTTCAGATTCCATGTAGCCATCAAGTTTTTGAATGACTTCTTTAATTGAATCAAGATTTGTTATATATAAAATCGTAGGATAAATCTTAATACGCGCATCATCATGCAAGCCACGATCAATATAATCGATGATGTTATAATTTCTTAAAAAAGATAAAGCAGGTTTTAATTTATCTTTGGTAATACGTTTATGATCCAAATAACCAATACGTGTAAGTTCTGCATGTATTTCATGAAGGAAGATTTCCACGTTTTCATCTAAAGTGACATAATCTTTTTTACGTTGGTAAATAATTCTGATCACTAAGATTAGGATGCTTTCAGTTTTTCTTAAACGCATATGGTTGAATTGATTATCATTTTGGATATAAACAACTTCTTCATCTCTATGAACGTTTAAACTGAAATCTGATAATTGGAAAAATGATTCGAATGCTTCTTTGTATGCAAGAATGAAACGATAATCGTTGGTATCGCCTGGCTTTTTCTTCGTTAAAAAATTCACTTGGAATAATTTATTAACAATGCGTGAAAAATTACTTTTCTCGCCTTCTTTTAATATGCTATATGCTTCATTAAATTGCTTTAGAGCTTGTGATTTGTTCATCGTCTCACCTCTTTAATTCTGAAATTTTGGAATGTGACAAAGTTATTTTTCACTTCTTTGTTTAAGACTTCAACATCGTAATGCATACCGACTGATTTTGAATACAAGAAAATCAAGATGAGTTTCACATAATCTTCTTGTGTTTCAAGAAGAACGTCCGATGCATCTATAAACTTCTTATCTTTGATTAAATGCTTCACATGCTCATCAATTTCCTTTTTGCCATAAATATTATTCTTGAGGAGTGCTTTAATCTTTTCTTGACGATAACTATCAGAAATCCAATCTTCATCAAATAGTATTTCTTCAGGCACTGGATCTTGACGCATACGTCGTTGATTATAAAGTGAATAGGTGTCTAGATTTCTTGCTTGAGTTAAGTTGAATAGTGCTGTGTAATCGAAATCTCTTTGACCAATGACTATCTTAAAGAGTCTATTGAAAATACCTTCAATGTCGTCTGATTGATTTGTAAAAAATAGAATTTTAGCTGCTGCCGCACTAATATATTGCTCATTTTTGCGGTCAATTGCTAAAATGAGATGTTCTAATGCTGTAAAGCTATCTGTGATATAACGTAAGCGGTCTTCAACATAATGGAAGCCATCATTATAATCATCAATACGTTTTAATGTTAAAACCTTTTGAGCAAGGCTATCCATCATTTCTTCATCATTTAAGATTTTATTGATGATCTCTAAAATGGATCGTTTATATCTAGATAAGGAATCCGTTGTTTTTAAATTATAGTATGCACTATCAAAAAAGTTTTGTTTATATTCAACAAGTAGTTTCTCTAATAGTTTTTGTAAATCGTGCTTAGATTGCTTTTTCGTAATATCGTAGTAGTAACGATAAATATTTGCCTTAAGTGATTTAAGCTTCCTTAAGATGTCATTTGTCTTTTGATAGGCTTGTTCTAAAACACCAATACCTTCATCTAAATTAAAAGAAGACAAAAGAGAATACACAGTAAATATTTCACCTGTATATTCAGACTGTCTGTTTTCTTTAATACGCTCTAATGTATCAATGACTTGAATGGAATAATCAAATAGATTAAGTGATGTTTTATAATCACCAAGTTCTTCTTCACCGAGCCAACCATTTTTCTTAAGGACATTGATGACATGGACTGCTTTTTGTCTAGATGTTCTTGCCTGTTCATCTGCTTCAGTATCAAGAAATTCATCTGATGTGTTTTCATCAAAATAATCAATTAAACGCTGGATAATATATTCTCGATCCCCCTGAAAAGCATCCTCGATGGTATCGATTGACTGGTAAATAATAAATATACAATCGATATAAGTTTTCTTATTCGGGGAGGAAAGCACACTGAAAAAATTCGGATTAATCGTGTCAAATAAATGTGCCATTTGATCCTCCTTTATTTTTATAAAAATAAAAAAATATGATTATATAATACATTGTATCATGAAATAATCATATTTTGAATGGTTTAATGCTATTTATCTTTTAAGACTTGTACCTTGATTTTCTTGCCGTTAAACAGTTTTCCGTTTAATAGCTCTAATCTTTTTGTAGCAAGTGGGTGAATTTGTAATTCTGTTTCTTTTGGATAGATGATGATATCCCCTACATTTTTAGGATACATATCCGCATGTTTCTTAAAGAAATCAATGAGTGATACAGGACGAATACCATCTTCTTTACCTAGATTTATGATAGCACGTCTATATGCACCGCCACGATTTTTAGACCCTCGATCACCTTTTTTAGATGATGATTGATTGCGTGTATATTGCTCAATTTCTTTACGTTTAGTTTGTGGTGCTTCGATCGTATCATAGGTCTTTTTTTCTATAGATATTTGTGATAGTAGACCATGAATAATCGTTTCATCATCTAAACCTTGGGCACGTAATTTATCTAAAGTATCTTGGTGCATTGCTTCATTTTTAGTAATCATTGATAGGATGTGCTTGAAGTTTTTAGCTTGTCTTTTTTCGTTGATATCTTCTTCTGTTGGATAAGGAAGTTCTTGCATTTTAGTTTTAATAAACTTTTCGATCAGCTGAAGCTTACCTCTCATTGATGGATAAACAAGTGATACAGAAATACCTGATTTACCTGCACGCCCTGTTCTACCAATACGGTGCACATAGATTTCATCTTCAAATGGTATTTCATAGTTGATGACAACATCAACGTGTGAAATATCAAGACCTCTTGCTGCAACGTCTGTTGCAATCAAATAAGTTAGCTTTTTAGATCTAAAACGATTCATCACATAATCACGTTGTGATTGCTTTAAATCACCATGAAGTGCATCTGCTTCGTAGCCTTGTTTCTGTAAAAAGGCAACTAAGTTATCAGCATCCATCTTTGTGTTTGTAAAAATAATCGCTGATGCTGGATCAAAATAATCAAGTACTCTTATTAAAAGTTGATCTCTATCATGCTTTTTAACCATGTAGTAAAATTGTTCGACTTTATCAACAGTGAGTGTTGCTGCTTCAATTTTGATGGTTTCTGGGTTTTTTTGATAATTTTGTGCGACTTTTTTAATAAATGGTGGAATCGTTGCTGAAAATAATGCAGTTTGTCTACTCGCTGGTGTATCTTTTAAGAGTCTTTCTAAATCCTCTTGAAAACCCATCTTTAGCATCTCATCTGCTTCGTCCATGACAAGGATTTCTAAATGCGAAAAATCCATCGTGCCACGCTCTAGGTGGTCAATCGCACGACCTGGAGTAGCGACAATGATTTGTGGATGGCTTTCAAGTGCCTTAAATTGCTTATTATATGATTCCCCACCATAAATGGAAGTGACCTTCACTGCTTTATTAAACTTGACTAATTTTAAAAACTCTTTATATACTTGAAGCGTCAGTTCTCTTGTTGGACAAATAACTAATGCTTGAATGTGATGTTTTGTCGTATCAATCTTTTCTAAAATCGGAATCGCAAATGCAAATGTTTTCCCTGTACCTGTTTGTGCTTGACCAATGAGGTCAATACCCTTTAACATACGGGGAATCGCGTGATGTTGAATGGCTGTTGTTTCGACGAGTCCAAGCGCTTCTATGGCTTCTTTCGTCTCTTTTTTAATCTCTAATTCATTAAATAAAATATTCATGTTTCTCCTCAATTCTTTTTGAACCTTTATAACTATACCATAAAATAGAGAAAAATACTATTGAAATAAAGAAAAAAAGACTTAAATAGCCTTCTTTCTATCACAGTGTTCACCTTCACAAAAATCTGTTTCTTGATACTTAATGGATGCTAAAGATATCGCTTCGATCATTTGTTCATCGCTATGATAACCCTTAAGTCTAATCTTTCCATCTATACGTATATGAGGTACATCAAAAATACCTTTGATGGTCGCATTTTCACGATTTAATAAGACTGCATCATGAAACATATCTGATGCTAGAACATGTTCAATTTGTTCTTTTTTAAGCCCAACTTTAGTACCAATTTCAATGAGTACTTTGGGGTCACTTATGTCTTTAAAATTTTGATAATAAGCTTTAAAAATAGCTTGGTTAAACTCGAAAGATACATTGCTTCTTTTTGCTAAATGTGAGATACGATGTACATCATGAACTTTAACAGGTTTGATATAATCTGAATAACCATTAACGAGTGCTTTAGCTTCATCATAGCTGATGATGTGGTGTTTCATTAATACATCTTCTAATGTCTGATTGTTTTCTAAATCGATGTTTGGTATGAGTTCATAACTGCGATATAGCAGTTCTAAATCATTAAATGTGTATTTTTTAAATAGGAGTTCAAGTGCTTGATGTTGTTTATAGCACTCTGGACTTAAATAATCTAACCAAAACTCAATTTTCATGTTTTCAACCCTTCGACATTTACTTTGATTTCAAAATTATTTTAACAATCTATCTATGATTAATCAAATCTTATGCCTTATTTAAGGGATCTAAAAACAATCTTTTCATCAATGACAGTCATATAAACCAAATCTTCTTTATATCGCTCTAAATCCGTATTGAGTAAATCATTTTTGAACACAGAAAAATCAGCGATAAAGCCAATATCTATATATCCTCTATTGGTATGCTCAGCATTATAATTAGCCCCTTTTGTGTAAAGCGTTATCGCTTCAAAAGGTGTTAAAGCTTCATGTGGTTGATAGACTTTATGATCATGATCTGAAACTCTTTTTGTAGCTGCATAGATACCTAGTAATGGATTAGGTATTTCAACAGGAGCATCACTACTTCCTGCTAGGTTAATACCCGTATTTAAAAGTGATTTCCAGGGAAAAATGTAATCTGGTTCATTGGATAGATAAGACAATGCCCAGGGTAAATCAGAGGATAAAAATTGAGGTTGTATATCTGTCGTAAGCTTTATATTTTTAAGTCTTTTAAGTGTTGATGCTTTTACCCATGGTGTATGAATAAGTCTATCAAGCATTCCCTTTTTAGGAGGATAGGCTTCTAGGATATCTAATACTTCATCAAAGCCTTGATCACCTATCACGTGAATGGCAACAGGTAAGCCAAAGGATCTTGCTTTTTTAACAAGTTGAATAAATCCTTCTTTTGTATTTACAATGATACCGTGTTGATCTTGGTCTTTGTATTTCATTGACATGTATGCTGTTTTAGAAGAAAGTGTGCCATCATAAAACATTTTTACAGCACCTAATTGTAAATAGGGTGATTGATCTAAAAAAGGTCTTCCAGATGCCATAAAATCATCAATTGTTTCATGATGCATGAGTAAATGTGCTCTAAAAGGATGTGTCTTTAAGACACGTTCAAATGATTTGACTGTATCCTTAAAACCATTGAAATAGTATAAATCATCACTATGTGCACCTGTGATGCCATATCGATAAAGCGATTCAATCGATAATTTTAAGATGTAATCTAAGCCCTCATCATCATATTTTGGATAGGTATCCATAGCTTTAACTGCAAGTTCTTCTGTTAAAACACCTGTATCATGCATTAACTTCATTTTTTTTAAAACGACATCGTTTACTGTAATGCTATGATAATCATTATGTCTAATATAGATTGGGTATGTGCTTGAAATCTGATTTAAGTCATCTTTGGTTAAACCGCATTCAAAATAACCTTCTGCAAATAGTGGTTCGTTACGAAAATGTGCTTTTATAATTGTGATGACTTCTTCTTTACTTTTTATCTGAAAAAGTTTAGGTCTTGATAGCATCTGACCATATCCCAACAAATGCATATGTGCATCAACAAAGCCTGGATAGACATAACACCCTTTCATATCAATGATTTCATCATATAAGAAAGGATCTTCTTTTGCGTTTATATCAACAATCAGTCCATCATGTGTAACTACATTATAAAAGACCTCGTTAGGATTTCTCAAACTGTAAAAATGACCGTTTTTCCATAATTTCATAAGGTTACTCATCCTCTCTCATGATTTCTTTTATATCATCAAGTGCGTAGCCTTTCTGATATAGCTTTTCCTTCAGACGTTTTTTAAGATCATAACCCTCATAATGTTTCATTAATTTTTGCTTGATTTTTTGATAATCTTTTTCTAAAAGTGCTTTTTCATCACCTTGGTATAAATGTGATAATTCATGCAATAAAGATTCAACGATTTCAAGGTTAAAGCCTTTTTTAAGATAAGTTTCCTTTAATTTCATGAGTGTCTGTTTTTTAGATTTTTTAGTTTCCGATTGCATTTTCTTAGATATTAAGGTGTATAATACTTGTTTTTCATCATAACCAAAGACATAACTTTCAATCAGTGCATCTGATATGCCTTTATCTTTAAGTTTATGTGCGATCATGAGTGGCCCTTCTTGGTACTTTTTTAATTCAATATAGGTTTTTACATAATGCATATCATTTAAATATTTTCGATCTATCATATAAAAAATGAGTTGCTTAACCAAACCTTCTTTGGCACCTTTTTCTATTAAAAAAGTGCGCATTTCTTGCACAGTCATCATTTTTCTTAGTTTAATAAGACCCATATCTAGATAAGTCGTCCACATATGATCTTCCATAAAAGCTAAAAAATCTTCATCTGTTAGCTCTAGTCCAGGTTTTAAATGATGTTTTATATAGACTTCTGGAAAAACCAAAAAGGTTTCATGTTCAAATGAAACCATATAGCCTTTTTTACGTTTTTCAATGCTTATAATCTTTTTCACGATGATAAAATCACTCCAATGAGTTCATTTAATTGATGATCATTACTTAAATCATGTAGTAATTCTCTATATACTCTATCCATCGTTAATGCGACATCTCTTGAAAGTTCACTCGTTAAAGATGTATGTTCTAATGTCGTAAATAAAAGGATTGCATCTGCTGTTTTTTGATCAAAATATCCATCTGTTCTAAGCTTATCTAAGCCTTCATAGTTAAAATAGATATTTAAAAACTTTTGATAGGATGATAATAGATTTGAAACTTGATCTAAGCTCATTTCACCTGGATAAATCATCGGTGATAATGTTTTGATACCTTGTTGCGTGATTGGTTCAACTTCTAAAGGTGTGTCAATGACACTCATCCGATCACCATAAAACCATGGACCTTCTGTGTAAGATAAATAGTAGTTAACACCTCTTGATTCAAATAAGAAACGTTGATTTTGATAAACGCCTTTTCCAAATGTTTCACTGCCATAAAGCGTATAGTTTTCTCCAACCTTAAGTGCAGCAGCTAACACTTCTGCTGCTGATGCACTATGTTCATTCACTAAAACTTTAATATCATATGGCTTTTTGGATGAAAGTCCACCATAGAAGATATCAGTTCCTGCATATGATTCTAAGCTAAATAATGGTAAATCCGTATTAAGTGGTAAAAGTTGTTGCACAATGCCACGGATGACACCTTGTTCATTACTGTTATGAAGCGCTGATAAAGCGCCACCTGGATTATCTCTTAAATCCAAAATGAGTGTTCTTTCTTGTCCATTCAATATGGTTTCTTCTAAACTTCTTAATATTTGATCGAAAAGCACAGCACTACCAATTGTTACATCATCTATGCTTTGTGAGAAAGTATCAATTTTGATATATGCGATATCAGATTGATTTAATGAAAGTGTATAAACGGTTGGTGTTTCAATATTTGATAATGTGATGTCTACATAAATCACATCATCATCAGCTGTTTTTACGATGAGCGTTTTCGTTTCATCCACATTACCACTTAATAATTGGTAAACTTCATCTTGTGTCATTGTATAAAAATAAATATCTTCATTGTTTGATCTAAGACCAATAACCATGTCACCAGGTATTAACTTACCAATCGCAGGACTGTTTTTTATTAAGTCATTCACTAATAAGCCTTCATCTTCATAGATAAATGAAATACCAAACCCGATAAAGGATTCATCACTTCTTGGGATACCATTCATTGGTGCGCTGATTAAACGTGTGTATGGATCATTATTTAAAGATGCATAGGTGTCTATTGCAGCACGAATTGAGTTGATATACGCTTGATGCTTCATATCGTCATCTAAATCATAGTAATAATAGTTTTCAAGCTCTTCCTCAATGAATGAAATCATATCTTCTGCGTTATTTTCTCTGATCGATGGTACTAAACTGTCGATAAAATAACCTGCTAAAAAAGCTAAGAGTACGGAGATTAAAAATAAAATACCTAATTTACGATTCATAGTGCTTCACCTCTCGAAAATCCATAGCCAATCGCTTCTTTGGTTTTTGTTACAAATGTGAAAGCCTTTGGGTCTGCTTCTTTGATGACGACTTTAAAATAATAGAGTTCTCTTCTTTCAACCGTACAAATAATCATTTCTTTTTCTTGATTCGAAAAACCACCAACTACTTTGACTTTGGTGATGCCACGATCGATTTTCTCATAAATCTTTTTTTGCATGTCTTTTGGATGATCGGTGACAATAAAGACTGTATATCCAGATTTACCTTCAATAGCAAAACGATCAACTAAAATCGCTGATAAAATCATTGATGCTACAGCGTAAAGTCCTAATTGAAAGTTAATAAGCATTGCTATAAAAATGATGATACCATCTGTTAAATACATTGCTGTTGAAAAAGGGATATGTAAAAGTTTATTCATGATACGTTGAATAATATCAATACCACCAGTTGTTGCGTTATTTCTCACAACAATGCCTAAACCAACACCGACAAATAGTCCACCAAATAATGCACCAATTAAAAGTGGACTTTCGGTCATAAATTTCATGAAATAGTTATTTGGAATGAGTAATTCTAAGACAAAAATGATCGTTGGTGATAATAAGGTTGCATAGATCGTCTTAAGGAAAAATTTCTTGCCCAAGAAAATAAGTCCGATAAATAATAAAATGGTGTTTGCTATATACATAAAAATTGAAACAGGGATGATATCTTTTAAAATAACTGCAACCCCCATCACACCACCGATAACAAGTCCTAGTGGTAATAAGAAAAAATAGAAACCTAAGGAAAGCAGGGTAACCCCTGCTGTGATTTCTATAAATTCGATTTTTCTTTGATTATTCATATGTGTCACCTGCTTTTAAATAAGCATTAATAAAGCCATCGATTTCGCCATCCATGACAAGATCGACTTGTGAAACTTCATAATTTGTTCTGTGGTCTTTAACCATTTGATAGGGATGGAACACGTAAGATCTAATTTGTGAGCCCCATGCAATATCTTTTTGTTCACCTTTAATTGATTTTAAAGCTTCTTCTTGTTTTCTAACTTCTTCTTGAACAAGTTTAGCTTTTAAATAACGCATGGCTTGTTCTTTATTCTTGAGTTGTGAGCGCTCATTTTGGCATGTGACAACGATGTTGGTAGGTAAATGTGTGATTCTTACAGCAGAATCTGTCGTATTTACCGATTGCCCTCCTGCACCACCACTGCGATATACATCGATTTTTAAGTCTTCGTCCTTGATTTCAATATCGATTTCATCATCGATTTCAGGCATGACATCCAGTGATACAAAGGATGTATGTCTTCTCGCATTAGAATCAAATGGTGAGATTCTTACCAGACGGTGGACACCTCGCTCAGCTTTCAAATAGCCATAGGCATAAGGTCCTTTGATGAGTAGTGAAACACTTTTGATTCCTGCTTCATCACCTGGTTGATAATCTAGCACTTCAATCTTATAACGTTTTCTTTGAGCATATCTTGTATACATACGGTAAAGCATATCTGCCCAATCTTGAGATTCTGTACCACCAGCACCTGGATGAAGCTCAATGATCGCATTACTTTGATCATATGGACCATTAAGAAGTATTTCTACTTCAAATGCTCTAAGCTCTTTTGTGAATGTATCAATATCATCTTCTAAAATTGACCATTCTTCAGTACCTTCTTCACTGATTTCGAACCAATCAATGAGATTTTTAAGTTTTTTTTCTAATGCATAAAAATCATCTAGTTTTTGTCTAATACCAGCCACTTTTTGAGTAACTTGTTTTGCAGCTCTAGTATTTGACCAAAAATCTGGTTTTTGCATATCAAGATTTAAAGCTTTAAGTGTCTCTTCTTGTTTTTGTGGATCAATGGCTTTTTTTAAATCATCGATCGATGTTCTATAATTTTGTATGAGTTTATTGACTTCATATGTTTCCACAAAAACACCTCCTTATCGCCAAGGTAAATTACGTTGACTGCGGTTTTTTCTCATTTTTGGTTTCTTAGGTTTTAGATCTGTTCTGCCTTCATTTGTTTGTGTATTTTTAACAACGGCTTCACGCTCTTGATTGTATTGAATTTGAGCTCTAATCGCATATCTTGTGATATCTCTTGCAATATGCTCAATCATCGTATTAAACATCTCTAAGCCTTGTTTTTGGTACATTACTAGCGGGCTTTGTTGACCATATGCTTGTAAAGTAACACCTTGTCTTAATTCACTCATTTGGTCAATATGTCTTGTCCAATATGTATCAATGACACGTAGCATGACCACTTTTAAAAATTCATTAAAGACTTCTTCTGGTACCATGTTTTTTTTACGATCTATCTCTTTTTCAGCTAAGTCAAGGATATAATCTTCGAGTGCTTTTTCATCCATTGTTTCTATGACTTCTTTTTTGAGCGTGTCAGGCATAAAGATATTCCCGTTGAATGTTGCCAAAATGTTATCATCATCAATGTCAAATTGGTTTTTACCAACTGGACGAATAAACTGTCTTAAGGTTTTGGTGATGCTTGATCGTATGGTTTGTCGTACCTGTGGTTCAATCGACTCAAGAACTAACACATCACGTCTTTCTTTATAAATAATTTCTCTTTGTTTACGTAGTACATCATCATATTTTAAGACGTTTTTACGCATATCAAAGTTGTTGCCTTCAATACGCTTTTGTGCACCAGCAACAAATCTTGAGAAAATTTTAGATTCTAGTGGTTCACCTGTTGTATTTAGTCTTTGAAGCATCGCAATTCTATTTTTAAAGGACTCACCGCCAAAGCGTTGCATAAGTTCATCTTCTGCAGATATATAAAATCTTGAGTAACCTGGGTCCCCTTGACGACCTGCACGACCTCTTAACTGATTATCAATACGTCTTGATTCATGTCTTTCTGAACCAATGACTGCTAAGCCACCAAGTTCAACGACACCTTCACCAAGTTTAATATCGGTACCACGACCAGCCATGTTGGTTGCAATCGTTACAGAGCCTTTAAGACCAGCTTTAGCAACAATCTCAGCTTCTCTTTCGTGGTTTTTCGCATTTAAGACTTCATGTGGAATACGTCTTGCTTTAAGACGTCTTGATAAATCCTCAGATGTTTCAACTGCAATCGTACCAATAAGCATTGGTTGGCCTACGCTATGTCTTCTTTCAACTTCTTGAATGAGTGCTTCAAATTTTTCTTCCATGGTTGCGTATAAATAGTCTGGTTCATCTAAACGAATGACTGGTGCGTTTGTAGGCACTTCAACGACATCCATGTTATAAATATCTCTAAATTCCTCTTCCTCAGTTTTCGCTGTACCTGTCATACCAGATAGTTTTTTATACATTCTAAAGAAATTTTGGTAAGTGATGGTTGCGACTGTAATCGTTTCTTTCTTGATGTCTACACCTTCTTTGGCCTCCAAGGCTTGGTGTAATCCTTCAGAAAATTGACGACCTCTTAAAATACGACCAGTAAACTGGTCAACGATTAAAACTTCGCCATTATCAACAACATATTCTTTATCTCTTGCCATAATGTGATTTGCACGCAGTGCATTATTAATATGATGCACGAGTGTCACATGTTTTAAATCATATAAGTTATCTAATTGGAAGACTTGTTCTGCTCTAGCGATACCTGATGGTGTTAACGCAATACTTTTTGACTCTAAGTCAATCTCAAAATCTTCATCTCTAATGGATTTTGCAAATCTATCAGCTGCTTGATATAAATTATGATTATTTTTTGAACCACCAGAGATAATAAGTGGTGTTCTCGCTTCGTCGATTAAAATGGAGTCAACCTCATCAATAATCGCAAAATTCAAACCACGTTGCGCAACCATATCTTTAGCATAAAGCACCATATGATCACGTAAATAGTCAAATCCTAATTCTGAGTTGGTAGAATATAAAATATCACAGTCATAAGCTTCACGTTTTTGTTCACGTGTTAAGTCTCTAACATTTAAGCCAACTGTTAATCCTAAGAAACGGAATAAATCTCCAATTTCACCTTCAGCTTCACGTTTAGCCAAATATTCATTGACTGTAACAATGTGTACACCTTCTCCGTTTAGTGCACTTAAATAAGCAGGCATGACGGCTGTTAATGTTTTACCTTCACCGGTTTTCATTTCTGCGATGTTGCCATGGAATATAGCTACTGCACCTAAAACTTGGACATAATATGGAAAAAGTTTCGTGACTCTTCTAGATGCCTCACGCACAACAGCAAAAGCTTCTGGCATAATACTATCCAGAGACTCACCTTCTTGATATCTTTTTTTAAATTGTAAAGTTAAATCTTTTAATGCATCATCTGACAAACCTGCCATTTGATCTTCTAATAGAAAAACCTGATCAGCGATTTTCTTTGCTTCTTTTAATTCTTTTTTACCTGGATCAAACCATTTTTTTAGCATACATACACTTCCTTTGCGTCATTTATTATATTACTATAATAAGGGGGTTTTTACAAGCAATTTTCCTGTTTATGGGATTTTAAGTAAAAAAGAAAAAGTCCTATGGTATAGGACTTTAATATCGCATGATAAACCGTTTAAATGAGATTAGAAATCAAATTTAACGTCTTCTCTTTTCACTGCTTCCGCTTCAAAGAATGCACGTTTTGTAAACTTCTTCCAATTAGCAATCACATTGCTTGGGAATACAACAACTTTCTGGTTATAATATGAAACATTTGAATTATAGACGCGGCGTGATGCTTGAAGGTTTTCTTCAACTTCTAATGTTGCATCCATAAGCTTGTTTACATTTGTACTTGCTTTTAAATCTGGGTATTGTTCAACAACAACACTAATTGCTTGTAACCCTCTTGAAATTTCATTTGCAAATGCTTGTTTTTCTTGAATGGGTGCACCATGTGCAGGTTGACGCATAGCAATCACTTTTTGTAATGTTTCTTGCTCATGTTTCATGTAACCTTTGGTTGCTTGAAACATTTTTGTTAACATATCAAATCGTTTTGTTAACGCAACATCAATACTTGATTCTGATTCATCAATCTTAACAAGCATGGTTCTAAAACTATTGATGGTTGAAATGATCCATCCGATGACAATGACCAATAATATGGCTACTACAATAAGAATAATTTGACCTGTTGGCATTTTTTAAATTCCTTTCTATAGTGAATTATTTTTAAATTTTTGACTGTCTAAACGTAGTTCGTTAATGATGGCAGGTATTAAATCAATATCTGCAATAAAATCTTTAATGCTTTCTTCTTGAATAGGTGTTTTAATCGATAACTCTAGATAATTTCTATTATCATTGACACCGATATGAAGTTCATTACCTTGGAAACAATATAATATTGAACCTCTATGAAGCTTTTCTAGTGCCATGAGTTTTTCTAGCATCGATGATGTTATGAGATAAAATGCATGCTCCTGTGTGGTTGAGTAAATAGCAAACTTTTTATTAAACTCAATCATTTCAGTATCAATTTTTGTTAAACCTCTCGTGTTTGCTTGGTATCCACGGCCTTCAATGATTTTTAGAACCTCATTGAAATTTCTCTCAAATTTAAAGATATACCAGCGACCTTTAAAATATGTTTGATAAGAGACAGTAACATTGCCTTTTGAGTCTCTTGTTTCAACACGTTCTTTTAAATCAATATCTGATAGTTCAAACTTAACACCTTTATAAGTACCCTTCATGTAATCTTCACCATGATAGCGATCAGGTCTTTTAATGGTTTGTGTTTGATTAATTGTTGAGATTGGAATAAAACTAAATTGATCATATGAAACATCTTCAAACGTTTCTTTAAGAAGTGTTGTGACTAACTCAGATTTAACGATTCTTCTAAAGGATCTTGCATGATTCTGTGCTTTTCCAAAAAATGCACCAGCAACAAGCAAAAGTATGATTCCTGGAATAAGCAAAAACATTTGAGTCATGATAAAACCAATACCTGCAAGTAAAAGACCAACACCTACAAAGAGAAATGCTGTTTTTTGTTCTTTTTGGTAACCGTTATATAAGCTTTGTCGTTTCTCTTCAATGGCTTTTAGAAATTCCATATCATCACCTGCTAACATCTATTCTATAATAGTTTCCTAAATATTTCAATCTTATCGAGTTTTTCCCATGAAAAAGTTTCTTCTTCTCTACCAAAATGACCATATGCTGCTGTTTTTGCATAAATCGGACGTTTTAAATCTAGTGCTTTAATAATACCTGCAGGTTTCAAATCAAAATTTTCTTTAACAGCCTTCTCGATTTTTTCAACATCTACTTTTTCTGTACCAAAAGTATCAATGGACACAGACACTGGTTCAGCAACACCAATCGCGTATGCAATTTGAATTTCACATTGATCACAAACACCTGAACCTACGATATTTTTAGCTATATATCTTGCCATATAGGCAGCACTTCTATCAACTTTAGATGCATCTTTTCCAGAGAAAGCTCCCCCACCATGACGTGCATAACCACCATAGGTATCAACGATGATTTTACGACCAGTTAAGCCTGCATCACCGTGTGGACCACCAATCACGAATCTACCAGTTGGATTGATTTGATAAATAGTGTTTTCAGTATCATAAAAGGACAGCACTGGATCAATGACGTGTTCATGAAGTGCTTTTTTAAGATCTTCTTGATCCCAAAATGGATCATGTTGGGTAGATAATACAACCGTATGAATGCTTACTGGTTGATTTTTCTCATTATAAGAAATGGTGACTTGTGTTTTACCATCTGGACGAAGTCCTTTAATGATGTGCTCTTTTCTTACATAAGCAAGTCTTTCAGCTAATCGATGTGATAAATAAATAGGTAATGGTAAAAGTGTGATAGTTTCGTTATTTGCATAACCAAACATGAGGCCTTGATCACCTGCACCTTGTTCCTTTATTTCTGACTCATCAACACCCATTTTTATATCTGGTGATTGTTCTTTGATACGGATATCGACAATGACATCATCTGCATTGTAACCATATTCAGGTTTATCATATCCGATATGTTTGATGGCTTCTTTAACAACCTTTTCGTAATCGATATGTGCTGTGGTTGTAATCTCACCAAAAAGCAGTGCATAATTGGTGGTTACAGCTGTCTCACATGCCACGCGTGCATTAGGATCTTCTTTTAATATGGCATCTAATACGGAATCTGAGATATAGTCTGCAACTTTATCTGGATGTCCTTCTGTCACAGATTCACTACTAAATAATTTTTTCATCTTGTCTTTACCTTCCTTTCGATAAAAAAAGCACTTTTCAAGGAAAAGCGCCATATGTCTGGATTTTTTCCTTATTGATGGGATTTACCCCTGGTGATAAGCACCTAATCAAATAGGTTGCTGCTACTTCATCGGTCACTCGCCTCTGTAGCTCTGAATAAGTGAAACTTATTTTAATTTTTATCTAATTTCCGATTTATTTTAATTGATATTCAATCATTTGTCAAGACATATCCTCATTTTTAAAAATTATTATACATCTCTGCAAATTCATCGTGAAACTTCAAGAATCTTTCCTTTAAGTCATAGTCGAAGTAAGCACCTAAATCAGTCTGAAATGATTTAAAAACAATGCTGTGTGCCATCGGTCTTTTATAAGATTTAGGACCACGCATCGTGATGTATAAATCTGATAATAAGATGATTTGAGATTCTATTTCAGGTTGAATGATGAGCATTTCTTTTAAGAATTTTTCGTTGGATGTATCTTCGATATGTGCGCGTGCTATATCTTCACATTTTTGAGCAAGCTGCATACGCTTAGCTATTTGGGCACCTAATTCTGTCTTTTCCTTCAAGGTTTCATATGTTTTTTCATCAGATGCTGACATGTCATTAAGTAAATTTTTGATTTCTTGATACTGAAGATGTACCATCGCATATTCTTTCATCGAAGCAATTTTTGTTTGAGGTAATCCGTAATAATCAGCAAGCTTTTCACTCATTTGTTGAACTTGATAAGCATGTCTTTTATCCATGAGTGTATAAGAACTAGAGAACACGACTGAAAATAAATCACCAACGATATGAGAGAAATCGCCTTGAACCTGTCTTCTTTTAATCAGTTCCTTTTTTCTTTCTTCTTGCATGTATTGTCCCATGGAAACAATCGCATAGACGACAAAATAAAACAAGATAAAGAGTAATGTTCTAAGTAAAATATCAGAAAATTCTGGTAGTGTGACAAATCTTGGTAAGAATTCAATAATTGTTTCTTCACCTACAATTTTTTGAATATTATATGTCCAAATAAAGTGAATGACTGTTAGCAGTGCTAGTAGACCTTGAAAAGACTGTGCTAAAAGCTTTCTTTCTTGATATAAAGAAATAACAACCACTGCATAATACATAAGAATATATGCTGCTGTCTCAAAGTATGCATTTTGATAAAGTCTTGCATAAATTAAGATTGATGAGAAGAAAATATAAAAAGCAGCAACATACATAGCAACTGATTGCTTTGTCTTATCTTCATGATCCATATTGATTAATTTCTTTAAGAATTTATTAATCACATAAGTGAGTGGAAAAGCAATAAATGCAACGACCCAATCTGAAACTTCATTTTGAATAAATGATAATAAAAATAAAATAATTGAGTACATGATGTTTGAGACAAAGACGATATTTTTTATAACAACATTTCTTCGATATAAAACGCCAACGTCATCTGTAATATCTACACCTTGTTCAAAACCAAAAAACTTAGCAAAGATGTTTTTGCCAAGTGTTTTAAGATGAAAGGTACTTTGTTTTTTGGTTTTTGCCACTTTGATCATCCTTTAATTGTTATAGGTCAAAAATAGATAGTTTTTTGATACCTGTATCTTCATTTGCGACTTCTTCATTAATGACCTGTGCAACACGTGTTGATGCAGCTGCAGCAATCGCTCCAACAATATCATCTAAGAATGTGTGGCAAATGCCATCTTCTTTGCCTGCATCGTTGAGTCTTTTTACGATACCATGCTTATTGACATCTATATCACCAAAATTCGTTTGACCAATCGTGCCATATAGTCCAGCAACTTCAAGTCCCATGGTTTCATCAATACCAAACATACCTAAATCCTCATAAATAATATCTTGAATAGGTCCTTGAAATAAGCCTTCTTCTGCCATACGATCTATTTCTGCCGCGAGTTGAACATGATGAAACACATCACGCAGTGATAAGATTTTTTCAACAGATTCAATACATAAATCTCTTGACACATCATCAGAGTATTTAGATTGTTGTTGATAGCTAATTTCTGCAATCGCTTCAATGGTTACACCACGTTTAAGTAAGACTTTTTTGTTTAAATCAAACATTTCTTGTCTCGTAAAAAGTAATTTAGGTTTTTTCTTTTCAGGCATCTTATTTCATCCCTTCTATGAAAACATCACCTTGCTTTATGATGTTTTGTCCATTTAAAAAATCTTTAATAGTGAGTATTTTTTTACCTGGCAATTGAACTAAAAGTACCTCTATCGCACCATCAAGCGTAGCAATCACTAATTTTTTGTTGACGCTTAAGATTGTACCAGGTAGGACGTCTCTATTTATTATATCACTTTTTGATGCCTTATAGATTTTGATATGTGTATCATGAATCCTTGCATAAGCACCAGGTTCTGGTGATAATCCTCTAATTTTATTAAGAACTCGTTCTGTACTTTGATGAAAATTCAGATATTCATCTTCCGGTTTCAGTGTATAAGCGAACGTGACTTTATGTTTGTCTTGAGGTGTGCGATGAATGATACCATGATTTAAATCTTCTAAAACCTCATCAAGTAGCTTAACCCCTAAATATGAAAGCTTCTCTGAGAGTGATTCGTAATCGTCACTTTCTAAGATAGGTAATTTGCCTTGTTTAATGATGTCACCGCTGTCCATTTCAAAAGCCATATACATAATCGTGACACCAGTTTCTTTTAGACCATCAAAGAGCGCGTATTGAATCGGAGCTCCACCACGATAGTTAGGTAATATACTACCATGAACATTAAGACATGTCACTTGATCAATTAAAGCTTTAGGTAGCATTTGACCATAAGCTGCAGTCACCAAATAGTCTGGTTTCAAGTCGATAATCTTTTGGTAGTTATCTTTGAGTTTTTCTGGTTGAAAAACTTCAAGTCCTAAATCAAGTGCTTCTTTCTTTACTTTTGATGGTGTCATGATTTTTTTTCGACCGACTTTTTTATCTGGTTGTGTGACAACAAGACACACTTCGTGCTTTTGATGAAGCATTTTTAAGATTGGTACAGCAAAGCTTGGTGTACCCATAAATACAATTTTCATCCTCTCACCTCACAAAATATCTAGTGTTGGATAATAAATCACTGATATGTCTTTTTGTGCATACTTTTCTTTGGTTTCTATGATGTTTTTTACATCAAGCTTTTTCGCCTTAAATGTTAAAGTCATTCGATATTGATCTTTTAGTTTTTTAATAAGTGCAAAGGAAGGACCTAAAACGGTATACCCTTGACTATGATACATTTTCTTTAAATAAAACGCATGCTGATATGTCTTTAGGAAGTTGTATCCTGTAATAAGGAGTGTCGCGTTTTCTTTAAAAGGTGCATATTGAGCTAAATGTCTATATTTAATAGCCTCTTCATAGAAAGTATCATATCCACTTTCAATAGATTTGATTGCATAATGATCCAATTGGTATCCTTGAATGATCGCTTCACCTGGTAAAAATCTACCTGATCTACCTGTAATTTGAGTGAGTAAATTAAATGTTGATTCTGAAGCTTCATAGGAAGGGACTTTTAGTAACATATCTGCCATCAGTACTGCTGATAATGTGACTTTTGGAAAATCAAGTCCTTTAGCAATCATTTGAGTGCCGATTAAGATATCATAATCCTCAGTTAGAAATTGATGCCACAAATCTTCATGTGCATTTTTGAGTCTTGTTGTATACTGATCCATACGAAGAACTTTGGCTTCTGGTAATGCTTTTTTAAGCATATGTTCAATGTATTCGATACCTACACCAACCTCTTTTACTTTTTTCTCGTTACATAAAGCGCATGTTGTATCAAATGGTTTTTCATAGCCACAATAGTGACATTTTAGTGTGTTCAAATCTTTATAGTAAGTTAGTGATACATCACAATGTGGACATTTTGGTACATCACCACAGCTTCTACAAAGCACAAATGGTGCATATCCTTTTCTGTTAAATAATAACATTGTTTGTTCTTTTTTAATCAGTCGATCCTTCATTTTTTCAAGTAATAGATTTGAAAAAACAGATGTATTATTTTGTTTAAGTTCATGTTTCATATCCACAAAATATAGTTTTGGTTGTGGCAGAAAAAAAGGTCGGTCCTTTAATTCTAATAAATGATAAGTACCTTCTTTGGCATGATACATGGATTCTATAGATGGCGTTGCAGAGCCCAATACAAGAGGTATACTATGATATAATCCGCGTTTGATTAAAAGATTTCTTGTATGATACATCACGCCTTCTTTTTGTACGTAGCTTTGATCGTGTTCTTCATCCATGATCATTAAACCTAAATCATCAATGGGTAAAAAGGTTGCGCTTCTTGTACCTAAAACAATGGATGCTTTCTGACTTAAAATGTTTTGATAAGCATCGTAACGCTCACCTTTAGATAAACCACTGTGATAAATTTGAACATCATCGAATCTTGATTTTAATCTTTGAGCTGCTGGTCCTATTAAAGTAATCTCTGGCACTAAGTATAATACTTTTTTACCTTGGCTGATTACCTTTTCTATCAAGCTCAAATAAACTTCTGTTTTACCTGATCCCGTCACACCTTTTAGTAAGAAAATGGATGGCTTTTTAAAATGAGATTCAATCATTTTCACTGCATGATTTTGTGCATCATTTAACATAACCTTTTTATCCTTAAGGTCAAATATATGCTTTATGTCACGCACTAAAACTTGCTTTTCTTCTATAAGTACAGCATGTTTTAATAATGTTTTAATACTAGATATCGAAACACCTTTTTCTAACAGTGTTTTCCTTGTAATGATCTGTTCATTGTTGAATTGATCCAGTATAGATTCATAGTTATTAATCTTTTGATATGTATGATGTTCATTTAATCGATATGCTGTCTCTAATTTTTCTTGTTCTTTTTGCTTAATGATGCGTTCTATTTTAATGACATTTTGATCATGAAGACGCTTTAATCTAGGGTAAAAGGATTGATCTTTTTTCTTTAGTACCCAAATCTTTTGATGGTTGAAAAAAGGTAGTAAATCTTTAGGACATTTTTGCTCATCTAAAAGATGTACTTTCTTTTGATAATTCATCATGATTTCATTTGGTAAAACAGTTTGAAAAATTGCACTTTTTAATGCATAAGTGCTTTGATATAAGTCATCCATCATCATAAATAATTCATCATCAATCACAGGTGTTGGATCTAAAACATCTAAAATTGGTTTTGTTGCATCATTACTTTGCTGAATTACATCAAATACAATCCCTAGACGTGTTTGTGCACCAAAAGGTACCATCACACGCATACCTCGTGCTAAAAAAGGCACCATGTCTTTTGGTACGATATAGTCATACATTTGATTGACTTCTTCATGTTTGATATCTAATATGACTTGTGCAAACATTGACTAAACACCTCTTCATTATTATATCATCATCAATTGACAAAAAAAGTAACCGAAGTTACTTTATTGTTTTTAAAAGTTTGTCAATATGATTACCATATGCTAGTGCTTCATCGTATTTAAAGACTAAATCTGGTATTTTTCGAACATTTTTGATTTTCTTTGCTAGTTCCATACGAATCGTCACTTTTGCAGCTTCTAGAGCTTGTTTTGACTTTTCGATTTTTTCTGTTTCATCTGATAAAATCGTGTAATAAATATTAGCAAATGATAAATCCTTTGTAACTTTGACTTCTGTTAAATTAATATATCCAAAGCTCTTATCTTTGACTTCTCTGTTGACGATTGTGACGAGTTCTCTTTGGATTAAACTTGCTAAACGATCTGTTGTAACAGACATATTAGTCCACCTCTACTTCCTTCATTTGTGAAGCTTCAATGACATCACCGATCTTTAAATCATTATAATTTTCAATTGATAGACCACATTCATAGCCAAACTTAACTTCCTTCACATCATCCTTAAAACGTTTGAGCGAAGCAAGCTTGCCTTCATATGCAACCACGCCATTTCTTAAGACTCTAACGAGTGCATCCCGTTTGATGATGCCATCAGTGACATAACATCCAGCGATTGTACCAACTTTAGATACCTTGAATGTTTCTCTAACTTCGGCTTGTCCAGTGACGATTTCTTCAAATGTTGGTGCTAACATACCCTTAAGGGCAGCTTCAATATCTTCTTGAACACGGTAAATGATGTTATATAAACGAATTTCAACACCTTGACCATCTGCAAATTGCTTAACTGCTGCAGTTGGTCTTACGTTAAAACCAATGACAATAGCATTTGATGCACTTGCTAGTGTGATATCATTTTCAGTAATAGCACCTACTGATGAACGCACAACGTTTACATGGAATCCATCCATATCAATCTTTTCTAACAATCCCTTTAAAGCCTCAATAGAGCCCTGAACATCACCTTTAATAATGATATTAAGTTCTTTTTCAGTTGACTCAATTTGACCAAGCATATTGTCAAGTGACGTTTTCTTTACCTGTTTTAACTCACTATCTTTTTGTCTAGATTGACGTTCTGAAGCAATTTGTCTAGTGACTTTCTCATCAGTAAATGCCATAAAGACATCTCCAGCATGAGGCACTTCATTAAGGCCTGTGACTTCTATAGGTTGAGAAGGTAATGCTTCTGTGAATCTTTTCTTTAAATCATCTTGCATGGTTCTTACTTTACCGTAGGTATTACCTATGACGATATAATCACCTACGCGTAATGTTCCATTTTCTACAATAAGTGTAGCTACAGCCCCACGACCTTTGTCTAATGAAGCTTCGATGACGGTACCTTTAGCCAAACGGTTAGGATTTGCTTTAAACTCTTCAATTTCAGCAATAAGCTGAATCACATCTAGCAATTCATCGATGCCTTGTCTCTTAAGAGCTGATACTTGAACGAATGGTACTTTACCACCCCAAGCTTCTGGGATTAATCCATGTTCTGATAATTCTGTCATGACTCTTTCAGGATTTGCTTGTGGTTTATCCATTTTATTTACAGCAACAACAATTGGTACATGAGCTGCTTTCGCATGATCTAACGCTTCAATTGTTTGTGGCATGACGCCATCATCAGCTGCAACAACTAAGACTACGATATCTGTAACTTTAGCACCACGTGCACGCATTTCCGTAAATGCAGCATGTCCTGGTGTATCAATAAATGTGGTTCTATCACCATCACGAACAACTTGATAAGCACCGATATGTTGAGTGATGCCACCTGCTTCGCCTTCAACGACTCTGGATTTACGAATCGCATCAAGTAATGTCGTCTTACCATGGTCAACGTGACCCATAACTGTAACAATTGGAGGTCTTTTAACGAGATCTTTAGGATCATCGTTTATTTCCATTTCATCATATCGTGTGACATCTGTTATGATTTCATCTTGGACTTTATATCCTTCATCTAATGCGATGATTTCAATGGTATCACGGTCAATCACTTGATTGACTGATGCCATAAGACCTAATTGCATGAGCTTTTTAATCATCGCTGCGTTGGAAATATTTAATCCAACTGCGACATCAGCAACATTCATGTCATGTCTATATGTAAAGATTTTTTCACCTTGTGGTTTTAAGTCCTTTTTAGGTGCATTACCTTTTCTTGTATCATGATGCTTAAATGGTTCTTTGGATTTACCTTCATAATTTTGATTCTTTTTGGGTGGGTATTTCTTGTTTATAGGCATATAATCACTTCCTTTTTTGATCCATCAATAATTGACTAAACCCCCTGTCAGTTATGCCAATTACTTTGATGCCTTCTTTGCCTAGTGCATTTGATATCTCAAATGACGTTAATTCTTCAAGGATTAAAACCTCATAGGTCTTAGCCTTGTCATAAATCTTTTTTCTTGTTGTGTGTGATGCATCAGTTGCTAGAAGAATAAGTGATAATTTATGCATTCTTAAAGCGTGAATTGTTGGATCAGTGCCCACAATCACTTTTCTTGCTCTCATAGCAAGTCCTAATGTATTATGCATGAATAATCTTTAACAGTTCTTCATAAATGGATTCAGGAACTGTTGCTTCCAGTTTTCTATCTAGTGCTTTATTCTTCTTTGCAAGCAAAATCACTTGTTCATCTAATTTAATGTATGCGCCGCGCCCTGGTGCTTTGCCGTGAAGATCTAATGAGACGATACCTTCTTTGGTTGCACATACACGAACGAGCTCTTTTTTAGGTAGAACTTCTTTTGTAACGACGCATGTTCTTAATGGGATTTTTTTTGTCTTTGTCATCGACTTTTCCCTTCCTATCTAAACTAATTTTAATATAAAATGCCTTCACCTTGTGCCATTGTCTCTGACTTAATATCAATAGACCATCCACAAGCTTGTACAGCAAGCTTAACATTTTGACCTAGTTTACCAATCGCTAGTGATAATTGGTTATCTGGTACAATCGCTAATGCATTTTTCTCTTTTGGATTGACTCTTGTCACTGCACATACTTCTGCAGGTTGTAGTGCATTGGCGATAAGTTCTTTTTCGTTATCACTCCAACGGAATAAATCGATTTTTTCATCGCTTAATGCTTTAACGATTTCACGGATACGCATACCGCCTTCACCAACGCAAGCTCCGATTGGATCAACTTTTGGATCGTTAGATTTAACACCAATCTTTGAACGATCACCTGGATCTCTTGAAATACCCATGACTTCGATAATGCCATCTTTGATTTCAGGAATAAATGATTCAAGCAAACGAATGATTAAGGATGGATGTGAACGACTCACAAAGACTTTTGGCCATTTTGTTTTCATTTCTACATCAGAAACATAGACTCTTACATAATCTCCGACATGGAAATTATCTTTTGGTAATGCTTCTTTCTTAGGTAATAATGTTGTTAAATCCTTACCAATATCTAAACGGTAGTGATCATCAGCAACATCGATTACTCTTGCTGTAATCATTTCATGCTCAAACTTCTTAAAATGCTTGTATAAATTTTCTTTTTGCATGGTGATTAAAGTTTCATTAAGTCTTGACTTAAAGTCTCTTACTGCAAAGTGTCCAAAATCCTTTGGATCGATTTTTTGTTCGATGACATCACCAACTTTTGCTCTTGAGTTGATGACTTTTGCATCATCTAAAAGCATTTGTGAGTAATTCTTATCAGCATCAAAAGAATACTCTTCAACAACTAAATGTTGGGTAAATACATTGATTTCGTTTTTATCTTCTTTAATATCAACTCTACAAGAACGTACATCATGTGCTTTTTTACAGCCAGCAATCATACCTTGGACGAATGCTTCAAGCACTTGCTCATGTGTTAATTCTTTTTCTTCTGCAACTGCATCAATGTTTTTGAAAAACTCTTTACTAATCATGGTTTCCTTGTATATTCAGTATGTAGCATTTGATTGATACTGAATATAGCTTCCTTTCTTTCATTTGTTATAATTTTTCATAG